>OFFY01000862.1_pt1 | contig 29052 bp, 27 predicted proteins | sample 1521481 | NCBI WGS metagenome assembly OFFY01 (sample SAMEA3504117, study PRJEB24116) | mouse gut metagenome | biome: mouse gut; feature: mouse-associated habitat; material: faeces | place: Denmark | collected 2011
CTGATATCCATAAACATGGGAAAATAATTCATGTCGCCCCTCCTGTTTCTTCCGGCACTGACTCTATATATACCTTCCGCGCTGTCCCCGGACGGCATCCTTTGGAAGGAAATCTCCTATCCGCAAAATGCCTGCACACGAAAATCCGTCCCCGCGCTTCCGCCGCACTACTCGATCTCATAAAAATACTGTATTCCTGCCTCTGTCCGATGGGATTTCACGGTCACATCATACAATTCCCTGATAACATCCGACTGCAGGAGCTCCTGCGGCGTACCCCATTGCAGGATTTTCCCTTCCCCAAGCGCTGCGATCCTGTCTGAAAGCTTCAATGCCAGCAAAACATCATGCAGCACAAGAATGATCGTTTTCCCGTTCTCTGACAATTGTTTCATCATTTTAGCAAATTTCAGCTGCTGCCCGATATCCAGATAAGTGGTGGGCTCGTCCATGACAATAATCTCCGCCTGCTGGGCCAACGCCATGGCGATATAAACCTTCTGCCGCATGCCGCCGGACAATTCAGCCATAGGCCTGTCTGCATATTCCGCAATCCCCATCTGCTCCATGGCCTCCTGAGCAATCCGAAGATCCGCAGCCCCATACCGTCTGGGATAGCGCAGATAGGGAAAGCGTCCGTGAAGTACCATACGTCCTGCCGATATATCGGGAATATTTTTTCCCTGGGGCAGATAGGCAATCTTTCTGGCTAGAGCCCCCCGGGACAGACCCTTCAGCGAGCTACCGCCCACGCTGATCTCGCCGCCTGTCAACGGCAGAAATCCCAGCAGCGTACGCAGCATCGTACTCTTTCCGCTGCCGTTAGCGCCGATCAGGGTGGTGATCTCTCCTTTTTCCGCTCTGAGACTTACGCCGTGCAGAATTTCCGCTTTTCCGTATCCGGCGCATACGTTTTTCATTTCAACCATACAATTCCCCGCAGACTGAAAATCATTCCTTTTTGTATGTCTTGCCATTTGTCCTGCTTTGTATATTCGTTTTCTGATAGACAGGTATGCTCCTTACCTGCCTCTGCCATACTTTCATCCCTCATGCAGTGTCCAAAAGACGTCATGTATGCACACACTTACTGCGCACCAGGAGAAAGAGGAATACCGGACCGCCGATCACCGACATCAAAATCCCAACCGGCAGCTCATAGGGAGCAAAGGCCAGCCTGGAGATGAGATCACAGAGGATGACAAATCCCGCCCCTGCCACTGCGCACACCGGCAGCAGCCTCCCGCTTTCATTGCCGGTAAATCTGCGGACAAAATGCGGTACGATCAGTCCCACAAACCCCAGAAGTCCCGCAAAGCTCACCGCAGCCCCGGCAAGCAATGCGGCCAGCACCAAAAAGACCATGCGATACCGTTCCACTTCAAGCCCCACGCCCTGTGCCGTATCCTCGCCCAGCGTCAACACATCCAGCTCATTGCACAGGGTAAACAGTACGGCCAATCCCCCTCCGATCAGTGCCAGCGCAGGAAGCAGCCGGGGCATGGACACAGACGAAAACCCGCCTACCCGAAAATCAATGCTCAGCATCGCCAAATCCGTATCCAGAACCGTCACCGACTCGCAGACGGCATTTAAAATACTGTTCAACGCAACACCGCTTAGTATAACGGTGGTCCGGGAAGCGTGAAAACGGCGGGAAAAAAGAAAAATCACTAGGACGCTGAGCAGACTTCCGCCAAAGGCGGCAGCGGAAACAGGAAAGCCAGCAAAAACGCCGGCAGCACAGCACAGCGTGACCCCCAGCCCGGCCCCCGCATTGACACCGATGATTCCCGGGGACGCCAGCCTGTTGGCCAGCACATTCTGCAGCACGGCCCCGGATACCGCCAGAGCCGCCCCGGCGGACAACGCAGCCAGCGTGCGGGGAATCCTGGCATAGAGCAGGATACTCCGGCTCACCTTGTCCCCGCTGCCCTTTAAAAGCGCTATCAGCTCTATTGGCGTAAACTGTATGTTTCCCAGACACAGGCTGAACACCACAATCAGCAGGCAGGCCACGGTTCCTCCCCAGAAGTACAGTCTCCAATTGTGCTTGTTTTTCCCCATACGCAAAATTCCTCCCCGGAATGCCTTCCTTGGAACGCTCTCTTCCTCAGAATACTCCCTCTTCCTTGGATTGTTCCTTCTTGCTTCGATTGCTCCTTCTTACTTGGATTGTCTCTTCTTGCTTCGATTGCTTCTTCCTTGGATCGCTCCTTCTTCCCTGGATTGCCCCTTCTTGCTTCGATTGCCCTTCTTCTTTGAATTACTCCCTCTTCCTTGAATTGTCCCTTCTTCTTTAGTATGCTCCCTCTTCCCTCAACCTCTGAGCCTACTGCCCATCTTCTCCCAATGTCTCTCCGCCATGTCCTTCGTACAAAATCTCTGCCAGCTTCTCATAGGCTTCCGCCCACCGGGCATTGGGTTTTAAATTATAGAGATACTTGTCTAAAATATAAACCTGTCCATTCTTCACGGCGTCCGTCTCGCTCCACAATGGATTCTCCCGAAACATGGCTTCGATATTCTTTTGGGTTCCTTCTATGTCATCGCCGGACTGCACCAGCAGGATCCGATCCGGGTTCTGCAGCACAATACTCTCCATGCTCAGATTCTCCAGCAGGCTTTCCTCAATGTCTGCAATATTCACGCATCCAAAGCCCTCCAGCATCTCCCCAAGCACATTCCCCTGATTTCCCTTTGCACGAATGCTGGTAGCGGAAGCCCTCATGTACAATGCCGTCCCGGGATCTTCACTTGCATATTTGTTCAGAATTTCATCTATTTTTATCTGGATATCCGTTCCATACCGTTCATACCGCTCCTTCTCCCCGGTGATATCCGTGCAGATCTTCAACACCCGCAGGTAGTCCGAAAAACAGGCTACGTCAAAGTAAGCCACGGTAATCCCGGCCCCTTCCAGAGATTCCTGCCACTCCAGATGCTGGGGCGTATTAGTGCTGGCCAATACAAAATCCGGCTCCGAAGCCAGAAGCAGCTCCAGGCTTAAGCTCTTCGTCCCTCCCAGATTTACCGTATCCTCCGCAAGAGGCAGATCAAAATCCTCAAAAGCATCATCCGGGGCCGCACAGACGCTTCCGCCGGCCAATACCCACATATCCGCATAGCTGCCCAGCAGTGCCGCCACCCGCTCCGGAGCGCCCACACTGACTTCCCGGCCCAGATCATCGGTAAATGTGCTGACAGCTCCTTCTTCCGGCCCGCCCTCCGTTCCCTCTTCCCCTTCGGCCGCCGGCTCTCCTTCCCTGGAAAGCTCTGCCTCCATGGAACGGTTCCCCTGCGCACTTTCAGCTTCTATGTCTGTCCGGCCGCAGGCCGATACCCCCAAAATAACCAATACTATAATCCGGCATAAAAATACCCGTTTCTTCATAATACTTCTCCTCCTTCATATCTTTACAGAATTATTATGACGGATGGTTGGTAAAAAAGCAAGTGTATGATTCTCTTTTCCCGCCAAAATTCCCTGAGGGGACTGTCTAAACTATTACTCGCAAGTCGCACATGACGCCCCTCTCCTTTCCGACAGTTTCTGCTCAAATCGATCCTTCCTGGTATCCTCCGGTACCACCGTGGGATAGGAGCCGTCAAAGCAGGCACTGCAATATCCATGATTCCCGATCAGATTGCAGAGTTCCGCCACCGGCAGATACCCCAGAGAGTCCGCCCCGATGATGACGGCCGTCTCCTCCACGGAATGGCGGCACGCGATCAAATGCTCTCTGGAATCAATATCCGTGCCATAGTAACAGGGATGCAGAAACGGCGGCGAAGAGATGCGCATATGGATCTCCTTCGCTCCGGCCTCCCGAAGAAGCTTCACGATCCGCCTGCTGGTAGTCCCCCTCACAATGGAATCATCGATCAGCACAATCCGCTTTCCCCTCACACTCTCCTCCACAGCGCTTAGCTTGATCCGCACCTGATCCAGCCTGGTATCCTGCCCCGGGGAGATAAAGGTTCTGCCGATGTACTTATTTTTGATCAATCCGATGCCATAGGGAATACCTGACTCCATGGAAAATCCCAGCGCGGCATCCATCCCGGAATCCGGCACACCGATCACGATATCCGCCTCCGCCGGATGCTTTCTGGCCAAAATCCGCCCCGCGTTCAGCCTGGCCCCGTGAACCGATACTCCGTCTATCACCGAGTCCGGCCTTGCAAAATAGATGTATTCGAAAATACATAATTTTTTATCTTTCCTGCCGCAATGTTCTCTGCGGGAGCACATCCCCTCCGGACCGAATACCAGAATCTCTCCCGGCTCCAAATCCCGCTCAAAGGAAGCGCCTATAGCCTTCAGCGCACAGCTTTCCGAGGCCGCCACATACATGCCATCCGGCGTTTTTCCATAGCACAGGGGACGGAAGCCATAGGGATCCCTGGCACAGATCAGCTTCTGCGAGGACATCAAAATCAGAGAATACGCACCATCAAGCGTATACATGGCGGCGCTGAGAGCGTCCTCAATGGAAGATGTCCTCAACCTTTCCCTGGTCACGATGTAGGCAATGGTCTCCGTGTCACTGGTGGTATGGAAAATCGCTCCGGACAATTCCAGTCTGGAACGGAGTTCCGCCGCATTGCTCAGATTTCCGTTGTGGGCCAGCGCCATTTTCCCCTTCTGATGATTGACCTCGATGGGCTGACAATTGTTCCGGTTGTTTCCGCCTGTGGTTCCGTAGCGGACATGTCCCACCGCCATGTTTCCCCTGGGCAGCCCGGACAAAGTATCTGCGGTAAACACCTCGCTGACCAGTCCCAGATCCTTGTAGGACGAAAATACGCCGTCGTCGTTTATCACAATACCGCAGCTCTCCTGGCCCCGGTGCTGCAAAGCATATAGACCGTAATACGCCGCCCCGGCCACATCCGCAGCCCTGGGGCTGATGATTCCAAATACACCGCATTCTTCATGCAAATCCATACTTTTCCTGACCTCCTGTTCTCATCACTGTCACGCGAAACATGCTTCCCCGATACGTTCCCTGCGAAAGCACAATCAAGTCCAAGAATAGCTTTCTCAGCTGTCTTCCGCGCCCCCTGCAATTTCGTCTAAGGCAAAATGAAAGGACAAAGACACCCTGCATAAAAATGCTTCCCCGGCGCCTTTGCCCTGTTCTTACTCCATTATTCATTTGTGTCAGAGCTGCCCGAAAAGCCCCCGGTTCATCTCTCTTTCTGTATTATACCCATCCGGAATCACTTTGTCAATCCCGGCCCCTACTTCTATTTAGTAAATACTTTTATTGTTGAGGATAAAGAATGCCGTCCTTCAATGCTGCCCAAGCGTTGTCTTCTGTCATATCATAGTATTTCTGCAGCCTGCCTGCAATTGAATTATCGGACATCCCTTCATATTTTACTGCCGTATCCCTGGTAATCATCCCCTGCTTATACAAAGCCAGAATACTTCCGTCCATGGATACCATATCATCCTGCGTGTATCTTCAGGAAGCAGCTTCTCTCCCTTTTCCTGGCAGAGTTCCCCATTTTTATGGAAGAACAGGGGAAGCCCCGCACTGATGAATACGTCCGATGCGTTTTGGGCGATTGCGTATTTTAAAAGTTCTGTCAGTTCCATGGTGATTTGCTTTCTATTACCGTAGGCCTTCAAGATTTTATCTGGTTATTCCGTATTTTAGAATGATTTCGTCTATTCTCTGGTTCAGTTCTTCCAATACTCCCTGTCCGTGATACGCAGCTGTTCTAAACTGTTTTTTATAAGGAAATCATCTATCTCACTGTTATAGGTATCTCCTGGAAAATATACATCTTTCGGACAGTCAACTCCTGTTTCTCCAGCCAGCCGGCTGCAATCTCATACCCAATCGTCCGCATTTATCTCTTCCCATCTCAGACAGCATTCCCAGCCCGCATCCATAAGCTCAAAAAACTGGTAATGGCTCATACAGCCATCAGCTCCCGGAAAGCAGTTTTCCGACAGCGTCATACCCCTGCATAGCCAAATACTTTCATGATGGGATAGATATCAATCACCTGTTCCCCGTTGTATGCCCGTCTTCTTTACCATATCTGTATGGCTGTACGGCGAATACCGTTAGACCAATCCCCGCCCCCTGGGCGCATCAAATTCCCTGCCCCACAGCTTGCAGCGGTGTCATTCATTGACCGCACTGCAGTAAACAGTGGTTTACGCTCCCAATATCCTCTTCCGAGACAGCAACGTAAAAGTCCGGCGTTCCCGTATCTGTCTCGTATTCCCTGCACAACCTGCGGACATAATCGTATCTATTTTCAATGCCAATGACCAGATTGGCTATCCTGATTTTAACCATGATATCCTCTCACCACACCAGCCTGCAGTCCCACACATCCACAAGGCTGTCCTGGAATACTGCTTTCAGACGATTATGAACATCCTTTTTGCTTACGCCCCTTTTCAAAACCACCTGCAGAAAGCCTCCTCCGCCGGCGCCGCAGACCAGCCTGCCGTCAATCAAATCGTCGATACTGCTGAAAATCTGATCAATCAGCGTATTCGTGCTGCCCTTGTCCACTTTCCGGCTAAGCTCCCAGTGATAATCCAACAACTTTGCGAACTCGTCCACATTACCGCGCTCCAGCTCGAAACGCATCAGGGCGGCTACCTTCTGAATCTCGTTCAAAGCAAACAGGCTGTCCGGCTCGTTCCCCACATATCGGCCGATCACATCCCGGAGAAGATTTCTCGCCAGCCTTCTCTGGCCGGTATAAATCAGCGCAAAACGCTCATCCAGCTCCTTCCTTGTCTCCTCTTCCAATTCAACATGGCTTACCTTAATCTTCTGCTCGATGCCTGGCATGGACGTCGTAAACTTCAGGCCCGGCGTCACGCCGCCCACCTGGTCCTGCCAGCCGCCGCCTGTGGACATAATCTGCTCCATAGCCAGCACATGACTGTAAAGATCCTCCTCTGTATATGCGATTCCCATGAACTCGAAAACCGCTTTCACACAGGCGGCCGAAAGAATGCTGCTGGTGCCCAGACCGGATCCTTTCGGCACATTATGCACCTCGCTGTGCATCTCGAAGCCGCCGCCCAGCCGTTCCAATATTTCCTCCAGACTGTGGCCCTCCTTCGGAATAATACCGCAGGCCAGAAGGCATGCTCTCTGCAATGCAAAAGGATCAAACGGATCGCCGGCTGCCTGTAACGATTCGATGGTGTCAAACTCCCCATGAACATCCATGTCACGGCTGTCGAACACAATCTTGTGCTCCTGAATCCTCTGCAACATTACCTCTACCGGATTCTCCCCATTCAACTGAATGGCCGCGTTCAATACCGTACCTCCATGCTCATTGCAATATGGGGGCGTATCGCTCCAGCCGCCTCCCCAGTTCACACGCAGCGGCAGCCGCACCGTATGGCGGTTCATCACAATCCGCGCTCCGGGATTGTATTGCAGCTTCTTCAGCGTCGCCTTCAGCACAGCAGATTGAATCGTCCTGAAGCAGGCCTGAATCTCCGTCTCGGAATTCATCGCCGTCCCTAGATAGTAATGGAGCCGCATCTCCTCCCCGAAATCCGCTTTCTCCAGGCGACTGTCCAGCCATTCCCGCTGTATTCCGGTAAGCTTCGGTAATGCCTTCTGCTGTCTCGCCGGAGTATGCTGACAGATCGCCTTGGTAATCTCATCCATCTGAACCAGCTCCTGCATCCGTCTGTCCCATGCAATGATAGCGTCCGGATCTGCCGCATGGAATCCTGAACAAAGGGACTTTCGGTGGGAATTTTTCCAGGATCCTAACAGGGAAGCATACTCCGGGGACGATTCTTCCTCCGTACCTGAACCTCCTTCGTACGCATGTTCTTCCGCAGTTCCTCCCTTGGACACATCCATTGGATATGTTACCAATCGATACAGCTCCAATGCGGCGGCAACAGCCTCACGAATGGTATCCTTCTCCGGATACAGCAGCGCCGTCCACAGGCTATGGTCCTCTCCCTCCCAGAGCTTCACACCCAGCTTCCTGCCGATCGCATCCAAATCCTGCCCGAACAGCCTGTTCTCCTTGGGATTGTCCTCCGTTCCGTAGATACGGACCACAAACTTGCCGTTCTTCTGCTTCAGCCCGTGTAGGACCACATTGTCCGGAATCGTCTCGTCATGGATATCGATATATGACAAAACTACATTACTTCCTACCCGGGCCTCCCCATGAACAAAGGAAACCTCCAGATAGCAATTCTCCCCGATGACCGCCCTGCTGCTTAACACACTGCTGTAACCGGCGCAATGTTCCCGCTTCATGCTGCTTCCCACCTGCCGGTTCCATCCAAGGGCACGATACTCTTCCACCCCTCCCCCCATCAGCTCCAAAATCTCCCGGGTAGTTCCGAAATGAATAAACTTCGCCGGAGCCAGCCGAAGCAGCTTCAGGCGGTAGGGCCGAAGCGCCTCCCATACCTTTCCGCGGGCTTCCAGCAGTTCCTCACATCTCTCCCCCTCCGGCTTCTCCTCATAAAACTGCTCCAGCGTAGAGTCCTCCGCCAGCGGATAGAGGAAATCCCCATACAGAGACAACCGGACCCGTTCATTGACATATCTGTCGTAATCCGCCGGGGCGGAAACCAGATCATAGAGCGACTCCAGCATTTCCGACGAAAAAAGGACTGCTCCGGTATCGATATCCACGCAATCACTTTCATTCACCGCACCACAGCCCCGCAATGTCTCCACAGACTGCTTGTGAAGAAAACGCTTCACATTTCCATTCCCGCTATTCAAAAAGACACCGTGATTTTTCCCTGTCTCTACCTTCTCCTTAAAGGAAATCGCCGCCGCTCCCCCTCCGCCATAATCGATCTGCAGCGGATTATACAACAGAAGCACATCTCCCGAAAGAAGCAGCATCCCCTCCCGAAACCTGGAGGGAACGGAACTCATACAGATCATGAATTCATCGAACAGCGTGGACACCCGCCCGTTGGGAAGCTGGTGGGGCACCGGACTGAACAGCTTCCCCAGAGCGGAATATTGGGGAACGCGCTTGCTGTCCCCGCCGGAATGGATGGCTAAAGTACGCAGGTTCCGGAAAGTTCCTTCCTGTTCATAAAGATACTTCAGCACGGACAGCGTCGCCCCGCCGGAGCCCACACGCTTGCCATCGCGATCCGGAATTACGGCAAATTTCGTATGGGACGGCAGGAAAGCCTCCCTCTCCTTAAGTTGTCTGCGGAAACCCTCCGCCTGCTGTTCGTTGGATGCGGTCAGAACGATATAGTCCCAGTGCGGATAGGTTGGATTCTTCAATAATCGATTGTAATCGTCCCAACAATCCTGGTAGGACTGAGAGAGAAACAGGGATAGTAAATTTTTCATAATAGTTAAATCCTTTTTCATTTTTTCACTGCAACACAGATTGCCGGCTTTTTCTGTTCCCGGCACGTTTCGATTTCTTCAGTTCAAATTTCTCCTTATCCTGGACGGTAATATCCCTGCCGAGCTGAACCTCAATCATCTTCAGCTCGGTTTTTGCAAATACGGTATGCCTGCGGCCTGCGGACATGCTAATCACATCGCCGATCCCGATCTTCCGCTCTCTGCCTTCTATGACGGTTTTCCCCTCGCCGGAAATCACCACCCACACTTCATCCCGGTTCCTGTGGCTGTGGTAATTCATGCTGTGGCCGGGATTCAGCGTCACCTTGATGGTCAGGGATTCCGTTTCCACATCAATGACCTTGAAACTGCCCCAGCTCTTTTCCGCAAACATAATCTGCTGCTCGAACTGATCCACAAAGGGCTTGATATAGCTGCTCTGCCCCTTGTCGGAAACCAGAATTCCTTCCGGAGAAGCCGAGATGACCACGTCATGCAGCCCCATGGCCAGCACCGGAACATCCATCTCATTGATGATATGCACGCCGGAACATTTGTCATTCAGCTCCCCCTTACCGATAACGTTCTCCTCCATCGCTTCGGTGAGCGTATTCCAGGTCCCCAGATCCTTCCACTGCCCGGCAAACCGCTGAACAAGTATCTTGTCTTCTTTTTCCACCACGGCATAGTCAAAGGAAATCTTCGTCAGTCCGGCATATCTGGCAAACAGGTCATAATAATCTGTAAAGTCGATCAGCCGGTGGGCGATATCCATCATATATTTCAGCTTGTAAGCAAATACGCCGCTGTTCCAGAGCGCCCCCTGCGCAATGTACTCTTTCGCCGCATCCGCAGAGGGCTTCTCCTTAAAGCTTCTGACCTTTGCAGTCTTACCGGCTGTTTCGGGAATAATGTAACCATATTTTTCGGAAGGATAAGTGGGCTCGATACCAATCAAGACAAGATTGTCTTCTCCCTTCCTGGCCTGTTCAGATAACTCTTTTAATGTCTCAAAATAGGCATCCTCCACATAAGGATCAACCGGACAGACAACCACGGCATCCTCCGGGTCTACGTTTTTCACATCGACCAGATAGGCGCTAGCCAACGCAATCGCCGGAAAGGTATCTCTGCGGCAGGGTTCCACCGATATGCCCACGCCCTCGCCCAGCTGATTATGAATCGCCGATACCTGGGACTTGCTTGTGGCAATCGTCACGTCGGCATCCGCATCCGCCCTTTTGATCTGGCGGTAGATCCGCTGCACCATGGACTCGTAGCTGCCGTCCTCCTGCCTGAAAATCTTAATAAACTGTTTAGAACGGACATCATTGGACAGAGGCCAGAGACGCTTGCCCGAGCCGCCGGAAAGCAATACAATATTCATGATTATACCTCCTGCGCTCAGCGCTCCGCACGCATGGGATTGTTCAGAAAGTCCTCATAGGCCAGACGAATACCGTCCTCCAGCTCGGTCCGGTATGTCCATCCCAGCCTGGCAGACTTGGATACATCCAGCAGCTTCCGGGGGGTACCGCCTGGTTTTGCGGTATCCCACAGAATCTCGCCTTCATAGCCCACTACCTTGGCCACCATCTCCGTCAGGGCCTTGATGGTCAGCTCTTTGCCAGTACCCGCATTGACCGTCTCGTTTCCGCTGTAATTGTTCATCAAAAATACGCATAGGTTAGCCAGATCATCCACATACAGGAACTCGCGCAGCGGACTGCCGTCGCCCCAGCAGGTAACGGAGCCCCTCCCCTCCTCCTTCGCCTCATGAAAGCGGCGGATCAGGGCCGGCAGCACATGGCTGTGCGTGGGATGATAATTGTCGTTGGGGCCATAGAGGTTGGTTGGCATAACACTGATATAGTCCGTACCATACTGACGGTTCAGAAACTCGCAGTACTTCAGGCCGCTGATCTTTGCCAGCGCATAGGCCTCGTTGGTTTTCTCCAGCTCTCCTGTCAGCAGGCAGCTCTCCGGCATAGGCTGAGGCGCCATACGCGGATAGATGCAGGACGAGCCCAAAAATTCCAGCTTCCTGCAGCCGTTCTTCCAGGCGGAATGAATCACATTCATTTCCAGAATCATATTGTCATACATGAAATCCGCCAGTGCGCTCTGATTGGCTTCAATCCCGCCCACCCTGGCGGCAGCGAGAAACACATACTCCGGCTTCTCTTCCGCGAAGAATGCCTCCACAGCATCCTGACGGCACAGATCCAGCTCCTTGTGGGTGCGGGTGATGATATTGGTATAGCCCTGCCGGTTCAGCTCCCGGACAATGGCGGAACCTACCATGCCGCGGTGACCGGCAACATAAATTTTCGCATTTTTCTCCATCATAATCACTCAACCTCCCTCATCGCCTTCTCACCTCTGGCAAGCCTGCGATCATGTTTTGCCATAATCTCAACCAGCTGCTCATAGCTGGTTTTCTGCGGATTCCAGCCAAGGAGCGTCTTCGCCTTCGTAGGATCGCCTAACAGGTTGTCCACGTCAGTGGGACGGAACCACTGAGGATTCACGCTGACCAGCATCTTGCCGGTGGCCGCATCATAACCTTTCTCATTGATTCCCTCACCCTCCCAGAGGATGGTGATGCCGTTGGCAGCAAAGGCCTTCTCAGTGAAATCACGGACACTGTGCTGCACGCCGGTGGCAATGACGAAATCCTCCGGCTTCTCCTGCTGCATGATGAGCCACATACACTCCACATAATCCCTGGCATACCCCCAATCCCGCAGAGAATCCATGTTGCCCAGCTCCAGATGATCCTGAAGCCCCTCGGCGATGCGGCCTGCCGCCAGCGTGATCTTGCGGGTGACAAAATTCGCGCCGCGGCGTTCGGACTCATGGTTGAACAGAATCCCGTTGACCGCAAACATGCCATACGCCTCACGATACTCCTTCACCATCCAGAAGCCATACTGCTTGGCCACCGCGTACGGGGAATATGGATGAAAAGGCGTGGTCTCGCTCTGCGGAACCTCTTCCACCTTGCCATACAGCTCAGAAGTAGAAGCCTGATACACTTTGGTCTTGCCGATGAGCCCGCAGACACGCACGGCCTCCAGAATCCGCAGGACGCCTACTCCATCCACGTCCCCGGAATATTCCGGCGCATCAAAGGAGAACTGCACATGGCTCTGTGCGGCCAGATTATAGATCTCGTCAGGCTCGGTTTCGCCGATGATACGGATCAGACCGGCGGAATCGGACAGATCGCCGTCATACAAGGTAATCCTATCCAAAATATGGTCAATACGGCCAGTGTTGGAAACAGATGCCCGGCGGACAATGCCGTACACCTCATAGCCTTTCTCCAGGAGAAACTCTGCAAGATAGGAACCGTCCTGACCGGTAATACCGGTAATAAGTGCTTTCTTCATATGTCGAACCTCTCTTTTATTGTTTTCTTCCACTATTTTACAGAATCCACCAGCCGTATTGAAGTGCAAATCTGCAGAAAAATTAGCACTGGATTGACTTATTGCGGCTCTTTCCCACAGCTTTGTCCTGTTCCTACCACTGCTTTTGATACTCTGTAGGACTGACACCCTCAATCTTCCGGAAAGCTCTGCTGAAATAGTTCGCGTCATTCATTCCCACAGCCGCGGCGATCTCATCCATTGTCATATCGGAAAAGCGGACCAGCTGCTTCGCCCTTGTAATACGCCTGGACAAAACATAATGGCTGATTGTAGCGCCGTAAATCTCTTTAAAAACCCGGGTCAAATAATACTTGTTCATAAAAAAACGCTCGGACAGATCAGCCAGCCTGATCTTCTCGGTAAAATGTTCGTCCAGATAGATTTTTACTTTCTCCATTTCTCTCCTTCTCTTAGAAATCATGCCGCCTTCCGGATGCCAGGACTGTTCCATGAGAAGGGTCAGCAATCTGCTTAACTTCTCATTAATCCGCATATCGCGGATGTAATCCTGTGAAGAAGCCAATGTGTAAATCTCCGACAACAGGTTCGAAAATGAGCAGCGATTCGCAGGATGAAACACCGTCTTACCTCCGCGCTCCCGATACTTTTCCCAGACCGCAGACATGGACGTACCGTAAAAATGGCACCACTTTAGAGACCAAAGGAATTCATTCGTACTATGGCTGTACGCCTTCCGGCAGTCAATAAAAACCACATCACCGGCCCTCAGCGCGTAATTTTTCCCCTCATAGGCCAACTCGCCCTCGCCGGCCTCCACTACAAAGCAAAGGTAAGACTGGAGCTTCTCACGCCTGCTGGTGTGGGGCCTGATCGCCGTCAGAGAACCAACCTCCTGCAGATGGAGGAGGGAGGATCTCGCGAAGGGCGAAGGGGTATAGAGGATACGGGCAGTGGAAACGGATGGTGATTCATTTGTGAATAGGTCTTGCATCGTGTTTTTCCTCCTCGCCTTCTAATTTCAAATACGGCAATCCCCTCTGCATATGGCTTTAACAAATTTTTCTGCTATTTCAATATCCAATATTACTATAATCGATTCGGTATGGAATATCAAATCTTTTCTTTCATCGTCAATCCTGCTCTTCTCCTCGCTATCCGCATTAAGCATGCGGATCCAGTCGTCTACCGCTTCCGTCCCTCAATACCTCTGTTCAGTTTCAGCGCCATGTCCAGAATCCCCTGCTTCTGCCTGACTCTCCGTTTCCATACTAGAAAGGGTGCGGTTATCCGCACCTCCCTCATCTCCTTCAGGGGAATCCCCATCACATCGCTCAGGGACTGCTTCCACCGTAATATATTTGACCTCTGATACACTTTCTTCAGCCTTGTCCTTGGGGTACTTAGATGCGTTCATTGTAACAGGCAGCCGTCCCGGCGTCAACCGGCTGGGCCAACGGATGCAGTTAATTTTCCCGGCTTCAAAGAATTCAAATCTGCCGCCAACTTGAATTTTTAGTCAAAAGTGGTACAATAAAGAAACAAAATACAGAAAAAAATTTCCAAAAGGAGGCCAACAATGAACAAAGTCATCGAAACCATCAAAGAACGAAGCTCCACAAGAGGCTATACCGGCGATGCGCTCACGGAGGAAGAATTGGGGATCCTGCTCCATGCGGGCCTGCAGGCACCTACCGCGGCAAACAGACAGGAAATCCACTTCACTGTACTGGACGGCTCCCATCCCGTCCTGCAGGAGCTGGAGGAGGAGAAAAACCGGCTCCGCAATATCACGGCTCCGCCCCACAATTTCTACTATGAAGCCCCCGTTGTCGTCATTATCAGTGCTGACGCAAACTTTAAATGGGGTACCCTGGACGCCGGGATTGCTGTGGAAAATATGGCCCTGGCCGCGGAATCCATCGGCCTGGGAAATCTGATCATCGGCTGCATCTCCGACGCCATACTGGGGGAGAAGAAATCCTATTTCTCCGAGGCTCTGAGACTGCCACCTTCCTATGAATACAAGATCGCCATCGCTTTCGGCCATAAGGCTGTCGTCAAGGAGCCCCATACCTACGATGCCGCGGCCCAAATTACCCGGCTGTAATCTCTTCCCTGTCACGTTCCCGGCGGTCACAAGCATTATTTCCGCGGATGCAGCCATACCCGGCCGCATCAGATGCATCCCAATAGTGTCGCCGGGATCCCGACAGGCAGGGACAGACCAAAACCAGTCCCCATTCTCCCGTTTGCGGAATTTTTCCCTCCGGAATAAATTTCCTTGCTTATTCGGCCCTTTTGTGTATAATGGTATAAGAAATGCATTTTAATATAGAAGAAATGCATCCAAGCGAAAATAAAGTGCCGGGCGGACTCTGGTTCCCCGACAGGCACGGGAAGTGAGGTTTTATAATGATCAGTGTAAACAACGTAACCTTGCGAATCGGCAAAAAAGCGTTATTCGAAGATGTCAACATTAAATTCACCGAGGGGAACTGCTACGGTGTCATCGGCGCCAACGGTGCGGGGAAATCTACCTTTTTACGAATTCTGTCAGGTGACCTGGAGACCACCAGGGGGGATATCACCATCACACCGGGGCAGCGTCTCTCCGTGCTGGAACAGGATCATTTCAAATACGACGAATATCCTGTCATGGACACGGTGATCATGGGAAACGCGCGTCTGTATGAGATTATGAAGGAGAAGGATGCCATCTATGCCAAGGAAGACTTTTCCGATGAGGACGGCATCCGCGCCAGCGAGCTGGAAGGGGAATTCGCGGAGATGGACGGCTGGGAGGCGGAATCCAATGCCGCCATGCTTTTAAACGGTCTGGGAATCGGCCCGGATCTGCATTATTCCACTATGAAGGATCTTGACGGCAGTATCAAGGTGAAAGTCCTTCTGGCAAAGGCTCTCTTCGGCAATCCGGACATTCTGCTGCTGGACGAGCCCACTAACCATCTGGATCTGGATGCTATCTCCTGGCTGGAGAATTTCCTGATCGATTTCGATAATACGGTCATCGTGGTTTCCCATGACCGCTATTTCCTGAATAAAGTCTGTACCCATACGGCGGATATCGACTATGGCAAGATTCAGCTCTATGCCGGCAACTATGATTTCTGGTATGAATCCAGCCAGCTGCTGATTCGTCAGATGAAGGAGGCCAACAAGAAGAAGGAAGAAAAGATCAAGGAGCTGCAGGAATTCATATCCCGTTTCTCCGCCAATGCTTCCAAGTCCAAGCAGGCTACCTCCAGAAAACGCGCCCTGGAGAAAATCGAGCTGGATACCATGAAGCCTTCCAGCAGAAAATATCCCTATATTGACTTCCGGCCGGACCGTGAAATCGGAAACGAAGTGCTCACTGTGGAGCATTTATCAAAAACGATAAACGGCGAAAAAGTTTTGGACGATGTATCCTTTATCATGGGGCATGACGACAAGATCGCTTTCGTCGGCGGCCAGGAGCTTGCCAAGACCACTCTGTTCCAGATTCTCATGGGAGAGCTGGATCCGGATGAAGGAAGCTACAAATGGGGCGTCACCACCTCTCAGGCGTATTTCCCCAAGGACAGCACGGCGGAATTCGACAATGATTTAACCATCGCGGAATGGCTCACCGGTTACTCTCCCGTGAAGGATGTGACCTATGTACGGGGATTTTTGGGCCGTATGCTGTTTGCCGGAGAAGACGGCGTCAAAAGGGTAAAAATCCTCTCCGGAGGCGAGAAGGTCCGCTGTCTGTTATCCAAGATGATGATCAGCGGCGCCAACTGCCTTGTGTTTGACGAGCCCACCAACCACCTGGACATGGAATCCATCACTTCCCTGAACAACGGATTGATCAAGTTCCCCGGCGTGGCATTGTTCTCCTGCCATGACCACCAGTTTGTCCAGACTACCGCCAACCGCATCATCGAGATACTGCCGGACGGGAAGATCGTGGACAAAATCACTACCTACGATGAGTATCTGGCCAACGACGAGATGGCCAGAAAACGTACCGTATTTACTGCCCAGAAGGAAGAGGAGGACTTTTAACAGGAGGTCACTATGCAGGCGATTGATTTACACGTGCATTCCAATTGCTCGGACGGCACATTCTCTCCCACACAGCTTGTGGATTATGCCATGGAGAAAGGTTTAAAGGCTTTCGCCCTCACGGATCACGATACGGTGAGCGGGCTGGACAATGCCATCCGGTATGCGGAAACGCTCCTGAGAAAAACAGATAACGGAGCTTTCGGCGCCTCCGGGGAAGTCACTTCTCCGGCGCTTGCAGGCAAAGCCCCGTCCAGAGCCGGATCGGTTCCGGAAGTGATACCCGGCATCGAATTTTCCACGGAATACCAAAAACAGGATGTGCATATTGTGGGGCTGTTCATCGATTATCACAACGAAGGCTTCAACCAAAAGCTCCAGGAATTCGTGGACTCCAGAGTCAACAGGAACTGGAAAATGTGCCGCAAATTACAGGAAGCCGGCATCTTTGTCACCTACGAAGATTTGCTGGCTGAATTTCCTGACGCCGTCATTACCAGAGCCCATTATGCAAAGTATATGCTTAATCACGGCTATATCAACAGCATGGTGGAGGCTTTTGAACGCTATATCGGAGATCATTGTTCCTGTTACATTCCCCGGGAAAAGGTCACTCCCGTACAGGCGGTGCAGCTGATATTGGACGCCGGGGGTGTCCCCATACTGGCCCATCCCCGGTTATATCATATGAGCGACAGCCGGCTGGAGGATTTGGTAGCAGAGCTTAAGGAAAACGGTCTGATCGGGCTGGAGGCCGTCTACAGCACCTATACCTGCGCCGAAGAGCGCCAGATGCGGCAGCTGGCGGCAAAGTATGGCCTCTTAATCAGCGGCGGCAGCGACTTTCACGGCGCCAACAAACCGGGACTGGATCTGGGGTGCGGTTATGGGAAGCTGTTTGTTCCCTGTGACCTGTTAGAGGAAATCCGCCGGGCCGCACGGGTTTTTCCTGTGTTCTGAAGCTCATCAGCCGAACCGGACAGCGCTCTTCTGCTCACGCTCATATGCTTCACATGGAAATGCCGTACAGTTCAGCCGCACAGTGTACAACATAATATACTGCTGTTTGGCGCATAGAACACCGGCTCATTTTAAGCGAGCCGCCGCTTTCTGTGCCCTTCACATAGCGTAAGCGCATACAAAAAGGCTGCTGTATCAGGAATCTTCTCTCCTTAACCTGATACAACAGCCTTATTTTCTCCTTGTCCGGGCGGACTGCTTTTCTTCAGCCTTCTACGATCAGATATCTACCGTCTCCGATATCAAACACTTCGTCGGCCTCCAAGATTTCATCATCCATGGCGCCTTCCGTATCAATGCCTTCTTCTTCGAAGTACTCGATCACCTCTTCCACAGAGTCCACTACCACTGCCATGCTCTCCTCAAGGAAGTTCTCAGCCTCCTCCAGTGTCTCCGCTACCCTATCAGGGAAAAGCTGAAGCTGATTCTCCAGAAAGCACTCCAACACGTCGTCATCAAACTGATGCATCCTTCCACCCTCCTTTCCTCTTTCAGTATACCTTATGCCCACATAATAATACGTTTGAGAATCTCTGTCAATATGTAATATATACGAAGTTCTTTTTTATTTTTTGTCCTTTTCGCATAGGAAATCTTCGATACACTATGTAAAGCGCAGAAGCTCCAGCGGATGGGAGATAATGGCATCCGCTCCGCTCTCCTCCAGCTCCTTTCGTTCCCTGAATCCCCACAGAGCACCCACAGTGAAAAAGCCTGCATTCTTCCCGGTCTTCATATCCGTGGCCGTGTCTCCGAGATAAACCACATCAGACGCATCCAGACCGAATTGCTCCAGAATCTGAAAGGCTCCTTCCGGACTTGGTTTTATCGCCACATTCTCCTTCTGTCCCTGTATTACATTGAAACAGCCTTTTCCAAACAAAGTCTCTATCACATTCACCGTCTCCTCATGGGGCTTGTTGGACAATACCCCGATTAACACATCCTGGGCCTTCAATGTAGCCAACAACTCCCGGATCCCTTCATAGGGCCGCACCCGAAACATACAGTTCTCCCGGAAGATCTCCCTGTAAAGTGTAAAAGCCTCCTCAAAGTGCTCCAGTTTGGTGTCTCCCCCTGCTATCAGGGTACGCCTGATTAGATTGGCCGCCCCGTCTCCCACGAAATATTTATACTGCTCCACGGAAAAGGGTCCGTATCCGAATGCTTCCATGGTCTTATCCGCACTGTATTTGATACTTTGAATGGAATCTGACAGCGTTCCGTCCAAGTCAAAAATTACCGCCTTCCTCAACTCTCCAACCACTCCTTTACCTCCTGATAAAGCCTGCCCGCAGGCAGTCCTACCACATTATTGTAGTCACCATCTATTCCCTTCACATACCTGGCAAACACACCCTGGATCCCATAGGCTCCCGCCTTATCCAGACATTCGCCGCCTGCTGCATATGCCCTGATCTCCGCTTCCGTCATCGGGAAGAATTCCACTCCGGTCCGCTCATGAAAGCATTTCCTCTGTGTATGAGCGCCGTCCCGATACAGCAATGTCACCCCTGTATAGACAGCATGCCGCTTTCCTGCCATGGATATCAGCATCTTCACCGCCTCTTCCGCGTCGGAAGGCTTCCCCAGAATCTGTGTGCCCAGCGCCACCACGGTATCCGCCCCTATCACCAGCACACGCTCCTCACCCCCTGTAAGCGATGCCGCCACTGCTTCCGCTTTCTGCCGGGACAGCTCTTCCACCACCTCTCCCGGCTCCACAGCCTCCACCTTCTCTTCCACATTACTCACCATTATCTCGAAAGTAAGTCCGATCTGCTCCAGCAGTTCCCTTCTGCGCGGAGATGCCGAAGCAAGTATGATTTTCAATTCACCCATCCCTCATATCCTTCTTTTCTGTCATTCCGTACCCGGTCATGCCTGTTTCACATCAGGAGTCATGATGCATCTCCGGGACAAAAGTTCTGGTCACAGCCTCTTCCTCTTCGAAAAAAGCTTTTGCCTCCGCCACCGCTTCCTCATAAAAAGCTTCCTGGGAACCATATGCCTGCTTTCCCCTCTTATTGGCCTTCTCATATGTGCCGTCCTTGCGAAGAACCGAAGCCTTCTTGTTATCATTCAGCTGGCATTGTAAGATGTGGAGCAGCTTCTCCTTCAGCTCCGGCCTGTCCACGGGGAAGAGTATCTCCACTCTCCGCTCCAGGTTCCTAGGCATCCAGTCCGCGCTGCCGCAGTAAATCTCATAATGCTCATCATTCTCAAAGTAGAATATCCTGCTGTGTTCCAGAAAATCACCCACGATAGAGCGCACCGTAATATTCTCGCTGACCCCTTTGATCCCCGTCCTCAGACAGCAGATTCCGCGCACGATCAAATCGATCTTCACCCCTGCCACGGAAGCCTCGTACAGCGCTGCGATGATATCCTGATCGCAGAGGGAATTCATCTTCGCCACAATCCGCGCCGGTCTTCCCTCCAAGGCGTATTTTTTCTCCCTGCCGATAAGATAGCGGAATCTGTCCTTCAGCCACAGGGGCGCCAGCGTCAGCTTATTCCATACCCTGGGCTCCGAATAGCCGGACAGCATATTGAACACGGCGGTGGCATCCTCCCCGATTGCCTCGGAACAAGTCATCAGTCCGATATCAGTATAAAGCTTTGCCGTCGCATCATTATAATTTCCCGTTCCCAGATGTACGTAACGCCGTATTCCCGCTTCCTCCCGGCGCACCACCAAAGTAATCTTGCTGTGCGTCTTCAATCCCACCAGACCATAGATGACATGACAGCCTGCTTTCTCCAGCATCTTCGCCCATACAATATTGTTCTCCTCATCAAAACGGGCCTTCAGCTCCACCAGAACCGTCACCTGCTTCCCGTTCTCCGCAGCCTGCGCCAGCGCGGCGATGATGGGAGAATTCCCACTGACCCGGTAGAGAGTCTGCTTGATCGCCAGAACCTCCGGATCTCTGGCAGCCTGGCGGATAAAGTTCACCACCGGCTCAAAGGTCTGATAAGGATGATGCATCAGAATATCCCCCTTGCAGATCTCGTCAAATATAGAACAGCCCGGCGGCAGCTGGGGCACCTGCTGCGGTGTATGTTTCGGTGCTTTCAAATGCTCAAATCCCTCCAGACCATACACCTTCATCAAAACCGTCAGATCCAGAGGTCCCTCTATAGGATAAATATTCTGCTCCTCGATGCCCAACTCATCTTTCAAAATCTTCAACAGCCGCTTATCGCACTTAGCTGCCACCTCCAGACGAATGGCTTCTCCCCACTGCCGCTTTTTCAGCTGCTTCTCTATCTCTTTCAACAGATCCGCCGCCTCGTCCTCCTCAATGGTAAGATCGGCATTCCGCATGATTCTGAACGGGTACGCGCACACTATGTCATAGTTCAAAAACAGTTTGTGCATATTGCGCTCGATGATCTCCTCCAAAAGGATAATCTTGGTTCCTTCGCCTCCCCCGGGCAGCACCACGATACGGCTCAGCACGCCGGGCACCTGGACGGTGGCAAACTCCAGCTCCCCGCCGATCTCCTTCTTCCTCACCAGCGCGGCGATGTTCAGCGTCTTATTCCTGATCAGAGGAAACGGCCTGGAGGAATCAACTGCCATGGGGGTCAACACCGGATATACATTTTCTTCGAAATATTTATCTACAAAGGCAGCTTCCTTCTTCGTCAGATCCTCGTGGCGGCCGATGATCTGCAGGCCGTTCTGCTTCATTCTCGGCATGAGGGAGCGATTGTATGTGGAATACTGTACATCTACCAGATCATGTATGGCCACTTCCAGCTTCTCTAACTGCTCCTTGGGGGTCAATCCCGCAATATCCGGCTTCTGATACTTGGCATTGACCATATCCTTCAGGGAAGCAACCCGAATCATGAAAAATTCATCCAGATTGGACGCAGTGATACTTAAGAATTTCAGCCGCTCAAACAGCGGGATATTTTTGTCCCTGGCCTCATTGAGCACCCTGTGATTGAATAATATCCAGCTGAGTTCCCTGTTCGTATAATACTTCGGATTATAAAAATCGATTTCGTCCATATTCGCTCACCTCATCTCAAAATATTTTTCTCTGCTTCAGCACCGGCTCCACACTAAACACTTCTTTGAAGAAGTCGCTGTTTGCCTCAAAGAATCCCTTTTCCAGCGTGATGTCCGCCTGCGTATCCACGGTCAGGATCAGCTGATTTTCCTTCAGCGCCGCCTTCAGGCCCTTCAGCTTCTGCTTATGGCTTCTGTCCAGACTGTTGGCCAGCCGAAGGATAGCCGTCAGCTTCGCCACTACCAGAAAGGCCTCTCTGTTCAGGCTGCCCCGCTCGCTCTGCCCGTCATAGACAAATCTGCTGTGATTAAAACGGACCACATTGGCCACGATCTCCCTCTCCCGCGCAGAGAGCCCGATAATCTCCGTGGCCATCACAATCTGGAAAGAAGTCTCGCCGATATCCGCCATACTGATATATTTTCCGCATTCGTGAAGAATCACTGCCAGCCGCAGATAGAGGCGCTCCCTTTTTCCCAGGCCGTGGACCCTTCTCATACTGTCAAAAATGATTGTGGTAAAACTCTCCAGCACATCCGAACGCTTCCTGTTTCCCATATAGCGCTTGCTGATATTCACGGCACAGGCAATGATATCCTCCTCAAAGTCATGCTCGCCCTGAAGCATCTTATTTTTCTCCGCATATTCGTAGGCGATACCGTCGCAGAGTGTTACTCCCGGAAGCCAGATCCGCTGGACTCCCATCAATTCCGCAATATATTTGATCAAAACGGCACTGATAAATACTAACGGCACCCGCTCCTCCGGTATCGCCATGGCTCTGGCGATGAGAACCGGATTCTTGCCGTGCAGGACTTCGAATAATCTGTCAAAATCCGCCGTCTCCAGAAAATCTTTTCCCTCGCCGGTCTCCCTTTTGCGCACCGCCCAGGGGGAAAGGTAGTCATCTACTACGATCAGATTCCGGATCTCCCGATCCCTGAGATAGAGTTTCTTGTATGTGTCCAGCCTGGCCAGAGCCATCTCGGTGATCAGCTCCTCTGTCTGGGTGCTACGCACCTCGAAACGGTTCAGATAATCCTGCAGACGCAAAACCCCCAGCCGCAGATTCTGGGTAGATACCAGCGTATCATTGTCAAACAGAGAGAGCTGAATACTTCCGCCGCCGATATCCAGTATGGCTGTCTTCTCCTCGATAATCTTCCGAAAGTTTTCCCCCCTGGAGGCCACGGATTTATAATCCAGAAAGCGCTGTTCCGCATTGCCCAAAGTTTCCACCAAAATCCCCGTGCGCTGGGCAATCTGGTCCTGGACGATGGTGGTATTCTCAGTCTCCCTTATGGCGCTGGTCCCATACGCCTTATAATCCCTGACCCGGTATGTCTTCATGATATCGGAAAAATCCTTCAGAGTCCTGCATAATTCGTCCATCTTCTCATTGCTGATCTTGCCCATGGCAAAGGTATCCGAACCCAGATCCAGCCGCCTGCTCACGCAGTCGATTTCACGCATGGTCTCCTTGCCGGAAAATTCAAATATTTTCATTGTCAGCTCATAGCTGCCCACATCGATCGCCGCAAATGTCTTCACACTCATTCTCTGCTTCCTCCATTCCGGTTCATCCTTTCCCCAATATGTAATCGATAAACTGCTGGGCGGTTCTGCCCGAGAGACCCCCATGGGACAGTTCCCACCTGTTGGCCTCAAACAGCAGCTCCTCCTCCGGCATGTCCACACCGTATCGCCGCGCCAATGTCTTCACAATCCCCTGAAACTGCCTTTTATCCGGTGTGCCGAAATAGATGGTGACGCCGAAGCGGTAGGCCAGAGAGAGCTTCTCCTGTATGGTATCGCTGGTATGCATATCCTGGCGGATCTCCGGGACATGGCCGTCTTCCGTCTTGTCCCCGTAGTTCTCCCGTATCAGATGCCGCCTGTTGGACGTGGCATAGATCAATACATTTTCAGGTTTCTTCTCCAGTCCGCCCTCAATGACAGCCTTCAGATACTTGTACTCGATCTCGAAATCTTCAAAACTCAGATCATCCATAAAAATAATAAATTTATAATTCCGCCCCTTAATCCGGGCAATAACCTCATTCAAATCCTGAAACTGATGCTTATATACCTCAATGACCCGCAGGCCTTTATCATAATACTCATTGGCGATGGCCTTGATACAGGACGATTTCCCCGTGCCTGCATCTCCGAAAAGCAGGCAGTTATTCGCCCTCCTCCCCGCCACAAAAGCATCCGTATTATCTGTCAGCTTTTTCTTCTGCGCCTCATATCCCACCAGATCGTCCAGTTTCACATGTGCAATCCGGGGAATGGGCGCGATATGAAGCGCCTCTCCTTCCTTATGCTCAATGCGGAAGCATTTGTGGAGCCCGAATTTGCCCACTCCGTATCTCCGATAAAAATCAGTCAATATTTCCTTCATTTCCGCCGCACTCTCCGCTTTTCCCAGCGACTGTGCCAGGTCACAGATGCACTCGCAAATCCGGGCATTATAAACTCTGTTTTCCCCGCTGCTCCCCTCATAATGCTTCACCATGGAAAATTCCGGCGTATGCAGGGCTTTACAGAGCGTCTCAAAATCATAATCAAAAAATTTTTTCCATATCCCCATATCATGAAGTACAGCCTCATTGACGGTGCCGTCAATCGCGCCCTTCAGCTCGCAGGAGCGGCTGTAGCCATTCTCATTGGTCACCAACAGATGAGTCAGATAGCAATGCCACAGATTGCCGTGGAATCCGTAATTTCCCGCCTCCGTGATCAGTCCGTGGAGGCATTCATAAAATATCTCCCGCAGCCTCTCCTTCTCGCCGGGCGCAGCCGGCTCTCCTGCAAGGGCACGTTTTCCATATTCTGCCACAACGCTGTCCATACGACGCAGCAGCCTGTCCCCGTCCTCCGGGAAAGTTCTGTATACCAATAATTCTCTCGTTCTCATTCCTGTCCCCCCTGGGCGCTTCAGCACTCATATCTTTCCATACTTCCGCCGCTGTCCGGCAACACCTGAAACGCCTTCCGCTTCCGCTGCCTTATCTAAGCGCCGATACTCAATAATTTCCGAGAATCTTCATATTCCGCGCCTCTTCCCGCAGTCCTCTCAGCGCATTCTTCACGGCGCTGTCCGCCAGATTCCCCTCAAAATCGATGAAGAAACGGTATTCCCAGTTCCTGTCCTCAATGGGCCGGCTCTCGATCTTGGTCATATTCAGATTATTGTAAATAAAATGGGACAGCATATGGTACAAAGAGCCGCTTTCATGAGGGACCTCAAAGCAAATGCTGACCTTCTTTGCATCTTTTTGAAATATTTTCTGGTTCGTGACAATGATGAACCTGGTGGAATTGGTATCCGAATGATTGATCTGCCGCTGAAGCACCTCAAGGCCGTAGATACCGGCGGCATGCTCCCCTGCAATCGCAGCCTGGGTTCTGTCCCCCTCCTGCGCCACTTTCCGCGCGGCGAAGGCATTGTTCTGCATACTGATCTGCTGCCAGTCCTTCTGCGCCAGATATTTTGCACTCTGCATCAATGACTGGGGATGGGAATAAACGGTTCTGATGTCCTCTATGGATGCCCCCTTTACCCCGAGAAGACAATGTTCGATTTTGATGATCTGCTCTCCCACAATGTAATTCTCATACTCCTGGAGCAGATCATATATTTCATTGACGATTCCGGCTGTGGAATTCTCTATGGGAAGCACCGCAAAATCGGCGCTGCCCTCATCTATGGCATTCATGGCATCCCGGAAGGAATCCACATGAAAGCTGTTGATTCTGTCCCCAAAATACCGCATCATGGCTTCCTGGGAATAGGCGCCCTCCGCCCCCTGAAAAACCACTCTCGTGTGATTCGTCTCCAAAGCGTCCACACCGATAAACGGAAGCTTCCCCAGACTGCCCTTCTGCGTGAGAAGCTGGTACTGAAGCTTCCTGCTCATGGACATAATCTGCTCGAACAGCTCCTCTACACCGCGGCGGTTAAAGGCATTGTGCGTCAGATTTTTCACCTTCGCCAGCTTCTCCTGCTCCCGCTGCCTGTCCAACACTTTCTTACCCGTATTGATCTTATACTCCGCCACCTGCCTGCTGATCTCCATCCGCCGCTCATACAGCTCCACAATCTGCGCATCGATTGTATCTATCTTCTCTCTCAGCTCCAACAAATCCATTTTGCCCGACTCCTTTGTCCCAGACTTTCTTCGTCTGACGAATCTTTTTTCTTCTTTTTTTCTATATTATACCAAAACAACCTTGATAGCAAGCAAAAAGGGGTGTAAAATGATAGAGAAAATGCAAAATGCATAAATATTTATGACAGGGCAGGTATAATATGAAAAAAACAGTTCGAATTACAATTGGTATCCTCATCGCCGTTCTTCTGGCCGCCGCAGGTATCCTTATCATGTACTCACAGCGCATCGTCATGAATCCCCCCGGCACAGTAGGCAATACGGCTGGCAATCTGAATAATGACGGACGTTTCTGCGAACATGAAGGCACGGTCTATTTTTACAATTCCTTTGACGGAGGCGGTCTCTTTGCCATGGACCCCAATGAGGCCAATCTCCGCCGTATCAATAATCTGGAGGTGCGAAATATCCTGGCCGGGGGCAAATATCTGTATTATTTCCACACCGGCTCTTCCACTGTCACCACCGGGTTCGGCCATGCTTTCGGTATGCGTTCCTTCCTGCGCTGCAGGCTGGACGGAAGCAATTCTGAGACGCTGACCACGGATGTGGTGATTACAGGACAGCTTGTAGATAATTATCTCTATCTGCTGACCTCACAGACCGCCGGTCCTTCCTTCTATAAATTGAAAATCAACAGCACCGAGCCGGAAATACTGGCTGACTATACCATCAATCCGGCCTGTGCGGAAAACGGTATCATCTACTATAACGGCACTGTGGAGAATCATTATCTCTATGCCCTGGATACGGAAACGGATGTCCCTTACGAAGTGTGGAAAGGAAATGTGTGGTATCCTGTCCTGGAGGGAGATTATGTATACTACCTGGATGTAGCAAATGATTACAGATTATGCCGCTATTCCAGGTCTCAGAATGTGATCGAGGTGCTGACGCAGGACAGAGTGGACTGCTTCAATGTAGGCGGAGGTTTTATCTATTACCAGAAAAACGGCGCTGATGCGGCGCTGAAATGCATGCGTACAGACGGCAGCGGGGCCAAGGTTATCGCAGAAGGGAATTACACGCATATTAATATGACTTCCCAATATGTATACTTCCAGGAATTCGGAAATGACGTGGTCCTGTATCACTCCCAGCTGGGTACCGATTATTATGAGAAATTTCAGGCGGCAGAAGATGCTGCCACCTGAACTTCCTATTCTTCAATGTGATCAAGGCCCTGGCTCAATATATTGACGATATGGGAGTCTGCGGGAGAATAGAATATGATCTTGCCGTCCCGGCGGTTTTTCACCAGATCCATCTGCTTCAATACCCGCAGCTGGTGGGAAATCGCCGATTGGGACATCCCCAGAACCGCAGCGATATCATACACGCACATCTCGCTGCTCAGCAGCACATATAATATCTTCAGCCGCGTTGCGTCTCCGAATACCTTGAAAAATTCCGCCAGATCCTGCAGCTCTTCCTCCGGCGGCATCTTTTCGTCAATCATCTTCAATGTTTCGTCATCTACGCGGATATACGTATTCTCTTCTATGAAATGCTTTTCCTCCATGGAACTTTTCTTTTCCATTTTGATTCATCTCTCCTTTTTAAGAACACTTCCTTACGCTCCGAATCCCTTTCCCCGCTCTGCATGCGCGTTTAGTCCTGGGCCACCATTTCCCTGTAAAATTCCGTATAGTCGCTGCGTTTCTCCTTCGTAAACTGAATTGCCGCTCTTGGATGCTGATTCAGGAGCCCCGTCATCAGATATTGCAGATCATATCCCCATACTATTCCTTCCGCCCTCAGACGGTTCATATAGCTGTCCACAAATTTGATGGCAGGATATACATTATATTTGGGATTGTGCAAAAATCCCAACAGCAGCTCCATGGCGCAGTTGCCGGCTCCCCGTCCCATGGAAGCATAGGTGGCGTCCAGCCAGTCCGCCCCGTCTCCCACGGCTTCTATGGTATTTGCAAAGGCAAGCTGGAGATTATTATGGGCATGAATTCCCACCTTTTTGCCGTATTTTGCCGCCACTTCCATATAAGTATCCACAAAACGGGCAATCTGCTCCGGATACATGGCGCCGTAGCTGTCTACAATATAGAGAACATCGGCTGGCGTCTGACCCAGAATATCCAATGCCGCCTTCAATTCGCCTTCCCGTACATTGGAAATCGCCATAATGTTACAGCTTACTTCATATCCCTTCTTCGCCGCATCCTCGATCATGGCCACCGCGCCTGGGATCGTATGCACATAGGTAGCCACCCGGATCAAGTCAATGGGGCTGTCGCTCCGTTCGAGAATTTCTGATTTTTCGCATCTTCCAACATCCGCCATCACCGCGATCTTCAGATCTGTGGCATTCTCCCCTACGATCTCCCGGATATGTTCATCCTTACAGAACTTCCATTTTCCGAATTTCTCCGCATCGAACATTTCCCTGGATGCCTTATAGCCGAATTCCATGTAGTCCACGCCTGCCCGCAGATTCGCCAGATACAGCGCTTTCACAAATTCGTCGCTGAAGTAAAAATCATTTACCAGCCCTCCGTCCCGCATGGTAGCATCCACCACCTTCACATCCGGACGATATGCAATTAAACTTGCGATTTCTTTCATATACTTTTCTCCCCTTATGCTTTATTCCAATCCCCCAGCCAGTTCCTGAGCGGATCGATCGCTTTCGCCTGGTTCAGGATCTCCTTTCGGTTCATCCGCAGGTAATTCTCCAGTTTCTGCACCTCTTCATCACTGAATCCGCTGGCCTGTTCTATCATGCCGTCCGGCAGAATCCCTTCCGCATAATCCCTGCCCCGCAGAAAGGATACCCTTACGATCTTGCGATTATCCTTTATCACCACACAGGAAACCATCATCTTAACTTCATCCATGCCGCTCTCCAATCTCTTCCTGTCGCCTTTCATTCGGAATTATGCAGAAATAACTTCTATACACTCTTTACCCGGAAATGCGAAAGATATCAAAACGGCGCGGAACCTGAACCTCTGTAGTTCGGTTTCGCGCCGTAAGATGCCGGCGATGGGACTTGAACCCATACGTGGTT
>OFFY01000864.1_pt1 | contig 28964 bp, 27 predicted proteins | sample 1521481 | NCBI WGS metagenome assembly OFFY01 (sample SAMEA3504117, study PRJEB24116) | mouse gut metagenome | biome: mouse gut; feature: mouse-associated habitat; material: faeces | place: Denmark | collected 2011
CCGCCCCCGGACCTTCCGCTCCAGCGGGGGATTCCGGATATTGGTGGGGCGCAGCAACACGCAGAACGACCAATTGGTCCGGGAGGCTTTCAAGACGGACTACTGGTTCCATACCCAGCGGATCCACGGTTCCCACGCCATCCTCTGCGCCCAGGGGCAGGAGCCGGACGAGGCCAGCATGACCGAGGCCGCCATGCTGGCGGCCTGGTTCTCCCAGGGCCGGGACAGCGGGCAGGTCCCGGTGGACTACACCCCGGTGAAGGCGGTGAAGAAGCCCGCCGGGGCCAAGCCCGGATACGTGATCTACCACACCTACCAGACCCTGTACGTCACGCCTGACGAGGAAACGGTGCGGACGCTCCGGGGCCGGAAGAAGAATTGAGGAAACCGCTATGGCACATCAACTGACCACCCAGGAGCTGCGCCGCCGGACCCTGGCCTTTCTCCAGCTGCGGGCCAGGGAGATCCCGGCGGGTATGCCCGACCCCTCCGCCGATCTCCCCCTGCTGGACTGCGACGGGCCGTCCGGCTCCCTGACCCTGGGCTACGCCACCAAGCCCTGGATGGCAAACGTCTGGGGGGTGGTCCACGGCGGCGTCACCGCCGCCCTGGTGGACAGCTGCATGGGCATCACCTGCGGCATCCAGTGCGGCCTGATCACCCCCACCATCTCCATGACAATAAACTACGCCCGCCCGGTGCCCCTGGACGCCTCCATCGTGGTGCGCACCCGCACGGTCCGCTGCGGGGCCACCGCGGGGCACATCGAGGCGGAGGTCTACCCCGCGGGACAGCCGGAAACGCTGCTGGTCACCGCCAGCGGGGCCTACAGCACCAAGCCCAACAGCCTGTCCGGGGGCCGCGCCCCCTGGGAGGAGGAACCCGCGCCGTGATATTCGGAACACACATCAATAAATATTACGTCAAATACGCCGGATGGCTGCTGCTGGGGCTGGCCGCCCTGGTGCTGGTGGACTATATCCAGCTCATCATCCCCAACCTGTACCAGCAGGTGATCAACGGCGTAAACCTGGGCTGGGTGGAGGTGGACGGACAGCGGCTCCCCTTCGACCTGGACTTCCTGCTGGACCGGATCTGCCTGCCCATGGTGTGGATCATCATCGCCATGGTGGTGGGCCGCTTTTTGTGGCGGATCTGCATCTTCGGCGCGGCCATCAAGGTGGAGACCGGCCTGCGGAACGAGATGTTCGACCACGCCAAGGACCTGTCCCGGCAGTTCTACCAGGAGAACAAGGTGGGCGGCCTCATGAGCCTGTTCACCAACGACCTGGAGACGGTGCAGGACTGCTACGGCTCCGGCTTCCTCATGTTCTTCGACGCGCTGCTGCTGGGGGGCCTGTCGGTGATCAAGATGTGGGGCATGGACCCGGTGATGACCGGGCTGTCCATGATCCCCATGGCCCTGCTGCTGGCGTCCAGCGCGGTGGTGGGCAAATACATGATGAAGAAGTGGGACATCCGGCAGGAGGCCTTTTCCCAGCTGTCCGACTTCTCCCAGGAGAGCTTTTCCGGCATTGCCGTCATCAAGGCCTTCGTGAAGGAGGCCAAGGAGCTGCTGGCCTTCCAGCGGCTCAACCGGGAGAACGAGCGGGCCAACGTGGACTTCACCCGGGCGTCGGTGCTGCTGCGGATTCTGGTGACCCTGTTTGTGGAGTCGGTGATCTGCATCATCCTGGGCTACGGCGGCTGGCTGGTGTGGCGGGGGGACTTCAACGCCGGGGAGCTGGCGGAGGATAAAAGGCTGGAGGAGGAAGCAGAGAGGCTTTTTGCTTATGTGATGGAAGTTGCCGGCGGCAGGAAGGTATGCAGTGAAGTGGCCGGGTATCACGATATGGCGATCTTTAAGCAGGGGGTGACCTTGTGAGACGGATGAGCCGAGTTTTGTGAGGCCAATCTGGGGCAAGCCCGGAAAGAGAATAAGCTGATTTACAATGACCTTGTAGAGAGAATGCTCTCTTTCTATGAGGTCATTTTTTCATGACAAAATGCCGTCTTGTCGCAGTAGTTCGATTATCTTCAGTATTCTCTCTTTCTTGTCAGAATTACAGAACTTCAACATATTTATAATTCTGTTATCAAGTACCGTATCTGCCGGCATGAGGACAGGATAATGGGGAATTGACGATTCCGGAAATCTGTGCTAATCTGATAACAGGAAAACACAGATGGGAGGCGCTGCAGCCTGAAACTGGGGCGAAGCGGGAAAGAAAGATGGAATTCAGCAGAGAAAAGATAAAACAAATCAGGCATTTAATGCTATTGGCCGCTGTTTTGGTATTGGCTCTTATTTATAGTGAAAAGGTTTTTGTGGGAGCCGGATTTTTGTTTGGGATTTTGACTCCGTTTGTCATGGGCGGCGTCATTGCCTTCGTTCTGAATATTCCCATGCGGGTCTTTGAGGAGAAGTTTCTTGGCCGCTGGAAGGGGAAGAGTGCCGTCAGATTGAAGCGTCCTGTGAGTATCATTCTGGCACTGATCAGTCTGGTGCTGATCATCACCATCGTCATCGGAACAGTTGTGCCACAGGTGGCTTCCACGGCTTCGGAAGTCGGGAAGAAGATTCCGGGATTTCTGGATCAGGTGGTGGCGGAGCTGGAGCAGCTTACCCTGAAATATCCTCAGTTCAAGGAGCAGGTGGATAATCTGGAGCAGCTGGAGATGAACTGGGATACGATTTTGAACAACATCTTTGATTTTTTAAAGAACGGGGCCGGAGATGTATTGAATTCTACATTCAATGTGGCCAGCGGCATTATATCCGGGATCGTGAATGCCGTCATTTCCTTTATTTTTGCGCTTTATATCCTGTCCCAGAAAGAGATACTTTCGGATCAGGGCTGCAGGATTCTCACTGCCTATCTTCCAGAGGCTGTGGGAAGCAGGATCCTGGAGATCTGCCGCCTGTTGTATCGGAATTTTAGCAGTTTTATCACAGGGCAATGTCTGGAAGCCGTTATATTGGGGACCATGTTTGTAGTCGCAATGACTATTTTCAGGATGCCTTATGCGTTGATGGTAGGAGTGCTGATAGCGTTTACTGCCCTGATTCCCATTGTAGGGGCATTTATCGGCTGTGCGGTAGGGACGTTTCTGATTCTTATTGACAATCCGCTGCAGGCGTTGTGGTTCATTATCCTGTTCCTTATATTGCAGCAGATAGAGGGAAATCTGATCTATCCGAAGGTGGTGGGCAATTCCGTAGGTTTGCCGGCAATCTGGGTATTGATGGCAGTCAGCGTGGGCGGCAGCCTGTTCGGCGTGGCGGGAATGTTGTTTTTCATACCCCTGATGTCTTCCGGCTATGCGCTTCTGCGGGAGAGTGTAAACAACCGGAATAAAGGAAAGAATATACCGGTACGGAAACCGGAAATGGTGAAGATTTCAGAGTCGCCAAAGCCTTCGGAAACAAAAAAAGTCCTTAAAAAAACGTCCGAAAGAGGCAGAACAGGCGGCCGGAAATAGGACAAAACCCGGAAAAATATAAGAGGAGAGAAGAAGGTGCAGCGGTTAAAAGAGGATGTAAGTTATTTTCTACATCAGAAGATATTTGTGATTTTGCTGGCGTTGACAGCCATGGGATGTTATGGCTTTGCCATTACGCATGAGAGCATCGGGATAGACGATACTCTGGTTGACGTATATTTGAATGACGGAATAGAAGTCCTGATGGGGCGCTGGACAATCTATCTGATCAATAAATTCTTTTACCTGGGGGAATTTATGCCGAATATAACGGAGCTTGGAGGAGTATTGCTTTTGTTATCGGCAGTGGTATTGTACTGTGTACTGCTCAGGCGTATCTTTGGGGAGCGGATCGGAATCGGAGGCTATACTGCATTTGCATGTGTTTTTATATCTCAGCCGTTTTTAGGCGGTCTGTATCTTTATTATTACCACAGTGGTATGGATGTGGGATATCTGGCGCTGGCAGCTGCATTGCTCTGTCTTTTGGAAAGTTTTGAACAGAAGGGGAAGAAATTCGGCAGATGTCTGATTGGCAGTATGCTGTGGCTCTGGATTGCGGTGGGCTGTTATGAATCCTTTGTCATTTTCTATATTGTGGGACTTATCGTGATCTTATTTTTCCGGGGGATGACGGACCAGGACAAGCTTACGTTGCAGCTGATGTTCCGAAAGCTTGCCTGGTGCGCCTGCCTGATTGTGGGATGTATGATTTTACGTGCGGCGATACAGAAAATATTGATTGCCGTTTTTTCCATACATTCAGAATATATTGCGTATTCCAGAGAACTCACCGACAGCGTTCTCTATTTTACAGAGGCAGGCGGACTTCAGAATGCCTTCATGCTGATTAAAAAATACTGGCTGCAGTATTTTGTCAATGCAGTGGTTTATTTCCCCGTTTTGGTGTATGTGCTGTCAGTGGCTGTGTTTGCCGTCGCTGCCGTATTCTTGAGCATAAAAAAGAAGACGGGATCTTACTTGCTGCTGTTTCTGGGGATGGTAGTGGTGCCGTCTCTTCTGTCGCTGGTACAGCTGATGCCACCATTGTACAGAACGAGTCAGTTTCTTCCCTTTTTCATTGCATGCGCGGTATTGTTGTTTTATCTGTTCTGCCGCGGTATACCCTGGAAAAACTATGGCAGCATTGCATTCTGCTTTGTCACAGCTGTATTGGTCTGGAATCATGCATATGAAATGAATCGTATCTTTTATATGGATTATAACAGATATCAATATGAGAAAGAGGTTCTGACAGATATTGCCAAGGAAGTGATTCGGGAATACGGGCAGGGGGCGAGGGTGATTTTTACCGGAAATTATCAGTCGCCCTATGAGCTGGCAGATTATTATTATGTGGGATATTCCTCGAAAGAATTCAGACGGATTGCCATGCTGACAGACTGGCTGGATCCGCATTTGAAGGAGAAATCCTATACGCCCTATGGCTATACTTTCGGATTCGATATGTATCATTCCATGATCGAGTGGGGGATGTATGCTTTTGTCGCTCCCGGCAGGGAACTGGTGAATTTTCTGAATATGCACGGATATAGCCTGCAGACGGTAACCGATGAAGCGTTGCTGAAAAAAGCCAACGACTTTGCACAGGCATTGCCCAAATGGCCGGCGGAAGGCTCTATAGCGGAAATGGACGGATACGTGATTGTTCATTTTTGACAGGTTGTTTTTCCTGCAGCGGTGTATACCGGAGAAGTTCCGGTGGAGGCAGGGATAAGTTCATATAGCCCAAAAGGAAAGAGAATGCCCGTTATCAGGAATCAAAACCGATAACGGGCATTTTACCTTTCATGTGCTGTAAGTATTTTTTTCATGAGGTATATGGTAAAATGACCTTATTCAAGGCGGAAGCGGCCGGATGTAGAAAAGAGAAAAGAAGATCAGGAGGTAATCATATGGAAGCCGTTCTTACGATCGATTCCCTGAAAAAATATTACGGGAAATCCGCAAATCAGACAAAAGCCCTGGACGGAATCACCTTCCAGGTCATGCCGGGAGAGTTCCTGGGCATTATGGGAAGCAGCGGATCCGGAAAATCCACGCTGTTAAACTGCATCGCAACAGTAAGCCGTCCGGACGAGGGGGATATCTTTCTGAAGGGGGTCCGGGTACAATCCCTGAAGGGCCGCCGGCTGGCAGAATACAGGGGAAGGCAGATCGGATATCTGTTTCAGAATTTTGAACTGCTGGACAATCTCACAGGCCAGGAAAATATCCTGCTGCCCTTATCCATCCATAATATTCCGGAGGAGACAGGCAGAAAATATCTGCAGCAGCTTGCGGATTATCTGGAGATTCGGGATGTGCTGAACAAATTCCCCGCCCAGATGTCCGGGGGGCAGAAACAGCGGGTGGCCGCGGCCAGGGCGTTGATCCTGGAACCCCGGATTGTGCTGGCGGATGAGCCCACAGGCGCACTGGATTCCCGAAATGCCAGGGCCTTGATGGAGAAGCTGGCCGGGCTGAACCGGGATCGGGGAACCACCATACTGATGGTGACCCATAATTCCAATGCGGCCAGTTATTGCGGACGGATATTATTTATCAGGGACGGGAAGATTCTTCATGAGCTGCGCAGAGAGGTGCCGGAAGAGTCCCGGCAGGATTTCTACAGGCGGATTCTCAAGGTGACCGCTCAGCTGGAAGGAGGCAGTGCAAATGTTTTATAAATTAATTCTGCGCAACAGCGCTAGAAGCCGGAAGGAAAACGGCCTGTTTTTTTCCTCGCTTTTGATTTCCATTATCGCGTTTTATATTATACTGTCCCTGCCCAGGCAGGATGTGATGCTGTTTTTGAAAAGGATGGAAAGCCATGCCGTGGACCGGCTGATGACAATGATTCCTGTGTTTTTCTGTGTGACCCTGTTTTTGCTCTTTTTCCTGATATATTATGCCGGAAAATATCAGATGGACAGACGCAGGCATGAGTTCGGCGTGTACCTGATGATGGGAATGCGCAGAAGGAAGCTTTTTGCCATGCTTCTGGCAGAGGATCTGGGAGGAAGCCTTCTGGCACTGGTATTGGGGATCCCGGCGGCGGTATTGCTGGCGGAGCTGATCAGCCTGGTCACGGCCAGATTCGTGGGACTGGGCATCATCGGCCACCGCTTCACCTTTTCTCCGGAGGCGGTTCTGGGGACGGCGGTGGGATTTCTGCTGATCAAGCTGGGGGCATTTCTGGTTCTCAGCGGCAGGATCGCTGCCCAGGAGACCGGAAGCCTTCTGACGGATAAGCCCTCCGGGGCGAAGCGGCATCTGTCTGTGTGGGTTTACCGAGCGGCGATTGTTGGCGGCATAGTCATGCTTGGAATGGCTTACCGGATGGCGATAATCGGTATTTCGTGGAAGAACGCAGGGACAATGGGGCAGACTGTTTTTCTGGGACTGGCAGGTACGGAGCTGTTCTTTTTCGGGATTCGGGCGCCTCTGGGATTTCTTGCAAAATACGTCGGAAAAGGGAAGAGACTTGGAGTCTTTCGGTTCCGTCAGATCCAGGAGCAGGTGATTTGCTGTTCCCACACATTGGCGGTGAGCTCTCTGCTGATATTGGCAGCCATGTGCTGTTTTGGAGCAGGTGCTGGCATGGCGGGCTTTTACGGCAGCGATGAGCGGCATGTTCTGGATTATACCTTCGGTGGGGACAGCCTGGCCGGGGAGTATGAGGAGCTGCTGGCAAAAAAGGGGTTGGACGGTTATTTTTCAGAGCTGTTTGAGATACGCGTAGGGCATATCCGCACATCGAAGGCCGGCGATCCGTTTCGGATGGAATCGGTCATGACCGCTTTGTCACAATTGGAGGATTCCCAGGAAAAGGAGCGTTTGCTGAATAACTTAAGCTACGCCACCAATCCTTATCTGATCGCCGTGAGCGGATACAATGAGCTCCTGGCTGCGGCAGGATATCCGGCTCTGGCGCTGGGGGAGGGGGAGGCAGGGATCTATATGGACAGAGAATCTACATCTTTTACGTACAGAGATTTACTGAATGGAATCCTGGAACAGAGACCGGAGGTCATGCTGGATGATAAGGGCCTGTATCTGACCGGGGAGGTACAGTCGGTGAATCTGGTCACGGATCGTTCCATCTCGCTCTCTTTTGCGCTGATTGTGCCGGATAAGGTTTTTGACAAATATACCGGAGGGGATTACAGTATTTATCTCAACGGGATTTTGGACAGGAAGCTTTTTGAAGACAGCAGTCTAATGGGTGCTATAACGCAGATGAACGAAAAGCTGGATCAGGCCGGGCTGGACTATGAGAGCTATTTGCAGAATATGGGACGTCAGTTGTTCTTTCTGGTGGCGGGCAGTTACATCACCATTTATCTGGCCATCATCTTCCTGCTCATTGCCAATACGGTTATCGGCGTCCAGTTCCTTATGGGACAGAGAAAATCGCGGGGGAGGTATCAGACGCTGATCCGCCTGGGCGCTACGCACCGGATGCTGTGCCGGTGTGCGGGAAGACAGATCGTCTGGTATTTCGGTATTCCGGTTTTGGCCGCCGTATGCAGCAGCATTTTCGGGGTCAGATCACTGTTCACCGGTCTGCTGCCTACGATTGTGCAGGGGAGCATTCCGGAGCTGATGGGGATCTCCGCCGCTATGATTTTGGTTTTATTTGTGATAGAATTGATTTATATGGCGGCAGTGGGACGGTCAAGCAGCCGGTACCTGCTGACGTTGATGGTGCCGGAACGTACGGAATGAAGATTTTCTAACTCCGCAAGGTACGCGGACTAAGAAAATCTAAGTCATTTCGGAATGAAGATGGAGTGCCTTGGATTTAAGAATAGATGTGGGTGCAAACGGGAGAAGCCGGGAGGTCACGACATGAAACGGATTGCCATTGTGGAGGATGAGAGACTGATGCGGGAGGAGCTTTCCGAGATGCTTGGGAAGGCCGGGTATCAGGTGTGGGAGATACGGGAATTTGCGGATGTAGAAGCGCAGCTGCTGAGACTTTCACCGGATCTGGTGCTTCTGGATTTGAACCTGCCGGGGGAAAGCGGTTTCGCGATCTGCAGGCATCTCAAGCAAAATGCAGGCTTGCCGGTGCTGGTTCTGACCTCCCGGGATCAGCTGCGGGACGAGCTTCAGGCCCTGGAGCTGGGAGCGGATGAATATCTGACCAAACCATGCAGGAAAGAACGGCTGCTGGCGCGGATTGCAAATGTGCTGAAGCGCTACGAGGGCAGAGGGAATCTGCTGGAGGGGCCGGGGTTTCTGCTGGATCGTCACACCTATACAATGTATATCAATAATCGTTCCGTTATTCTGCCCCAGAATCAGGGAAAACTTCTGGAAACATTTCTGATCCGGGGAGACGGGACTGTTACACGGGAGGAACTGTGCATGGCGCTCTGGGGCACCACGGAATTCATCGACGAGAATGCCCTCCAGGTGAATCTCACCAGACTGAAAAAGACTATGGCAGGACTGGGAATGCGTCAGCGACTTCTTCCTGTGCGTGGGATCGGGTATCGGCTGGTGACAAAGGAAGGGGAGGGTGAAGGGTGAGATGAAATTGAGAGGCAGGGGAGCTGATTTGGACTGCGCGGATTCCGCGGGTAAGTTACAGGACTTTCGCAGCAGAATGGTAGAGCCCGGGAAGCGGCCTTGGCGCCGGTTATTGCAATATGTGCCGTGGCTGCTTCTGCTCCTTGGAGTAGACGTTTTCGCGTGCCTTTTATTATGGATTGCCGATGCGGCGGCGTTTGGGGCCATGTCGGCGGCCATTTTTCTTTCTACTGTTTTCCTCTTTGCAGCGGTGGGCTGGACGCTTCTTTTTCGGGAACAGGAACGAGAGAGGACATTTTATGCATTTCTGGAGATCCCGGACGAATATCATGAAGAATTGCTCCGGAAAGCGGTGGGGGAGGCCGGAGGAGATGCCGTTTCGTTTCTGGGAAACGTACTGCGGGAGAAGGAGGGCAGGTGCGCCGGGTTGCAGACACAGCTGACGGAGTATGAGGAATACGTGGAAAGCTGGGCGCATGAGACGAAGATGCCGCTGTCGCTTCTGGCGCTGCTCTTAGATAACCGGAGAGAGGAACTGCCGGAGGGAGTATGCTTCAAGCTGGATTATATCGAAAACAGGATGGGGGAATTTATTGATCAGATGCTTTTTTATGCCAGAGTCAAAGGGAAGCGGAAGGATTATCTCTTCGAACGGATCGGGGTGAGCGACTGTATCGAAGAGGTTCTGGAGGAGTACCGTCCGTTGCTGGAGGAGAAGGGCTTCACAACCGTTCTTCCTCGGGGAGGAGCGGTGTATACGGACAGAAGGGGATTTCGCTTTCTGTTGCAGCAGTTGGTCAGCAACGCTGTGAAGTACAGCGGACAGGAGCCGAGACTGTGCTTTTCTTTCACGGAGGGGGAGAAGAGCTCCATACTATGCGTCCGGGATAACGGGACGGGCGTGCGCAGTTGCGATCTGCCGTATATTTTTGAAAAAGGCTTTACCGGACACTCGGGGGAGGGCAGGAAGGAGGCCACCGGAATGGGACTCTACCTGGCCGGAGAGATTGCCGGGGATCTGGGGCTGATAATGGAAGCGGATTCCCGGTTGGGAGAAGGCTTTGAGATGCGTATTGTGTTCCCGGCGGTGGAGATGGGATGAGATTGCTTTCATACAAAAGAGCGGAAAAATGGTTTACAGCGTATTGTTCTTATGTTAAACTGAGAAAGGAGAAACCGATAACATAAGAGAAGGTTGAAGGAGGTAGGAGAATGGGAAACGATGCAGGTGCTTCCGGCGGGAAAGGCAGGGTGCGAAACCAGAAGCCTGTGAATCTGGAGTGGGGAAGATATTATTCTCCCATGCGGACAGCGGACGGGGAGTACGAGAAGAGAGTCGGGTGTATGAGCTGGGAGGCTGACGACGGTCACCAGGGCCGGTTTGAGATCGAACTTTATCGGGTCAATACGAGCGATATAGAAGCCGGCGGGGACGGTGAGCCGGAGGAGAAGGGCGAACTGGTGATTGCAATGAGTTGTGGCGGCAAACTGCAGTTTACCCGTTTTAGTTTGACACTGATCTCTATTCATATGAAAGAGAAAATACTGGAGACAGGCTGGTATTATTTCACCGTCACAGCTTTGGGGGACGGAGTAAATTATGAGGACAGTGAGACGGCCCGTTCCTTAAACTGGCTGTATATCCGGCCCAAGGAAAGGCTGCCTGAGGTATTCGGCGCAGTCTGGCAGTGGCCTTCCGTGCGGATTACAAATCAGGTCTGCAGTCCCTATCTGCGTTCCTATGCCGTGAAAGTTTATTATGCGTCTTTGCATTCGGATACGCCGCAGCTGGTTTTTGCTGATGAAAATCTGACGGCAGATCGGACAGGCGTCATTGTATGCCGGACTCTGGAGGAAATGTCCAAAAGAAAGGGCCCCGGCAAGTACTATTTTAAGGTCTGTGCCATAAGCAGTGATATCAGCCGTTGCGAGAACGGAAAGTGGACGGAATTGAGCGGAGCCTATGTGAAGCCGGAATAAAAACGAGCCCCAAATAGAAAGAACACGATAAAAGCGGCAGTTTCCGGAGTACAAAAGTATTGGAGAAAGACTTGGGATGAGTATCAGAAGAAGGATAATCGATTATTCAAGAGGCGACAATCTGCATCATTTCTGGAAGCTGTACAGAATGCAAAAAAAGGCGAAGCACGGATGGTTCAGGGATATTTTAACCTTTCTGATGAGCAGAAGCGCCCATCGACACGGAGGATACATAGGGCCTGACACTGTGTTTGGCGGGATTCCGGAGCTCCCCCACGGCCTGCACGGGATATTTATCTCCCGGTTTGCGCAGGTAGGGGAGGGCTGCCGGATTTATCAGAATGTGACCATCGGCGAGGTGAACCGGAAAGCGCCGGTTGTAGGAAACCATTGTCTCATTGGAGCAGGGGCCATTCTCCTGGGGGATATCAAAATCGGCGATCATGTGAAAATCGGAGCCGGTGCGGTGGTGAACGGGGATGTTCCTGACTATGCCACTGTGGTCTCTCAGCCTTCGCGCATCCTTGAAAAGGATAAAGCGGAAGCGAATTAATTTATACTTTTTTAATTGCCATTTACGGTAAAAGCAGCTATAATAAAAAAAGGTTCAGGAAAGGAATCAAGTCGTCAATGTCTGTAAAATCTACGCTAGCCCCGCTTTCAATAGAAGAAATCCTGCGTACGGCCAGGGAAGCCGGCGCCAGCGACGTGCATCTGGCGGCAGGGATTGTGCCGAAGATGCGTGTAAACGGCGGGCTGGTTTCCATGAATTATTCCCGGCTGAATCCGTCGGATACGTTGGATCTCCTGATTCATATCATGCCCGAGACACAGCGGGCCGCATTTGAGGAGAAGGGGGAATACGATTTTTCGTTCACGGTTCCCGGGTGCGGAAGATGCCGTGCAAACGCTTATAAGCAGAAAGGCAGTGTGGCATTTGCGCTGCACTTGGTGGATGCGAAGCTGCCTTCGCCAAAGGGTCTGGGGATGCCGGAATCCGTCATCGGACTGACAGAGAGGGAGAGCGGCCTGGTTCTGGTGACAGGACCTTCCGGAAGCGGCAGATCGGCTACATTGGCCGCTATGATAGACCAGATAAACGAGAACAGGGAAGCCCTCATCATCACCCTGGAAGATCCCGTCGAATATATCCATCCCTATAAGAAGTCCATGGTCAATCAGCGGGAGATCGGTCTGGACAGCAGGAGCTATGCGGCTGCCCTGAGAGCGGTTTTAAGAGAAGATCCGGATGTGATTCTGGTGGGGGAGATGCGGGATTGGGAGACGGTCAGCGCGGCGATTACGGCGGCGGAGACCGGGCACCTGGTGTTTTCTTCCCTGCATGCTTCCAATGTGGTGAATGCCATAGAGGGTATGATCGATTTATTCCCGCCCGGCAGGCAGGAGAGGATTCGGGGACGGCTTGCCGATGTGTTGGAGGCTGCGGTGTCCCAGAGATTGCTGCCAACGGACAATGGCGGGGGGCGGATAGCGGCATTTGAAGTCTTGTTATCCTCGCCGGAGGTGAGGCATATTCTTCGGGACGGCGATATGTGCAGGCTTCCCGAGGCGATGGACAGGGATCCGGGGATGGTCACCATGGAAGAGGCTGTGGGCAGGCTGTACGCCCAGGGAAAAATTGGTTCGGATACGGCTGCACGGTACATACAGGGCAGCGTGGAAGCAGCTTTCGGCAATGTAGAGAAAGCAGAGCCGGCGTGTCAGGAAAGCGCCTCATAATATTTTACACAGTTTGGCAGAAGTCAACAGACGTCCCGGTCGGATCTGGAAGAGGTCCCCGGGACGGTATCAGAAATTCTTTTTTTCGGCAATTTTCATTGATTTCCGTAAAAATCCGTTTAAGCATTTACAATGAAATCCGATTTTTTAAGTTTGATTGGAGGAATTTATGTATAGTAGGATTATTACCGGGGCTCTCCATGGTGTCTCGGCTTATCTTGTCTTGGTGGAAGTAGATGTGGCAAATGGTCTTCCGGCTTTTTTCATGGTGGGATCTCTGAGTACGGAGGTGAGAGAATCCAGAGAGCGTGTGACGGTGGCCCTGAAAAATGTAGGGTTACATCTGCCGCCCAAGCGCATTACAGTCAACCTCTCTCCGGCTGACCGTAAAAAGGACGGGACGGCATTTGACCTGCCCATTGCGGTAGGGATGCTGGAGGCACTTGAAATGGTGCCTTCGGGCGCTGCGGAGGACATTTTGTTTCTGGGGGAGTTGGGCCTGGACGGTGAGGTGAAAAAGGTGAAGGGCGTATTGCCCATCGTACAGGCTGCCCGGGAAGGCGGGGTCAGCCAATGTGTCGTGCCGGCTGCCAATGCCCGGGAAGCTGCGGTGGTCCCGGGCATGACAGTGTGGGAGGCCGGGAATATTTTGGACATTCTGCATTTCCTAATGGCGGGAGAAGAAGAGCGTCCCGGGATTCTCACGGTGGTTTCGGTGGATACAGGAGAGATGTTTGCGCAGACTGCCAGAGGTAGAGAAGAGGGGAGAGAGCCTTGGGATTTTATGGATGTGACAGGCCAGGAACAGGCCAGAAGAGCGGCGGAGATTGCTGCGGCAGGCTTTCATAATCTGCTGATGACCGGGCCTCCGGGCGCCGGAAAATCCATGATTGCGAAGCGGATTCCCGGGATCCTGCCGCCCCTTACCCTGGAAGAAAGCCTGGAGGTCACATCGGTGGTCAGCGTGGCCGGATTGCTGAAAGAGGGGGAAGCCCTGGTGACCCGACGGCCTTTCAGAAGCCCTCATCATACCATTTCCCAGGCGGCGCTGATCGGAGGGAGCGCCATCCCCAGGCCGGGTATGATCTCTTTGGCCCACAGAGGCGTATTGTTTCTGGATGAATTGCCGGAATTTCAGAGGCAGGTCCTGGATCCCCTCCGCCAGCCTCTGGAGGACCGGAAGGTGAACATCTCGCGGGTAAACGGCAATGTCAGCTATCCCAGCGATTTTATGCTGGTCTGTGCCATGAATCCCTGTCCCTGCGGCTATTATCCCGACAGGAACCGATGCCGCTGTTCGCAGACACAGATCGGAAAGTATATGGGCAGGGTATCCGGCCCGATTTTGGACAGGATGGATTTGTGCGTGGAATTGCAGCCGGTTGAGTACTCTAATCTGAAGACGAAGGGAAAGGGGGAGAGCAGCAGGGAGATCAGACAGCGTGTGGAACAGGCAAGGCAGCGGCAGAAAGTCAGATTTCAGAATACGCCGTATCGATTCAACGGAGACATAGAGGTATGCGATATCGGGGATTATTGTGCGCTGGGGGCGGAGGAGCAGCGCTGCATGGAGCGTCTTTACGCCTCGCTGCAGCTCAGTGCCAGGGCTTATCACCGGATTTTGCGGGTGGCAAGAACGATTGCGGATCTGGACGGAACGGAAGAGATCCGGGTACAGCATTTGACCGAGGCAGCCTGTTATCGCCCGTCGCTTGAATACTGGCAATAGGCGGATGAGAATCGGAAAGGGGAAGAATATGAATCAGGAGGAATGGAAGGAAAGAGAAAAAATATATGCCGGCTGGCTGTGCAATTTCCCGGGGATCGGAAACGGACAGCTGCATAAGCTGGCCGGGCTTTGCGGGGGAGCGGAGGGGGTATACCATGCCAAGAAGGAGACCTGGGGGCAGGTCCTATCCCCGAAACAGGTGGAGAGTCTGCTGAAATATACGGAAAAATGGCCTCCGGAGACAAAATATTATCAGATGCGGGAAGAGGGAATCGACGTGGTGACCATTTTGGACGACGATTATCCGGAGAGATTGAAAACGATTCCGGATGCCCCGTTTTTCCTCTTTATCAGGGGACGGCTGCCGGCCGGGGATGGGCCCTCGGTGGCTGTGATCGGAGCCAGGGAGTGTTCGGAATACGGGAAATATGTGGCCAGGGAACTGGGAGCGGCGCTGGGGCGGTACGGCGTTACGGTGGTCAGCGGTATGGCGAAGGGAATAGACGGTATCAGCCAGGAAGCCGCGCTGAATGCAGGCGGTGTTTCGCTGGGGGTTCTGGGTTCGGGCGTGGATGTCTGCTATCCGGCTCAAAACAGAGGGCTATATGGACGTTTGCTGGAAGGCGGAGCCGTTTTGTCCATTTATCCCAATCAGACCCCTGCGCTTCCCAGAAACTTTCCGCCCAGGAACCGGATCGTCAGCGGATTGGCCGATGCGGTTGTGGTAGTGGAGGCCAGGGTCAAAAGCGGCACGCTGATTACGGTGGATATGGCGCTGGAACAGGGGAGAGAAGTATATGTGGTTCCGGGAAGGGTGACGGACCGGCTCAGCGACGGCTGCAACCGGCTGATCAGACAGGGAGCCGGTATCTTTTTAAGTCCGGAAATATTCTACGAGGAGATATTGTCCCTTCGGGAAAATAAAAAGGAATGTAAGATAAAGCGTAAAAAGGGCATAGGGGAGCGCGGTATGGTTCCCGAACAACCCCGGGGGCTGTCCGGAGAATTGGCGGAGATCTGGGGCGCACTGGACGTTGAACCCAGGAATCTGGAAGAGATCAGAAACGCACTGCCGGAAAAATACCAGGAGCGGCAAATCATTTCCTGTTTAATGCAATTGTGTATGGAAGAGGCAGCGGTACAGGTCAGTCCGGGACATTTCTGCCGCAGAGGGGAGGCCTTGTTTTCATAAGAGGACTTTTCCGGTTGTTTTTTCGGGACAGATGCTATATAATAAATTTGCAGGCTGACAGGGCCGGCTTGGATGCTGCCTCTGACTTTTATGCGGGATGAGGCAGCCGGGAAGCATCAGTAGAGAAAGGCAGTCAAGAGAATGAAGGGAAAAGTAGTGGTTGGGATGTCAGGAGGAGTAGACTCTTCCGTGGCGGCCTGGCTTTTGAAGAGGGAGGGATATGATGTAATCGGCGTCACCATGCGGACCTGGCAGGCGGATGAGGGTAAACAGGAACGGGGATGTGGCGGGGCACAGGGGGAGGTTTCCGGGGAAGAGAATCATCTCGAGGACATCACAGCGGATGCCGGAAGGGTTGCAGAGATTCTGGGGATACCTTATTATGTGGCGGATTTCCGGAAGGAGTTCAAATGTCATGTGATGGATTATTTCGTACAAGAATATCTGAAAGGACGTACTCCCAATCCCTGTATCGAATGTAACCGTCATGTGAAATGGGAGGCATTGCTGAAAAAAGGCCGGGAGCTGGGAGCGGATTATATCGCCACCGGCCATTATGCGGGGATTGACAGGCTGCCCAACGGGCGCTATGCGCTTCGCAGCTGCGGGGCGGCGAAGGATCAGACTTATGCCCTTTACGGATTGACGCAGGCACAGCTGGCCCATACTTTGATGCCAGTGGGAGCCTATACCAAGGAGGAGATTCGCTCCTTTGCCGCGGAGGCAGGATTGCCTGTGGCAGGGAAACCGGACAGTCAGGAGATCTGCTTTTTACCGGACGGCGATTATGTAGGCTTTATCGAAAGAGAGGCAGGCGGAGCACTGCCGGGGCCCGGCTTTTTTGTAAATGCCGCCGGGAAGAGACTGGGATGTCATAAAGGTGTGATCCATTATACCATCGGTCAGCGCAGGGGGCTGGAACTGCCCATGGGAGAGCGTGTATATGTGACGGAGATCCGGCCGGATACCAATGAGGTGGTCATCGGGAGAAATGAGGATCTGTATGTGGACGAAGTATTCTGCGGGCATGTTCATTATATGGCCATCCGTGATTTGGAGGAACCGATGCAGGTGCTCGGGAAGATTCGCTACAACCATAAGGGAGAATATTGCAGGATTGAGAAGCTCTCCGACGGCAGCGTACGTGCTGTGTTTGAACAGCCGGTCAGGGCGGCGACACCGGGACAGTCGATATGCTTCTATGACGGGGCGTATGTGCTTGGAGGCGGTGTTATCACGGGAGGCGGAAAAAGCTGCCGGACATAAGCCACGGGATAGCACATTTCGGGAGGCAAAGCATATGATAGCAAGACAGATATTTATGCCTTAGAGGAGCTGCTATGGATTATATGATTGATAAAAACATACCTGCCAGGGGAAAACGTTTCGGATCCGTGACAGGTACGATTGTGGAGATGACGCCGGGAAGAGCAGGGGGCAGGAGGATGGATGGCTGTATCCTGTTTGTCACCATAGAGGATATGGACGGAAGGACCATCGTGTTTATGCTGACGCCGTCCACGTATGTGGTGGATTTCGAGACACTTTCGGTGGGGATGCTTACTACCTTCTGGTATGATGCCGAGGCGCCCATGCCCTTGATATATCCGCCCCAGTACAATGCGGTGGTCGCAGCGCAGGAGAAAAACGGGCGGATGGTATGTGTGGGATATTTTGACAGCTGCCTGGTGAACACGGAGCAGACCCTGCAGCTGAATCTGGATGGAAGTGTGGATCTTCGGACCACAAATAACCAATATTTTCAGGGGAATCCTGCCAATCATAATCTGGTGGTTACCTATGAAAATTCTACCAGGAGTATTCCGGCTCAGACCACGCCGTCCAGGGTGACAGTACTTTGTGAGTAAGGATGATACATCAGGAAGAAAGGGTAAAAGTTTGGAAGTAAACTTCCAAATTTTGAAATTAGTGCCCGCCAGGGGCGGGCATGGGGGTATAAAAATGTATTTCAGATGCAGGAATTGCGGAGGCAATGTCATATACAGTCCAAAGAGACGAGGGATGTATTGCCCCTATTGCGAAAGCGAAGAGAGCGGTGAAAGGGCGGAAGGGCAGACGGGAGCGCTGACAGTCTGCCCCAACTGCGGCGGGGAAGTGCCGGTGGAGGAGCATACTTCTGCCACCAGGTGCCCTTACTGTGACAGTTATCTGATTTTCAATGAAAGGGTGGAGGGACAGTATGAGCCGCAGATGATGATTCCCTTTCAGATCGGGAAGGAGACCTGTAAAGAATCCCTTCGGGAGAAATTTAAAAGATGCCTTTTTGCCCCGGTTGATTTCCTTTCCGAGGCGAGGCTGAACAGCATACAGGGGTATTATGTGCCTTACTGGTTTTATGATTATGATACGGACTGCCGTTTTCAGGGAGAAGGGACCAAGATCAGGGTTTGGCGAAGCGGTGATAAGGAATATACGGAGACCAGTGTATATGAAGTGAACCGCAGCATGGATATCCATTTTGAAAAGATCCCGGCGGATGCATCCGAACAGATGCCGGATGACGTGATGGATTTGATTGCGCCTTTTCAATATGCTCAGATGACCGCATTCGAACCGAAGTTCATGTCCGGCTTTTACGGAGAGAAATACAATATGAGTGCGGATGCGGCGGAAATGCGGGCAAAGGCATTGATGCAGACAGATGCGGAAAAGCTTTTGCGGGAGAGCTATGCGGGATATCATTCTATCAAAATGGTGCGTCAGGATGTGACGGTGAAGAGCCGAAAGGTTGCTTATGGCCTGCTTCCGGTGTGGAAATACATATATCATTATAAGGAGAAGGAATATCCTTTCTATGTAAATGGGCAGACAGGGAAGATTGTGGGGACAGCTCCTTTTTCCGGCCGCAAATTTATGCTGTATACGGGAACGCTTTGGGCCTGTCTGACAGCCGGACTGGCGCTGCTGCAGGTTTTGCTGGGATTTCTGTGAAAGGCTTGTAACCTGCTTGCGGAGAACGCGCAGTCCGAATAAGCTCCCTTGCTTATTCGGCAAGACAGCTGTGCGCCAAACCCGCTCTTTTGCGGGTTTGTGTGCATCCACAGTAAACTTCCAGACTTTTATGCACGGTGGAGCGGCCAAGCCTGCTCTATAGGCTTTATGCATGGGGGTTACTGTGAAAGGACAGAAGAGGTAATATCAGGATAGGAGAGACATGGAAAACGATTTCAGGAAAGAAGCCGGAAAACAATATTTACACTATTTTCGTTTCTGGTTTATGGGAATAGGAATTTTGGCATTGATTTGTATTGTGCTGGGGATTCGAAACAGCAGGCGGGAGGAAGTACCGAGAACAAATAACCAGGCGCCTGCGGAGAGGGTCTATGATTATGCCGATGTATTGACTGAGGAAGAGGAAGAGGCTCTGCGGCGCTACATAGACAAGACGGAAAAGAAGCTGAAGATCGATATCGTCCTGGTGACCTTCAGCCAGTCCGTAGAGGGGGAGGCGGCCATGAAGGAATATGGGCTGCGTTCTCAGGACTGGGAGCAGAATATGCAGGATATTGCGGATGATTTCTGGGATGAGAATCATTACGGCTATAATCAGGGTTTTGAAGGGGACGGTGTTTTGCTTCTGCACAACTGGTATGAAGGACAGAACGGAGAGCATCTTTCTACCAGCGGCAGTGTGGAGAGAGCGTTCAGCGTCCGCGAAATAGACCGAGTGCTTGATGCGGTGGATCAATATTATGATACCGATCCGGGCAGGGCTTATATGGCTTATGTGAAGAAGGTGGAGAGTCTGCTGGATCGGACGCCTGCGCTTCCTTTTTCCTGGTGGACGGTGGCGATCTTACCCATTATCATCGCGCTGATTTATGCTGCCGGCGGTTCCGCACAGAAGAAGGCGGAAAACACGGTTGCGGTGAACGCTTATGTGGCAGGAGGAAAGCCCGAAGTAAATGAGAAAACGGATGCGCTTCTGCGTAAGAACGTGACTGCCAGGCGGATTGAGACCACATCCTCCGACGGCGGAGGCGGGCACAGCGGCGGAGGCGGACATCACCACAGCAGCAGCGGGGCCAGCCATGGAGGCGCCAGCCACAGACATTAGAGAAAGAAAAATTGTGCATAAAAAACACCCGCGGGGCGGTTGCGGGTGTTTTTTGATGTATATATCAATTACGCCATTTTATTTACAGCTTTGCTGATACGGGAAACTTTGTGGGCAACGTTATTCTTATGATAAACGCCCTTGCTCCCGGCCATCTCGATGACCTTGGTAGCGGCAGCCAGTTCTGTCTTCGCAGCAGCCTTGTCTCCCGCTGCAATAGCGGCATATACCTTCTTAATAGCGGTCTTCACACGGGATCTGATCGCCTTGTTTCTGTCGGCTTTTGTGCGGTTTACCAAGATTCTCTTTTTCGCGGATTTAATATTAGCCAAGTCGTGCACCTCCAATTGTATTCAAAATATGGTTTCTTCAGAATTTATCCCAGCCAGACACGGAGGACTGAAATAAACGCATAAAGACAGTTTAGTAAATAATAGAAATTTTGTCAAGACATATTTAGGGAAAAATTGAACAAAATAAGAAAATAAAACGAAATTTCGGAGTTTGCTAAGGAGAGTGAGAGATCATGCAGAGCAAGGGGAACTTTCAGATGAGAACGGACCTGGCGCTGGAAGCGAGGGAGAGTATCAGCGAAGCGGACAGTGAGCTGCGGGGTGTCCGGGTGGAAGAATACTATCACGAGGAAGAGGATATCCGTGTCACGAAAGTGATGATCGATACGAAAAATGCAGCCAAAGTGATGGGAAAGCCCATGGGGATTTATGTGACGATGGAGGCGCCGGCCATGGTGGAGCCGGACGAAGACTATCACCGGGAAATCTCAGGCCATCTGGCAAAGGAGATCCGGGAATTGCTTCCCGGTGCGGACAGGGAGCAGTCGGTTCTGGTAGTCGGTTTGGGCAACCGGGAAGTGACTGCGGATGCACTGGGACCGCAAGTGGTGGACAATTTATTCATCACCAGGCACATTGTCAGAGAATATGGAAAAGCGGCTTATAATTGTGACAGGATGAACCAGGTCAGCGCGCTGGAACCGGGGGTGATGGCGAAGACCGGTATGGAGACGGCGGAGATTGTCAAGGGGGTGGTGGCGGAGACAGCCCCGGATGTGCTGATTGTCATAGATGCGCTGGCGGCCCGCAGCACAAAGAGGCTGAACCGTACTATCCAGATCACCAATACAGGCATTCAGCCCGGTTCCGGTGTGGGAAACCACCGCAATGCGCTGACTGTGGAGAGCCTGGGGGTTCCGGTAATCGCCATTGGTATTCCCACTGTTGTGGATGCGGCGACTATTGTGGGAGATGCGCTGGATAAACTGCTGGAGGAAGAGAATGACCCTTCCTGTATCCGGTATAAGGAGAAACAGAAGCTGAATTTTGCTGAGCTGAACAATATGTATATGACGGGAAAGGACATCGATGCCGTCATAAAGCGGGTCAGCTTCACCGTGTCGGAGGGCATCAACATGGCCATCGGAGAAGCTTTTATGGACACAAATACTTGAGGGGCGATGCGTATACTCATTCATGGAATGCAACCGAGGGGCATATATTGAATAGGACATTTCATGAAGGGAAGTGGGTTGCTGTTAAAAAAAGAAGAACATTTCCTACTTTCGGCAAAAGGAGCGGGGGAAAGCTGCTGCTGGCGGTTGCTTTTTATTTGGGGCTGCAGGCCGTTATGAAGAGCTGCGGGGCTTCCCTGCCGGATGCGGCAGGGAAGAATACCATCGGGGACGCGATGCGAAGCAGTCTGGCCAGGGAGGCACAGGGGCAGCTGTATATGCAGTTTATGCCGGGACTGGCCTTTGTTTCCGAGGGCGGAGGAGGGCGATGGTTTTTCTGGCAGGAGCAGATTACTGCGCTGTTTCCCTTTTTCGGATACGGGACGGGGGATACGAAGGAATCTCCTGAAGAAACGACGGAGAATCTGAAAACGATTCTGCTGGCTGAAGCAGAAGAGGGCACCTGGCATATGGAGGAGGACCTTGCAGAGGATTCTCAGGGGACTCTTACAGAGAATACGCAGAAGCCCGCTGCAGAAGAAGGCGGGGAGGAGGCGCAGGATGTGGAACAAGACATGGAAGCTCTCCTGCGGGAAGAAAATGAGGCTGCGCTCAGGCTTCAGGAATTTCAGGATTTTGTGCCTCATGGGAAAATGAATCAGGTAGATCTGGAACCTTTGAGAAATTATGAGACATTGATACGGCAGTTTTATACCATAGATGCCAATACCACTGCAGGAAGTGATCAGCTGAATGTGGATAAGCTGCTTGGGGAGGACATGCGCATATCCGGCGACAGTGAAGGACCCCAGATTCTGATTTATCATACGCATTCTCAAGAGGCTTTCTCCGATTCTATACCCGGCGATGCCTCCACGTCCATTATGGGGGTGGGAGAACATCTGACACAGATACTTCGGGAGAGATACGGATATGAGGTGCTTCATCATATGGGACAGTATGACCTGGAATCCAGGGATGATTCGTATTCGGTAGCGCTGGCGGATATTGAGCAGGTTCTAAAGGAGTATCCTTCCATTCAGGTGGTCATTGATCTACATAGGGACGAGATGCCGGAGACTACACGGCTGGTTATGGATCTGGACGGCAGACCCACTGCAAGATTTATGTTCTTCAACGGGCTGTCCCGGACGAAGAAAACGGGAAATATTGCCTATCTGTATAATGAGAATCTGGACGGAAATCTGGCATTTTCCTTTCAGATGCAGTTAAAGGCGGTGGAATACTACCCGAACCTTACGAGACGGATCTATCTGAAAGGGTACCGCTATAATATGCATCTGCGCCCGAAGAGCCTGCTGATTGAGCTGGGGGCACAGAATAATACACTGGAGGAGGCCATGAATGCCTGCGATCCGCTGGCGCATATTCTGGATCTGGTATTGTCCGGAGAAGAATGAGACAAAAACTCCCGAAAAAAATAAAAAAACATTTTACTTTTACAGAGAAAACGGGTAAAATAGCATAAATAAAAACACGGGCACAGGAGAGGAAAGATGGAAGAGCGAAAGACAATGAACATTTCCATTGACGAGATGGACCCGACCTTCCTGTTTATATGGAAGGGAACCCGGCATAAGGGGAATGAAGAACCGGAATACCGCAGTCATGATTTCCTGGAGGTTGCATATATCCTGTCAGGGGAAGGGAAATATCGGATTGACGACAAGATATATGCGGTAAAAGAAGGAGACCTGATCATCATCAATCCCGGGGTAAAGCATCAGGCTCTGCTGTGTCCGGAAGCTGAAACGCCGGCTACGGAGTTCTTTGTGGGGTTTAGCAATATCCGGATATCGGGCTGTCCGGATAATTTCATGCCGCTTCCGGAGGGGAAGCATATTCTTCATACGACAGGGGAACTGAGCCAGAGACTTTTCAAGATCTGCGCTTCCATGGAGGCCGAAAATGCCGTGCGCAGACAGGGGCGGTACTTTATGCTGAAGTCATACCTGGTTCAGCTGCTGTTGTTGGTGATTCGGGAACAGTGCGAGCCCATGGAGAGGCCCAAAGGCTATGCTTTCGAGTCAGCCGGAAAGAAGTATGTGGCAGAGCAGGTGATCAATTATATCGAGGATCATTACAGCGAGAAAATATCATTGGACCAGATTGCGGAGAATATGTATCTCAGCCCCTTTTATATTTCCAGGATTTTTAAGGGCGAGACCGGCAATACGCCTATCCGACATCTGATCAACATCCGTCTGGAGAAGGCTAAGCGGCTGCTTGAGAACGGATACCAGGGAAGCATTCAGGAGGTGGCAGCGCTGGTGGGGTATGATGATGCCTATCATTTCAGCAAGCTGTTTAAAAAGAAATACGGGATTTCGCCGTCCCAGGTCAGGAAGAATCCCTGATTGTTTATTTTTTAACTTATCACAAAACGGTTTTCAAATGTTGTATAATTTGGTACAATGTTGACTGGAGAAGAGAATTGAGTCAACTTCTGATTCCACATGCGCCGGCGCGCATGGAAGCGGTACAAAAATGAAAAGAGGCACGAAAACGGGGCGTCCCGGGACGGAGGTAAGAGATGAGATATTTTTTTCAGTCGGTAGTTGAAAAGAAGGAAAACGGCGTAATGATTCAGATTCCCTTTAATGTATGGGAGGTTTGTAAACAGCGCGATATTATTCAGGGCGAAGTGGTGTTGGACAACAAGGTGATAGATTGCGAGCTGCTTCCGAAGGAAAAGGGCAATTATGAAATCCATATCTCCGACGGGGATGCAGTGAATGTGGAGCTGGGTGTTGCACACAAGATTTTGCTGCATATCACCGGTTCCCTGATCCGTATGGACCAGAACAGTCCTTATAACTTTGAGAATCCCATCCGTAAAATCGACAGCATGGAGGTAATTATCCAACCGGAGGACGGGCTCTGCGGGCAGTCCTGCGTGGCGATGCTGGCAGGGGTTACAATCGCAGAGGTGATCAGCGTCATGGACTGCAGAGAGTGGCAGGCTACCATGGGAATGATGATTTCTGCTCTGAATTATTACGGAATCGACCATTCTGACGTCATTAATTATACGGAAGGACGCAATGCAGTGCTTCCTAAATGTTGTATTATGATGGAGAAGCTTGGACGCTACTGCCATTATCTGGTTCACTTTGACGGAAAGTACTATGATTCCAATCTGGGTGTGCTGGATGAATATGATATGTCCAAGCTGCTGGGATATCTGGAGATCAAGTGCTAAAAGAAGTGATTACACTGCGACAGAGAAAAACCGCCGACATAAACCGGCGGTTTTCCCCGTTCAAAAGGTATACTCTCTGGACTGGCAGTAGTAGTAGGTTCGGAGATGGCTCTGCCGGTCATAGGTGACGGTATAGCATTCCTCCGGACAATTCTGCGGCTGCGCCTTTTCCAGTGTTTCTTCAAAGGAAACGGGTTTTGCATTTTTGGATTCCTGTCGTCCGGAATCTTTATTGTCCCGTTTGAGCTTTGACGATCTGGCAACCATTTGAATCGGATACACTTTGAAATCGCTGTAAATTCCGTTTGCTGCGTTAATCCCTCCCTGGATGTATATTTCAACAGTGTCAATTGTATTTCTAATGAATATATCGGTTGAAAATTGGAAAAAAATGATCTATTTCTAAAATAAATATTAAATTACTCCATGCGGGACAAAGTGAGAAAAAGAGAGTAAATAAAAGAAAACAAGAGAAAATAAGAGATATAGAGTTTTGGTTTTCCGTGAATATGTTTGCAAAGACTTCCATATAAAACTATTATATGTGTTAGTAATTAGCACTCGTATCAAAAGAGTGCTAACAGATACCAAATAATGTAAATGACAGGAGGCAATTATCATGAAGTTAGTACCTTTGGGTGACAGAGTTGTATTAAAACAGTTGGTGGCTGAAGAGACCACGAAATCCGGCATTGTCCTTCCCGGACAGAGCAAGGAGAAGCCTCAGCAGGCAGAGGTTATGGCTGTAGGCCCCGGCGGCATGGTAGACGGCAAGGAAGTCAAGATGGAAGTAAAGGTTGGAGACAAGGTAATCTACTCCAAGTATTCAGGTACGGAAGTAAAGCTTGACGACGAAGAGCTCATCGTTGTAAAGCAGAACGATATCCTGGCTGTAATCGAGAACTGAGTGGCAAGGAAAAATCATCTATATAATGAAAAAAGAAATTCAGAGAATGAAAACGGAGGCATGAAAAGTCATGGCAAAAGAGATTAAATACGGTGCAGAGGCCCGTGCAGCATTAGAATCCGGCGTTAACCAGTTAAGCGACACTGTGAGAGTGACCTTGGGGCCCAAGGGAAGGAATGTGGTATTGGATAAGTCCTTCGGCGCTCCCCTGATTACCAACGACGGCGTGACCATCGCAAAGGAGATCGAGCTGGCAGACGCATTTGAGAACATGGGTGCACAGCTGGTGAAGGAGGTGGCTACCAAGACCAATGACGTAGCAGGCGACGGCACCACTACCGCTACCGTCCTGGCACAGGCGATGGTAAACGCAGGCATCAAAAATCTGGCGGCAGGGGCTAACCCCATCATCCTGAGAAAAGGTATGAAGAAGGCTACCGAGTGCGCAGTGGACGCTATCTCCAAGATGAGCCAGAAGGTAAACGGCAAGGAGCATATTGCAAGGGTTGCCGCAATCTCCGCAGGGGATGACACAGTGGGACAGATGGTTGCGGACGCCATGGAGAAGGTCAGCGGCGACGGCGTTATCACAATCGAGGAGTCCAAGACCATGCAGACCGAGCTGGATCTGGTGGAAGGTATGCAGTTTGACAGGGGTTATATCTCCGCTTATATGGCTACCGATATGGACAAGATGGAAGCTACACTGGAGAATCCCTGCATCCTGATCACAGATAAGAAGATTTCCAATATTCAGGAGATTCTGCCCCTGCTGGAGCAAATTGTACAGTCCGGAGCCAAGCTCCTGATCATCGCAGAGGACGTGGAGGGCGAGGCTCTTACAACCCTCATCGTTAATAAGCTCCGCGGCACCTTCAACGTAGTGGCTGTGAAGGCTCCCGGCTACGGCGACAGGAGGAAGGAGATGCTGCAGGATATCGCTATCCTGACAGGCGGTACCGTGATCAGCTCCGACTTAGGGTATGAGCTGAAGGACACCACACTGGATATGCTGGGTCATGCAAAGTCCGTGAAAGTGCAGAAGGAGAACACCGTCATCGTGGACGGAGAAGGCGACAAGAGCGAGATCCAGGCCCGTATCGGCCAGATTAAGAAGCAGATCGAGGAGACTACATCTGATTTCGACCGCGAGAAGCTTCAGGAGAGACTGGCGAAGCTGGCAGGCGGCGTAGCCGTTATCCGCGTAGGCGCTGCTACAGAGACAGAGATGAAGGAAGCGAAGCTTCGTATGGAAGACGCTCTTGCAGCTACAAGGGCGGCTGTGGAAGAAGGTATTATCTGCGGCGGCGGTTCCGCCTATATCCACGCAGCCAAGGATGTTGCCAAACTGGCTGACACCCTTGCAGGCGACGAGAAGACAGGCGCTCAGCTTGTACTGAAAGCTTTGGAGGCTCCTCTGTTCCACATTGCGGCAAACGCAGGCCTCGAGGGCAGCGTTATTGTCAACAAGGTAAGAGAGTCCGAGGTCGGCGTAGGCTTTGACGTTCTGAAAGAAGAATATGTAAACATGATTGACGCCGGTATTCTTGACCCCGCCAAGGTGACAAGAAGCGCTCTGCAGAACGCAACCAGCGTTGCCTCCACACTCCTTACAACGGAATCCGTTGTTGCAAACATCAAGGAGGAAGCTCCCGCAATGCCCGCAGGCGGCGGAATGGGCGGTATGATGTAAGCAATGCAGGGAGACTGACTGTGACAGACAGCCGGTAATGGATGCAGGATACTGAATTTTATAAAAATATAAGGAAGCAGGTATGCGGCGATGTGTTGCGTACCTGCTTTTTTGAACGCCGCAAGCGGGCATTGACGAATTTTACAAAAAAATATATAATAGCTTCAATTGGGTATGATATGCATATGATAAACATATCTGACGGATTCAAACAAAAATCTGCTGCTCAAATAGGAATGAAGGTTTTATATGACGGAAGAAAAATACACAAATCAGTCAAAAAGTGAAATCGTGATAGATGACGGACGGATTGAAGCCATCCGGGAATTTCAAAGTCCCGAACAGCTCTACAGGGACCTTATTTTGCGTGTCCAGAAATATCATCCCTCCGATGATATCTCTCTGATTGAAAAGGCCTATTCGCTGGCGGCCAAGGCGCACCAGAATCAGGTGCGCAAATCCGGGGAACCTTATATTATCCATCCCTTATGTGTGGCAATCATCCTTGCCGATTTGGAGATGGATAAGGAAACCATAGCGGCGGGGGGCCCCTTCATGACGTGATAGAGGACACCATTATGACGGAGGATGAAATCCGCGTGCAGTTCGGCAGCGATGTGGCGCTTTTAGTGGACGGCGTTACCAAGTTAGAGCAGCTCCAGTTTACCAGCGGGGACGGCGATAAGACCTTTGACCGGCTGGAAATGCAGGCGGAAAACCTGCGCAAGATGTTTCTGGCGATGGCGAAGGATATCCGGGTGATTATTATCAAACTGGCGGACAGACTGCACAATATGCGCACCCTGAAATACAAGAGTCCCGAAAGCCAGCAGAGAATCGCAAGAGAAACCATGGAAATCTATGCGCCGATTGCCCAGCGGCTGGGTATTTCCAAGATTAAAGTGGAACTTGACGATTTATCCTTAAAATATCTGGAGCCGGAAGCTTACTATGATTTGGTGGAAAAAATCGCCATCCGCAAAAGCGAGAGGGAGGCTTATATCCAGACCATCGTGGACGAGGTGAGCGCCCATATTGCAAAGGCGGGCATCAGCGCCAAAATCGACGGTCGGGTGAAGCATTTTTTCAGTATATATAAGAAAATGAAGAACCAGAGCAAGACTATCGACCAGATTTACGATTTGTTTGCGGTTCGTATTATCGTATCCTCGGTGAAGGACTGTTATGCGGCGCTGGGAGTGATTCACGAGATGTATAAGCCCATACCGGGGCGGTTTAAGGACTACATCGCCATGCCCAAGGCGAATATGTATCAGTCCCTTCACACAACGCTGATTGGCAACAACGGCCAGCCCTTTGAAATTCAGATTCGTACCTACGAGATGCACAAGGCGGCGGAGTACGGCATTGCTGCCCACTGGAAATATAAGGTGGCTTCGGACGGAAAGAAGATAGAGGATTCCGAGGAGGAAAAGCTCTCGTGGCTTCGCCAGATTCTGGAATGGCAGCAGGATATGTCGGATAACAGGGAGTTCATGCGTCTGCTCAAAAGCGATTTGGATTTGTTTTCCGACAGCGTTTACTGCTTTACCCCTACAGGCGAGGTGAAAAACCTTCCCGCAGGCTCCACGCCCATTGACTTTGCCTACAGTATTCACAGCGCGGTGGGCAACCGGATGATTGGCGCGAGGGTGAACGGGAAGCTGGTAACCATTGACTATGAAATCAAAAACGGCGACCAGCTGGAGATATTGACGTCCCAGAATTCCAAGGGGCCGAGCCGGGACTGGCTGAATGTGGTTAAGAGCACTCAGGCCAAAAACAAAATCAACCAGTGGTTTAAAAATGAGTTTAAGGAAGAAAATATTGTTAAGGGCAAGGAGCTTTTGAGCGCCTACTGCAAGGCAAAGAGTATTAACGCTTCCGAAATTATGAAGCCCGAATACATGGAAGTCATTATGAGAAAGTA
>OFFY01000883.1_pt1 | contig 28529 bp, 28 predicted proteins | sample 1521481 | NCBI WGS metagenome assembly OFFY01 (sample SAMEA3504117, study PRJEB24116) | mouse gut metagenome | biome: mouse gut; feature: mouse-associated habitat; material: faeces | place: Denmark | collected 2011
ACAAAATACTGCGGTTACTACAGCCCCGCCCTGTTCATCATTTTCCAAAACCAGTCTTCCTCCATGTTTTTCACAGTACAGCCTGCTGATATACATGCCGATTCCCGCATGTTTCAGACTGTCCTTCACATTTTTTCCATGGAAGGCTTCCGTAACCATTTCGATATCTTCCTGAAAACCCTCTCCGTCATCCCTGACACAGATATGCAGTTCGGAATATGCCATCCTTACCGTTATAACAATCTGCTGCTTCCCATAACGGAGGGCATTTGACAGCAGATTTTCCGTTACCTCCAGGATGATTTCCTTATCTCCGCGAAATCCTTCCTGTGCTTTTGCCACCTGCAACACACATTGCTTTCCATACTCTTTTTCCAGAACGGTAAGTTCCGCCCGGATCTCTTCCGCCAACTGCCTTAGCGAAATATCCGCTACAGCCGGTTTTCGGTTCTCTAAACTGCTCACCTTACGCATTGCTTCCACGAAAGCATCCATCCGTTCGATCTGGCGTCCGCTTTCCGTCAGCATTTCCATAGCCTGTCCGCTGTCGATGTCTTTCCCTAACAGATCTGACAGATATTCCGCCAGCATCTCCTGATAGCCCATAAGAACGGTCAGCGGCGCGCGTATATCGTGCGCAATGGCCGACCGCAGCATCTTCTCCTCCTCGATCGTCCTCCATAAGATCCGATTATTGCCGGCCAGCTGCTCCCGCATCCGTTCGAACTCCCTGCAGAGCACACCCATCTCATCCCGGCTCTCATAGGCAATGCCGAAATCCAGCTGGTTCTTCGCAATTTGCTTCGAGGCCGCCGCCAGTTCCGCGATCGGCCTTCTCAACTTGTTCCGGTAAAAGAGAAACACCGCCCCGCAGCTTCCTGCCATAGACAACACAAGCACGGTATAAGTCTGCAGGAAATCACAAAGCTCCGACACGAAATAGTCTGTCTGCGTCATTTCATAAGCCTGCGGTCTGGAAATGTCCGTCAGAAAATAAGGGCCTTCCTGTTTTACTGCTTCAAAGTATGCTTCCTCATCCACATAATGCCACCAGACATGCAGCTGCACCCGTATGGCAATCCTGGCAATGACTGCCGAGAGAATAAAACTGCAAAGCAAGGCCGCCGTCATATAGAGCAGGATTGTTTTTCTCAGGGAAAGATTTCTTATCTTGTCCATCGGTAACCCATCCCCCATATGGTCTCAATATATTCCGTTTCCGTATATTGCCGGAACTTTTTCCTGATTCTGCGGGTCAGCTCTGTAACTACCCTGCTGTCACCCTCCGCATCAAATCCGCAGACCTTCTCATAGATCCGCTCTTTATCAAAAACCATTCCCGGATGCATCGTCAGAAATTCGACGATCTCGTATTCCAGTCTTGTCAACTCCACATGATCCGTGTTGATCTGCACGGTCTTTGCCTTATAATCAATGGTTAACTCGCCCTGAAAACAGCATTCGGTCCTTTCCCTTTGCCGGCCCTCCCGTTTCAGATGCGCCGCAATCCTTGCCTCAAGCTCTTTTAAACGAAACGGCTTTAGAATATAGTCATCGCCACCGGAAGAAAGCCCATTCACAACATCCTGTTCCTCCACCCGTGCCGTCAGGAATATGACAGGGCAGGATACTTTATCCCGTATCCTCCGGCATACCTCTATCCCGTCAATCCGGGGCATATTGATATCCAGCAGGATGATATCCGGCTGGAATTTCAACTTCTCCATCCCCTCTGCACCATTCTCTGCCGTGATGATCTCATATTTTTGCATTTCCAAATATTTTTGCAGCATTTTGAGAAGTGCAGCGTCATCATCAATGATCAATATCCTGTAAGCCATTTTAACTCTCTTCTCAACCTTTCTCCAACAGCGTCTGCAGATGATTCTGCAGAAAATTATCCTGCAGCGCCGACAAGCCCTGCGCATTCAGCTCCTGCACGATCACGCTGCACACCGCCTCGATGACAAGCACCCTGCCGTCATTGGTATTCAGATGATACAGATAGTCCTCTGCCTGCACGCCTTCCCATGCCTGCGCGGGATCGGGAATCTGATAGAGCAGGTTCAGCATGTCTCCCACCTCCGAACAGACGGCAAGTTCCCGCAGCCCTCTGTGCATCCATTTATAAAAAGGCGCATACTTCCGGTTCAGCAGATAGACGATCTTCATACTCTCCTGAATAAATTCGGCCAGCGACAATTCCGCCGCGATCCGCTCCCCGCGTTTCATGGCGCGGGCATAATTGTACTGCCCGGCCTGTGCCGCCTTCGCCAGCGCCTGCACCAGCCTGCGGATCCACACACGCTGCGGATAATATTGCAGCAGTCCGTTCCTGATCCCGCTGAATCTCCCCAACGGATCCTCGAACACCTTACCGTTCGTGGCCGCCGCCAGACTCTCCTCCGGCAAGGCAAGCCACTGCGCATCCGTCTCCGGGACCGTATCCCGCCCGAGAATCCCCAGATAGAAGTCTTCCAGACACAGCACACCCACGCGCCCTCTGCCCTGTTCCTCCGTAACACGTCCTTTACAGCCCATAAACTCCTGCGGCAGCGCCTCGTAGGCCGCCTGCATCTGTGCCCCGTACTGTCTGTATACCTCCCGGGGCAGCCATACACAAAAAGATGGACCATAGTCATGATCCATCGACACTTCATCGTCAAATCCCAGGCATTCCGAGCCGTATCCTGCCAACCCCACGGCGGTCTGTCCGATCACCTGGGGAAACTTCGTCCGCAGCATTTCCTGCCCGTATGCCTTATAGTATGCTTCCGCCAATTCCAATCCTTTTGTCATTTGATCGCTTCCTTCACTTCCTTCGCTTTTTGCAGATAAAACGCCTGTTTCTCTTGACTGCCCAGCTTCTCGCAGACTGCGGCACAGTTCTCGCAGAGAATGGCGTAGCTCATATTTTCCCCGAAATGCACCTTAACCTCGGCCAGCGCCTTCTCGTAATACTGCAGTGCCTTCTCATAGTCCTCCATCCGATACCAGGCTTCCGCTACGCCGGCCAGCGCACCGCTGTAGTGGGCATCCGTATTCTCACCGCTTCGCTCAAACAGGGAAAGCGCCCGTTCCAGCAGTTCCTTTGCCTGCCCGGCCTCTCCCGTCTTAAAATACAGCAGCGCAAGATTGGTCAGCGTCGTCGCCGTCTCCATCTCGCCGCCTTCCAGCTTCTCGATAATGGCCAGCGCCTTCCTCGCACAGGCGATCGCTTCCTCGTTCTCCTCCGTCTTCTCAAGCAGGATGCTCATATTGTTATAAAGCCCCGCATACCGGTAATCCTCCGGCGGCAGAACACCGCTGTAGATCTGCAGCGCCTGTCTGTAATAGCGCAGCGCGGTGGCATAATCCCCCGCCGCCCGGTAAGCCGTGGCCGCATTCAGAAGGGTGGTGGCGAAGTGCTCCGTGTTCTCCATCTGCAGCTCCTCCATCAGAAGCAGCACATCCTCCGCCGCCACATATGCCTTCTCGAAAGCCGACACACTGCGGTAAAATCCGATCATCTCATTGCAAATGCCGATATAGGCTCCATAGTCCTCTTCCTCTTTGGCCTGCGCAAGAGAAGCCACAAGAAACGGATCCACCTTATCAATCTCCTGCTTTGCAAAATAGGAATCCAATTCTTCATAAAATTTGTCTAATTTCATTGCTCCAAAATTCCCCTTCAAAATGTAGTCTTCATCTGTCCTGCCTGAAACGGCGCCATACCGCACTACGGCATCCAACATCACACTAATCTGTCCGTCAAAGATTATCGCCGCTCCTCATACGTAAACCTCTACGGGCGTCGCTCTAATACTGTCCGTTGAAGATCTGCGCGATCGGCGAATCATCCGACAGGATGATAGTCTTATTATCTCCCCGCATACTTTCTTTCAGCGCATCCAGCGCACGAACAAACGAATAGAAATCCATTTTCGCCGGATCGGAATAGGCATTCGTCAGAATCTTCATATACTCGGCTTCTCCCTCTGCCACAGTCGCCTCCGCCTTGGCCTGCGCATCGGAAAGCATGATGGACACTTCCTTATCCGTGGTGTTCTCGATCATCTTCGCCTCGGACTTGCCCTCCGCCGTATACTGGGCCGCGATATTCTCACGCTCGGAGATCATACGGGTATAGACGGCCTGCTTGTTGTCGTCGGGCAGATCCAGCTTCTTCACCTCCACCGCGGAGATCTCGATGCCGTACTGCTCCTCCACATGGTTGATCTGGGCCATGATCTCTTCCGTCAGAGAAGTGATCTCAACCACCTCTTCATGTTCCTCAGAGATGACCATGTCGTTGTTCTTCACTTCCTCCGGATCCTGGTCCACCGTGATCGTCATCTTGCCGTCACGGCTGCGGATCACTTCGTCCTGCTTCATATTGGAGATGGTATTCTTGGTCGCATTATATACGATCGCGTCAATACGTCCTTCCGCATTGTTTACCGAACAGCTCAGCGTCTGTGCGAATTTAAGCGGATCCGTCACATGCCAGAGCACATAGCTGTCCACGATCATCGTCTTCTTATCGGACGTGATGACATCCGATGACGGCAGATCGTAAAGCAGAAGTTCCTTCGGGATCGTGTCCACCGACTCGATAAATGGAATCTTAAAGGACAGGCCTGCATCTGTCACCACGCGCTGAACCCGGCCAAACTGTCTGATCAGCTTAAACTGGTTCTGCTTCGTCACCACCATGGAATTGCCAAGCAGTATCAAAGCCACTACGGCAATGAGCGCCAGCAGAATGCCGGCTCCTGCTCCTTTTTTGTTCTTCTCCCCTTTCCCCTTTTTCCTTGTGCCGTCGGAATTGAACCGCTCAAAGTCTCCGGCGCCGTTATTTGTATTAAAATTTTGATTAAAATCAGCCATAATAATCTCCCATTCCTGCTCGATCTGCGTTTGGACACAAGCACAAATCTGCCTCTAAACCTGTTCCGACCCTAAAACAATCTTCCAAACCACCGCGATCATTCCTCTGCCTGGTCATCCTCTGTCTGCGTATTCACAGTACTGTTGATTGAACCACCCGTCTTCGCCGCGGAAGAGTCACCCTCCTCCGACACGAAGCTGTCAAGCGGCAGAATCGTATTCATGTTTCCGTCCTTACTCTGGATCACAACCTTCACATCCGGCAGGATATTCTCCATCGCTTCATAGAACATTCTCTTCTTCGTCACCTCGGGATATTTCGCATATTCCTGGAACATGGAATTGAAACGTGCCGCCTGACCGTTGGCTTCGTTGATCCTCTCCTGCTTCGTCGCCTCGGCATCCTGCAGGATCTTGTCTGCCTCGGCTTCGGCGTTGGGAATCTGCTCGTTGCGGTATTTGTTGGCGTTGTTTAAAGCCGTTTCCTTCCCCTGCTTGGCAGTTTCCACTTCCTTAAAAGCGTTCTCCACCTCAGCGGTGGGCGGTGTGGCATCCTGAATCGTGATATTCACAAGCTGGATACCGATATCATAGTCCTCCAGCTTATCCAGGATCATCTGCTTGATATTGGACTGTATCTCGTTCTTCCCCGTCGTCAGGACACTGTCCACACTGTAGGAACCGATCGTCGTCCTGATACAGTTCTGGGCGATATTTTTCAAAATCTCCTCCGGATTGCGGGAGGCGTACAGGGCCTTGACCGGATCGGTCACTCTATACTCGGCATAAAAATCTACATAGATAAAATTGTAATCCGATGTGATCATCATCGCATCGTCTTCTTCTCCATCGTCATGATAGCCGATGGAAAATCCCTGGATCGTCGTATTCACCTTATTGACAGTCTGAATGAACGGGATCTTGAAATGCAGACCCGGTGTGGTAACCGCCTTCGGTGACCCGAACGTACAGACAACCGCCTGCTCCTCCTCCTGAATGGAATAATAAGATCCGCTCACCAAAATGACCAGAACTGCTATGGCTATAATGATGCCGACTGCTGATTTCCCTTTGCCCCTGTCAAATTTATGCAGGTTTTCCGTTGTTTTCTTCTTCGCGCCGAACATAGTTCTCCTCCCTGTGAAATTAATGCGATACATCTTCTATACATCTCTGTTATTATATACTATAATAAACAAAAACACTAATTAAATTTTGCTAAAGCGTAATCTACGGAGGAAAACATTATGAAAATTATTTTTGTCAGACACGGAGATCCTGATTATGAACATGACACATTGACTGAGAAAGGCATCCGGGAGGCAAAGCTGCTCTCGGACCGCACGGTAAACTGGCCGGTGACACAATTCTACTGCTCGCCCCTTGGACGGGCACAGAAAACCGCCTCCTACACCCTCGATCGGGTTGGTCGGGAAGCCATTACCCATGACTGGATGAAGGAATTCTTCTATCCGATCGAGGATCCCGTCACCGGCCGGGTCGGCGTACCCTGGGACTTCATGCCGGAATACTGGACGAACATTCCCCAGATGTATGACAGGGAAGGCTGGAAGGAAACGGAAATCTACCGTTCCAACCCCGAGCTGCTTCCCGCTTATACACAGGTTTGTGAAGGCATCGACGATATCCTTGCCTCTTATGGTTACAAAAGAAACGGCAATCATTATCTGAACGAAAACCACAGCGGCCAGGCACCGTATACGGATTCCGGAGCCACCGCCCCGCACATGGCAGAAGGCCCGGCGGACAGGACCGAAAGCACCATCGTGATCTTCTGCCATCTGGGCGTGACCTGTGTGATGATGAGCCATCTGCTGGGCATATCCCCTGCGCTGCTGTTCCACAGCCTCTATCTGGCTCCCACCTCCGTAACCATCCTTGGTACGGAAGAACGCCGGGGCAATATCGCCCAGTTCCGGGCGCAGGTCATCGGAGATGCCAGCCACCTGACAAAAGGCGGTGAACCGATCTCCGCCGCCGGCTATTTTACGGATGTCTTCCAGGGATGACGAAAGATACACCGACTGTAATACCCGGCATACCTGCTATACCACATAAGAAAAGACCATGCTTCGGATAAAGCATGGCCTTTTCTTATGTCATTTAACGGATCTTCTCCGGAAAACCGATCTTCTTCTGTACTTTGCGCAGCGTTTTGGTGGCATAATAGCCCGCCTTCTCTGCATTTTCCTTGATGATCTTATCAATATAGTCCTTGTTGCCGGACAGGTCATGGAATCTGTCCTGCAGCGGTTTCAAGACACCGACAACGGCCTCGCCCACAGCCATCTTAAAATCGCCGTAACCTTTACCCGCAAACTCCTGCTCCGTCTCCTGGGGCGTCTTCCCCGTGCAGGCACAGTAAATATCGATCAGGTTACGGATTCCCGGCTGCTCCTCACAATAGCGGACACAAGCCTCCGAATCTGTCACTGCCCGCTTGAACTTACGGATAATCGTATCCGGGTCATCCATCAGGTAGATGCTGGCGTTCAGATTCTCATCGGACTTGGACATCTTCTTCGAGGGATCCTGCAGGCTTTTAATGCTGGCGCCTGTCCTGCCCAGATAAGGCTCCGGAATCGTGAAAACATCCCCGTAAACGCCATTGAAGCGCTGCGCGATATCCCTTGTGATCTCCAGATGCTGCAGCTGATCCTTGCCCACCGGCACCACATCCGCCTGATACAGCAGGATATCAGCCGCCATCAGGACAGGATAAGTAAATAACCCGGCGTTGATGTTGTCCGCATGTTTGGAAGCCTTGTCCTTAAACTGTGTCATGCGGTTTAATTCTCCCATATAGGTAAAGCAGTTCAGGATCCAGGACAACTCTGCATGGCCGGATACATGGGACTGGTAGTAAAGACAGTTCTTCTCCGGATCGATCCCCGCCGCTATGTACAAAGTCAGCAGATTCCTTGCCCTTTTCCGCAGCTCCGCCGGATCCTGCCGCACCGTGATGGAATGCAGATCGACCACCGAGTAAAAGCACATATATTCGTCACACAGCGTAACCCAGTTTTTTAACGCGCCCAGATAATTGCCAAGTGTCAGATTGCCCGTCGCCTGCATTCCGCTGAATAATACTTTATTTCCGTCTAACATAGTCTTCCTCCATCTCGAAAAATCCTCCCGGGATCTTTCGGTATTCTTACACACTTTATCAAAAACAGTTTAACACTGCCCTTTCCTCCCGTCAACCGAAAAGAAAGGGCAGCGCCGTTACTTACCCGTATACGCTATTTGTCATTGCATCCGCATCCGGTATCGGAAAACGGTCTCGGCTCGAAGCGGGGTTCAAACCGGGAATCGCTGCCGCACGAACAATCGCGCTCCGGCTCACGTTCCCTGCCGCAGTCGCGTTCTCTGCCGCACTCACGCTCTCTTCCGCAGTCGCGATCCCTGCCGCATTCACGTTCTCTTCCACACTCCCGCTCTCTCGGACGGCACGGCGGTGGGACGGGCTTTGGTTCTTCGCAGCCGCATCCTGTATCTCTGCCGCACCCACAGCCATTCCGGCCGCAGAATAATAAAAATAACAGAATAATACTACAATTCATATTCTCATCTCCTTTTTTTCATACCTTATCCTATGCAAAAAAGAGAGAGAAGGTTACTTATTTTAAAATCCTTGTTCTGATATAGCGGAAGGTCTCCTCTTCGCCCCTGTCAGCCAGCATGTGCAGAAGAAATTCCAGCATCTTCTTCGTCTTCGGATGCAGTGGCGGCGGTGTCTGTGACGACTGGTAGTACAAAAGCGGATCCTTACAGGTATAGGCATCCTTATGATAGACCTTGCAGGCGGCGATCCTGTCCATGAACATCTCCACGATATACCGTCTCGGCATGGGCGCCGGCGCCATACTGCCTTCGATGCCGTGGCAGCTGTAATCGATCCAGTATTCATAATGGTGCTTGTTCCTGCCCTTGTGGTGCAGCCAGGAAGAAGAATAGCCGATTGCCTCCCGCTCCGCGTTGTTAGGGCTTCTGTTACCCTGCCAGTATCTGGCGCCCACAAGAAATTCCGACGGGCTGAATTTGGACATATCATGCAGGATTCCCTGCCGATACAGTCCCACCTTAAAGCAGCCTTCCATGACCAGCCGCTTGTGATGCGTGATTGTTTTAAAATGTTCCCATGCTTTGATCATGATGATACTTCCCGTTTCCCTGATTCTTTTCCGACAGCGTTCCTGCCTCGTCTGCGGCGCTGTCTCTGTGCGGTTGCAGACACCGGACAGTCCTTCGTCGTATAGAGTACGATGGTTCTTGGCGGAATGGTAATCTTCTGCAGTGGCTCCTCAGACTCTTCTTCCGGTTTCGCCTGGTCGTCCGTGGATGCATAAAGCCTCCAGGCTTTGCCCCTTGGCAGCTTGGGCAGGCCCAGCACATATGGCTCCCAGTACAGATTCACTCCGAAATAGAGGAAATCTTCATCCCGCCGACCGTCAATCTCCCCGTAATAGCCGCAGAACATGACGCCCATGGATCTGCTGGCCGGGCTTGTATCCGGCTGCCACGCCTCCTTGCCGTGGAACGAGACATCCGGGTAGCCGCAGGAAAGCGTATCCATCCCCTTAAGAGGCATGGCGCTGTGCAGGATCGGATGCTCCCGGCGCAGCCTGATCAGCATCTTCGTACAGGCTAACAGCTCCCCGCCGCTTTCCATCTGGTTCCACTTGATCCATGCCGTGTCATTGTCCTGACAGTACGGATTGTTGTTGCCGTTCTGGGTGTTCCCGAATTCGTCACCGCTGTAGAGAAGCGGCGTACCCTGGGCAAGAAATACAAGCATCATCGCATTTTTCATCTGCTTCATGCGCAGTCTGGTGACGGACTTACGGCGGCTTCTGCCCTCCACGCCGCAGTTCCAGCTGCAGTTGTAGTCCGTGCCGTCCCTGTTGTCTTCTCCGTTATCTTCATTGTGTTTCCGGTCATAAGATACCAGATCCGCCAGCCGGAAGCCGTCCCATTTGGCGATATAGTTAATGATCCCCGTCTCCGGACGGGCGTTGCGCACATGAAAGATAAACTGGTTGATCATATCGTCGTCGCCCTTTAACAGACGGCGCATATCATACTGAAATCCCTCGCTCAGCCAGCCGATGGTGCGGGATAAGGCCGCAGGCCCGGACGCTGCCGGGCTGTACTGCTGTATGGTCAGAAGTTTCGTGTCGCTCAGCAGCGGTTCTTCCGCAAACATCCCCACGGGAAGATTCACTCCCATCACATGGCAGCCGTCTATATGATATTCTACCTTCCAGTATTTCAATACGTCCAGCATCTCCGCCGGCGCAACCTCCGTCGGAAAATAAAACTGCATAAGGATCTCCATACCGTTGCGGTGCAGCGCCTTCACCATATCCTTGAATTCCGCTACCGCATCCTTACCTGCAGCATAGCCGGCCTTTGGACTGTAGTACATGCCCCGGCGGTATCCCCAGTAATTGATCTTATAAGGGATCTCGGCCGCCGGCTCCTCTTCCTCCTGCTTACAGGCCGCCGCCTTCTGCATCGTCAGGATGTTCTGGAGATTTTCCTGCCTCTGGATCTCGTCAAATTCGTAGGCCGGCATCAGCAGCACCGAGGTGATCCCGAGTTCTTTCAGGTAAGGAATCTTCTCCGTGACACCGGCATAAGTGCCCTTATGTTCCACGCCGGAAGATCTGTGCTTTGTAAATCCCCGCACATGGAGGGCATAGAGAATCGTATTCTCGTAAGGGATTCCCGGCGCCCGGTCCTCCTCCCAGTCGTAGTGTGCATCAGGCACCATGCAGCGTATCGGCCCTTTTCCGGGCACGCCGTATTTTGTATTGCATTCTATTTTCCTGCAGTACGGATCAGGCCAGGTCCTGTCTCCGCAGTAAAAAAGATAACTGAATTCTCTGTTCTGATAACCTTCCAGCAGCATCGCGTAGACGGAACCCACCCGGTTCTCTTCCGGAAACGGGATCCTGACGCCTCCTCTGTGCTTCCTGTCGTACAGAATGATGCCGAACTCTGCTGTTTCGTCAGTATGTATTCTTCTGTGCACCGCCGCGATGTGCAGCCCTGCATGTCGGAAATACACGCCTAAAGGATAAATTTGTGTCTTAACGATCTTGAAGTCTTTATGCATGACAAATCCTCCGACAAAATGTGAGTCTATGGTTGATTGCGCCGTTAGAGCATTTCTGAAGCTGATCACTGCATCCCCCATAACACAACGGACATAATACAAATTAAATGCCATGTTATCATTTTATCACAAAAGATGAGTTTTCCAAACAAAAATTTCTTTTATTTTCAGAATATCCATTGAATATCTGTCCAGATTTCAGTAAAATATCTATAAGTTATCTGCAAAAGGCAACAGTCTAACCGATTTTAATCATTTATATTCCGGTGCGGTCAGTGATGTAAGCATAAGGATCTGACCAGACTGTCACTGCATATATTCGCAGTTTCTACCGCTGCGAAGGAAAGGAAGGCCCACTATGAGCAAACAAAATATTCCGGAAGACGGCAACGGATACGACGCAGAAGAGATGACCGTAGACCTTGATCTGGAGGACGGTACCACCGTCACCTGTGCCGTGATCACCATTCTCACCGTATCCGGGCGGGACTATATCGTCCTGCTTCCGTTAAATGAAGCCGGAGACAATACGGAAGGCGAGGTATGGTTCTACCGTTACAGTGAGAACCCGGATAACCCCAACGAAGAGCCGACGCTGGATTATATCGAAGACGATGAAGAATACGAAGCCGTGGCGGAAGCTTTTGACGAGTATCTGGACGCCGCAGAATTTGACGAACTGCTGGAAGGCGATGCAGAAGAGACGTGATCCGTCAGACATGCAAGGAACCGGGAAGGTGCATCTTTTCCGGTTCTTCCTTTGGCTGTCATCAGACACAGGCTGTGCCTCGCTCTGGTCATCGCCACATAGAACATGCGCCGTTCCTCTTCTATCTCCTCCTCTGTCACCGCCTTGGCAGAAGGGATTTTCCCCTCCTGGCAATCCGGCAGATAAACGCTGTCAAATTCCAGACCTTTAGAAGCGTGCATGGTCAGCAGATTGACCGCGTCCTCCTTCTCCTGTTTCTGTTCCTGAATATCCTTTAGCGTTTCCTCATAACCGGCTATATATTCCTTCATATCCTGCAGTGATGAAAAACCGCGGGATACTTCCTGAAACTGCACTGCTATCCTGATCAGTTCGTCTGCTTTCGGGCCTTTGTACTTCTCACGCAGATAACCGTCATAGCCGATAATATTGCGGATATAATGAATCTGCAGATACAGTTTTCGTCCTCTCAGATTTCGAATATCCTGAAATAATCTTCTGACCCGCTCCTGTAAGATGGCTGAGTTGCGATAGCAGGCCAGCAGAACCTCCTCCCGCACCGTCTCTTCCGTTACGATGTCTCTTTTCAAATATCTGACCGGGCGGTTCATAATCCGCAGAAAATATTTCCTGCTTACCCCGACAGAAATCCCTGTACCATATGGACACCTGGCCGTTTCATGCCCTGATGCTTCCGCAGCAGGATTCCTTATTCCTGCACTGCAGCGCTTCGCATCTACATTGGCCATTTCCTCCGCCAGTTCCAGATATGCCATGATATCCAGCACCACAAAGTGCCGGAACCGGTTGCCGGGACGCTCCTTCATGGAAAAGGGGATTCCGTGTCTGCGCAGAACCTGTGCCCACATGGCACAGTCATAATTGGTTCGGCAGATCACTGCACAATTCGACAGCAGGCCGGCTCTTTGTCTCTCTCTGATTTCCCTGACAAATGTCTGCCGCATCTCTTCCTCGTTTTCGCACTGCAGCAGGCGGAATCCTTCGCCCTTTTCGTGCACAGCGCAAATCCGCTTATCAATGCGGTGCTGATTCTCCCCGATCACTCGAAGCGCCGCTGCAGTGATCTGTTTATGGCAGCGGGACGACCGCCGCTGCCGGATAGTCCCGCCGAAACCTCTGCATACTGTCGGGACTTGCACCCCGGAAGCCATAGACAGACTGGTCGTCATCTCCCACGATAAAAAGATTATGCTGCGGAGCCGCCAGCATTCTCACAATCTCATACTGCAGCGGCGATATATCCTGAAATTCATCCACCAGGATGTACTGTGACTGCTCCTGCCACCGACCAAGTAGCTCCCTGTCTTCCCGCAGCAGCCTGTGACAGTGAATCATAATATCGTCAAAATCCATCTGTCTGAACTCCTGTTGATAACTCTTATATTCTTTTACCAGAAAAAGGATGTCCTCCTCCCCGATTCCCTCTATGGACAGCGGTCTCACCTTGCCCGTCATTTTACAGAAACCGACCGAGTCAATCAATTCCTCCAGGTCTTCCTCCCTCACACAGGCAAAATGATTGTGCAAATGTACCAGCTGTCGAATCTGTTTTCTTTTCTCTGATTCTGTCATAATGGAATAACCCCGATAATGGGCCGACTGTTTCAGAATGTGATAGAACACGGCATGAAAAGTGCCAAATCTTACCGGAGGCCGCTCCGGCTGTGTAAGACGGAAGAAACGCTCCTGCATTTCCAACGCCGCTGCTTTCGTAAATGTGATGACCAGAATGCGGGCCGGATCAACGCCCTGCTTCATGATGAGATGTAAGATGCGGTGTACGGTGACGAAGGTCTTGCCGCTGCCAGGCCCCGCTATAATCTGTGCGGGGCCGGCAGTATGCAAAATCGCTTTCTCCTGATCAGGATTGATAATCTGCTCAGACACTCTGTAATTTCTCGATTCCTTTACGGATTCTGCTGAGGGATTCATCCTTCCCCAGCACTTCCATGATCTCCGTAGCTCCTGCCGGCGTCATCTGCCTGCCGGAAACCGCAGTCCGTATCGGCCACATCACATAACCGTTCTTACATCCCTTCTGCTCCACATAAGAAGACAGCGTCGCATAAAGCGCATCATTGCTGTAATCTGTCTGTTCCTCCAGAAGCGGTAAAATTTCCTGCAGCACTTCCAGAGAAGACTCCCTGCTCGTCTTCATCTTCTTATGGGTATACATCTCTACATCATATTCCGGCAGCATCTCAAAGAAATCCACCATTTCTCTGATATCCGGAAATATCTCGATCCTGGTCTTGACCATGGCCGCAATCTTCTTTAAATCAAGATTGCAGGACAGTGCCTCTTTCAGATAAGGCTCCGCCATCTCATAGAACCGTTCAGGATCCATAGCCTTTAAATATTCCCCGTTCATCCAGCGCAGCTTTACGATATCAAAGACCGCCGGTGATTTGGACAGATGATGGTAGTCAAACTTCTTCACCAGTTCTTCCAGCGTAAAGATCTCCGTATTATCCTCCGGACTCCAGCCAAGAAGCGCCACGAAATTCACCACAGCCTCTGACAGAAATCCCTGCTCGATCAGATCTTCATAAGAAGAATGACCACACCGTTTGGACAGCTTCTGGTGATTCTCATCTGTGATCAGCGGACAGTGTACATATTCCGGCACCTCCCAGCCAAAAGCTTCATAGAGACGATTATACTTGGGAGATGAAGATAAATATTCATTGCCCCGCACTACATGCGTGATCCCCATCAAGTGATCATCCACCACATTGGCAAAGTTGTAAGTCGGATAACCATCCGATTTAATCAGGATCATATCATCCAGCTCACTGTTATCCACCGTGATATCACCGTAAATATCATCGTGGAAAGTAGTCGTCCCTTCAGTAGGATTGTTCTGTCTGATCACATAAGGAACGCCTTCCGCAAGCTTTGCGTCCACTTCCTCTTTCGAAAGCTGCAGACAATGCTTATCATATACATTGATTTCCTTCCCGGCGACCGTTCTGGTCAGTGTCGCCAGCCTGTCCTTATCGCAGAAACAATAATAGGCCTGTCCCTTATCGATCAGCTGTCTGGCATATTCCAGATAAAGTCCCTTCTTCTGCCGGTCGCTCTGCACGTAAGGTCCCACACCGCCGTCCTTATCCGGCCCCTCATCATGCACCAGTCCCGTCTTCTCCAGCGTACGGTAGATAATATCTACCGCCCCCTCCACATAACGTTCCTGATCTGTATCCTCAATCCTTAATATGAAATCACCACCCTCATGCTTTGCGATCAGATAAGCATACAAAGCTGTTCTTAAATTCCCTACATGCATACGGCCTGTGGGGCTGGGGGCATATCTTGTTCTTATTTTCTGACTCATTTCTTTTTCTCCAAATTGTATTCTGGCCAAACTGCAGTCACACAGTTCTCCCAGTTCTTCTATTCTATCCTGTAAGCCGCAAAGTCACCGACTCAGTCCTCCGCCGGCACTCTGCACCTGAAACCGTCATCGCCTGAAAACTCTTCTAATTCTGCTCCGGAATCTTCTTCTCCGCTGCGTTCTTAAAGCTGCCGACCGCCTTCGCTGCTGCAGGCACGGCAATATTCGTTCCGGCGCCTGCAATACATCCGCCCGGACACGCCATACCTTCAATCAGGCAGCCATTCTTCTTGCCCGCCTTCGCCAGCATCAGCATCTTCTTACACTCGGACAGACTCTCGGCATGCTCGATGTTGACTTCCACATCAGGATAATATTCCCGCACACACTCTTCAATGGCGCTTGCCACGCCGCCGGCTACACCGTATCCGCGTCCTGCACCAGTTGCACCCTGCAGTGCATCCAGTGCCTGAATCTCTTCCAACAGGATACCTTTGGCTTCAAAAATACCCGTCAACTCCTCAAACGTAATGACGAAATCCACATCCGAGCGGATCGTCCTCCTGGACGCTTCCAGCTTCTTGGAGGCGCAGGGTCCTATAAAGACTACCTTGGCATCCGGATGATCCTCTTTGATGATCCTGGCCGTAGCCACCATCGGCGTCAGAGCATTGGAGATCTTATCGATGGTCTCCGGGAAGAACTTCTTCGCCAGCACCGACCATGACGGACAGCAGGATGTCAGGCTGAAAGGCAGTTTACCCGTAGCTACCTCCGAAGCATAATGCTTCGCTTCCGCGATGGCTCCCAGATCCGCTCCGATAGCCGTCTCATAGACATCATAAAATCCCAGCTCCTTCAAAGCCGTCTTCAACATATCCGGCGTTACACTGGGTCCGAATTGTCCCGCAAAAGCCGGCGCTACCTGCGCAACGATCTTATGTCCCGACTGCAGGGCGCGAATCAGCTGGAAAATCTGAGACTTATCCGCGATCGCACCAAAAGGACAGTTCACCATACACTGTCCGCAGGAAACACACAAGTCATTGTCAATGACCGCTCTGCCCTTCTCATCATTCTTGATTGCACCCACACCGCAGGCTCCTGCACAGGGTCTGACCTGATGGGAAATGGCATCGTAAGGACACACGGCTTTACATTTACCACATTTAATGCATTTCTCCGGATCGATCACCGACTTACCGCTCTGCATGGAGATTGCGCCCCGCGGACAGACTTCCCGACAGGGATGCGCCACACAGCCCATACAATGATCCGTCACGTAATAGCGGTTCTCAGGACAGGCATTGCAGGCCGAAGGAATCACCTGCATCAGCGGAGGCTCATAATACTTCTCGTCAATGTTACTCTCCTCTAACCCCTGGGTCAAATGAACCGGCTGATTCTCCGGCCGCAGTGAAAGACCCATAGCCAGACGAATCCGCTCTCGTACAATGGCCCTCTCCCGGTAAATGTTCTCATACTCCGATTCTTCATAATCTACTATCTTATAGGGAAGCGCCTCCACATCATCCTTCAAGTTCTCCGAATGATAAGCCAGATTGGCCACTTCTTTAAATATACGGCGTCTGTTCTTGCGAACCTGCGTATCAATTCCTCTCATGATCGATCCTCCCTGTCTTCTCCTCTATGCCGTACCTGTGCCTTATGCCGCCCACGATACAAATATTTCCTGAAAAAGGATACAGCTGATGCATACGTCCACCCCAATGTTAATATTTTAACAAACAACCCTTTAAAAAGCAAGAAAAAAATGGTTGCACACGTTTCTCTCATTTTTGCACAAACTTACGCGGAAGTCAACAACCCTGCTGCAAGTAGCATAACAATAGTAAACGACATTGGAAATTTCGTTTGCTATATCTTATCATAATCGAACGTCTTCGTTTCGTCAAATCCGGATGTCTTTCCTGCCACGTATAACGGTTTGATATCGTTACCTCGGCTTGATCGGCCGGATGCCCTGCAGCGGAATACAGGGCGCCGTGAAACAGTGTCCGGCACTTAAGCCGGTAATTCCGTTTTCCATATCTCATAAATTACGATCAGCGCCAGCGGGCCCTTGACAATCCCGCCCACACCAAACAACTTCACCCCGGCATAGACGGCAAGCAGCATAAAGACCGGTGCGATACCGATCCTCTTACCGATCAGCTTCGGCTCCAGCAGTTCTCTGGTCACAATGCACACGCCGTACAGAATCAGACATACCACCATCCGCACATATTCCCCGTTCAGCAGCTGCCAGACAGACAGCGGCACCAGCACGATTCCCGTACCGATAAAGGGCAGCATATCCAGAAATCCCGCCAGCAGCCCAAACAGAATGCCGCCGGGAATCCCGGCGATACCCAGCACGGTGCCGCACAAAATGCTGATAATGAGCAGGATCACTCCCTGCGCCTTGATAAAAGTAATGATATAAGACAGGACCCCTTCCACCACGGACCAGACGAGACTCAGTTCCGGGGATCTCTTGAGCTGTTCCACCAGCCCCGCATATTCCTTTTCCATCAAAAATACCGCAATGCACGTGATCGCCAGAAACCCAACCGCCGCAAAGATTCCCTTGAAGCAGCTGTAAGAGGAGGATAAAATCTGCGGCACCACCTGTATCTGCACGTTTTCCATGACCACCGTCATCTGCTCGATCAGATACGTCTCGATCTGCTGCCCGTCCCAGCCGAACTTCCCGTCCAGCCCGCCGCAGCATCTGTGAAAGAAGAACTCCAGCTGCTGTCCCACCTGCGTACAGAAAGCCGGCAGCCCTTCCAGCTGCCTGCCGCCGAACAGCACCACGATCCACAATACCGCCACTACCAGCAGAAAAAGCGGAAGGATAATGCCAAGCGCGAGAAATTTCTTTTTGACGGGAATCCGCTTCTGGATACGTTCCAACAGCGGATAGCACAGCGTGATCAGCAGAAAGGCCAGGATAAAGGGAGCCACCAGCGTAAAAAGAAAGCGGAAGAAAAACCACACGCCGACACAGATCACACTCATCCGGATCAGCTTATTGTCCCATAATAGATTGCTCTTCTTGATCATCCCGCCATGTACCTTTCTCAACAAACATTTTCAGTATTGAATGCATTGAAAAAGAAGCAGAAATTTACTGTCTCTGCTTCTCCTGATCTTGTAATTTTCTTTCTTTTATTATGTTTCATTTTGCGGGCATTATACTGCATATGATGCAATATTATATTATAAATCTAAAGCGACGGTTTTCTTTTTTATGCCTTTTACCGCTCGCCTGCCTGTTGCAGTACCATCTCTTCCAACATGGGATCAATATAAAAACCGTTTTGTTTCATTTCTGCCAAAAATGGATACAGACTATCTATAATTCCCTGTCGCTTAGCTTTTATTAGAACACCAAGTGTTCCGGTAACAGTAAGGCCAAGATATTTTGCTGTTTTCTTCGCAGCATTATCATCAATGATCACCAAATCCGCCTTCTGCTCCTGTGCAAGTATCATCACTTCAACCTCGCCATCGTGCAGCTTCGCCTTATACATCTTCTTATCCGTATACTCTCGAATGGATTCCACATGCACCCATTCCAAAGCATTCTTAATTTGTATACAGGCTGAATCTTCCACTACTGTAACTTCACGGTATACAGCAGTCGGGATGAAAATTTCATGATACAATTTTTGTAAAATATCCAGGCGCCCAATTTTACAAAGTATAATAAGTGGCGTTGAATTAACAACCACCTTACGCATTATTTAACTCCTCCAAAAATTCCTCTCTATTGTCAAAGTGAAAAATGGAAACCTGATTTTTCCCAAGATATTGTATAAATTCTTCTTCCGTCAGTCCTGCTATCTGCGCGCAGTACCCTATCGACACACCGCTTTGTGTATAATATCCAAGTGCTACGGCGCATCTTGCAAATCGATTTGCTTCTTCTCTGTTCATTTTTGTATCATATAAAACTTCATTTGGTATGTCGATCGCTATTTGACACATATAAATCCCTCAATTTTCATCATTATCATAATACGGCACAAATTCTTCCGCCTGAAAGCTCTTCCCTTCCGGCCTGATCCGAAAATCCATCCTTCTTCCGCTCTCCGGATGAAAAAAGGAAAGCCGGTAGGCGCACAGCGCCACTTCTTTTACCTGCAGCTGCTTTGAAATCCTGATCGTCTGTGCATCGGCATATTTATAGTCCCCTAACAGGCTCATACCTGCATGGCGCATCTGCACGCGGATCTGGTGATGTCTGCCGGTATACAGGCGGATTCTGGCAAGCGCCAGTTTCCTGCCCCCGGTTCCGCTTTCCTCAGAACCTGCAATGCCGTCTCCGCTTCTCTGTCCTTCATGATCATGGTATCCTTCGACATCTTCCGCGGCCCCTGCGGCTGCTGGAGCGTCCTGCTCCGCCAAAATCTCATAATGCAGCCGTGCCAGCCGCGCATCCTTTACTTCCGGCGACACCACAGCCGAAGTATTGGTTCTGCCGTCTTTCAAAAGGCAGTCTTCCAGATCGCCCTGCTTCTCATATCCCTGGCCGCAGACTATGGCGTAGTAATATTTCTCCGTCTCATCCTCCGCGATCTGTCTGCTCAGCATGGCGGCGGCTTTCTTATGCTTCGCCAGAACCAGCACCCCTTCCACAGGCTGGTCAAGACGGTGGATAACCCCGACATAGGGCTGCGTCCCCCTGCTGCCATTCAGACTTCGCACGGCATTCTTCCCTGCCCGCGACAGATAATTGGCGATCTCACTCACCATGTCCGCCTGTCCGACCCTGGCAGTCTGCGTGGCGATCCCGGCCGCCTTGTGACACACTATGATATCCTGGTCCTCGTACAGAATCCTCTTCTGATTCATATGATCTCTGCTTTCCTGCTTCCCTGCATTCTAACGGCTTCCTGCTCATGATCCCGCAGTTTTGCCGCCATAAATCAAACCTTAAACCGATAGTACAAACCCGCTCTCGCGTATAACATCATATTACCTCGTTAAGTATCTCAAAATCCCTTGCTTTTCCTTGTTTCACACTCTTTATTTTACTCTTTAAAGGTGTGGAAAACTACCATGTAACCTACGGTAGTTTTAGTGGTAGTTTTTTCCATACTACCACCTTTCATACATACTACCATTTTTCTTTAGATTTTTATTTTAACACAAAAACTACCGCAAATAAAGGAGTTTTTCAATGTTTTATCAACATAAACAAGAGGATTCCCCATTGTCTGTAAGAATCCTCTTGTTTATTTCAATATCTGCTTAACTACCTAAATTGTACCAGTCCCAGAAAGAATTTGCAAAGACTATTATTCGGCTTCCCACCTTTTCAGTCCTAAACGGGGGGGTTTCTGCCAAATAGGAATAGGTGAGAGCTTCTTTAAAACCTAATATTTCCTGTATATCTTTTGGTGTTAAAAACAGTTTGTCTTTATACTTGTCTGGACACCTAAGACAAAAGATGTCTTCTCTTTCTTTTGTTGGTACCATTTCGCTAACATTTAGCATAGTTGTCTGTGTTTTCATAAACTTGATTCCTCCTTAAACCCTTTCACAAAGGCATACATTTTAAAATACTCACAATTTTTGTGGATACTCCCCGTCAAAACGGGGAGTATATGTCACCAGAAACAAAATCATTTTCTTTTCTCTGTGGATTTAAGTCTATTATCAAACCATTTTTATCGAAAAATGATTCCCACAAACTGAATCGAGAATTTCTTAATTCATCTATCGTACCTTGATAATAAATCCATGTATTTTGATTTTTTGATTTTCTTCCATTCTTTCCTGACCTTGCTGACATTAAAGTTATCATAATCTCTGGTACTTTCCCCACTTCTATCATATTGCTTGTAACATAAAAACACAGAACATCTTCTCTAATATCCTGAAAAGAGTGCAAATCTTCTAATTCATCCAGAGAATAATTTTTTCTTTCAAGTCTTCCATACCACAAGTCCTGTATTGTCATAATATCAATGGCCTGAAAACCTACTATTTTTGATAATCTTAAAAAAGCCGAAAAAAACACTTCTGCTTTTATTGCTTCATTACATATAAACAGGATGCTATTATCGTAATCACACTTGGGAATTTTATCATATATCGGTTTCACTTTGGACGCCCATTTCTGAATAACGTCTGTATCCCAGTCAGTTGAATATCCAATCATTCTCTTGCTTATATCTTTATCCACAAATTCACGGTAGTGTATCATTGCATCAGAAAACCCTCTCGTTCTTTTACAATACTCATACCATGCTTTTTGTTTTTCTGGACTTAAATTTCTAACATCTTCGCTTGTCATAATTACATTCTCCTTTCTTTAACTGCTTCGTTTTCCGTTATCTTCTTTTTATTTCCTCTACCACCCATTAAGCCGCCTTTTCGGCCATTTTCAATGGCTCTCTGATAGCGTCTCTTTGTTCCGTCAATAGAAGAAAATATCGGATTTACGATAGCCTGTATCAACTGCCTTTGTTCTTCTGTAACAGGATATTCCGATAATCTACTTTCTTCTGTAACACCGTACTCGCAGATTGTGTCATACACAGCTACTCGAAGTAATGGGTCTTGAATCTCCTGACAGATTTCATAAAAACTTTTTCGGAACAAAAATTCTTCCTTTTGCATAGTCTCATACCTCTTTCTTTTATTCATTATTCAATGAGAATCATCAATATAAAGTGTGGATTTATACTTACATATAAATCCACATATTAGTATGTATATTTATATCAATACACAATTTCAGTACCAATCAATAATCTCAATATACATACTAATAAATGTCTTTATATGAATAAAGGTTTTTACCTCTGCTTCTTGGTATTGGTGAACGGAGATTTTTTCTTACCATTGAGCCTGTACCACTCCAATTTTTCAGATTCATTTATTGCCCGTGCTTTATGCTCTTTAGATTTATCTATGCTTTTCTGGTAACTAATCATAAGGGCATTATGGAGTAAATTTGCATCTGCCTTTTCAATTATGCGTTTCCCGTCTACACCATAATAAATAATATCAAGTGCTAAATCCTCCGCCGCTTTTTCGTTAATCTGCCGTCTTACTTCGTCAATACCCTCTTTAAATGTTTCATAGAACATGAAACTATCTCGTTCCGTTCTCATAACCCTGTTCCTTTCCATGTACTATTTTATACTTGTCGAAATAAACTGACGTTTCGGAAGTCAATTTACCGTTTTTAAGAAAGTCATTAACGACATCTTTATAAACCAGTTCTTTTGTATCAGAAGTTACCCACCCATAACTTTTAGAATTGTTCCTAACGTGTTCATCAATCATTCTTCTAAATTGTTCTTCCCATGTTTTTATAGTAAATCTCGCATAGAATTTTTCATGTAATCCTTTCGGAAGCATTTGTACTATTTCTTGTGGAAGAATATCAAGATTATGCCTTGTTACTCCATCAAGTTTTTGCTCCAGTGTTTCAATGATATATTGGTATTTCTCTAAAACATTATTGTTGCTATCAGAAGTCAAATCTATGGTCTCAATAATTTTTTCTCTGACTAGATTTATTGCTCCATTAATCATTTGCTTATTCATGTACCGCCTTTTCTGAACGTCAACCGCTTCAATAATGGGAGATAATACAATGCGTTCTTCCAGGTTAAGGGATAAGATTGCCAATGAATCATCAGCAGTACAGTCATCTAACCCATATTCGATTAACGCCATTGCTATCTTCCCTCGCCGTTCTTCTGGAAATTCTTCGATAACATCAAGATACGACGCATAAAAGACAAAAGCCCTTTTTTCAAATTTTTTCGGCATTTCATTTCACCCCCCCCCCTTTTTTCGATACTTGTCCCCATAAATGAGCGGTATGCACTATCCTATTCAAGATTTTTTTAATTATGCCAAAATTTATGAAAAGTTTTCGATAAATTTTGGAGATATAATTCGACAGACTTTTATCTTTCATTTTGGTATAATGTAGCTCACCCCCTTATGAATAATTTAACAGCGTATATATAGAATCATCTCCTAACCCATTAGAACCACCTCTTTCCATAAAAAGTGAAGATTGACTGGTTATAATAGCTTATACGCAGAAACATTCAAGTCAGTGGAGACTAAAGGGGGTGTAAAAATCAATTTCAGCGTAATATCTAATATATTTACAATAGTAAGTATTGTTTTTGTATGTATTGCACATTGGAGTACTACTTTCTCAACACGTCTTTACCCCAGGAAACCATTTTAAAGGTAAAAGGTATAGAAATATACCATTTACCCTTTCTCCACGTAGAAACACCCCATGAAACGTGTTCAAGGGGTGTTTCTACATATTACATATTGAAATTTATGATTTATTTTAGTTCTGTTTGCTCCCTATTTCATTTATCAGTTTCCAACTCTCTATTTCCTTGTTTAACTCGTCATAGTTATTTTTTGAGTAAACGCCGTCAATCATAGCCGTGCCAGAAACTACCCTTACCAGAGCTGAATGTTCTTCTCCTTCTGCCGGAACAAATTTAACCACATATATGCTAATTTCAGTTTTATCATTTTCTATAATCGTGGTAACAGACTTTATTTTGCAATCATATGATGCAGACACAATATTTTTTGCCAATTTTTCACCTTTACTTCCACCGAATATTGCCCCACACCCTTTAAACAAAAGAATTACTGCCAGACAAACAACAATCAAACCTATAATTGTATTCTTTCTATCTGTTTTTGATTTTGTATTGACAGAATCACTATTGCCATTCTTATTGTTCCCCTCTGCTTTTTCTATTGGTTGCTTTATATCATTGGCAACATTCTTCGCTGACTTCGCTAAATTTACCGCTGTGTCAGTTGCTTTCTTAATTGTATCTTTTACAGCTTCGCTATCTATCTTTCCAGTTGCCGATTCCTTAATGGCATTTCCAGCAGATTTAGCTGTGTTTACTGCTGAATCAGTCATTTTTTTAACAGTGTCCGTAACGCTGCCGACATTTGAGCCTGCAATCCTTCCCCCACAATAAGGGCAAAATTTACTATTTGCTTCTATTTCTTTCCCGCATTTTGAACAAAACATATTGTACCTCCCTTGTTTTTTCAGAAAACTATTTTTATTCAATTCCAAGCCAATCTCCATTGATGTCTTGTGATATAGTCACAGATGTCATAGAGACAGGAACTAATCCACCATTAGAATAAGTCAGGGCAACAGCCATTACCAAATAGGCATTGTCTAATCTCCAAATTAAAAGCTGTTCTTGCTTATCACCTACATTTCCTACTATATATGGTTCAATATCATTAACCCCAATCTCGTATAACAAACTGCTATCATAACGATTGCGATTGGGGGCGGCAGAATAACTGGTTATATATCCACCTTCATCAACTCCAATCATGTATATGTCCGAGTCCATTAAGCCAATGATTTTATCATAATAGCCATAGTAAGTAGTATCGTCTGTCCTAATCAATGGGAGAACACGTGAAAAACGGGCATTGAGGTAGTCGGTTGGCAAATCAATTCTGTCAGAGGTATTCATTAAATATGTTTCATATTGCATACCAATAACATTTGCGGTTACTGCCACATATGGGATATCCTCATATGTTTCTGCTGAATATTCTTCCGGCTGTAATTGGCTATCATCATATATTTCACCTGTGTATACAGGTACTATATTTTCAGTGGATATTCTTTCTTCTGTATAACCTGTAACTTTTTCAACATTCTCCATTGTCAGTTCAAGCCACGGAACAGATATTTCTTTTTCGTCACCAAAAAACTGATTTATGTATTCCCTGTATTCTGCATCATCTACAGGATTATCATAATCTATGCCTAACTCTCCGCTGATAAAATAGACAGTTCCGTTTCCGTCTGTGTCTACACTGTCGGGAAAGGCTTTCCCCGAAAAGTCATTCGGCATATATGTTTTTTCCCATGCTTCTACACGTCCTGCGTCCAAAAAGCCCCCAGCGTCCCACATTTTTATATCAAATGGATTAAAGTTTACAGAGAGGCTCTCACCATATGAAAAGGGTTCTTTGACAAAGCCGGTTTCATAATATACGGTATCTTCGTTAAAACTGCATAAATCTTCTAACCCTGTATTCTCTATATTTTCTGTATATATGAAATGACCGCTTGTCTCGCAAGTATCATATGGCAGATGAAGTAATAATTCTTCTTTTCCGTCCTTGTTAATATCACATATGGCGAATTGGAGCGGATTACTTTCCGGGTCACTTATGTATTTGACGATTTCTCCATTCGGCAATGTCTGCTCATTGATAAGGGGTATCAGTGAAGCCGCATAGAACGGATATTCTTTGCCTGTGATTGTATTCTTCTCTGGCTCTGGAACTGTAGATTGTGGTATATCTGTAAGTGCTTCTGTCTCCGTTGATTCCTGTGTAGCTATGTTGCTTTGTACAAGGGTTTCTTCGGTCATATTTTTACCTGACCGACTTCTTACTGCAAAAAATATTCCTATTACGGCAATAAGAACCAAAGCACCGCCCACCCCTATAATCATAGCTGACTTTTTCTTAGGTGGGCTTGAATCTGCCTTTTCTACAGGCATTGTGTTTGTCACCTTTTTTCCACAATTCGGACAAAACTGCGCATCATCTGATAATTTTGCTCCACATTCTTTACAAAACATGATTTTACCTCCCATAAACGATATTTTATAAGTCGTTTTTTCTTAATGCTATACAGGCATAGATATATTATAGTGCAACAGGCGTAAATATTCAACGCTTAAAGCACATATATTTTATGCCTACTGCGCATTTTAGCAAGTAAAATACACAATAAGCACAGGAGGATTTCACATGATTGAAGGATTGCCGGACAGACTGAAAGAAGCCCGTATGAGAATAAACCTCTCACGAAAGGAAGTAGCAGAGCATTTTGACATATCTTCGTCAATCATTGCCGGATATGAAACAGGCTACCGCACACCGTCAACAGAGGTTTTAATCAAACTGTCGGGGCTGTATCAATGCTCACTTGATTATCTGGTGGGAAAGACAAAGGAAAATCAGATTGTGATTGATATAGACGGGCTTAATGAGATTCAAATATCAGCTATTCGCATAATGGTTGAAGCCATGAAGCAAAAGCATGAATAAGAGTTCATGCTTTCGTTTGTGTGTCCTCTGCTCCATGAATCTCCTTTAAAGCCCTTTCTGTAAATTCATGGATTTCATTCACTGAATATAAAAAGCACATGATACAGTCTAAAACCTGCTGTTCCGTATCTTCCCCCATTAACCCCAAATGCACTGTGTTTATGAGGTTTGACAGCTCCCTAAGCCGATTTGAAATAGTAGTCATGTTTTCTGTTGCGGTAGTTACTCGTTCTTCTGTGTTCATTTTTGACACTCCTTCTTTCGAGGAACGATTATACCATTCTTTTTGAGATTGTAATACTCTTTTTCAAGGAAATATTTAAAAACACCATTTCGTGAAATGTAAGGATTTCAACGTGTTGAAGTAAGTTTCTGATTCAAAAACTGATATCAGTTCATAATAATTCATAATTGGTAACTTAATTCTCAAAAATAAAAGCTCTGCATGATTCCTCACACAGAGCCTTTACCTTAATCTACAAGGAAATTCTGTTTTGTTTTAATCTATCTCATGTTCCAATACAAAATAATTTACAGTAATGATACTGTCTATAAAATCTGTAATCTGCCCTCTGTTTCCTTGGTCATGCCAGTATACCTTTGTTGTAGTGCTGTCCTCAACCGCATGTCCGCAATTAGCCGATACCTGCAAGGGATTCACTTTCCCGCTGTTAAGGCAAAGACTGATAAACGTATGTCTCATGTCGTGCAAGCGTACATGGGGGATAGGCTCTAACCCTGCCTTTCCCCTGACCTTATTCATTCGGTTTTGAAACTCTGTAAACCGTCTGCTTATCTTTCCCGGGTGCGGTTCGTACCCATTCACAAGATTTGTCTTTGTCATAAAAACTTTATCGTCATCAGTAACGGCTCTGAACAAATAATCTGCCTGTTGCTTCTTCACATACTTTAATAGGGTGGCTACAGTATCGGGCAACGCTGAAATCCTTGTTTTCTCCCCTTTGGGAAGTTTCATGATAGACCCTGTGCTTATCTGCACTCGTGCCCAGTCCACATGAATAATACGTTTTTCAAAATCCACCTCTCTCCATGACAGCCCACAAAGTTCACTTCTACGAAGTCCGCACAAACCAGTTAATCCTATCATTGCCAGTATGCTGTAATCTTTCTCGTTATTGATTGCATACTGCAACATATCATTTAATTGTGCTTCGTTTAAAATCGTTACTTCATACTTATCAATTCTGCCTATATCGGCATCTAATATCACATTTTCCTTTATCCCATATTTATTTTGATTCTTCTTCATAAATTTCCATATGGAACTCATGTGGGCTTTCATCTTCTGGATAGAATTATTCCCTAATGCCTGCGGAAATTTAGGCGGCTGTGGCTCTCTGCACCATGCAAAAAATTCCTCTATGTGTATGGTGTCTATCTTCTTAACGTCCATTTCCCCAAAATAGGCAAGCATCCGTCTCGCCTGTGCCTGCTTCTGCATTTTGTAGGAATCACTCCACCCACTCTCATAATGCCTGTTATAATCTTCCAATACAGAAGAAAACGCTAATTTTTTAGTCGTACCTGTTACTTTCTTATACTGTTTTTCTTTGTTATTTCTCCCTTGCAAGGCTTTTGCTTCTTTCAACGTGGAAACAATTTTTGTTGTCTTCACCTGTGTTAATCTCATTTCGCCAGTCTTGCGGTTTGGCTTCATCTGTCTGCCTAAATCCAGTGTCACAACATACTTACTATCTGATATTCGCTGCTTAATTCCCGGATAACCTGTGTCAACTACATCCGCCCTCTTTGCCATAGTGATTTCCCTCCAATTTTTCGTTTTGGTAGTTTCAATGGTAGTTTTTTCCTTATAATGTATGAAAAACTCACTGGAAAATGCACTAAAACAAAGGATTTTTTTAATTTATTTTATTTTTTACACCTTAAACCGATAGCCGACGCCCCAGATGGTCTCGATATACTGAGGTTTGGCGGTCTCATATTCAATCTTTTCCCGTATCTTCTTAATGTGCACCGTCACCGTGGCGATATCGCCGATGGAATCCATATCCCAGATCTCCCGGAACAGTTCTTCCTTGGAATACACATGGTTGGGATTCTCCGCAAGGAATGTCAGCAGGTCAAACTCCTTCGTGGTAAAGATCCGCTCCTCGCCGTCCACATAAACCCGTCTGGCCGTCTTATCAATCTTAAGGCCCCTGATCTCGATGATGTCATTGACCTTCTGGCTGCTGCCCACCAGCCTGTCATAACGCGCCATATGGGCCTTGACCCTGGCCACCAGCTCCGAAGGGCTGAAAGGTTTCGTCATGTAATCGTCGGCGCCGAGTCCCAGCCCTCTGATCTTG
>OFFY01000884.1_pt1 | contig 28522 bp, 25 predicted proteins | sample 1521481 | NCBI WGS metagenome assembly OFFY01 (sample SAMEA3504117, study PRJEB24116) | mouse gut metagenome | biome: mouse gut; feature: mouse-associated habitat; material: faeces | place: Denmark | collected 2011
TGTATCCGCCAGCTCTGCAGTTCCAAAAAATACGGCCTTTATATTCTGTTCCTTCAAGAAACTTAAAGCTGTATTTATCTTATCTGTTTGTATATCTTCTGTGAATGTCAGACAAAGTGTCCGGGGATGAAAATACTGATCAATTCCTTCTGCAATCCCTTCTGCCAGGCGTTCCTGGTATGAAGGATCTGTCAGCCGCCTTCGCTCAGAAGCGTTGGTCAAAAATCCGGTTTCAATCAGACAGGCCGGCATCTGAGACTCTCTCACCACAAGAATCTCTTCCCACTCAAAGACAGATCTGGCTTTTGCACCTGTATTTTGGAGGGCAGATCCATAGATCAATCCTGCCAGACGGCTGCTGTCCCCTCCGGCATTCTGCGCACTGTAGTAAATCTCCAGACCATTCACTTTTGACAGCTCACTGGAATTTTGATGGATGCTTACGTAAATATCCGCCTGAGCCTCCCGGGCAGTCTGTACCCGCTCCCCCAGGCTCTGAGACACATCCTGGTCTCTGGTAAGCAGTACCTGATAACCAAGCGCTTGCAGGTGCTCCTGCACCTGAAGCGCGATGGAAAGATTCAGTTCTTTCTCCCGCACCCCGCCTCTTACACATCCGTCATCACGTCCGCCGTGGCCTGGATCCAGCACAACACAGATCTCACCCTCCTCTTTTTTGAAAGTTCCCAAGGGACCGGCATAGTAAGAATCTTCGGATTCCCGGAAAAAACCGGCAGCAATGCCCATGCCATCCAGCCTGATTGTCCGCCTTTGAGGCTGCACAGGCACTGGTGTCCAGTCTGTCTCTGACACAGTATCCGGGACGGCAGATATCAGATAATTTTTCTCTTCCCCAGCCCTGATGATCCAGCCTCCCGCCATGATAACCAGCAGAAAAAGCAAAGAAAGCTCCCGCAGAATCCCCCTGCTTCTCCGGATCTCCCATCTTTTTCGCTTGTCCCTTTTTTCCATGTATCCTGCACAGACCTCTGACATGTACACCCCCTGCTTTCTCATTTGTATGTTACCCTTTTATAATACTATATCGGTACCCTCCATCAAAATTACATCGATTCTGCATCATAATTGCATCATCTTTTTTAAGTCAGCTTAAGAAACAATTCCTTGATTCCTTCATAGAATCCCACAGTCACAACGGTACTTTGGTCTTCCATTCCCGGAAAACGATATTTTCGGTAATTCGGCGTCGTCTCCAAGAGAGGATTGACCGATTCATAATCTTCTCTTCCGGTCAGTCCAAGGTAGCCGCCCCATTCCTCCACGATCTGATCCGGATCCAGTTTCGACCAGGCAGTCTCTGTGCGGGCATAAAAGCCGTAGATCTTGCCGGTTTCCGCATCAATATAAGTATCAATCAAACGGTTTGTCTTATCCGCATTCTGCTGGCTGGTGGAGAGACTGACCTTCCACACGGACATATTGTTCTTAGGCTCTAACACATCAATGGCAGAATAAAGAACCGCATTGTAAGAAGAAGCGTCCACGTCCCGCACTGCCTCCGGCAGCACTTCGCGGTTCTTTAACTCCTGCAGTTCCCGGTTGCAGATTTCATAGATCTGCTCATCTGTGATCTCCTGGCCCGACGGCCCCTGGTGGTTCACCACAAACGCGTATGTGCCCATCAGTTCTTCATAGTCCACGCCAAAAGAGGTGCCCCGGGTCATGGCGCTGAGCTCACTTTCCGGAAGCACTTGATGGCTCAGGCATTCTGACAGCAGATACAGCTTCTGATTGCTGCTCAGTGTATAATAGTATCCGGCATTCCCGCTCTCTGTCTCTTCCACTGTAATTTCATAAAGCATTCCCCGGTCTTTATACCGCGCCATCTGCTCCGGCCCGAAGATGGAGGCAAGCAAAAGCAGGGCTGTGAGAAGCACAATAGTCAGATCCCGCCTCTTTCTTTGTCTTATCATGTCTCACCCGCCTCCTTTTTTGGAATCAGAAAGCCAAAGCAGCTCCCCTCTCCGGGAGTACTTTCGATCCTGAGAAAACTGCCGTGCAGCTTCAGAATCTCCACGCAGAGGGCCAGACCAAGACCGGCACCGTTATGGCTTCTGGATCTGGATTTATCCACCATATAAAATGCTTCCGTGATCTTCTGACATTCCTCCGGCAATATCCCCACTCCATGATCCCGGACAGAAAAGAAATATCCGTCTTCTTTCTGCTCCCCCACAACTTCCACTTCATTCCCCGGTTCTGACGCTTTGCAGGCGTTGTCCGTCAGATTCAGAAGCACCGTTTTCAGCAGATTGACTTCTGCCTGAATCCGCCCTGGTTCATATTGAACCCTCACCGGTATCTCGTCCTTTTCCCGGTAAAGATCTTCCAGATAATCAAAAAGCACCGCCACATCTGTATCCTGAGGTTCGTGTTCATATCTCTTGGTGACTATGATATCCAGAAGCCGGAGAGACATGGTTTCCAGGCGCTTTCCCTCGGTATAGATATAATTGGCAGACAGAAAATGCTTCTCATCATCCAGCTTCCGTGACCTAAGAAGATCTGCATAGCCAATCACCACAGTCAGAGGCGTCTTCAGTTCGTGGGAGAACGCGGCGATAAAATCTTCTCTGGCACGGATCTCTTCCTCCAGCTTTCTGATGGTTTCCTCCACCACTCCGGCCATGTGATTAAAATCCATGGTCAGCTGCCCCATCTCATCATTGCTGATCTGTTCTGCCCGGTAGCCGTAGTCTCCCGCCGTCATCTTTTTTGTCGCCTGGGTCAGAAGCCGGACAGGCTTTGTCAGCCAGCAGGAGAAGGCGTACATCACCACAGAACTGCACACCAGAATCAAAAGAATCAGACCGCGGTAGACCGTAAAGCCTCTGGTGCGCTCCGCGTACACTTCCGTCACATCCCGCATGGTCTCCAGATACAAAATCCGGTCCAGCGCATTGACCTGTATCCCCGTCTGGATGTAATACCGCCTGTTTGGATGGATAATCTGATAGGCTCTGGTCTGCTCCGTGATATCCAAAAGCAGCGTTGTATCCTCCACAAAACCCTCGCTGGCGTAGAGGACCTTCCGTTCTTCGTCTGACAGACGCAAAAGCCTTCCCGCCCCCTGACCGCTGTTCTCCAGATTGACACCGATCTCCTCGATGACCGCATTCTGCAGCACGCCGTATTTGGAAGGGCTGTTCAAAGCTGCCGTCTCAAAGGCAAATTTTAAGATACTGCTGTCGTCCATAGCCTGTCCTGTCTCCCGTTCCAGAGAAGCCTTGAACACATCATTCACAAAAACATATCCGCCGATGGCAAAAGCAACTGCTATGGTGATAATACTGCACAACAATATTTTATAAGAAAATTTCATATGGTCTCCGTTAAATCTCCAGCCGATAGCCGACCTTATAGACTGCCACCAGATTTTTCTCCCAGCCCATCTTCCTGCGAAGCCTCTGCACATGAAGCTCCAGGGTACGGCTGTCTGAGATGTACTCATCTTTCCAGACTTTTTCATAGAGATTTTCTTTGAAAAGCGCTACATTTTTATTCTGCATAAACAGTACTAAAAGCCCATACTCCTTGTTGGTAAGCACAATGGGACGTCCGGCCCTGGTTACTTTAAGAGCTTCCAAATCTACCGTCACATCCCCGGCAGTGAGCATGTTGTCCGTCTTGTGGAACCTTCGAAGAACGACTTCCACCCTGGCCACCAGCTCCAGCACATCAAAAGGCTTGACCAGATAATCTTCAGCGCCAAGTTTCAGCCCCCGCACCTTGTCCCGCACATCACTCTTCGCCGTGATAAAGATCACCGGCACTTTTAAAGGTCTGATGTACTCCATAATGTCGAATCCGTCAGCCCCCGGCAGCATGATATCCAGAAGAATCAGGTCAAAATCTTCTTTCTCAATCAAATCAATGGCTCCAAGGCCATCCTGTACACTTCTGCAGTAATAGCCTGCCGCTGACAGGTTGATATCAATCAAATCACAAATTGGTTTTTCATCATCCACAATCAGTATCCGAATCATAACTCTGCCTGCCACCCCCAATATTCCCGTATTTTATAAATCAATTCTTCCATGGTATCCTCTTCTTTACACCGGTATTGCTTCTCAAATTCGGTATGCATTTCAAAGCCTCCGGTTCTTTGATAATAGATTTTACACCGGTCTTCCACCAGTGCCTCCCCATCTTCGGTCTCGATGCTGTACCGTGCCAGCACCACCAGATCTTTCATTCCGTCTCCGTCCACATCTCTTCCCATAATGCTGCGCAGAGAATACAGACTGTCGTAATCTCCCATGGGCTGAAAGCTCCATACAATGTCCCCCTGCTCATTCACCAGATAAATCATGAAAAGATTATAGGCGGAGATTTTTACCGTGCCCGGCACCACCCGAAGGCGCCCAAGTTTCTCAAAATCTCTGGTATAGCACTGTTCCTCTTCAATCACAAAACCATGGGACAAAAGTTCATCCAGAGTCGTCGCCGTATACAAAAACTCCGCCGACTCGCCGTCCCGCACAAAAGAGATGATAAAATTGGCGCTTTTGTTCATGCTGAACCGATTGATCTTATCAGAGATCCGCCAATCCTGATAAAAATACTGTTCTCCCTGGAACAGCACATCTCCTACTTTATAGGGAATCCCTGCGTATTCGCCGCTGTTGTTGACACAGCGGGTAATCAGGATGATATCTGTCCGCCCGTCCCGGTTTACATCTGCAAAAGCTACCGATGCGATATCCAGTACCGATTGCTTCATCTCTCCCGGAATGTAATGATTGGTCTCCAACTGATTGCAGCGGCTTAAAATTTTTCCCTGTTCATCCGCCACAAAAAGTGCCAGTCTGCGCCAGTTTTTTTCCAGAGCAGGAACCAGATACAGTTCATGCTCTCCAAAAGACTCGAAAGTCACCGGAAACACCTGCTCTTCAAAGATCTCATAACCATTCTGAGAAAGCTCCTCAATCTCCTGCATCTTTTGAAAACGGCTTTCATACTCCTGATACAAAAGGAGCATCTCCTCCCCGTCATCGGCCGCCCTGCTGCAAAGCGGAATCCACAGAACAAAAAAGAAAAGCGCCAGGCAGAAACAGCGCACTGCCATTTGGGTCCTTATATTTATTCTGTCAGGCATGATCATTGTTTGATTCCTCACCGGATTCCCCCGTCTTTTCCTGCTGATCCAAAAGCTTGCAGGTAAGCAGAAGGTACAAAAGCTGATTGGGATTCTCCAGATCCATGTTCACCAGTTCCTTGATGTGCGCCATCCGATACAGAAAAGTACTTCGGTGAATAAACAGTTTTTTCGCCGCCTTGACCGCATTCATCTGACACGTCAAATAGGTACGGAGCGTATCATAATATTCCGTCTTGTGTTCCTGATCATAATCCTTCAAGGTCAAAACCGCCGGACTGCACACCAGCACCGGCTTTAACTGTTCGGTACATTTGCCCAGAAGATAGTCAAGGGCGATATCTTCAAACCGGACCACCCAGCGCAGGGGATAACGTTTCATCCCCTCCTCCAGAGCAATCCTGGACTGCAGATAATATTGCTTCAAGGAAAGAAATCCGGTAAATTCATAGCTGATGCCTGCTTTTAGATAGCTGTCCTGCAAAAAACCTTCCACCGCCTGTACTGCCTCGTTCAAAGATCTGCCGTTGTACTGCAGGTTCACAAAGACCACGATGTTCTCGTCCAGAAGAAACGCACAGCTTCCCTTGATCAGCCCTTCAATCCGGTTGCAGATAAAGCGGACCACGGTCAGATTCTGCCGGTCCAGCATGGACACATGGATGTTCATACAGAAGTACGAATGATTCGCCTTCCAGTGAAAGGTCTCAAATCTGGGTGCCAGGGATACCGGATCCATACTTTCATCCGCCAGGATATTCGACAGCAGCCGGTCCAGCGTATAGCTGATGTCTGCCTGAAGGACCGTGTATTTTTCCAGCATCTGCTGAATATATTTGGCCAGATGGGTAAGCAGATATTCATCGTAGATTTTCAGTTTTCTGGTGGCTTCCACCAATATCACCCGGTATGCATTGCGGTTCTTGTCATAGATGTCCAGAAAAAGATTGTTCTTTTGAGTTACCGGATCCTGATAATGACATACCTCCGTAAAACAGTCCTTTTCTCCTTCCCCGCAGACCGTTACCTGATTGTGCTGCAGAATCTCCTGAAACTCTGGCATGGTATCCATCAAGCTGCTGTAATCAATCACAAATCCATCTGTGGTGCTGACCATGATCGGATTGTGAAAGATGCGGTGCGAACCGTCCAGCAGATTTTTCAGCGTCCGCTCAGACAGTGCCAGATTCTGCATCCGTTCATCCCAGGCATCATAGGTATCAAAAATACGCTGCACCGTGTTGAACAGCTCTTCCGGATTCACTCTTTTTGGAAAAAAGCAAACGCCCTGGATGGAATGGTCTTTAGACCAGAGCTCCATTCCCACCACCAGCACCAGGTTATCTCCGTGATGGACAAGTCCATGTTCTGTCACATCACAGACTCTCGCAACATATACTTTATTTTTTCTAAAATCGGTTCCACTCTGGTAAAACAGCGGACGCTTCAGATTCATCTCATCTGACATCTCACCCATGCAGCAGTCCGGATAGTTCTGCCTCAGTCGGTCCGACAGAATCTGCATACTGATTCTCATGCATTCACCTCATTTGTATATCCTGTCATTGTTCAATACTTCGAGCAATAACGGAAACTCTGTTCCTGTTCCTTCTGTGACTCACTGCCGTGCAAATATGGAAAAATAGCTGGTCTTATGGGAAACAGTGACAAAATCTCTACTACACATTGTACGAAAACCGGCAGTTTCTGTCAATAACCACACGTAAAAAAGCATCCTCCTTCCGGAGAATGCTTTTATACTGTTTGATTCTATGCAAATTTTCTCATGGCAGCTTCCACCACGTGTCCAACCAGTACAGAAGTTGTCACACTTCCAACACCGCCCGGAACCGGAGTGATTGCATCCACGATCGGCTCAACCGCTGCGTAATCCACATCACCGCAAAGTTTTCCTTCTTCATTGACATTGATTCCTACATCAATGACGATCTGCCCCGGCGATACATACTCTGCTCCTACCACGCCTGCTCTTCCTGCAGCCACGATCAGAATCTCTCCCTCTCTTGCCACAGACGGCATATCAATGGTTCTGGTATGGCAGGTGGTTACCGTTGCATTCTTTTTGATGAGCATCTGTGCTGCCGGCTTTCCAACTACCAGCGAACGGCCGATCACCACTGCTTTTTTACCAGTGCAGTCGATTCCGTAGTGATCCAGAATCTCCATACAAGCCTGAGGTGTACAGGGCGGGAAGCCCACTTTCTTGCCGGTGAACACACCGCCCAGAGATGCATCTGTCTGGCAGTCCACATCCTTTTCTGCAGCCAGCGCATTCTCCACCAGTGTCTGATCAATATGCTTCGGAAGCGGACGGAACATCAGCACACCGTGAATGTTGTCATCTTTGTTCACTTCGTCCACTACTTTTAAGAGCTCTTCCTGGCTGACATCTGCAGGGAGCAGATACTTTTTGTACTCTACTCCAAGAGTCTCGCAACGCTTGGTCGCACCTCTCTCATAGGATAGATCATCCGGTCTCTCGCCTACGCGGATGATGCCGAGAGTCGGCTTGATCCCTTTTGCATTCAGAGCAGCCACATCTGCCTTGATTCTTTCATTCAGTGCAGCCGTTACTTCTTTGCCTAATAACTGTTTTGCCATGTTCGTTCTCCTATTTTCCATTTGCTATATGTTACTTTTCGCAGACATGCCAACTTCCCGCCTGCCACCCAAGACAGGCGTCCCAATCAGCACGACAAATGATTATCTCAGCTTTGCATTGACTGCAGCGAAGATCTCATCTGCTTTCTTGCTGTAATCTGCAATCATCTTGTCTGCTTTCTCATTCAGAGATGCCGCATACTCTTTATCCGCCATGGATTTGGTATTGATGAACACATTCAGAGATGCACCCAGAAGTGCAGCCTTGCAAAATACCACTCCCACACCTGCATCCGAGATGGCAAGTGCAGATCCTTTTGCCGCAAACTCCTCGATTACGTCAATGGCCTCACAGCATTTCTCCATGATCTCCATGGGTACCGCACATGCATCTTTCAGCACAATTGCCATAACGCGGGCCTTCTCAGCCTTCTCCTCTTCTGTCTCTCTTGGCATACCATATGCTTTGGAAAGAGGCTCAAAAGCTTCCGCATCCGCCTCTACCAGACGAAGAAAATCTGCCTGAAGTGCCGTCGCCTTCTCTTTCATGGCGATGATGTCCGCTTCCACGTCCGCATATTTTTTCTTGCCCACGGTCAGGCTTCCAACCATGTTGCCAAGAGCCATTCCGATAGCACCTACCAGAGCGGAAGCGCCGCCGCCGCCCGGAACCGGAGCCTTCGATGCAAGTACATCTACAAATTCTTCACAGGTTCCTTTTGTGAATCCCATATTTTCCCTCCAAAATTGTGATCTGCAAGAAACGATCCTAATATTCTTATCCCCAAAGAACTCGGGGGCCATGTGCCGTTTATCATATTTTCCGGCAATTTCTAAATACCAGATATGGATACACGACAGCGAGCAGGGCACATATGTTCCCTGCTTTCTGTCGTAAATTACAGGTTACTGCCTGTAAACCTATGTCTTAGAACAATCCGGTAATCTTACCAGTCTCATCCACATCGATTCTCTCAGCAGCCGGAACCTTCGGAAGACCAGGCATAGTCATGATCTCGCCGGTCAGAGCTACGATAAAGCCTGCACCTGCGGAAATCTTCAGGTTACGTACGGTTACTTCAAATCCGGTCGGAGCACCGAGTTTGGTCTGATCATCGGTCAGGCTGTACTGAGTCTTAGCCACACAAATCGGGCAGTTGCCGAATCCAAGTGCCTCCAACTCTTTTGCCTGCTTCTGAGCGTTTGCAGTCAGGACCACCTTGCTTCCGCCGTAGATCTTCTGAACGATTGCATTCAGCTTATCTTCGATGGAGGTACCTTCCAGCTCATAGGAGAAGGTGAAGTCGTTGGGCTGCTCTACCAGACGAAGTACTTCTTCTGCCAGTTTCACGCCGCCTTCGCCGCCTTTTGCCCAAACCTCGGACAGAGCAACGTTAACGCCCAGTTCTTTACATTTTGCCTCTACCAGGTCAAGCTCTGCCTTGGTATCGGTCGGGAATGCGTTGATTGCAACCACACACGGAAGTTTGTATACGTTGGTGATGTTGCTTACATGTTTCAGAAGGTTCGGAAGACCTTTCTCAAGCGCATCCAGGTTCTCATTGTTGAGATCTGCTTTCGGAACGCCGCCGTTGTATTTCAGAGCGCGCACAGTAGCCACAACAACAACTGCGTTTGGCTTCAGGCCAGCCATACGGCACTTGATATCCAGGAATTTCTCAGCACCGAGGTCAGCACCAAAACCTGCCTCTGTGATGGTGTAATCGGATAACTTCAGAGCCATCTTGGTAGCGGTTACGGAGTTACATCCATGAGCGATGTTCGCGAACGGTCCGCCGTGAACGATTGCCGGAACGCCTTCCAGAGTCTGCACCAGGTTCGGTTTCAGAGCATCTTTCAGAAGAGCTGCCATAGCACCTTCTGCATGCAGATCACCTGCGGTAACCGGTTTCTGCTCTGCTACTTTGCCTCTTGTATAACCAATGATGATTCTTGCCAATCTCTTCTTCAGGTCAAGGATATCGCTTGCCAGACACAGAACTGCCATGATCTCGGATGCAACCGTGATGTCATAGCCATCTTCTCTGGGCATACCATTGGTCTTTCCGCCAAGGCCGTCTACCACATTACGAAGCTGACGGTCATTCATATCCACGCATCTTCTCCAAGTGATCTTTCTTGGGTCGATGTTCAGATCATTGCCCTGGAAAATATGATTGTCAATCATAGCTGCCAGCAGGTTGTTAGCTGCGCCGATTGCATGGAAGTCACCGGTGAAGTGAAGGTTGATATCTTCCATAGGAACAACCTGTGCATATCCGCCGCCTGCAGCGCCGCCTTTTACACCGAAGACCGGTCCAAGGGACGGCTCGCGAAGAGCTACCATAACCTTCTTGCCAAGCTTCTGCATACCGTCTGCCAGACCTACGGTCGTGGTGGTCTTGCCTTCTCCTGCCGGAGTCGGGTTGATTGCGGTCACAAGGATCAACTTTCCGTTGGGAGCATCCGATGCTTTTAACAGATTGTAGTCAATCTTTGCTTTGTACTTGCCGTACTGCTCCAGATACTTGTCGTCGATACCTGCTTTGGCTGCGATCTCGGTAATTGGTCTCATCTCGCATTCCTGTGCAATCTCGATGTCAGTTTTGAATCCCATAAGAATTACTCCTTTCTTCCCTTTGGGCTTACCTTCTCCCTTCAGGGCACGCATTCTGCGTGATTGTTTAATTTTTAACAAAGGATTATCGGTCCTTTGAACATAGCAACATTATATAGTATTGCTAATTTCTTAGCATCATACAGATTGTACTATGTGCAACATTGTCCAGATAGACAAATGTGTTTCGCCCGTCTTTGGCAATATTCAACAAAGCGTCAATTGCACAGATTCTTCACGGTTGTGATGGACAAATCCCCTGCCACCACCATGTCCTCCGCATGGAATCCGAACTGAAAGTTGTCGCTGTAGAGAATCTGTGCCGAGGGTGGAAATTCCTCATCTCCTTCCCAGAAAATAAACTGCATCCGGTAGCCGTCAATCAGTTCAAATTCATAGGACACATCTCCCATAGAGCACTTTTTCACCCCTGGTACCCGCTCCATGGCCTCCGAAAAGGCTTTCAGTTTGTAGCCGAAACCATAGGTCAGACGCTTCAGGCATCGCCCGGTGAACGGCTGGATATACAGTTCTCCATAGGTCGGAACTTCCCGGAACGTCATAAATTTGCCGCTGCTTTTGATATACTGCCCTTCCAAAAGGTAGCGCAGCAAAAAAGTCCTGGCAGGCAGATGATGCATCAGAAGATCCTTACCATCATCCTCTGCATCCAAAAGCCGGACCTGAAACACCGGATAATCTGCCTCATATTCATGCCCCATAAAATGGAAGCGAAACCTCTGTGTTTTTGCATCATACAATATGTTCAATCTTTGTGCCGCTTCTTGCGGATCCAAAGACTTATATTTTTCAAGATAGTGCTCAAAAGGCACTTCTTCTTTGTGATTTTCTATTTCCATCTAAATCTCCTCCTGCACTACACTCGGAAACAGAGACGTATCCGTATGAGGCAGGAAGCAGGCTGCCACAAATTCATCCATATATCCCGGATCAGTGCTCAGCTCCATATAGGTCATATTGTGAGACAGATCATACACTTTTTCTTCCGCCTGCTTGGAGAGCACCATATTGTAAGCGCCCGTCAGGGAAGAGTTACCGATATAATGGAATTTCTCAATCTCAATATCCGGGAACATACCGATGGTCACAGCATTTTTCATATTGATGCCGCTTCCGATACCGCCTGCCACATAGACATTCTCGATCATGGACACATCAAAGTCCAGAGAGCGGATCATCGTACAGATCGCAGAGAAAATCGCTCCTTTGGCACGGATAAAGTTGTCAATGTCCACTTCATTGATCACTACATCTTTATGACCTGCCGCATCCTCTTTGAATGCCAGCACATAACTTCCGATTCCATATTCATCATGACGTACCCGCTCGCCTTCCCGGACAAATTTGCCCTTGGGGCTTATGATCTGACAGCGGAACAGCTCCGCAATCACATCAATAATACCGGAACCGCAAAGACCCACTGGCTTCTGCCCTTCCTCACCCACAATCTTAAAACTGGGTTCCATGGTCTTGGCATCGATGGTACAGGCCTCAATGGCACCATCGGTGGCACGCATACCACAGCTGATATCTCCTCCCTCAAAAGCAGGGCCTGCCGAGCAGGCGCAGCTCATCATAAAGTCAGAGTTTCCGAACACAATCTCTCCGTTGGTTCCCAGGTCAATAAACAAATTAAATTCTGGTTTGTTCCAGATCATACTGACCAGGGTTCCTGCCGTAATATCGCCGCCCACATAGCTTCCGATGTTCGGTGCAATCACAATTTTCGCATCAGGATGTACCGAGATTCCAAGATCATAGGCATGCAGATTGTCTGTCTCAAAAAATGCCGGAATATAGGGCTCCATACGGAGCGGATCTGCATTTACACCGGCAAACAGATGATTCATGGTCGTATTGGCAGCCACACACATGTGATAGATCCGGCTTCCCGGAATCTTTGCTGCACGACACATATTCTGAAGCATGGGATTGATGGTCTCCTGAATAATCGCCTTCTGCAGTTTTTCCTGTCCGCCCTCTTTGGTGGACTCGATGATCCGATTGATGACATCCGCCCCATATCGGATCTGACCATTTCCTGCGGAAGCCTTTGCCAGCAGTTCCCCGCTTTCCATATCAAGGATCACTGCAGATACTGTCGTCGTACCGATATCAATGGCAGCGGCACAGATTCTTTTCTCTTCCGGCGGCAGTACATCAAACACCAGAACACCATGTCCGCTCTTTTTTAATACCACATTCACCTGGAACTGGTTATCCCGAAGGACATCCGGCAGCTTCTTCAATACCTGATAAGTCAGTTTTACTTTTTCTACGCCTGCAGCTGCCTGAACAGCCCAGACCAGCCGTTCGTTGTCCGGCATGGTATCATCCAGAGACGGCGCCTCCATCTGAAGCTCCACCACAGAAAAATCATTCTCAAAGGTAATCCCGGACTCTTCCACATCCTTCTTTGCTTTATCAAAAATGGCAATCTCTTCTTTTGAACTCAGGTCCGCTACCTTCATCCGGCTCTTATACGCGGATGCAATGTCCGGAACCATCACCTCCACATCTCCGGTGATGGTACTGACACAGGAAAGCCTCCATCCTTCTGCATAGTCCTGATCCGAGATATGCCGTGTCTTTTCACTGTCTAATTGGCCACTGATATATTTTACTTTGCATTTTCCGCAGGAACCGTTGCCTGAACAAGGTGCGTCAATAGCCACATTTGCTTTGCGCGCCACCTCCAACAAGTTTTCACCGGCAGTCACTGCAACCACTGCTGCTGTTCCGTCTTCAAATCTGAATGTTACATTTGGCATAGTTGTTAATCTCCATATTTATTTTCTCATACAGTCGGTTAACTGCGGATGTCTTCACATACACCGGCAGACCAAGTTACATTTCATTCAGCGGATCCCATCTGAGAATCCAGGCTGCTCATAATCGCTATACATAAATCAAATACTGCACGATGTAGCCCAGAATCATAAGGGATGCCAACGCCAGACCGATGATGGACAGGACCATCCCGATGATCGGCATCGCCTTCCGTTCTTCTTTTACCAGGCTGATGATCGCCATCACGATTCCGATGATACCGGTGATGACAGATATAAAGGGTGCCCAGAAGAAAAGCAACGTCACAATCCCCAGGACCAGCGCGGCAACTGCCAGTTTATTTTCATTTCGCTGACCCACTTCCCGCAGCACCACCTGGGAATTTCCGGGAGGGTACTGGGACGGATAAGGCGGCTGACCTCCCGGCTGATAAGGCGGCGGATAAGACGCTTGCCCGCCGGGCTGTCCGAGATCATTCTCGCGCCATCTGGAATCATTATTATTGTAATCCATACAAGCTCTCCTCTTGTTATATATAGTTTACAGCCGCTGACAGCGTATATGCCAAGTATCCCAAAATTGCCTGCACAACCACCCAGGCTAAAAAGCACGCAATCACCATCTTGTTTTTCCTGGAAACAGCATAATTGATATAGAATGTGCCAAAACATACACCGATTAGCACTCCCAATGCAGAATTCAGCAGAAGGCCCACCACCGCGCTGATTCCCACAAGCACCCATACCCAGGAAGGTGTATTGGCCTGGATCGGCACATAAGGTTCACCGCTCCCGATATAAGTTCCGTTGATCGCCACATCCACTTTGGTGCCGATGGCAACCAGACGAATATCGCTTCCGGCAATCTCAATGGAATAATCAATCACGTTGACAAACCAATTCTGTGATTTCAGTTTGTATGCTGTCCCATCTACAATCAATTTCAAACCAAAACCAGCTTTATATACGATGCTGTGCTCTTTTCCGTACATATCCGTAAAAGACCAACTCTTCTTCATTCCAATCCACGCTCCTTACACTTCATTATAAATACTGCCAGCATAATAAAAATGCCGGCAGTATATGGTCTTACTTATCTGTATGATGTGATACCAGAGGATAACGCGCTGCAATCCAACGCAGGCCTGCCTGAAAAACGTTCTTTCAGCCTGGACTCCGCCAAAACATGAAAAAACAACCCGTCAAGGCAGATTTTGATTATTTTCAGAATTACGGAAGCACAAAACGTGGAGCAGTCTGGTATCACAGGGGTCAAAAATATCTTTTGACCCCTGCATCATAATATGTATTAGATCTCCAGATAGGAGTCTGCATACAGGGTGTTGTCCTTGATGATATCACAGGACTTGATGGTCTCCATGAGACGCAGGTCGTTCGGGTTAACGATTGCGGAAGTCAGACCGCACATCATACACATAGCGACCATAGCGGAATCCATAATCGGACGGATATGCTTCGGCATACCATTGGAATTGTTGGAAAGTCCGCCGGTAGAATTCAGTTCCATATCGGAAAGCATCTTGATGCACTCAAGGATCTGCATCTGCTTATCCTGCATACCTTTGATAACCAGGAACAGCGGATCAAACCACAGATCAGAAGCATCCATGCCATGCTCCAGACCTCTCTCCAGCATGGTCTGGCAGTACATCATACGCTCGTCATTATCTTTTGCGATACCCTCACCGTTGCAGAGTGCAATAACGATTGCATCATTTGCTGCTGCAAGATCGATGTACTCAATTCTGCCTGCCGCATCTGCAGAGTTTACGATTGGTTTTCCTTTGGAACGATTGTAAACAGAGATACCTGCTTCGATGGCTGCTTTGTTTGCTGTATCAAGAGCCAGCGGCACATTGTCAAACTCGCTCTGAAGCAGCTGAACTGCCCATTTCATCAGTTCCGGTCCATCGTTCTCAGCCGGTCCGATATTTACATCAAGATAATATGCACCAGCGTCCAGCTGCTGTTTTGCACGCTGGATGATCGGCTGCGGATCTCTCTCAGTAAAAGCTTTGTTCACGGACGGAGCTGTTGCTGATAATCTCTCCCCAATAACAATGAATTTTCCCATACTACTATTCTCCTTTATGTTTTATTCGGCAAAAATATGCCTTCCTAATTTTTTAAATCTCGCCGCTTGCCTGCAGATCTTTCAGGAATTTCACAAGCTGTACTGCCTCGTTCGGAGCAACGATTACCTGCCATCCTTCCAGTTTTGCTTCGATATCGCCCTTCAGGACAGCAACCTTTCCAGGAATGATCAGTTTTCTGCTCTTGATCTTCGGCTCAACTTCTTCCTTGATAAACTTAGCAACCGTCGAGGAAGACAATTTGCCTGCAGCCCATGCAGTCAGTACGGAAAGTCCGCCTGCATCGCTGATAACCAGGTTACACGGAACACCGGAACGCTCCAGCTCACCGGATACTACGAAGTAGGTAAGTGCAAAGTCAACGGTAGTAAGAACCACAGAGTTCTCATCTCCGCCGTTCAGCGGGTAGATACCCGGCTCCACTTTCATCGGTTTCTGCGGATCGGTGTAAACGTTCTGTCTCAGTCCGTAGAGAGCAAGTCCCCTTGCATAGTTCATGGTGTCCATAACAATGATGGAACCATATTTCAGGATAAATACAGATGCCAGTGCAATCTGCATTGCCTCATCATCCGGAGCAACCTTAGACAGGTTGACGATGGACGGATAACCAAAGGTTCTGTCCGGCTCTTTTGCCAGACATGCACGTCTTACCTGTACGGTCGTTGCAAAAGTCTCTTTGATCGTAGCACCGGTAGTATCCAGAACCAGATCTTTGTAACCAAGTTTCTCGATGGCAGCTGTTGTATCATACAGTTCATTGATATCAGCTCCGGATACGCCAAGAACCACACCTGCTTCTTTTGCGATCTCAACCATCTTCTCGTAATTGGAAGCGTCTGCACCATTTACGATCGGCTTCTCATCTTTGCATACGTCCAGAGCTGCTTTTACAGCATCTGCATCCTTGCATGCCAGAACGAGAGTCTTGCCTTTTCCAGCTACTTTCTTCACTGCCTCTACGAATGCCGCTGCATCGCCGTTGCACTCTACGTACACCATCTCTGCATGCATTCTCTCACCGATACGGTCGTAATCAACCTTGTTAGCCTCAGCAAGTGCAGCATCCACATCCATATCCGGAGTCACGCGCACTGCGAATCTCGGCTTGCTCACGAAGGTCTTCTCATGTCTTGCCAGTACGGTCTCGCCGCCCAGTGTGTACTCAGCATCACCGGTACCAACTTTGATGGTCTTCATAGGCGGAGCGGTTGCCTCAGATAAGGTCGCCATTGCCTCCTCGGACATGTGCGGACATTTTGAAATGTCAACTGCACCCTGAGCCACTTTCATGGAGAAAGCCATACAGGTCGGGCTTCCGCACTCTTTACAGTTTGTTTTCGGTGTTAATTTAAAAATATCTAAACCTTTTAATGCCATTGTATTTTCCTCCTTCCCGCGATTACATCAGTTCTTTGATCATTTTAGAAATGGTTGCAACGGAAGTCGGATGTTTCAGAATGACTGCGTTGGAACCGGATGCCAGTACGGACGCTGCTGTGGATACTTCCATGCCTACGCCGCGTGCTTCCTGATCACCCCACTCCGGCATATCATCTTCAGAAGCCATAGCCTCTTTTACATTCCATGCCTCGTCAGCGACCGGGGTAATGATCGGCATCTGTAACTGTTTGTCGTCCTGGGAAAGAGCTGCTGCTTTGATGCGGTCCATGGTGGATACCACATACTCAAAACCGTAACCAACGGTAGCAGTACCAACATTCATTACAATATTGGACGGAGCCACACCCAGCTGGGAGATCAATACATTGAGCTGTTTTGCAAGGTTGATATCTACTGCAGACTCTGCACCAACCTTCTGGTTGTAAGCAAGACCTGCAGCTGCACCGATGCCCTTGTAATCTTCTTCTTTTGCTGCAAGGATGATGGCGTTCTTGCCCTGCGCAACTTCAGAAGCCTTGGTAAGAAGATCTGCATCTTTTGCAACGTTCTTGCAGCCGGCAATTACAAGAGGTACGTCGATGGCGTCAACGACTTCTTTTACGACTGCCATGCAGTCCTCTACGGACTTGTCCTGACCGTTGGGATCTGCTCCCTCCAGCTTCAGACATACGAAATCTGCTCCCGGCATAGCTGCTGCTTTCTTCGCAATATCAGCCATGGTGGTGCATCCTTCGTAATACGCTTTCACGCCTGCCGGCTCTCCCTCGAGACCGAGGTCAGAGATCATAACGCCGACTTTGGGTGAATTCTCGATCGGAGCATCAAAAGTATAGAACGGTAATACATTCTCGCCGCCGATCTTGATCGCTTTCTCGCCACAGCCAACTTCAACTGCGTTGATGGAAGCATTGAATTTTCCTGATTTTCCATTGAATGGCATTGGTTATATCCTCCTTAAATATGTAAAGTCTATCCGGTTGGCGCCAGCCTGGCCGCCGGCACTTCCGAACAGTAATATTATACCATAAAATCTTCCATAAGAAAAGCTTTTATGCATTCCAAAAGGGCAACCCTGCAGAAAACAGGGTGCCCTGATGGATCAATCTGACGCAGCATGCCTCAGAAAAGCTGCAGCATTTTCCGGAGCATGGTTCTTTCGTCTGCAGCTTACAATGTATGCTGCAAAAAACCTGCTGCGCAGTCTGGAAAAACTTACATAAGCGGCTCTAATTTCAGTGCCGGATGTCCCTTCTCGGTCAGGAACGTAAGCAGAGTCTCCGGATCTGTTGCGATGGTCTCGTCACCGATCATATCTGTAAAGTTGTCGATATCATAGACTTCTTTTGCAGCCTTGTTCAGTCTCTCTGCAACGGTCTCTTTCAGATCCTTCGGCATCCATACGATACGCTCGAAGCCGCCCTCTGCCTTCATGAACTTCTTGGAAGCGATGAAGTGTTTGCCGTGTCCCATGAAGCCAGGTGTCTGCACACCGCCGCCGGTCATGGAAGCCAGCTCGCCAAAGGTCATTCCAAGAGGAGTCATGCCTGCATACTCACGGTTGGTGATTGCCACACCGTTGGAGCAGGGCTCAATACCACAGATACACTCGAAGCATCCGCAGGAAGTCATGGGATCTTCCATGATGGAGTACAGCGTAACATGCTCTAAAGCACCCTGAGAGAATTTCGCTACTGCTTCATCCACGTCCTCATAACGTCCGAGGTTCTCATCGATGACTCTCTCTTTTGTGATTACCTGACACGGTCCCTGGGGATCCAGCTCGTTGGTTGCTTTCGCATCCAGCCATGACACTGCACCGCAGAGTCCAAGCCTCTCCGGAGTTACCACACATACGTGGCTCGGGGAGAATGCCTGGCACATGATACAGCTGTAGTATACCGGAACTGCCTCGTCGGTCAAAGTCGTCAGACGCTCGTCACGGCGGTCATAAGCCGGAATTGCCATCTCATGGCGAAGTTTCGAACACTCAGCCTCATCCGTGATGATGGTCACTGCACATTTATCTACCACTGCGTCGAACTCGTTCTTGATATTCGCATACAGTACTTCTGCAAGGTCTTTTGCACGGAAACCTGCCTCAAAGGTAGCTTTGCTGATACGCACGCGGATCATGTCACGCTGTCCGGTATGCATTACGCCCTCGATGCAGTTTACATAGCTGTGGAACTTACGCTCAAATACCGGCTCAAAGTCGGACTGCATGTTCTTTCCAGCCACGTCTACAATATAAGAAATCGCATTCTTGCTTCCAACCTCGAACTCATCGAAGTCTTTTCCGATCAGAGTAAACTTGTGATCTTCGATTGCGGTCAGCTCTTTGGTCTGCACCAGCTCGAAGCAGTCTTTTCTGGAACCGTCAAACTCAACCTGCATGTCGCCCTTACGGATGATCTCGCCCTCAAATGCAGATGCGAAGGATACCGGGATGTCGATCTTCGTGATCTTGATCTTGATATCACGCGCTTCGAGAGAAGTAGCGTTGAATTTGTCCACATCTTCCTGAACGATCAGGCTCTTCGGTACGCGGAAGATATTCTCGGTCTCGTTGGTCACAACCGGGAAACCAAGTGCGATCGCGCCTGCGCCGCATGCTACGATTACATCGTCCAGCGGTTTGAAAGCATTAACGAATGCCGGCACACGCTCGAAGGTGTACTTCATCAGGTTTGCAGCGTCGCCCGGTGTTACATTGCCGAAGATAAGAGCTGCACGAAGTGCTACGGATACTACATGGATCACAGAAGTTACGTCTTTGCCAAGGGGCACGATACGTACTGCATAACCCATGTTCAGACCAGCCTCTACGCACTGATCGATGACGCCGCCTACCAGAGTCACCAGGATACCCTGTGCCTGATAGCTCTTTACAAGAGCCACTGCGTCTTCTTTGGTCGGAGCGCTTCCAAGGATAACAGCAACACCCGGGATATCGCCGGTTACCAGCGGCACGCCAAGCTCACGGATCGTAGCATCTGCCAGATGTCCGTAAAGAGGCTCTTCGTACGGAGTTGCTCCGTCGATATATTTCAGTACTTCGATGAACTCTGCGCAGAGAGCAGTCGCAACACCGCTCATAAACGCATCGTTTAATCTCTTTTCTCTGGTCATCAGAGTCTTGACAACGCCAAGTGCGGTCTTTAACTCGCCCAGATTAGCAACTTTGGTTCCGGTTACTGCGTAGTAGCAGGGCAGGCTGTAAGCCGTATGCGGGAAAGCAACTGCTTTGTCAGCACCATGCTCTGCGATGGCTTTGTCGATGGCAGCCTCAGTCAAACCATAGACAGCGTCGTTTCCGCCGAATACTCTATCAAATAATGTCACGGTATTATACCTCCAAATTTAAAAATCAGTTTGATTGATCGAGGATTTCCTTGATCTTCCGGATCTCCTCTGTTGCGGATTCGCTGAAATCATAGGGGGATTTCCCCTGGCGGTCCGCATCGATCACTTCCGTGTTATAGTGGATAAATCCAAGTAAATCTTCTGCCGGAATCCTGGAACGGATAAACGCTTCGTCTTCCGCACCGCGGACTTTGTTGGCAACTACCCGTACCTGACGGATCCCAAGATCATCGGCAAGACGCTTTACATTCTTGTACGTCTGCACGCTTCTCGCTCCTGGTTCAATCACAACGATGAACTGTTCCATGGATTCACAGGTTCCCCTTCCCAGATGTTCCAGGCCAGCCTCCATATCCATGATCACCACATCACTGCTTCTTAAGATCAGGTGGTTGATGATCCTTCTGAGCATCACATGCTCCGGACAGACACATCCACCTCCGCCTGTCTCCACCGTACCCAGCAGAAGAAGCTTTACACCATTACAGGTTTTACTGTACGTATCCGGGATGTCATCCACCTTTGGATTCAGCTTGTAAAACTGATTATCCTCACCGGCTCCGGTACGTTCTTCCACCAGCTTGCGCATCTTGCTGATGGGAATGATGGAATCCAGCACATCCTCCGGAAATCCAAGCGCCAGCCCCAGATTGGCATCCGGGTCCACGTCTGCGGCCAGGACCGTCCGTCCCTCCTCTGCATATAATCTTGCAAGCGTCGCTGCAAAGGTGGTCTTTCCGACCCCGCCTTTTCCGGTAATCGCTATCTTCAATGTCTTAACCTCCGGTCAAAAAATTTACTTTTTTATTTAAAATATCCAGCTCTTAGATACCAATTGCCGCTCTCTTCTCTTCGATTCTGTCAATCATAGCATCTACGAGTTTCTCAATATCGGTTTCTACAGTAAATGCAGCCTCAACCATGTTGCGCACATCATTGGTCAGCCACTGTGCCATCTCGGAAGAACCGCTCACATACGGATCAACGCCAAGGAAGGTATCAATACCGGTTGCGATTACATAGTTACCAATGGAGACAGCTTTCTCGGACATCCACTCAGGAGCACAGCCTACAACCGGGAGCTGGGAAATCTTCAGTCCGGAATCCTTTGCAAGTTCTGCCACCAGAACCATCATACGGCTGATATCCACGCAGGAACCCATATGTAATACAGGCGGAATGTCAGCAAGTTCGCAGACGCGCTTCAGACCTGCACCGCAGAGATCTTTCGCTCTCTTATCCATCAGACCTGCTTTTGCTGCTGCCTGAGCTGCACAGCCGGATGCAACGATAATGATATCGTTTGCGATCAGCTTCTTCATCAGCTCAATGTGAGCAGTATCCGGACGGATCTTCGGGTTGTTACATCCAACCATGGCAACTGCACCACGAAGTACACCGGAAGTCACACACTCCAGGAGCGGTTTGGTCGTTCCAAGAACGTCAACCTGAGAGTTGGTAACGCCGTCAAGCACTTTTACGATTGCCTCCAGAGAATATCCAACGGTTGCTTTCTGTTTCATATCCGGGATATGTACCAGCTCCGGTTTTCTGTTCTTGAAGTTGTCACATGCCAGCTTCACGATCTGTTTTGCTTTCTCTGCTGCAGTTCCCACGGTAAAGTGGATATACTCAGACTCCGGCATACGAGCGATTGCGGAAGTCGTAATGAATTTGGTATGGAAGCATTTGCTCAAAGGTCCAAGTGCCGGGAAGATACACTGCACATCAACAACGATTGCCTCACATGCGCCGGTAAGCACTACGTTCTCCTGCTGCAGGAAGTTACCGGCCATCGGAACACCACGGCGCATAGCGACCTCGTTGGAAGTACAGCAGACACCGGATACAGTAATGCCTTTTGCTCCAACGGATTTTGCATAAGCGATCATCTCCGGATCATCTGCGTATTCACATACCATCTCAGAAAGTGACGGATCATGTCCATGAACGACGATGTTTACATTGTCAGCGTTCATAACACCAAGGTTTGCTTCCGTTTCGATAGGCTTCGGAGTACCGAACAGGACATCGGAGAACTCCGTACCGCACATGGAGCCGCCCCAGCCATCGCCAAGACCAGTACGAAGAGACTGGCGAACCAGAGCCTCTGGAAGGGAAGAACATCCCATATGGGTCATATGCAGAGCACAGGATACCTCGCGGTCAATCGCACGCGGTGTAATACCTGCTTTGTCCCAAAGATCCAGCGTATGCTGCGGCAGACGGTTGATGAAACGCTGGGTTCCAAACGGCTTGCCATACTCTAACAGAGCCATCTCAGCGATCTCATGAGCCAGATCATAGATATCTTTTCCTTCGGTCTCAACGCCCCACTCTTTTGCGATGCGGATGAGTTTCTCAGGATCTTTTACTTTATAAGCTCCGTCGGGAGCGGATGCATGCAGGGTATGGCAGATCTCACGGCCGTGATCGGAGTGAGCAGCAGCGCCGCCTGCAGTAAATTTCAGATAATTACGTCCTACGATACCATGCGCGTCACAGCCGCAGATTCCTCTCGGAGCCTTCGGGGTGATACGGCACGGACCCATAGCACAGATACGGCAGCAGATGCCCTGCTCACCGAATTTACAATGAGGTGTCTGGTTCTTTACGCGGAGCTGCCAAGCATCAGCGCCAACTTTCGCGCCGGTTTCCAGCAGTCTGTTAGTAGCGGCTTCGAACTCTTCAACTGTTGTTAATTTAAAGTCTCCCATATAAATCTCCTTTTTTGCAGTCCTGGATTAAAGTTCCAGGCTGTCAATAATCTTGTATAATGCCTGTCTGACAGGATTGTCTGACGGAAGCGCGGTCGTCGGAGTACCGGCACTGTCAAACTCATATACACCATCGTCCTGGGGCACTACCCCAAGAAGCGTCAGTTCCTGTTTCTGAACCTCTTCCTGAATGCCTTCATTCAGGACACCCCCCGGTGCACGGTTCACAATCAAGCCGACTTTCTTCGGCTTTAGTCCGCATTCCGGAATCAGACGGGCAATTCTGCCCACAGCCTGAACCCCTCTGCGGGAACAGTCGCTTACCAGAATCACAACATCCACACCAGGAAGAATTCCCCTGCTGATATGTTCCATACCAGCCTCATTGTCAACGACAACGTAATTGTAGTGCTGTGCACGTCTGGCAACCTGAGTTGACAATAAACCGTTGACAAAACAGTAACATCCTTTCCCCTGTGTATGTCCCATAACCAACAGATCGTAATCGTCTTCCTCCACCAAAGAAGAATCAAACTTGAATTCTGCATAATCCTGTTTGGACATTCCCGGAGGGATCGGACTTACGTCCGCCATCTCCGCTCTGGCAATCTCTTCGCGGATATCTCCGAGGGTCATATCCACTTCCACGCCGAGCACTTCATTCAGATTGGAATTCGCGTCGGCATCAACCGCCAGAATCGGTCCTTTTTTCTGTTCTGCTAAATACTGAATCAGCATGCCGGTCAATGTGGTCTTGCCCACACCGCCTTTTCCTGCTACTGCTATCGTTTGCGGCATATCGTCATCTCCTACATTCTAAAATCTTTTTTAACTATACAAGAGTGCGCATTCCGGGTCTGTCAGTGATCTCCGACCGATCTTTCACCTGTCTTTGTCCGCCTGAAACAACTTTTGCACAACGGACACAGAAAAAATCCGGCCCCGGAAATAATCTCGCAGAGTTTACACGGCGTCACGCTGCCGTTGCGAAAAATAACCATATTGATATCGGCTGCTTTTCTGCTCTTTTTGTCTTCGGTGGAAAAACATAAAAAAGAAAGCAGGCATTCTCTGTTTCATTGCGTCTGGCAGCCTTTCATATCTACCTCCAATCTATATAAATTTGCAATTGAAACCTATTCTTCTATGCAGTTGATTTTCACAACTGAATTTGCAAGGTCTACCATGGCTATGGTTCCCTCTACCGCAATCTCGCCGCCCATGATGTCGCGGATCCGGATAACATTCCCTTCCACGTCAAGGCGGCTGGCATTTTTGATCAGGATGCTTTCGCCCTCCTGCTTCTTACCATATACGGTCGCAAGACACATGCTTTCTTCCTCCTACTATACCAATGAAAGTGCGATGGACAGCCTCATGTTGCCCTTTTCGAAGTCCTCCACGCCTTTCTCGATCTGAGCGGCGGCTTCTTCCTTGCCCTGCTCCCTTAAGTGCTTTGCAATGACAGCAAGCTCCTGTGCATGGTGCTTGTTGTGGTCCAGCATATACGCCAGAACCGCCGTATCCTCATCCTTTGGCAGATCTCCATGATCATGTCCGCAGTGGTCATGGGCATGCCCGCCACATCCGCCACAGTGATCATGATTGTGCTCCTGCTCATGGCCTTCCTCATGACTGTGCGCATGGGTATGAGTCGTATCACCATGTGTATGCTCGTGGGTGTGCTCGTGCCCGCCGCAACCGCATCCACAGTGCGTATGCTCTTCATTGGTTAAATGCATCTATTTCCCTCCTTTTCAAGAAAAAAACACGCCAAAATGATTGCTCTGTTATTTTTTTGACATTGTTTACTAGCATTATACCCCATGGGGGGATATTTAGCAAGTGGATTTCTGTATATTTTCTACAAAAATTAGGAAATTCTTATTTTCTTCACAAATTACTGGTAAAAGTGTTTCATAGCCCGGAAAAATTCCGTATTCCGCTGTCTTTTGTCCGTCCTGCACACACATTACAGACTCCAAAGGCGGCCGAAAGCATCCCCTGCTTCCGGCCGCCTGTCATAGGCATGTTTCGATCATCAGATTCCTGCCTGTTTCAGCAGATCCGGCACCTTGGACTCCCATCCAAGAGCCATGATATGAAGACCCTGACAATACGGCTTACACGCTTTGATGATACGTGCAGCAATCTCCACACCGGTGATACCTGCTTTTGCTTTTTCCTTGTCCGCCTTGAGCTCGTCGATCATATCCTGGGGCACATGGATACCGGCAACATTGTCATTCATAAACTTGGCCATTCCTGCAGATTTCAGAATTACGATGCCAAGCTGTACCGGTTTGCCGAACTGTTTTGCTTTCTCCATGAACTCAATGAACTTCTCCGGCTCATAAACTGCCTGCGTCTGGAAATACTCCGCACCTGCACGGACTTTGCGCTCCATCTTTGCAAGCTGAGAATCAACAGAATCGCTGCAGGGTGATACCACTGCGCCCTTTGCAAACTTCGGCGGCTCGCCTACCAGTTTGTTGCCGCCCAGATCTTCTCCTGACTCCAGTTTGCAGATCGTGTGAAGCAAAGAGACAGAGTCCAGATCAAAGACCGGTTTTGCTCCTTTATGGTCGCCCAGCTTAATGTGATCGCCGGTCAGAGCCAGCACGTTATCAATACCCAGCATTGCTGCGCTCAGAAGGTCAGACTGCAGCGCGATCCGGTTCCTGTCACGGCAGGTCAGCTGATAGATCGGCAGAAGTCCTTCATCTTTGAGCGCTTTACAGGTTGCAAGAGAACCAAGACGCATAACAGAAGACTGATTGTCTGTCACATTGACTGCCGTCACACCGCTTAAGTACGTCTTCGCCTCTTCCAGAAGATGCTCGATATGGACTCCTTTAGGCGGTCCTACTTCTGCAGATACTACAAATTCACCGCGTTCAAATAACTCTGTAATTTTCATTCTATATCGCTCCAATCCTTATAATTTTAAACAGTTTCCTCGCTCTACAGCTCTACACTTCGTCATCCGTTGCGTAATTGCGTATCTGCACCGGACTCTTCAACGCATCCAGACGTCCGATCTTCTCAAGCCGTCTGTAGATCCGCTCCCAGCCGCACTCCATATCGGGGTCCACTTCGCATTTGCCATTCTTTGCACCGCCGCACTGACCGTTTAACAGGCTTTTGGAACAGGCCGTGATCGGGCAGATCCCTCCGGTCAGATTCAGATAACATTCCCCGCACTGACCGCAGTCGTACTCCAAGGGTGATACACCCTGAAAGCCCGGCAGACGACAGGAATCACAGGCTGCACATACCGTCTTGTCGTCCAGATACTCGGCGATCGTCTGTACGCCGACGCCGCAGGAGAATACAAGCACTACATCCGCAGCTTTGATCGCGTCCATGTGCTTTTCAAGGCGCAGCTTCATATTTTCCGGATTGCATATGTAATCTGTGGTTATGGTCCCTGTCATGTTCCCGGACGCTCCTAACTCCTTTTGGAGTTCTGCAGCTTCTTTTTCCGGGAAATGAACTTCCTTACATCCCTGGCAGTTGATGACAAAGAATTTCTTTCCATCTACCAGTGATGCGATGGTTTCTTTCGATTTTAACTGGGTAATTAGCATATCACTTCATCCCCCTTACTGCATTTTTTCCGGCTTTGATCTTGGTGACTAACGGGATCTTGGAAGAGCAGATGTACTCACAGCATCTGCACTCGATACAATCCATGATATTCATGTCCTTATCGCCCTGCCAGTTCTCTTCATCCACAAATTTTGCGAAATACAGAGGAGACAGTTCCATCGGACAGACATCCGCGCAGCGGCCGCACTTGATACAGGGCTGTTCTGCCGTGTGATCTGTATCGACAACGATGATTCCGTTGGAACCTTTCATGATCGGAACATTGGTATCGGAAAGAACAAATCCCATCATCGGTCCGCCCGCTTTGATGGTGACATCGTCGCCTGTGATGCCGCCGCAGTAATCAATAAGATCTTTGGTATTGGTACCGATTTTCACGATATAGTTGCCCGGATTCTTCAGCTTCTCGCCGGTCACGGTCACCACACGCTCCACAAGGGGCATACCCTTCTGAATCGCATCAGCAATCGCTTTTGTGGTGCTGATGTTGCTCACTACCGCGCCTACATCTGCGGGCAGTCCTCCCCGCGGCACCTGTCTTCCCATCACGCGCTTGATCAGCATCTTCTCAGCGCCCTGAGGATACTTGGTCTTGGCTACGACCACTTCGATGTTGTCGATGTCCGCAGTTTTTGCCTGCAGAAGCTCGATGGCATCCGGCTTGTTATCTTCAATCACGATGATGCCCTTCTTGGCATCTACGGTTTTGACGATCGCCTTAAGGCCGAACACCACATCATCTGCAAACTCCAAAAGCACTCTGTGGTCTGCAGTCAGAAGGGGCTCACACTCGCAGCCGTTCAGCAGAACCGCATCAATGGGCTTGTTGGGTTTTAACTTAACAGAAGTCGGGAATCCGGCACCGCCCATACCAACGATCCCGCTCTCACGGACAATATCAATGATCTCATCCGGAGTCAGGCTGTCAAGATCTTTATGGGGTTTCACAGATTCGTGCAGAGTATTTTTTCCATCGGACTTGATCACAACGGACATGCATTCGCCTCTTGTGGCATGCCCATGGTTTTCAATGGCAGTCACGGTTCCGCTGACGCTGGAATGAACCGGAGCACTGATAAAGCCTGCCGACTCGCCGATCACCTGGCCGACTTTTACCGTGTCGCCAACCTGTACGACAGGATTGGATGGTGCGCCTGCATGCATGGACAGCGGAATAACCACCGTCTCCGGATCCGGGAATCTCTTAAGCGCAATATGCTCTGTGAACTCTTTGCGCTCCGACGGATGAACACCGCCGTAATAGCCTTCCAGACGGTTCTCACGGATGGATTTTACATAATCGTTTACAAATTTGAAATCAACTTTCGAATAGTCACGAAGCTGAACTGGCTGATCTAAGAATTCGGAAAGGCGGCCCTGCTTTTCCAGTCTCTTATAAATCTTCTCCCATGCACAGTCTTTGTTGGGATCAACTTCACATTTTCCGTCTTTTGCACCGCCGCACTGGCCGTTGACCAGACTCTTGGAGCAGTCAACGATGGGGCAGATTCCGCCGGTCACGTTCAGATAACACTGTGCACATGCATCACAGCTTTTCTTGGTCAGTGCCATGCCGTGATGTCCTGTATAATTCAGAGAATTGCTGGCCGCATAGACAGGCTTCTCTGCCAGATCTGCAACAGTCTGGATTCCAAGACCGCAGGAAGCCACCAGAATATGCTCCGTCCCTTCCGGGATCATATCCACAAGCTTCTTCTCTGTCTGGGTCTTGTTGCACAGGAAATCCACTCTTGCACTGCCTGTGACTTTCTTGCCCTGTTCGGTGACCAGCTTCTCAAGCTCACCGCACTCTGGTTCGTCAATGGTTTCGAATTCCTTGAAGCACTTGTTGCAGGCAATGATGAACAGATTGTCTTTATCGGCCAATAAAGACACCAGCTCGTCATTACTTTTCAACTTATACTTAGTATAGTTTTCCAATTGCTCACCTTCCTTATCTAATTGATTTATAAAACTTATACGAATCTGTTTTGGTTTAAATTCCCTCCTCTGCACTTGAGAGAAAATGAACAATCGACAGATTCGTCAGCTTTATATTTAGTACCTTTCTAAGTATAATACATATTAACCAGATTTTCCAGTCATAATCTACATTTTTTTGTAAAAAGTCCGCAAAAAAATCC
>OFFY01000894.1_pt1 | contig 28303 bp, 17 predicted proteins | sample 1521481 | NCBI WGS metagenome assembly OFFY01 (sample SAMEA3504117, study PRJEB24116) | mouse gut metagenome | biome: mouse gut; feature: mouse-associated habitat; material: faeces | place: Denmark | collected 2011
CCTCTGGGCACTGGCTCGGCTTTCTGCTGTTTTCCAGTTTTATGGAAGGCTGCTCACCCGGCCCCTTCCTTTCCACGATCGAACAGGGCCGCCAGCAGATGGAGCAGCGCCGCGGCCGCCACCAGATATCCGGCCGCCCGCTTGCCCGCCGCACTGGTGAAAAAAGCGGCTGCCTTCCCTGCCTCTGGTATGCTATATGCCACCTGGCCGATAAAATCGGCATACCGGACGGGATTAATGTCCGCTTCCTGGTTGGCATCCCCCTTAGTGATGAATTCTCCCATGACTACCCGGTTCTCCACCACCCGGTGGGTGATTACCGCCCCGGAGCCGGTTCCTCCGTAATAGGCGATTACATCTCCCTCGGCCATATCCTCCGGCTGGGCCTGCCGTATGTAGAGCAGGCTTCCTGTGGGAATATAGGGTTCCATGCTCCCGCTGACTACCGTGTAGATATGCCATCCCCAAACCCTTGGCAGCGTCAGCGGCAGACAAAAGAGCACCAACACAATCAACATCAGAGTGCCCAGAATCCTGCATAGCACCGCCGGCAGACTTCTCCTGCTTCCTCTGCGGGCACGTTTTCCCATCGTTCCCATTCCTCCGGTTTCTGTATAAATATACCAGGCTCTGAATCGTCCCGGTTTTTTGCAAAATCCCATAGACGCTTTCGCAGAAGTAACCGTGAATCATACTTCTTAACCCGGACAATCCGGAACCAAAATTTTGCCGGAATGCACAGGATCTCCCTGTTAAGTGCCTAAACCAACCTTGATGAAAAGAGCTGATCCGCAATAAGCCTCCTCCGCCAGTACACATGCCGTCTATCCGGACCTTCCGAAACCTTCGCTGCAGAATCAATGTCAATATCCAGCTGCGAACAGACTCTACCTCAGCTTGCCTTACGGCGCCAGCGTCAGTGTCCCGTCCTCGCCTATTTTTACGTCGATTCCCCAGGCACTTCTGACGGCCTCTTCTCCGCTATGGGTCTGCACGGCATCCACCTCCGCCTCCAGATTCATCCAATAACCGTCGTATTGATAAGAAGTAGTGATCACCCTGCCCTCTGCGGTTTCACGGACATCCTCCCTCACCCGGCTCAGGATTTGGGGACTGACACACAAGGTATCGCACAGCGCAGGCGTACTCTCCCCTGCAGGGAGCACCTTTGTATAATACAGAATCATCCGCTCCGGCGTGGAGGCTTTCTCATCCAGCACCCAACCGCTTCCCTCCGTCAGCCCCAACTGGATCAGTTCGGGAGAAAGAGCGGTATCCTTCCTGTTTTCTCCGTCCTGCCAGCTCCTGCGGAGAATGACCCGCACATAGCTGTCAATGGCGCCGCTGTTTGTCACCGCCAGGCTCTCCGGATAATTCCTGCCCGGCACCAGTTTCCCCTCGGTGTCCTCCAGCATATGGGTCAGCAGTTCTCCGGTACCGGAATCGCTCCAATCATCCTCCAGATAATTCCGGTAGCTCACAGCCGTCCCGTTTTCCGTCAGCGTGACTCCGATGCTGGAAACCGTCACTTCCATGGCATAATTTTCACTGTAATAAGTCAGAGCCGCCCTGGCGCTTCCCACCGTGCTCAAAAGCAGCAATCCTACGGACACGCACAGCGGCAGGATGGGTATGTGTTTCTTTCTCATCTTCATCGTCCCTACACCTCCCTCTATGTTCAGAAGCCTGCCGCGCTTCCGTCTGCATTCCTGGTTTCCCCGCCGCTTACGGCCAGATTCCAGTCCGCATAAGGATTTCCGGCGCTGTCATGGCAAACCGGGGTATATTCCTGTACCACAATGACATTGAAATCTTCCGCCTTCTCTTCCGCATCCATCCCGGCTTCCACCTTATTTCGGTTCAGCACTACCAGCAATTCCTCCGTAGTTTCCTGCGGAGCCAGTATCCTGTCATAATACCAGTATCCGTCTTCCAGCCGCCAATGCTCCTCCCCTTCCTGGGAATATTCCAGATAATTCAGATATTTCTCGCCCGCAAATACCTTCACCCTCACATAGCAATCCTGATCCCCGGTATTGCCTATGGATATATGCTTTGTCCAGTCCCTGACATCATCGCCTGTCTCTGTCTGGGTAAATCCAAGTGCAAGCTGCACTCTGCCGCCCGCCGAGGCGTATGTGGTAAAATAAGCCAGAGCCTTCTCTGCCCCCACTCCCATGACCAGAATCAGAGTCACTGCGGCCAGACAGCAAATCGCCCTTATCCTCTTCTTTTTCATCGCTCCATACCCCCATTGTCTCTCAACGCTCTGCCGCGGAATCATTGTTGCCGGCAAGAGCTTCCCAGTTCAGACGCCCGCTGCCGTCTTCGGCTTTCTCATAGGTAAAATGGTTCACCACGCTGGCTCCGCCTCCGTTTAAACGCCCGTCATATTCATTCTCGAAAGAAACACTGTTCTCTTCCGCGGTCATCACGATACTGTGGGAAGGAGACGTACTGCCGCTTGTGGTTTCACGATAGCTGGCCCCGCTGTATACTTCCGTCACAGTCACTTCCGCCCCCAGAGGAATCCCCTCCAACGTAACCGTCTCTCTTCCGCATCCGTCGAAAACCAAAGACACCACATCGCTGTATACCAGCGTTTGGTCCTTCACCGCCTTCACCTCGAAGACAAAGGATGCGCCCTGTAAGGTCTCATTGTAGGAAGTCAGAATCTTCTCTATCACCAGATCTCCGTAACGGTCCTCCCGTTCCGGTTTCAAACCTACATAAATGGGATTTGCCTGATCATCCCCGTAATTCCACTCCTCATTTCCCTCCTGGGTATAGCTATAGCGGGGAAGTGACAACAGATAGGGGATAAAACGATACCGATTGCTCGCCGTCTCCACCGGTTCTACACAGACCAGATACATCCCGGTCCGAAGCCCCTCTGCGATTCCCACGGCCTTCCCATCCGGATTCTTCCTGATCTGCGCCGTTGTATCCGGACTGATCCCCGTGGCGCCAGCCGCAGTATTTTCGGTCTCTGCTCTCTCTGCATCTTCCGGCAATACAATCCCAGCCGCAGCCTGTGCCCAATCTGACCACTGCTTCGCCGTGGTGTCCGCATCCGCTGCTTCCAGCCCCTCCAGGCCGGACTCTCTATACGCCGACAGCAGGCGAAACGAACCGTCGGCATCCACTTCCGCCACCCGGTAGAGCTCCACCCGGATGCTTCCCTCCTCCAGGGTTTCGGCCAGCTCCTCGTAATACAGCTTATAATCCGGACTCGCCTGGCCTAGACTTCCCAAATCGTCCTCACTCAGTTCCTCCACATCCAGAGTAAAGGCAACTCTGCAGTCTGTCCTTTCCCTGTCGATTCCGCCGGCGCCGTATGCCGTCACCGTTCCTGCTGCCAGAACCGACAATGCCAGGCCCAAAACAGCCGCTTTCTTCATCCGCTTCCCTTTTCCCGTCATCTTCGCTCCCCGCCTTTCTTATTCCAGTTCCGTCTCTACGCTTCGGCGCCCTTTAAGGGAAGAAAATTCCATCTGCAAAGAGCTCAGCTGGTATTTTCTTCCAGGCGCCTCCGCTCCGAGACTGTTTTTGCTTTTTTATTCCAATTCTTTTTGTTCCAGTTCCCGTCCACAGGAACTTGTTCCGCTCTCTACGCTTCAGCGCCCCTCCCGTTTCTTCTTCCGGGGCCGGAACAGGAATTTCATCAGCAATATCACCAGAAATGTCACCGACAATCCCAGAATCAGATATAGCATATAGTAATTCTGTACCGCCTCCAGCATGGTCTCCACCGGCGTGCTCTCGATTTCTTCCTCTCCCTCATAGGGAACCCTGCTGCCCCGCACGAGCAGGCGGTGGCTGTTCACTCCGTAGGGCGTACATGTGAACAATGTCACATAATCCTCCCCTGCCTGAATCCGCAGTGCCTCCTCCAGGGCCGGCATGTCGTCCTTATCCACCATGGGCAGAATCTGATCCACCTGATATGCCAATATTTCATCCAGCACATGAATATAAAAAAGGTCCCCTTTGTACAGCTGATCAATATCCGTAAAAAGCCTTGCGCTGGGCAGCCCTCTGTGAGCCGCCAGTACGCTGTGGGTACTCTCTCCTCCGATGGGAAGCTTCGTCCCCTCCAGATGCCCGATTCCGGTCTGCAATACCGCCTCCGATGTCCCATGATAGATGGACAGCTTCAGATTGATCTTCGGAATGGACAGATACCCCATCACCCCGTCTCCGGAAATGTTGAGCACTTTCTCATATTCGGAATCCCGGGTCTCCCCGCCGTCTTCCCCAAAGGCATCGCTGTATAGGTAATTTTGGTCCAATGTATCGTCAAATTTCCTGGCGGCCTCCCACTCTCTGGAATAATCCTCCGGCTGCAGTACCGCCACCGCTTCCTCGTAAGTCGTAATCAGCTGTTCCTGACGGTATTTATTCCACTGATCGGAGACCGTGGGATAACACAGGATCCCCAGGCCCGTGAGAAACAGCAGTCCGAAAAGGATACCTGATATCTTCCGCTTCATGAATCACTCCCCGGACCGTTTGGGCTGCGGTCCTTCCCTTTGCTTTCTCTTTCCGGGCTTCTCCTGTGAGCCCTTTCCCCTTTTCCTATACTGCCTCCAGCCCGTCTCTGCTTTTTGTCATAAATATAAAGCAGGAAAATCACGGCTCCCGTCACTGTCAATCCCAAAATTACCCACAGTAGATAACTGGTATGGAGACTAGGGCCTACGATTCCGCTGTTGTAAGCCATCGGCACCCCTTCCTCCTCCATCTCCTCATAGGACACCCGGTGACCTCTCACCAGCAGACGATGGCTGTTCACTCCGTAGGGCGTACAGGTCAGCAGTGTCACCAGATCCTGACCTTCCTCCGCCGCCAGGGCTGTCGTATCCGTGGGCTCTACTACCGTGGTTTTATCCACCTGATAATAAAGTGTGTCGTCCAATACCGACAGGAGGAAATAATCCCCCTCTTCCAATTTATCCAAATCCGTAAACAAAGCTGCGCTGGGCAGGCCCCTGTGTGCCGAAATCACGGCATGGGTTCCCTCCCCGCCCACAGGCAGAGAACTTCCCGCCAGATGCCCCGCCGCCTTCTGCAGCACCTCTTCGCTGGTGGTATGATAGATGGGAATCTTCACCCCGATCACCGGAATCTCCACATACCCCATCATGCCATCTTCTGCCAAGTTCAGACAGGACAGATAAGCCTCGTCCCCCTCCTCCGGTACAGCCGCTGTGGAGAAGGAATCGGGCAAAATATAGGGGCTAAGGGCGTCATTATAATTCTGCGCCCGCGTCCATTCCATCTCATAGTCCACCCTGCCGCTCTCTTCCATCTGTGCCACCGCTTCGTCATAGGTGGTGATCAGCTTGGACTGTCTGTAGTTGTTCCACTGATTCGCCGCAAAAGGATACAGCAGCAGGGACAAACCGGCCAGGAACATGATACATACTGCAATTGTAATCGCTTTTTTCTTCATCCGGGCTCTCCTTGTTGTTGTAATCTGTGATTTGCTTTCGCCGGAGCAGGCTTAAGATGCCGGCCCCGGCTTTTGCTTTGGTGTTTGGGGGAGTTTTAGGGCTCCCCCTTTTTCTTTGTTACTCGGAGGGCTTGTTTGCCTCTCCTTCTTCCTTGGTTACTTGGAGGCCTTATTTGCCTCTCCTTCTTCCTTGGTTACTTAGAGGACCTGTTTGTCACCCTTTTCTTTGGTTACTTAGAGGCCTTTTGTTCCTCCGTTTTCTGTACTTCCTGCCTGGCCCCGGAAGAGGGGCTTGTAGCTCTTATGTACATCGATCTGAGCCTTTCACTCTTATCAGCCTTACTTGGAAGACTTCCTGCGGCTTGCGAAGAACAGGCCTGCAGCGATGATCATGATCGCACATCCGCCGATGGTAAAGATCGTGGTACCGATGCCACCGGTGGACGGGAGGGAGGAGAGGGTGGTATTCTGAATCGGTGTATTTGTAACAGTTGTCTGTGTCTTATCAATTTCAGGTGCAGATTCACCCTCATTCTTTACGCTGAAAGTGGAAGTATTCCGACCATCAATCTTAATCGTCCAGGATACCAATTTCCCGTTGTCTTCCTTATTTGCTGCCCCGTCATTGTATACAGCACTGACCTCAATCTCAAAGACCTTAGTATTGATGCTGTAGCCAGCAGGTGCGGCAGTCTCTCTCAGATAGTATACACCGGGAATTTCAGTTGTTTTTACATTGTCGCCTGCCGTAGTTTTCGCAGCCGCGATTTCACTTGCAAGTCCCGCCTTTAAACCAGTAATACTAACACGGCCTCCATCTGCAGAAGTCGCAGTTCCCTCAAAGGTATCATTTTTATATACCGCAGCTGCAAGAGCCGCTGCCAGAGCCGTTTCTTTATCTGTTATAGTGCTATCTGCTGCAATCCGCTTCTCCAGCTCTGCAGGATCTTTTGTATACAGAGTAAAGGTTGCACCATCAAGAGGATCATTTTTCTTATCATTATTTGTATCCACACCTAATTTAGTGATAATATCGTCTAATCCTGAGCTGTTACCGGTAACATCCCCGTCAATATCAAAGGTATAGGTATAGGTCTTATCTTCATCTTTAGGCTTGTCACCCTCACCCTGCTCAACCTTGGAATCTTTCGTGTAGTTAAGCGTAGCCGTATTCACGTTGCCTGGATGATTCATTACTGCATTCTCATTTAACGTGGCACTGTACGTAATGACAACGCTTCCGCCTTCGAAATCAGCCAAGGTATAATTTTTATTTGCTGCAAAATCAATTGTAACTGTTGTAAGCGTTACAACGTCTTTGGAATCTACAGTCTCTTTTGTCTCAACGACACTTTGTGTATAATATTTGTCATTTTCATTGTCATTTGATAAAACTGTATTATTACCGTCTCTGTTTGTAGCTGTCACCTTAATGGAATTCTCATCCAGTGTCAGTCCTTTACTCAAGGTATCCACCACATTCAGAACCGGATTGCTTCCCTGATAATTGGGAACCGGATTGATTGTAACCGTATAGTAAAGCTTATCACCAGGCTTCACAGAATTACCGTCTTTTCCCTGTCCTTCGGCTGTCTCAGAAACTTTCTTATCTACCTTCGGGAAGTTGCTTGCCTTTACAAATACCTCTGCATTTCGGATATCCAATTTTCCGTCGGTAATGTCATTACCATTTCCTTCATCGGCTTTGTCATAGAAAATGGATGCAACTGCATAGTTATATGTGGTAGTTTCTGTACCAGTAATCACAACCAAATACATACCTACATCCAATGTTGTCTCTGTTGACTTCGTTCCCAATGCCGGCGTTCCGCTAGCAAGGTCTGCTGCGGTACTCTGTTGCCAATTGTTCCACTTAACAGTAACTGGTGAAAGTTTAAGCTCAGCCGCTTTATCACCAATCGCATTAATCATTGTCTGATCCATTCTCACGCCAAGTGTATTATAGTCAACACTTTCTGCATCCTGTGCTTTCAGAATCTCGTCGAATGCTCCGTTAACACTCTCATACGTCTCAAAGTAATCCGTAGCTGCATCATATTTTGCGCCGACTATTTTATATATGGCAATATCTGCACCTTCTTCTACATTCGTTATGGTAATACTGCCCTTGTCGTCACTGGTACCAATCTTGCCGTCTGTACCTTCGTGAGAATTAGGATTCGGCTCCGCAAACGCCGTCACCGACATCCCCAGAACCATGGCCATTGCCAGTACAAAAGCCAAAATCTTTTTCATTTTTTTCATCTTTCTTTTCCTTTCTTTTTGCTTCTGGCAGCGGTAGGATTCCGCTGCGTCCACTGTTACCCCTCAGTCTGTCCGTTCTATTGGTATTGCAATCGTTCAAGCAAATATCTGAACGGTCACCGTATGGTACTTCACAGCACACTGCATCGGTTTTTCGTTCCGGCGCAGGCCAATCTGCCGTCAGGGATTTCTCCTTTTGGCGGAATCTCCTTTTCGGCGGAATGCGCCGAGCTAATCAGCCTGCGGCCGGGGCGCTTCACCCTGCACCGTGGTGCGGCCTCCCCCGGCAGGAATGGCCTCCGGGGGATTGATTCAGTTTTTCAATCCCGCTGCACCTCCCCTGCCATTTTGTTTTTATATAAGATCAGCACTGCACCTATCATCAGCAGGATGCCGCCGATCGAATACCAGTAGATTCCCATACCGCCTGAGTTCGGCAGTTCGTAGAGTTCACTGTTCACTACGGTGATTTCCACACGGTTTGCAGTATCCGTATTCACCTGTATCTGACCGATTATGTCTTTGTCATACTTTCCGTCGTCAACGATGACTTCCAGGGTCTTCTTTCCGGAGGCAGTACTTCCGTCCGTATCCTCCTCACCCTTCCAGTGAATCTCAATCTTGATGGGTTCCGGCAGGAGAATGTAGCCGCTGGGCGCCTTTGTCTCTCTGAGATAATAGGTTCCGGGTTTCAGGCCCTGTATTTCCAGGATGCCATTCTCAGGTGTGGTATAGGTATGGCTCCATGCATGCTCCGGTTTCAAATCTCCGTTCGTGCTGCCATCGTCTGCACCGCCAGTCCCTGTGTTATCGCTGTCGCCGCTCTCTGTGTCATTGTTATCTCCGGCATCGGCCGCGGTTCCCGGTTCTATGGCTCCGCCCACCGCATAGACAGCCATGGCTTCATCCGCTATCCGGGCAGTCACCGGATTTGTCTCTGCCTCATCCCGGTATAATTCAAATTCTGCTCCGGCCAGCGGATTGCTCTCCGCATCCACCTTCTTCAGAATCAGGCTCACCTTCTGCGGCACATAATAGTTGGTAAATGTCACGCCCTTGGTTTCGCCCTGGATATAAGCTACTTCCTTTTCCACCGTCTTCTGCGTGCTGCCCTCTTCCGGCGACACGCTGTACTCCGGTACATCGGAGACGTCTTCCTCCACTACATATATCCCCGAAGGAAGTCTGGTAAATGTTGCCGTTTCATTGGCTTTTAAAGTAAAATGTCCATTCTGGTCAGTGGTATAAGTGTACTCCGTGCCGTTTCTTACTATCACATAATAGGCTTTCGCCACCGGCTCATACTTTGTTGTATCATTATGCCCGTCAGACTCGATAGGCTTCTCTTTATAGAGGGTAAACTTAAATTCCACCTCCCTGTCAAAGGCAGCATCCTCACTCTCGTTTACCACCGCCTTTGTCACGGAGAGTCCGCCTGTCAGAGGTTTGTTTTCAAAGGGCAGTATCTCGAAGGATTCCGATACCGCCTTGTCTGTATAGCCCTCCGTCTTCTCCGGTACTACCTGAATATAGACTTCCTCTTCCGGAGCCTGCTGCTCTCCCGCCTTTACCTCGGATACATTGTAGCCGCTTCCGATGCCCATCCCCAGGAACACTGCCATCTGTCCCGGCCGAAGGGTAAAGCGTCCGTCCGTTCCTGTCATCAGGCAAGCCTCAGCCGTCACCAGTTCGGCACTGCTGATTTCATAGACCAGATAAGGCGCATTTTTGATCACCACATAATTGCTGTCTGTCAGCTCGAAAGTAAATACCGCATCCGGTATGCTGCCATCCTCCATCTTCTTGCTGACGCCGAAGGATGCCGCAGCATTTTTAAAATAGGCCACCGAATTGCCGGATGTGCTTCCCTCCTGTCTGGAGATCACGGTTTCCGTATCCCCCTCTGCCGGTTCAAATCCCTCCAGGCCGGTATCACCCACAGGATTCCAGTATTCACCGCCGGTTCCGTCCAGCCTAAGCTCCTGCACCTCGTAGTCCATATCCGGCCGTATGCTGCCGCCTTCAAATACAGCTTTGCAACCCGCCGGCAGGTAAAAGATACCATTCTCATCCGTAACGCCGTTATTCAGCGTCTTATTTGTCTCCATATCCACGATCCTGAAAGGTTCTCCTACGGCCTTTTCCTGCCCCAGAAGCAGGCGGAATTTAAATCCCTTCTCCGGCATCAGGAAATCAGGAAGGTCATATTCCGTTCTGCCTACCAGGATGCCGGATATGACTTTCTGCACCTCCAGGCCTGCTGTTCCCGGATTCACATATTGGTTCACAAATGTAACCGTGGTACCGTTGTCCTCCAGATATCCCTGTGCGGCGCCGCCGTAGGTCACCTCCTGATAATTCTTCGGAATCTCCTCCGTCACCTCGTAACGGGTTCCGCTGCGCAGCCCCTCGATATCCGCGCTCCGGAATTCCGCCCGCTCACCGCTTTTCAGGGTAAAACGCCCGTATGTGCTGGTTTGCGGAAAGGTCATCTTCGGGTTCCCGCTGCTGTCTTCTATCAGATTCCCGTTGGAATCTTTCATCGGTATGAGAATTTCCGTCCCGTCCGCCGCGAATTTATGGTAAGTCACGTTCCCTGCGGCATTTTCCGCTCCGCTTCCGCCCAACTTCAGGGTAAAGGTAAATTCTCTCTCTTTCTCCGAATTCGGAAGCGTGTGCCCCGCCTGGGCACTCTTCACTGTCTTGGTGACGTAAAGATTCGCTTCCATCTTCGGTTCATTGGTAAATGTAATTCTCGGAATGTCCTCGGTTTCAGCCGCCTGCAAGGGCATCAGGCTCCCCGCCAGACAGCAGATGACAGTCAGGAAGGATATAAGCTTTTTCAATGTTTTCATATTTCTATGGGACCTTCCTTTATATAGAAGACCCGTTCCCCCTTTCTCTCATCTCATTTGCCGCTTTGATTACAGTCTGTCTTTTTTTTTTGTCAGATTGGACGCTTTCCTTAAAGGGCAGGTTGTTCTCCGGCAATACGCCGTCCGCCGAAGAGGCTGACCTGCTTTGTTGGGACTTGGCATTGCCTGGTGTGTTGCCCTGAGACGGGGCAGCCCCCTTGGGGACTGCATCGTCGGACAGAATCTGGAGCCCCTCCTCCGAGGTTGCGCTGCGAGCTTTTGCAGTCTGAAGTCCGCTGTTTACGGCCGCCTGAGAATCCGGTTCGCTGTTGGGGACTGTATTGCTGCCTGAATCAGTCGTTTTGTTCAGCAGGGTAGTCCAGGATGTAGGTAGAGCCGGATAGGCAGGCCAGTCAGATTCGACTTCGTATCCTATTTTGTCTTTAAGCCCACCGATGTACTCTAGTCCCGTCCCATTGAGCTTATCTTGTATTTCCTTCTTACTATCTTCTGTTGTGTGTAAAATAAATTTCCCAGGAATAGTATCCAGTATGGGCAGCCCATTATGTGGCGGTAAGCTTTCAAAATATATACCTGTTAACTTGTTACATCCGAAGAATGTATTTTGACTCCTGTTAGCAATCTCCCGTTCTGCATTCGGATAAAAATACACATACTGAAGATTACTGCAATTCATAAAAACCTCTTCTCCCATTGCCTTAACACTGGGCGGTATCACTATGCTGGTCAGGCTGCTGCATCCCCGGAAAGCGCCCTCTCCTATAGTCGTTACGCTGTTCGGAATTGTTATTACAGTCAGCTTATTACAACTGCTAAATGTAGAATCGCCAATTCCCACGACTTTATATTTCAAGCCATTCCATCGGATACTTTCAGAGATATTCACCTCAAATACTTCCTTCTCGTCCGCATCCACAATCTTTATTGATGATTCACTGCCCTGATTATCCTGTCCAAGACCGCCACCGCTAACAACTGCCCTTCCATAGCTTTGCATATCTACATCCAAATCTGTATCTCTGCCGTTGGTCTTCCTGATAAACTTCCATTCTCCGTCCGACAAAATCTCAATCCCATCTTTCAGAACTGCCTCCGTCAGAACAATTGTCCGTGTAGGCGCCCCGAAATCAATGAGCATCAGGTTATCTCCAGGCACTAAAACCTCTGATGTAATAAATGAATTCTCACTGCCATCCTCCGACTGCTTCGGATTCAAATCTATCAGTTTGAAATCCGGCGATGCCTGCTGATTCTCGGATACCGCCCACCGCAGCTCTGCCGGAAGATTTAATCTGGCATACTGTCCGTCCTTCAGCACGATCTCTCCGTTCGATCCGGTGAATTTGTCTTCCTCCACCAACTTTCCTGTGGCTGAGTCATATATGGTATATTTAATTCCTGCCTGGGGCTCGTATCTTGTCTGCTGCTTATTCTCCGCATCTTTATACGAGAAAATCTGGTACAGAATCATTGTAAATGTAGCGCCGGTATACTTTGCGTCCAGTTTGGCCTTTTCAATTTCCACTGGAGACATCACATTTGAGTTAACAAAACCGTCTCTTCTCTGGTAAGGGAGATCCATACTGTACTCTATCGTGCTTGATGTCGGATCTCTCATCATATTATCCTGGGTGGTAACTCCTGCTAATAATATCCCCTGATCTTCTTTTTCTTCGACAGACCGCGATGCGGCAGAACTGTTCTCTCCATCCGACACAGTTTCCACTGTCAAAATCAGCTGCCCTCTTCCTCCAGGCTTCCGTAAAGATTCAGGTATACTGCCTAATATACTCCCAACATCCTGTGACTTATCAGTATATCCCACCAATACGCCCCAGTCCTCATGAGATTCTTCCGGCACTTCTACCACCCGGTACTTTACCCCTGATTCCATCATATCTGGTGTCATATCCTGTATATTTAGAAACACTTTCTCACTGACAAACTGTACAGCCAGATATTCGTTACCGTCCGCACTCCTGCTTAAAGTAATCCGTCCGTCTGTTCCTGTGGACTCCAAGCGTTCCGGGGAGTTATGCTCCTCCTCGCTTTTACCTTCCAAAATTACATATTCCACGCCTGCCGCCGGCTTCCATTCACCTGTCGCTTCATCATACTCATCTACCCGCCATACCAGCTGCTTCCCTTCGCCTACTGGCTTGGATTTCGACGTCATTATTTTGGTAACAAGACTTCCACTGAACTGCTTAAATTCATTGGTAATCGTTGCCAGAGGATCGGTTTTCACAGTTCCGGTGATCTCTTTCGGCAGTCTCTGGGTTATAACACCTCGGATGATTGGTGACCACCCTTTTTTTTCTCTTATAATCTCCTCATATTTATAGGCACTTTCCGGGCTTTCTGTCAGCGCATATTCCGTGTCTTCGGGCATAGGCAGTATATACAGCATACCAGGTTTTAAGGTGTAGTAACCGACATCGTCCGGCTGGAACAAGGATGTCTTTTCAACCTCCTCACCCTCTATTTCCATATTCTGTGCAATGTTATAATAATACACCCTACCTTCTGTAGACTCATTATACCGAATCTGATATGTCGTACCAAAATATTGGTCAATGCAGGTTATTGTATCGTTTACATCAGGTGTCCAGATTTTCTCCCCGTCGCTGACAGTCAACCGGACCTTAACATCATACTGATTCACCGTCCATCTAAGAAAAACCTCCAGGTGCTGAACCAACGCCTTCCACTCACCATAACTCAATTCATTACAGCCTAATTCAAGCTCCATAAGTCTGTTGACCATATCCGCTGCCTCTCCGATATAATCTGAAGCATTTAACGGTTCCAAGTCCCCATCTCTTATAGCATTCACCCACATCTGTTTATCAGTATATTGCAGCCTTTTTTTAATCTCCTCAGGAAGAATCTTTTCTTTAATCCAATCTTCAAACAAAGTAACCTTCTCTTCCCCAAACATTGAACCCTGTTCATGGATCTCCCCTGTATACTGCTTATTAATCACCAGGAGATTCCCGCTTCCGTTGATAAACCGCACATCAGCTCCTGCCTCGGAAAGCATCGCTTTATTTTCGGCTCCCAGCTGTACAGGCATTGCCGCTTCATTATTCGTACTGTCTGCCAATATCTCTTCCAGTGCAGTCTTATATGCGTCCAGCGCCCGGTCTTCCGCAGTTTTCTCCGTCTCTGCAGTTTCCGTTTCCGCAGGATATATCTGAGGATAGCCTGCATTTTGGATCTCCCATACTACAAATTCTTCCCCGGGTACTCCCAGTTCTTTAAAGGTTGCAGTCTGGCCGTCCTGAAGGGAGAACTTACCGTTTTTATCTGTCAACTCCCGGCTTCCGCCCGCACCGTTTCCGGACAGGATATAAGCCTGATCAGCCATCGGTTCATAAGTGTAAGTAACTGCCCCGTCCGCAGTCGTTCCTGTCACCTTCCTCGCAATCACCATCTCGAAAGGAATTGCAACCGCTTCTCCGGAGTCAGACACAACCTGCTTGCTGACTGTCAGAGAACGCTTTCTGTAGTCATTGATAAAACGGACCGACTGGCTGGCACTGTATACAGACATTGTAGCTTCCTGCAGGGCTGTTTCGGGAAGGTAGAAAGAACCATCCTGAACCACTTCCTCCACCAGGTATTTTGCCCCCATCTCCAGACCGCTGATCCGAATAGCCTTTCCGGCACAGAGCGCGGTAACCTCTATTACTTCCTTCGTTGTCACTTTTCCGTCGTCTGCAGTCTCCGCGATCACTCTCTTGATCAGTTTTCCCTCAAGAACAGGCTCTGCCCCTTCGCCCATAGAAGTGCTGTCAGGATTTATATCCAGACTCAGCATCTCAAAATCGCCGTCTCCGCCAATTCCGCTTTCATTTCCTCCGAAACCGCCTTCACTTCCTTCAGAACCGCTCTCCGGCACATCATCCCCGGGCTGCGACGGCCGCTCCGGATTTCCGCTGCCGTCCAGCTTCCACAGCTCCCATGCATTTTCCGTGCTCCGGTATACTGTCTCATTTTCATTCGGCTCGCTGGAAATCAGCTCCCATTCCACATCCTTCAACTCCATGGCCGAACCGTTCTCTTTGGATATTCGGAAGGTAAACGGTTCCGCACAATCTCCGGGCTCCTGATTCTTCAGGGTCTTGATCAGATACAAATCTTTCCATCTGTAATAATTCGTAATAAAGCGCACGGCTCCTGTATCCGAGAACTGTCCGCTCAGTTCCGGCCTGTTGCAGATCCAATCCTGGCGCAGATTCATACCGTCATCATCTGCTGTTGTCACAATTCCCTTCGCCGGCACCGATTCGTAGACTGCTTTTCCCTCGTCGTTTAAAACAGCCTTTCCGTTTTCATCCACCCTCACCCGCATTTCTTCCAATTGATATTTGGCATCTGTTTCCTCGGAGAACAATGCGATCACCGCTCCCTCCGGCACGGTAAACAGACCGTCATCACCAATGATCCCATGGGATGTATTTCCCTGTTCATCGGTCCACAGTTCCGGCGTACCGCTGCTTAATCCTTCGTTCCTGACTCTCCACCATTCCAGATTGCCTTCTGCAGAAACGGGATTGCCTTCCTTGTCTGTCAGGGTGATACGGAATACAAAATCTCTGCACACTGCTTCGGGCAGCTCCCCGGGGGTACCTGCCATATCCTTGCGGACGTAGATAACCTGGCGGTACCGGTTTGTCACCGTAGCCGTTATCTGCTGGCGTCCGTTTGTCTCTGTCACCGAACCATAGTTGACAGAGGGCTCTTTCCAGCAAAGATCCTTTGTTAATTCCTCTACTTTAATGTTAGCCGCATCAGTCATATCAAGGAAAACGGCTTTCTGTCCGGCTTTCAGCTGGAAATAACCGTTTGCGTCCGTAGCGATGCTGCTGGCAGATATCTGTATCCACTGCGGCTCATTCTCCCCTTCCGCTGTGCTCTCTCCGGATGCAACCTTCTCCCAGAGAGTGTACTCCTTGTTGGCAATACCGGGCTTTCCGGCACTGTTTCTGTAGATCCGGAAACGGAAATACGTATCTCTCAACGCATCCGGTACTTTGGCGCCGTTCACTTCGTCAAATTCCTTCACGACTTCATAAATATATTTATCGCTGAGTGTTACGCGGACGGAATCTCCCAGGCGGGTCTGTCCCGTAATCCCGTCTTCTGCATTGACGCTGAGGGAATAATAGGAGGGATTGTTCAGGGCATAAATCTCCTGCCCTTTTGCTAATGCCTCTTTCTGCTCCGTAGTCAGCCTCATGTCATCAGCCGCCGTTGTAGGAGCTTCCATGTGAATCCGGAAGCTGACGGAATCTCCTTCTTCCAGTATGAAGTCGCTGCCATCAGCACGCTTGCTCATATCCACCGCAACAGACTGTACACCCCACTCCTTCATGATGTATGCTTCCGCCAGAATTTCTGCTTTTGCCGCAATCGCATTCTCTGTTAATTTCAGCACCGTCCCCTGCTGTGCCGTCAATTCGGATTTCCACTGTGCTTTCAAGGTATCAAGAGCAGTTTTTTTCCCGTCATCTTTTATGTACTCTTCTTTTATCCGCTCTTCCGTATACCAGCCATTTTCCTCCGTCAATATCTCCTTCGGCACTCCGCTGCTTCCGGATTCCGTCGTATTGCCGTTATTATCTTGTGATATATTGGGTGTGGTAATACTTGCATTTCTATCTTTATTATAATGTACTGTCGGTTTAATTCCCCGTTCTGTCAGCGCCCCGGTCTCTACGGACAGGAAACTGCCATGCCAGTTGGAGTCTGCAAAAAGTGCATGATTGGGGTCACTTTCATAGTCCTCGCGATCCTCTGCCGCATTTTCCAGATGATCATATACCACAATATCCTTCAGCGGAGCCGTTGCCTTCACGGTTACATTATAGGTATATCCCGCGCCGGTTCCCACATATGCGCTCACATCGTAGGCCGCAAAGGGATCCGCATCCGCCCGCACGGTTTTCTCAATGCTGGATGCAGAGGCCGTGGCAATATCCTCTACGGTATTGCACTTTGCATAGAGTACGTTTGGCTGCTTTCCGCTGCTCAGCGCGTTCAGACGATAAGGCTTCAGCACCTTGTAATCCGAATCATCTTCCGTAGTGCCGTCCGTCAGCTTATGCTGCGGTATCTCCGCATCCGCGCCGTCTGTATACACCTGATCGTTTTCGCCCAATAACAGAGCCTCCCCGTCATCCAGTTTCTCCAGATCCGGCATAAACGCACTGATATTGTATTGTTCCTGGACGGTCTTTGCATCCTTCCACTCATAATAAGCCCGGAAGCTCAGTCCCCAGCCTTCCATCCATTTGCCGTCTGTATATACGGACGGATCTGCTCCCTCATAAGCGATATGGAATATCACCATAGTACGTCCGGTTCCGTTCCAGTTCTCAATTACGTCAGAGTCGGAATCCACGGTCACGGATACCTGGGCGCTGTTCCATTTGTCAGGGTTACGCTTGTAGCAATTCAAATCCGTGTCCTTCAGCTGATCCAGCCTGGTAATCCGTCCTGCCGTAGGTTGTACGGAAGGGTCAAAATACACGCCCTCCGGGAGCAGATCATAGAACATAACCGCATTCTTGCCCGGAGAAGCCACTTCCCCCGTACTCATCAGGTAATCCGCTGCTTCCTGGTCGTAAATGGCGTATCCGTCATAAGTTGTCAGATAATAGGTCACCAGCGCACGGCCGTTTCTCTCGTCATTTTTTACGGAAGAGAGCTTGTAGGACGCCGCCTCCTTATTAAGCTGATACAGGTTCGCCCAGGCGTTGGACCGCTGAGGGAGCTGTCTGTCTTCTGCAATCCCATACAGCTCCCTGGTTGTATCTTTCAGGCTCTTTTCTTCTGAAAATTCCCCCGTTCCTATTCCGCTGTAGTTCTCATAATTGAAGTCTTCGGATTCAAAGGTAAGAAATTCTCCCTCCGTGTCTTGTGGCCGATAGACTTTCCCCATAACCGTAGAAAGGTCTTCCAGCTGTACAAATTTCAGATTCTCCTCTTCCAGAAGCTTTGTCATTACAGGAGAGTCCTGACGGATGCAGGCCGTAACGTCAATATTGCAGACTGTTTTGTACTCCACCGTCCTGTGTACGACTTTTACTCTCCAGGGTTTTCGGGCAATGGTCTCTTCATTAAAGGTATAGGTCAAGGTACCGGACTCATCCCAGTCGCCCGATTCTGTCCCCTTCGTTCCTACCAGCTCCCACTCCGTAGGGTTTTCGCTCTCTGCGAACATGGCGTAGATCTCCACTTCCCGTCCGATCCCCTCTATTCCCTGGGGATAATTGGGTGCTGTCTCACAGTCTTCATAGACATCATACCCGGTATCCTGCTGGGTAATGGTGACACTGGAATAATAGTAATCCTGATAGTCCAGCTCTACTGCTGCGGAGGCATTTTCTCCCTTCTCTCCGTTGTAATAGGCGTACATGATATCATCCGCCATGATCATCTCATAGCTGGTGCCCTCTTTGTAAGCGCCGATGACACCCTGTCCTTCCGGATTCAGCTTCTCTTCTTCATTGGCCGGCGCCACATGGGTATAGCCGTACCCCCTGAATGTTCCTTCCGAATAAAACTTGATATTGCCGTAGTCCTGTGTATTTTTCTGCGCATGCTGATAGGCCTCCAGCCAGCTTCTATATTCCTTTTCCTGCCTATCTCTGCGATTGCTCTTTCCGGGGTTGCTGACCTTCTCAATGCCAATCACATCCCCCTTATAGGTCCAGTCGTAGCTCTCGTATCCCCACAGGGCGGAGCTGCTGTTTGTGACGATCTTCTCCGGTGTATCCAGCGGAATGATTTCCACCTGAATCCCATTGTCCAGCTTATATCCGTCCTGCACATATTGCGCTTCATAAGCCGTCACAATCCAAAAGCGGCTGCCCCAGGACTTCCGGTCACTGCGCTCGATTACATTTCTTTCCGTATTCAGCGCATAAGCACTGTCCCCCTCAACCGGTACAAACGAAATGCCATCTTCAATACCGAGGTCATAAGTCGCAGAGGTATGGTTCAAATATCCCACTACCTCGCCGTAGTATTGATTATCTGTTTCATTGCCATCGGCACCCTTCTCATAAACCGGATTCCCTTCCGAATCATAAACTGCAGGCGCTTCCTGCAGGCTCATACTCCAGGGCTGTGTAGCCTCTCCACTGATCCGAACTTCCCAGAGCGCAAATTTATATCCGTTTACAGTGCCGGTAGCCGCATCCAGATACTTATCAGGCAATTCCGTTCCGATATATCTTTCAATCTGTGACTTTGTATACAATCCGGGCGTATAGGAGCTGCTGCCGGGTTCCGTATAGGCTTCCTTGGCTACACTGCTCAGTTTCACGGATGTATTCACGCGTCCTGTCATGGGCTGATCCGGAGTCTTTTCCTCCATTTCAACCCATTCCTTCTTTATATTGCTGTCGCCGGTTCCGTCTCCGCTGCCGGTATTGTCGCTGCCCGTGGTTCCTCCCTCTGTGCTTCCTTCTCCCGTCTCCTGCCACTGGCCAACCTTCGCCGTCGCGTCCAGTGTCCACTCACTGCCATCCACCAGGTCCATGGAATGCATACCGGAATAAAGCACCTGCCATACCGCGTTGCTGCCTGCCGTCAGTGTTTTATAGTTGAAAAATACCAGTTCTTTCTTATTATTAATCTCATCGATATAGCAATTAAATGAGGTAACTCTGTTCTCAGTGTAGTTGCCTTCCAGTGTTCCGCCAGTTGCGGCTGCATCCATAAAGGCTCTGGCCTGTTCTTTCGTTATCTGCGGCACCGCTATCTGTGACGGGATCACCGGCTTTCCGTTTTCATTTCCGGAAAGAGGCTTTCCGTTCCCGTCCCTTTCTCTGGTATTGAGCAACACAAGAGGAATCCTGATCTCTACAGTTCCGGGCTCCAGATTACCGTCCGTGTGAAATTCCATCTGGTATTTCAGGGAGAAATCCCCGTCCTTCTCCACATCATAAGGATCATTCTGATTCACATAATGGGCATCGAAACTCCAATAGCTGAGTGCGCCTCTGGCACGGCTGCGGCGCACACCCGTATATACAGAGCCGGTGTCCGACAGCCACATGGTAGCGCCTACTTCCTCTTCTGGCAGATTTTCCAATTCTTCCAGAGTCGGCAATCCGGTGTAATCAACTTCCGGAACAGCTTCTTCCTCCGGTTCTTCGGAAGATCCCCCAGCTGCGCTCTCTTCGGCACTTCCTGAGGCAGTGGAACCGTCCGCCCCTTCCGTTCCCTCTGCGTCGGGCGTCATACTCTCTTCAGACCCGCTTCCTGCTGCCGATGATTCCCCGTTCTCTTCTTGGGAAGGCGTCTCAGTACTGCCGGATTCCTCCCGGCTCTCATCCGCGCTGCCGTCCTGGGAGGCATCGGCAGGATTTGAATCACTGTTCTCTGTATCGGATCCGGTTACATCAGAAGAGCCCTGTGAGGTATCCTCATCAGAAGCAGACGGAGTCTGATCAACGTTGCCATCGCCGGATTCTGTCGGTGCCTGGTCTGCGGCTCCTTCATCGGAACCTGCCTGTGGCTGGTCTGTGTTCCCTTCCCCGGAACCTAACTGCGACTGGCCGGCATTTTCCTCCCCGGAACCTGACTGTGGCTGATCGGCATTCCCTTCGTTGGAACCTGACTGTGGCTGATCGGCATTCCCTTCGCTGGATCCTGACTGTGACTGGTCTGCGCTCCCTTCGCCGGAGCCTGACTGTATCTGGTCTACGCTCCCTTCGCCGGAGCCTGACTGTATCTGGTCTACGTTCCCCTCGACGGAACCTAACTGTATCTGGTCTACGCTCCCTTCGCCGGAACCTGACTGTGGCTGATCGGCAATTACACCTTGGGAAGTATCAGCTGCCTGATCTGCGGATCTTTCCCCGGCTACGGATATACGATTTATTTCATTAGAAACATAAGGGCTCTGCACATTGTCCGAGGTGCTGCCCTGTTCGCCGGAGGAAGGCATTTCTTCCGGATTTTCCGCACGGCTTTCGCTCTGAATATCCGCAGCCCCCTGCTCCGTCTGGCTTCCCGCCGCTCCCGTGATTTCCTGCGCAGCAGCAGAAATGCTGGAGGATACCAGCGACAGCGTCAGAACAAATACCATGATTCTCTCCAATAATTTTCTCTTTCTCATGAACAGCCCCTCCTGATACAAGTGCTATAAAAGGTGACACTCAATACCGCATAATAATCATTATGCGGTTTTTCTTTGTCTGCTTTCGACTCCTTCTCTCCTCTCCCAAAAGCATATGCCCAAGGTGTCGCCGGGGAAACAAGTGCACAACAGACTATCCTATAAGGTTAAAAGTTGGATAAAAATGTGCCGAATATGGCTAAGTATTAATTGATAGCATGACCAGGCATCCTGCTCCGTAAGACTTTCCGGCCCAATGCCTGGCAATGTATAGAACTTCATCACAACAAGGAATGAATTAAAGGAGCGTATGCAGTAATTCTCATCTAAAGTGAAACACATTCGGAACGTTGCCGCCAAACGTTTTGACTGCCATTCGATACATCGCCTTTGCATGAATACGGTCATGCCAGCTAAACCGCCTCAGCACCTTCCGCATCGTCCATTCCTCATCATAGCTTCCCAGGCAGACAGTATTATTCAAAAAAACCAGGCTGCCCTTCAAGCACTGCGAATCCCCGCTGCCGGCATTCTACAATTGTTCCCTCGTGGTTCGTCTCAATCCCAATCTCCCCAAAGTAATAATCATTGACATTTTTCTTATGCTCATACATTTCAGATGCCGTGCGGGGGACTTGCCCATAGAAAGTTTTCCGGACAGGCAGACAGCTTTTATTCCTGTCGGGAACCGCCTCATACAAATCCAGAAAATCCTGTGCGGATTTCAGTGCAAGCGCTTTTAATTCTTCGTATTCCGCCCGGGTCAGAGGCTTTTTCTCTTCCTCGAAAAGGACATCCGAATCCGCATCCGATATCGTGAGCACAGAAGATTTTTCCCGGACAACCATTGTCTCCAAGGAGTCCGGAACTGTTTCGCCTTTCCATTCCAGATAAGCTGCAACCTCCCGTGCCATCTTTTGAAGCGCAATATCCTTTGTTTCGCCGCGCGTATATGCTCCGGCAAAGTTGTCGGCATATAAAATACTGACATTGCCGTTATGTTCCCATACACACCGTATTTTCATATTCGTTCAAATAAATTTCAAGTATATTCAGGTTCGTTCCACTGTTTGCTGAGTTGAAAATCTCCCGGCTTATAATGACCTCAATAGCACTTTTCCGGGACGAAAAAGATTTGGAAATTATTTTACCACTCTCTCTATTACACAGCCATGGTGCTTATTGGCATCATCTCTGTCATAATTGATCCCCACAGCCATTATCTCCCCCGTATACCCTTCCAGTGCCTGGGTGTAATGCCTGTCCTTGATCTGCTGTATGGCCACTTACTCCTCTCCCGGGTTGTTGCACAATTCCATTACGTCAGTCTCTGAAAAACCAACATATTTCGCCAGACCTTTAGGCTCTGCCATGGAAAACTCATCGAAGATGTTGAGAGCAGAATGCAAATCCAACTTCGTTGGATTGCCATATTTTTTACGGGCAGGATGCCTGTCATATAGGCAAGCTTCACATACGTCCTGTCTTTTAATAAATCCCTCAGAAAATCCAGATAGGCTTTCTGGGCCTGCTTATCCTCCGGGGCTTCCCGAAAGATGCAGTCCCATTCATCTATAATAAAAATGTATCCTTTCTTCTCCCGCTCTTCCCTTGCAAATAAAGAGGCAAGCGCCATCGGAAGGTTGCTTGCAGAAAAGCTGTCTTTCGCAAAATCACAAAACTGCATATCCTGCAATTCCTGCAGGAGCTGACTCTCCATATATGGAACCAACTGCGCCGGTTCTCCCGCTCCCCGCAAAAACTGTTGGATATTGACGGAAAACACGTCATATTGATTCAGGTTTGCGGCGCAGGAATCATCCTTCGCGATTTCAAGCCCCTGGAACAGAAACCCGGAATCGCAGCTTCTGTCATAATAAGCAGTCAGCATCTCCGCCGTCAGGGATTTTCCAAATCGACGGGGGCGGCTGACACAGAGATATCTTTTTCGCTTTCCGATTCTATCATTGGTAAAAGTAAGTATACCTGACTGATCAATATAAATGTCGTCATTAACGGAAATTTTGAACGCTTCATTTCCTGAATTGATGTAAAGTCCCATATCAATACCCTCCTGCGCAGTTCGGAACAACAGCCATTCCTTATACATCCGGCACGGTCTGCCCCTTTATTAATGACAAAATCGATCTCACAGCTGACCTTTTTCCTTTTTCCCTCTGCATCTGTCTCAAAAATATCAACCGCGCCTACATCCACCGAATATCCTCTGCAGACCAGTTATTGTACATAATGTTCTCCATGCCCGGTCTCTTCGTCTATTCGTAAATGTGATGCTTTGCACCCGACTTCTGATTCTACTATACCCCGCATTCTTTCTGAAAACAATACTGTTCAAAATTTTCTGTTTTAGCAGGTATCAGAAGCATATTGCTTTCTCACAGTATCTGTGCTACAATAGTTTTCGACATATGGCGGAAATAATAAAGGAGAAAAACAATGGCACGACCGACCAGATGCAGGCAGATCTGCACCGAACCGGCCTACGACAGCTTTCGGCCGGAAGGATTTCCGGCCGGCGGAGAAGTCGTCATGATGCTGGACGAATATGAGGCAGTGCGCCTGATCGATTTGGAAAGGCGCACCCATGAACAATGTGCCGCTCAAATGGGGATTTCCCGGACAACCGTGACGGAGATTTACGAGTCCGCACGGCATAAACTGGCGGACAGTGTGGTAAATGGGAAAAGGCTGCTGATTGCGGGCGGCCACTATCGGCTGTGCGACGGAAAGGCTCCTTCGTGCTGCAGCCGGAAATGCCAAAAAGCAGATTCTTCCGTCAAAAACACTCTATTTCAAGGAAAGGAAGCGGCTCAAATGAGAATTGCGGTAACTTTTGAAAACGGAACGATTTTTCAGCATTTTGGACATACGGAGCAATTTAAGCTCTACGATGTCCAGGACGGAAAAGTCGTAAACACACAAATTGTCAATACGAATGGCCAGGGGCATGGCGCGCTGTCCGGCTTTCTGGCGCAGGCCCAGGCAGAGGTGCTGATCTGCGGAGGCATTGGCGGCGGGGCCCAGGCGGCGCTGTCCGAAGCCGGAATCCGTCTCTGCGGAGGCGTAACCGGTTCGGCGGATGAAGCGGTGGCGGCTTATCTGTCCGGAACGCTTGCATACAACCCGGATGTGCACTGTGACCATCACGGGCATTCCCATGGGGCGCATTCCTGCGGAGAAAATAAAAACGGGTGTGCAGGGAACGAAGGCGGCTGTCACCATTAATTTCACCATAAAGTGCCTAAAGGGAAGAATCCGGAGAAAATCTGCACTGGTGCAAATCAGCCAGGCCTATAGGAGGATATCATGGAATTTCAAAGCTGTTTCCCGATATGGGATAAACTGAATACAGGCCAGCAGACCCGCATTCTGGCCAGCCTGGTAAGCCACCATGTGAAAAAGGGAACCATCATCCACAGCGGAAGCATGGATTGTACCGGCCTGCTCCTGATCAAATCCGGTCAGCTTCGGGTCTACATCCTCTCGGACGAAGGCCGTGAGATCACGCTCTACCGCCTGTTCGAACTGGATATGTGCCTGTTCTCGGCCTCCTGCATGCTGCGTTCCATTCAGTTTGACGTGACGATAGCAGCGGAAAAGGACACGGAATTCTGGGTAGTGCCTGCCGAGGTCTACAAACGCATCCTGGAAGAATCCGCACCGGCGGCAAATTACACCAATGAGCTGATGGCCTCCCGCTTTTCCGATGTTATGTGGCTGATGGAGCAAATTATGTGGAAAAGCCTGGATAAGCGCGTGGCGGCGTTCCTCCTGGAGGAATCCTCCATCGAAGGAACTGACAGATTGAAGATTACCCACGAAACGATTGCCAACCATCTGGGCTCCCACCGGGAGGTCATCACGCGTTTGCTCCGGTATTTCCAAAATGAGGGTATGGTCAGGCTGAGCCGGGGCGTCATTGAGATTACGGATGCTGCCAGGCTGGAAGAACTGGGCAATCCGCAATAGGCTTGGGAAGCAATATACCGCCTGCTAACATTCTTTTATCATCCTCCGGCTCCCAAAAGGGAGTGTGGTCTTGGTGTTTTGCAAAAACACAAAAGAAGAAAATTCATAATTGACCAAAAGATATATAAGGTTATATAATAAGCATAAAGTTATATAAGGTTATATAAAAATAGAGAAGTTATATAAGGAGCCACTATGAATAATCCCTTTACCCTGTCCTTCGGGAAAAAACCAGTGCAGTATATCTCCCGTATCACACAGACCGCAGAAATCATTGAAAATTTCACTGCGGCTCAGCCCCCAAATCAGATATATATGATTACAGGCGTCAGGGGATCCGGCAAGACGGTGATGATGACCAATATTGCCGGTGAAATCAAAAAGCGGAAAGACTGGATCGTACTGGAATTGAATCCGAACAGGGATCTTCTGCAGAGCCTGGCGGCCAGACTATATGGCTTACCGGAAATGCACCCTGCGTTCCTTCAGGCAAAACTGGACTTCTCCGCATTTGGCCTGGGGGTATCCCTGGAAAACGCGGTTCCCGTCACAGACATTGAAAACGCCATTGAGCTGATGCTGACTGAACTCCGGAAGAGGAACCGGAGACTGCTGATCGCCATTGATGAGGTCACGGATTGCGCACATATCAGGGTATTCTCCAGTTCTTTTCAGATTTTTTTGAGACAGGAGTATCCCGTATTTCTCCTGATGACAGGCCTGTTTGAGAATATTTATGATCTGCAGAATGAGAAATCCCTGACCTTTTTGTACAGAGCGCCCAAGATAATGCTTGGTGCCTTGAATTTCACTGCCATCCGGAAAAAATATATGGACATCTTCAACCTGGACATGGAAGCCGCGGGCGGGATGGCCGGCCTCACCAGTGGATATCCCTTTGCTTTCCAGGTATTAGGATACCTGTACTGGGAGAACCGGGATAACGGGCCAATAGAAGAAGTCCTGCCAGAATACGACCAGTATCTTGCCGAGTATGTATACGACAAAATCTGGTCCGAGCTCTCCGATCTGGACAGGAAAATACTGGCCGTGATGGCTGAAAGCGGAGAGACAAAGGTCAAAGAAATCAGGAACCGCACCGATATGAAGTCCAGCCTGTTTTCGGTATATCGGGATCGCCTGAAGCGGAAAGGGGTTCTGGATACAGGCAAATACGGAGAGATTTCCTTTGCACTGCCCAGGTTCGCGGAGTTTGTCATGATTCAGATGCTATGAAGGCTTTCCCTGGCAACGGCCTGACGGGTATGTCCATACCGCATGCAGCCGCGCTTTCCACCAGGCGGCGGTCATTCCTCACCGCATCATAAAATCGAAATCCGCCGGAGAAGTTATATGCCTCGAATCCATGCCCCTCCAGGATGCGGCATGCAATGTAGCTGCGCAGTCCGCTCTGGCAGATGACATACACGGGCTTGCCCTTTTCGATTTCCGCAAGGCGCTCCCGCAGTTCATCAACGGGAATGTTGCAAAATCCCTGGATGTGCCCCTGTGCATATTCCCCTGCCGTCCTGGCATCCAGCAGCGTGACGCTGCCGTCACAGGGCAGCGCGTCCACATCCTCCAGGTGCCACTGCTTCAATATGCCTTCCGCGATATTGTCAATCATGAAGCCGGCCATGTTCACGGGATCTTTTGCAGAAGAATAGGGCGGCGCATAGGCCAGATCCAAATCCTTCAGCTCAGTGGCCTTCAGCCCTGCATGGATGGCGGTGGCCAGGACGTCGATACGTTTGTCCACGCCCTCATAACCCACAATCTGGGCGCCCAGCAATCTATATGTCTCCTTTTCAAATACCACTTTCATGGTCATGACCCTGCCGCCGGGATAATAGCCCGCATGGCTCATGGGAGAGAGAATGACCGTATCCACGTCCAGTCCGGCTTTCCGCCCATGGGCCTCGTTGATGCCGGTGACGGCTGCGGTCATGTCAAATACCTTGATGACAGAGCTGCCCTGGCTGCCTGCGTACCTGCTGTCGCCGCCGCAGATATTGTCCGCAATGATCCGGCCCTGTTTGTTGGCAGGCCCGGCCAGGGAGAGCAGCGCATCCTCGCCGGTGACAGAGTGCGTCACCTGAACCGCATCGCCGGCAGCGTATATACCGGGAACAGAGGTCTCCATCCGGTCATTGACTACAATGCTGCCTTTTATACCCAGTTCCAGACCGGCCTCCCTTGCCAGAGCCGTATCCGGCGTAACGCCGATGGCAAGCACCACCATATCCCCATGGAGAGGTGCATTGTCCTTCAGCAGCACATCCACGCCGCCGTCTTTTTCTTCAAAGCCCTCCACCGTTTGCCCCAGCACCAGCCTGACGCCGTGCCTGCGCATCTCGCCGTGGATCATGGCGGCCATATCCGCGTCGAAGGGGTTCATCAGCTGCTTCGGACGCTGGACAATGGTCACTTCCATCCCCAGCTCCCGCAGGTTTTCCGCAAGCTCCAGTCCGATGAAGCCGCCGCCCGCCAGTATGGCGGATTTCGGATGATGCTGATTTATGTGCTCTTTGATACGCAGAGTGTCCTCCACCGTGCGCAGGGTGAACAGCCTGCCGATGCCGGTGCCGGGAAGTTTTGGCTGCGTGGGTTTTGCGCCGGGGGAGAGGATCAGCTTGTCGTAGCTCTCCTCAAATTCCTCTCCTGTCTCCAGATTTTTCACGGAAACCGTCTTGCGCTCCGGATGGAGCCCCGTGACCTCATGACGGACTTTCATTGCCACACGGAAGCGGGAGAAGAAATTCTCCGGGGTCTGGAGGGTCAGTTCTTCCGGATCCGTAATCACGCCGCCGATATAGTAGGGCAGGCCGCAGTTGGCATAGGAAATATATCCGGAACGCTCAAATACAATAATCTCTGCCTGCTCGTCCAATCTCCGCAATCTTGCTGCGGCTGTGGCGCCGCCGGCCACCCCTCCTACAATCACTACTTTCATATTATCGTTCCACCTTTCCGGAATATGAGGCGATTCCGCCGATATTGGTTACATTTGTATATCCCATGCGCCGCAGCATATTTACGGCCTGACTGCTTCTGGAGCCTGAATAACAATAGACATACAAAGGTGTCTCTTTGCTTCTGACTACCGACGCAACTTTATCTATCTTTTGCAGCGCTACATTTTTACTTTCAGGAATATGTCCCTCCTGATATTCCTGCGGAGTACGAACATCCAGCAATACAGCATCTGATACTGTACGATATTCTTTTATTCCCTGATTAATATCCTTATGTTTAAAAATATCAAAAATTCCCATATCTGTCACCCTCCTCGATTTTGTGACTATAATATATCACGAATTTTCTAATTATTCTGTGACGTAGTCACTCTGTAATATTGCCGTCTTCTGTTTTATCTTCCTCCGATATTCCGATGGTGAAAATCCCTTTTGTTTATGAAATATTCTGCTAAAATACAGCGGATTCTCATACCCTACAATATGTCCAATCTCCGTTATCGAATAGGTTGTTGTTTCCAGCAAAGCCTGGGCATTGGTTATCCGTATAGATACAATATACTGCATCGGCGTAGTTCCAATATATTCTTTAAAATTGCGAATA
>OFFY01000899.1_pt1 | contig 28241 bp, 23 predicted proteins | sample 1521481 | NCBI WGS metagenome assembly OFFY01 (sample SAMEA3504117, study PRJEB24116) | mouse gut metagenome | biome: mouse gut; feature: mouse-associated habitat; material: faeces | place: Denmark | collected 2011
ACTAGCCAAATAAATGGAAAAATAAGTTTGCGCTATTGTTCGTGCGTTTATTCTGAAGCTGATAAAATTAACACTTGTATATTTCGGCGGAAAGTACTAAAATAAATCTGTATATGATTTCAGATTCTTGTTATGAAGAGAGGGAATGATACATGGCGATTGGAGCGATCAATGCATATGGGACGATGAGTGCGGTGCAGTTTCGGCCATATGTATATAATGCGAACACCGTGAGCGCTGCCAGCATGAACAGGTTGTCCAGGATCTCGGATGATGTGCTGGATAAGAAGATCGATTACACGGAGTTGACGGACGAGCGTCTCAACGAGAATCCTTTGAAGAAAGGACAGACGCTTAATTTTCAGGATATGCTTGACATGCAGATGCGGCGGGGACAGAATATCGCCTCCCGGATCATACGTCCGATGGAAGAAGAGGCGGGCGCTTTGCAGGGGGCAGAGGAAGAGACGGCGAAACAGCCGGTGCCGGTGAAGCCGGAGACCGTGGCTGCCCGTTTTGATCCGTCTGACAGGGAGGCCGTGCAGGTGCCGGACGAGACAGCTGCGTATGCGGACAGCGGAAATATCAATTATCAGATGCAGCAGGCATTACGGGCCTATGAGATGTTCATGACAGCGTAACAGTAAGGATGCAGCCGTTTTTTTCCGAAACCGGGAGAGGGCGGCTGCTTTGATTTAGTCTGCTGTGGCAGGGATAGACCGGCATAAAATAAAGGCGAATAAAGGAGAAAGAAGTTATGTATCAGTATATATTATTTGATCTGGACGGTACGCTGACCGATCCGAAACAGGGCATTACGGGCTGCGTACAGTATGCACTGCGCAGGCTGGGGATGGAGGCGCCGGATGCCGACGCGCTGGAACCTTTTATCGGGCCGCCGCTTTTAGACAGTTTTCAGGAGTTTTGCGGGTTTGACGAGGAAAAAGGTTTGCAGGCGGTGGCTTATTACAGGGAGCGGTATGCGGCCAGTGGGTGGTTTGAAAATGAGGCATATCCGGGCATCGTAGAGATGCTGGCCAGGCTGCAGAAGGCCGGGTGTCATCTGGCGGTGGCGTCGAGTAAGCCGGAAGTGTTCGTGGAGAAGATCCTGGTGCATTTCGGTATGCGGCCCTACTTTGAGGTGGTGGTAGGGAGTGAGCTGGACGGAAGCCGGGCGCGGAAAGAGGAAGTGGTGGAGGAGGCGCTGCGGCAGTTGCCGGGAAAGGATACGCCGGCGAAAGGAGCAGCCGGAAACAGAAGGGATGTGGCCATGGTAGGCGACAGGAAGTTTGATGTTAAGGGCGCGCAGCAGTTCGGTCTTGCGTCGATCGGCGTGACCTACGGGTATGCGGCCGAAGGAGAGCTGGCAGAGGCCGGAGCGGACAGGATCGTGGACACGGTGGAGGAACTGGCGGAAGCGCTTCTTTCTGGCGGACCGGCGCAGGCATAAGGGTATTTTGAAAATTTAAAATCAGCAGGAAATAACAGGCTGCCGTGCTCTGCCGGCTTTGACTTTTCAGGGAAAAGGCGGTATACTTAAAGGCGGCTAAAAATTACATACCGGAGGGATTTTACGATGAAAATCAAAGCGAAACTGATCATTTGTTTTTCTGCGATCTGCATCGGATGCATGTTGGTCGCAATGTTATGTGTTCTGGTCAGGACACGTAATCGGTTCGATGAGCTGAATGATATGAAGGCTAAGATGACGGCCAGATATTATGCATCTGCGATCCAGACATGGCTCGCCGAGAAGACTGCGATTGTTGATTCTGCAGTGGTGTATATGGAATCTCTGGATTCGGTCAACGAAGACGCAGTGGTGGATTATCTGGAGGGCCTGCTGCGTGCGAATGAGGGAACAACGGATGTGTTCGCGGCGTTTACGGACGGCACTTTTCTGGATGGTGGCAGGCTTGAACTGGGAGAAGACTGGGACTATACCGGTTATCCGTGGTATACGGAGGCGCTGGCTGCTGATGGAAAGGTTTATTGTGAACCGTATAACGACGGTGGCATGGTGATGCCGGTCTCCAGAAAATTTACCTGTAAGAACGGTGCTACGGGTGTGATCGGTATGAGCCTGCAGCTGCAGACCATGTTTGACATGGTCAATGAGATCGCGGCCAGCGCGGACGGCAGTTATGTGATCATGACAGATAACAGCGGCAATATTCTGATGCATGAGAACAGTGAGTATATGCCGTCTCAGGATAGAATCAGCTCAGTACTGGAGGTTTTGGACGGGGCATATGTTGCTTCCATGGAGGATCCGTCGCTTCCGATCAAAGACTATGACGGTGTGATGCGTTATCTGACGGCATTTCCCAGCAGTGTGGGAAGTATTACCATTGCCACACCGGTCGCGGTATATAATGAGGCGCTTAACAGGGTGATGCTTGCCTTTGTCATCACGATGCTGATCGCAGCGGTGGTGGCGGCGGCGATCGTGGCGGTGTTCAGTAACAGTATCACCAGACCGATCGTTGCGATGCAGCAGGAGATCGTAGAACTGCGGGAACTGAAGCTGCAGATGAAGGACAACGCATCGGGCGGACATGTGCGTCAGGATGAGATGGGCGTTATGGACAGGGCGATCCAGGAACTGCGCGGACGTCTGAATCAGATCGTACAGCAGATGGTCCAGGCATCCGATACCTTGAAAGCACAGTTTGATACGGTACGCGTATCGATGGAAAATTCGGTATCCGACAATCATTCCGTGAAAGATACAGTCAGCCAGATCGTGATCGCGATTGATGACGTGGCACAGCAGACACAGCAGGCAAATGAGAATTTTGCCGAGTTTTCGGATGAACTGTCCCGCGTGGCAGGACGTATGGAGGAAATGAATTCGGTTGCGTCAGCGGCAGTCGGCCAGTGTTATGACGGGATGGAGACCGTGGAACTGCTTTCCAGAAAGATCGAACAGAGCCGCGTTTTGCAGGATGCTACCTATGAGACGGCCAACAGCCTTTCCCAGAAGTCCCTTTCCATTGACGGGATCAGCAAGACGATCAGCGAGATTGCCAGCCAGACGTCTCTGCTTGCTTTGAATGCGGCCATCGAAGCAGCCAGAGCCGGTGAGATGGGCAGAGGATTTGCAGTGGTAGCCGGTGAGATCGGCGGACTCGCAGCGCAGACGGCCTCGGCCACCGGAGATATCAATCATATTATTTCGGAGATTCAGGCAGAGATCAAGAATGTCAGCACACAGATCGGCAGGATACAGGATACGACGACAGATTGTATGAGTACGATGTCCGATACGCAGGGAGTATTCCGGCGGATCAGCGAAAATATCTCCGGTATGGGCAATGATATCAACGAACTGGAGAATGCGGTAGACAATCTGAACCGGAATAAGGACGATATCGTAGATAAATTCTCCAATATTTCAAGCGAGACGCAGGAACTGACGGCGGCCAGCCAGGAAGTGAATGAGCGGGTGGAGAGCCAGAGTTCGGAAATGGATCGGATCAACACGTCCATGAGCGAGCTGCATGAGGTAGTGAAACGCCTGAATGACATAATCGAGGAATTCCAGGTATAAATTTATTTTATGGGCGGATAGACTGCTGCCTGCTTATGCTATGTAGAACAGGAAACAGGTTGATTGACCGGAAAGGTATGGTTTTAGAGGATGGGAGAAAAAAAGGGGAATCTTCCCGGGAAAATCCGGGATGTGCTGGTGCCGTTTGCGGTATATTATGCGGTATTTATGGCGGCCTTTTTTCTCCTTTCCTGCGGCCTGCAGATGCTGGCAGGAATCTCCGGAAACGGCGTGCAGGCAGATGATGCAGGGACAACAGCGGCAGCGGTCAGAAAGCTGTTGGAAGAGCACGGAGAAACTGTGACCGGAATAGTCAATGGAATCAGTATGCTAACCGGGGCGGCTTTTCTGCTGCCAATGTTTCGCGCCGAACTGCAGATGCGAAAAAGCGGCGGGCATAAGGAACTATATGGGCGGTCCGCCGCGGCTGTACTGTCAGTGACAGCGGCCTTGGCGGCCGCCTCTTCCATTGGACTCAATATTCTACTGTCATTGACCGGACTGGTACAGAATTCGGCCGGCTACCAGAGAGCGGCGCAGAATCAGTACGGCGTGATGTTTGGTGTGGGACTGTTTCTGTATACGGTGATATCGCCGCTGGCGGAAGAGATTGTCTTTCGGGGAGTGCTTTATAACCGGCTGCTCAGGCATTTTTGCGGGAGCGGAGGGCTGCCGGTGAGCGCGGCGATTGTCATTTCCGGTGTGATGTTTGGTATCTATCACGGAAATCTGGTGCAGGGAATTTATGGCTGCTGTATGGGGATTCTGATTACCTGGCTGTATGAACGTACCCATGATTTCCGGATCCCCTGCCTTTTTCATGGAGTGGCGAATTGCGCGGTGTATCTGACAGCCCAAAACACAGTGTTGCAGGAGAAGCTCTTTACGGTGCCGTGGTGCGCCTTACTGCTGGTGGTTACGGTCGGTCTGCTGTGCCTGCTGGAAAAGACCGTGCGCCGATACTCTGAAAATTCTACGAAATACCATTGAAATACGTACCGCTTTGTGTTATGCTGTCATCATCGAATTAAGCATATAGAGATGTAATCTGTGAATTCAGTTCTTATCGTTTGCGGGAAAGAAGTTTCCTGTCTGATTGAAATCTTCATGATCGGGGTTTATCCGATGATCGTATGCTTATTTTCCAAAAAAATATTCTGCCGGATCGGCCGGTGGACAAACAGAAAGTAGCAGAGAATGTAGAAGAATGGCTCCAAAAACAGGGCATCAGAGAGGAGGATGAAATAAGCATGTGTGAATTGTTTGATCAATATGAGCGGAAAGGCCGGGAAGAGGGAAAGCAGGAAGGGATTGAAGCAGGGAGAAGAGAAGGGAGAAACGAGGAAATAAAGTGTGGTGAAGCCAGGCGTCTTGTAGCAGATATTGAGAGTGCCATGCAGTTTTTTCAGGTAACGCTGGAGAAGGCCTGTGAGGGTCTGGGAACGACCGTGGGCGGCTACGAGGAAGCGAAAAAGCTCCTTTTATGATAATACAGGCAGCAGTCGAATACCTGAAAATATGGAAGAAAGATCAGCAGGAAGACATTTTTGCCCTGCAGCGTTTTGACAGAGAAGAAGAACGGAGAAATACAGGATGAAAGCAATGAGTTATGAAGAGAAATACAGGATGATGACGGAGACACCGGTCAGTCGTCTGATCTCAAGACTGGCGGTGCCGACGATCATCAGTATGTTGATCACTTCGATCTATAATATGGCGGATACTTTTTTCGTCAGCCAGTTGAGCACAAGCGCTTCCGGCGCTGTGGGAGTCAATTTTTCGCTGATGGCCATGATTCAGGCGATCGGCTTTACGCTTGGTATGGGAAGCGGAAACTATATCTCCAGAATGCTGGGGGCAAAGGAACAGGAAAAGGCGCAGAGAGCGTGTTCTACGGCGGTATATACCGCCCTTACCTTCGGTCTTTTGCTGGCTGTTCTGGGAATCTGCAATATTGACAGGCTGGTCCGGATCCTGGGTGCGACAGAGACGATCGCTCCTTATGCGAAAGATTATGGAAAGTACATACTGATCGCAGCTCCCTACATGACCGTGTCTTTTGTGTTCAATAACCATCTGCGCTCCCAGGGGAATGCTGCGCTTTCGATGATCGGCATTACCACGGGCGGGGTACTGAATGTGATTCTCGATCCGATCCTGATCTTCGGTTTTGACATGGGGATTTCAGGCGCGGCCATCGCCACGATCTTCAGTCAGTTTGTGAGCTTTATCATCTTGCTGGTGCTGGTGATCCGTGCGGGCAATGTATTGAAGCCGCTGCCGAAATATTTTACTTTTCAGGGATGGGTATACGGAGAGATCCTTTCCGCCGGGCTGCCGACGCTCGGACGGCAGGGGCTGGCAAGCGTGGCTTCCGTCCTGCTGAATGTGGCGGCATCCGGGTTCGGAGACGCGGCGGTGGCGGCCATGTCTATTGTGACGAGGATCATGATGTTTATCAATTCGGCGCTGATTGGTTTTGGGCAGGGTTTCCAGCCGGTATGCGGATTCAATTTCGGGGCGAAGCGATATGACAGGGTGCTGGAGTCATACTTTTTCTGCCGCCGTGTGGCGCTTGCCTTTCTGTTGGTGATGGGCGTCGTCATGTTTGCCGTTTCCACGCCGATCATGCGCATGTTTAGAAAAGAGGATGCGGAAGTGATCCGCATCGGCGCGCTGGCGTTGAAAATGCAGTGCTGTCTGCTCCCTTTTCAGTCATATGTGATCATCGGAAACATGCTCACCCAGTCGATCGGTTACAGTTTCCGGGCGACGCTTACCGCGGTCAGCAAGCAGGGATTGTTTTTCATCCCGGCGATCCTGGTTTTGCCCAGGCTCTTTGGGGTGACGGGACTTCAGCTGGCGCAGCCTGTGGCGGACGGCCTTACGTTTTTGCTCACGCAGGTCATTGTGGTGATGGTAGTCAAGGAACTGCGGGAGATGAACGAAAAGGCGCAGGCGGAGCAGGCGTGATAAGAGGCGGGTGCCATTTCGCCTTTTTACGACTCCAGCTGCCGTTCCCTTTTCTGTACCCGGCATTTCAGATAGAGAATGGTGAGCAGGAGGAACCCTGCGCCGAGGGCATTGGTGAACTGCTGGGCGTAAAGCTGCCGCCCGGGCAGGGCAACCAGTACCTTCTGCAGAAAATCAAGCAGGCATCCGGACACAAAGGAGACCAGAAATCCGTACACACCGGAGAGTGCCAGCAGGATGGAAAGCTGGATATCCCTTTTGCCCTCGTCCAGAAGTTCCAATTGCACGCCGAACAGGCCGATTCCGGCAAAACTCCATCCCAGCGCGGAAGAGACGGTTCCCAGGATCACCATCGGGTAGGCATTGGAGGGGACTGCCAGGGCAAAAAAGATAAAATACAGCAGAATCCCCAGCAGGGAATATTTGTAGAGGAAGGCCATACCGTGTTTATCGCCCAGTTTGCCCATCAGCGGTGTGATGGCGATGCGCAGCATATTGCACAGGAAACCGACGACCATGATAAAGGTAAAGGGCATCCCCAGTTCTTCCAGCTGATAGCTGCTGTTAAAGGGAGTAGCGCAGTAAAAGGAGGTCTGCCAGAGCAGCGTGAGCGTAAAGGCCATCCTGAAATCGGCGCTTCCAAAAGCGTCTCGCATTTCTGCGAAAAGGTTCCTATGATGAACAGTGTTTTTTTTCGAGTATTTATAGCGCAGCTTTCCGTGTATCTCTTTGCCGTCGGCATTCATCTCGCCCAGACGGGGTTCTTTCATACAGCTGAACGCCCAGGCATTTAAGAGCACCAGAAGCAGAATCATACTGCCGTTTAAAGTGAACCCCATATTCTGCCGTTCTCCGGTGGCGGCGTCCATGACAATGCCGGACACCAGCATCATCGTGACCGTGACGAAAACACAGACCGCGTCTTTTCTGGAAAAATAGTTTCCCCGCAGCCGTGCAGGCACCAGGGATGCGATCCAGTCCTGGGTGGCGGGGGTTCCGATCTGCGCGCATATCTGGGCAATAAAATACCCTGTGATCACCAGCAGCTGTCGGGAACCGTCTTGAATCGGCAGCAGCGGGATAAAGAAAATAAATGCCAGATAAAGTTTCTGCATCGTCATCAGGCAGACAAACAGCTTCCTCTTTTTCAGATGATTGACCATCTGCATGGTAAAGAGCTGAAACAGGGCGGCCAGACTGGCAACGGAAGTCAGCACGCCCGCCTGCGCATCGGAAAAGCCCACGGAGAGCATGAGAGAGACGAGGAAGGCGCCGCCCGCCAGCTGAACGATGGTCTGCGAAGCAGCGTCGCCGACGATATAACGTCTGCGGCTTTTTTCATAATCCGCCTCGCTTTCCGGCAGCGCCATAAAGAAAGTCTTTCGAAAACGTCCTAAAAACCAGTGCATGTCAAGCAACAGTCTTTCCATAAGAATACCTTGGAAATCATTCCTTACCTTTCCCGGAGACACATGATCGTATAAAGTCTCTTCTGGCTTCATGCTATAATAGAATCCCGGAATTAGGAATGTATTTTTTTATGCAAATACATGTGTTTTATTGCTCTTGTGTTTCATTGCTCTTGTGTTTCATTGCTCTTCTGACAGACCTTGCTTGTCCTTCTGCCGGCGGAGCGGCTCCACTTTTGATTTTGCAGGATGCCCTTTTGAAGTTGTTTTCACGCCTGTCTTGTGCTATAGTAAACGACATAACAATCATAATATTTTATGAGAAAAAAACGTGAAACAGCGAATCAGAACAGATTCCGTCAAACCGGGGAAAGCAGAAGACACGGAGGCTGGTATGGAAAAATGGACACAGGGCTGGCTTGCTTACAGGCCCGTAAAAGAGGCCGGGAACGCACAGCTGGCAGGAAGCATGAAACTAACGGGATTCGACCGGGAACATCCGATCGTACAAAATGCCGTTTCAGAGTTTTGCAGGGGAATAAAGGGGATGCTGGGCATCTCCGCAGTGTTGGTGTGTTCCGGGGAACCGGGAAAAGGGGTGTCGGTGGAGCGCCGACAGGAAATTCCGTCAGAAGGGTATCATATGCAGGAGACAGGCGGGGTTGTGAACCTGTATGCTTCTGACGAGGCGGGGGTACTGTACGGTATCTTTCATATTTTACGGCTGATTGCCATGGAAGAAGCGCTTGCCGGAATCGCTGTTGCCTGCAGGCCGGATAACCCGCTCAGGATGTACGATCATTGGGATAATCTGGACGGCAGCATTGAGAGAGGGTATTCCGGGAATTCTTTTTTCTTTCAGGACAATAAGATCCTTGTGAACGAACGCACAAGGGATTACTGCCGTCTGGCAGCCAGCGTAGGGATTAACGGGGTGGTCATCAACAATGTGAATGTGAAGGAGGCTGCCACATGGCTGATTACGGAGCGGTATCTGGGGCAGCTTGGGAAGATGGCGGAGCTTTTTGCAGGGTACGGGATACGGTTGTTCTTAAGCCTGAATTTTGCGGCTTCCATAGAGCTGGGCGGTCCGGACAGTGCGGATCCTTTTGACGGGAAGGTAACAGACTGGTGGCGGCAGAAGATTGCGCAGGTCTACGAGGCGGTTCCGGAGCTTGGCGGTTTTCTGGTGAAGGCGGACTCGGAAGGACGGCCGGGACCTTTTACCTATGGCAGGACGCAGGCGGATGGGGCGAATATGCTGGCGGATCTGGTCAGGCCCTATGGCGGCATCATTCTCTGGCGTTGTTTCGTCTATAATTGTACGCAGGACTGGCGGGATACGAAGACGGACCGTGCCCGCGCGGCCTATGATAATTTCATCGGCACGGACGGAGATTACCGCGACAATGTGATCCTGCAGATCAAGAATGGTCCCATGGATTTTCAGATCAGAGAACCGGTGTCGCCGCTGTTCGGGGCGCTTCAGAAGACGAACCAGATGCTGGAGGTGCAGATCGCGCAGGAATATACCGGACACCAGATCGATGTGTGTTATCTGCTTCCCATGTTTAAGGAGGTGCTGGATTTTAATACCTGTGCCGGGTGTCCGTCACGGAACGTGTGCACGGGGTCTGCAGCCTGCTGTGAGAAGAAATGCACGGTGGCGGATGTGGTCAGCGGGCGGACGATGCACAACCGGAACGCGGGCCTCTGTGCGGTATGCAATACCGGCAACGACGAGAACTGGACGGGAAATGACCTGGCGGGGGCGAACTTCTACGGCTTTGGACGGCTGGCCTATGATACCGGGCTGACGGCGGCGGAAATCGCGGAAGAATGGACCAGGCTGGCACTTTCCAATGACAGGGAGGTGGTGGATACCGTCAGAAGGATCCTTCTGATGTCCAGAGAAACCTACGAGAAATATACCAGTCCGCTGGGAATCGGCTGGATGGTAACGCCCATGCTGCATTACGGGCCAAGTGTGGACGGTTATGAGTATTCCAGATGGGGCACCTACCACCGGGCGGACTGGCAGGGAATCGGGGTGGACCGGACGAAGCAGGGAACGGGGTATGCGCAGCAGTATGCGAATCCCAACGCCTCCTTGTATGACTGTGCGGAAACCTGCCCGGAAGAGCTGCTTTTGTTCTTTCATCATCTGCCGTATCAGTACCGGCTTCGGTCGGGGAAGACGATCATACAGCACATATACGACAGTCATTTTGAAGGTGTGGAGGAAGTGGAGGAGATGATCGCCTGTTGGAAAAAGCTGGCCGGTAAGGTGGAGGAGCGTACTTTTGAGAATGTGTCGGAGCGTTTTGCCCGCCAGCTGGAAAATGCCAGAGAGTGGCGGGATCAGGTGAATACCTGTTTTTACAGGAAATGCGGGATACCGGATGAAAAGGGGCGTCAGATATATTAAGACGCAGCTGCCGGAAAGGAGACCTGTTTGTGGGCAGAACAGGGGAAACCCGTTATGACAGAGAGGAGGCGTGGTCATAAGGATGGATTTATCAAATTATTTTAAGAGCATCATCGATCAGGATCAATGTTCCGTGGTGATCTGCAGCCTGGAGCATGAGATTATCTACATGAATCCGGCGGCAGTGGAGCGGTATGGAAAGCGGGGCGGCGCGGGGATTGTGGGGCAGAGTATTTTTGTCTGCCACAACAGGCAGTCGGAGGAACTGATCCGGCAGGTGGTGGACTGGTTTGCGGAGAGTACGGCGCACAACAGGATCTATACGTTTCACAATGAGAAGGAAAACAGGGATGTGTATATGATCGCGCTGCGGGACGAGGCCGGGACGCTGATCGGGTATTATGAGAAGCATGAGTGCCGGAATGCGGAGACGGAGGCGATGTACCGGTTTTCGTGAATGACGGCAGAAGTGATAAGGGCATGACGGTATGAAAACAATCTACCGCTATGGCATTGCGTGTTACAGGAAACGCTGTAAGGTGCTTGCGGGTTAAGACTTAAGAAAGGATGAGTTACAGATATGAAGTACAATTTTACAGACATTATCGAACGAAACGGCAAAGATGCGATCGCGGCGGAGAAGATCCCCTATGCGGCGGATGTGCAGGTAAAAGAGGGATTCAGCCGGATTCCCATGTGGGTGGCGGATATGAATTTCACGACGGCTCCGTCAATCCCGCAGAAGGTTGCGGAGCGTCTGGAGCATCCCTTATACGGCTATTTTGAACCGCGGCAGGAGTATTATGACGCAATCATCCGTTGGCAGCAGGAGCGGCACGGTGTGCAGGGGCTGACGAAGGAGTGCATCGGGTATGAGAACGGCGTATTGGGCGGTGTGGTCAGCGCGCTCAACGTGTTCTGTTCCAGGGGTGATAAGGTGCTGCTGCATTCCCCGACGTATGTGGGATTCACCGGAAGTCTTGGCAATAACGGCTATGACATGGTGTTAAGTCCTTTGCAAAGGGATGCACAGGGCGTATGGCGTATGGATTTTGCGGATATGGAGAAGAAGCTGAAAGAGCAGTCGATCCATGCGGCGGTATTCTGTTCCCCGCACAATCCGTGCGGCAGGGTCTGGGAACGGTGGGAACTGGAAGAAGCCATGGCGCTGTTTAAGAAGTATGATGTAAAGGTCGTTTCGGATGAGATCTGGTCTGATATCATCCTGGACGGCAATACCCATATACCGACACAGTCAATATCGGAAGACGCCAGAATGCGAACGGCCGCGCTGTATGCACCGTCCAAGACCTTTAATCTGGCAGGTTTGATCGGCAGCTATCATATCATCTACAACCCGTGGATCAGGGACAGGGTTTTAAAGGAATCTTCCCTCTGCCACTATAATTCCATGAATGTTCTGTCCATGTATGCGCTGCTGGGAGCTTACAGCGACGAAGGGGCCGAGTGGGCGGACGAGCTTTGTCAGGTGCTGAGCAGCAATGTGACTTACGCCTGCGATTACATAGCGGAGCATTTCCCCGGTGTCTCGGTGGCAAGGCCTCAGGGAACTTATATGCTGCTCTTAGATTGCAGTGACTGGTGCAGTCAGCATGGAAAGACGATTGATGACGTGCAGAGAGCAGGCGTGGAAGCAGGCGTGATCTGGCAGGACGGACGGGCATTTCACAGTCCCTGTGGTATCCGCATGAATCTGGCGCTGCCGAAGACGCTGCTGGAAGAGGCGATGGACCGCCTGCGGAAGTATGTGTTTGTGTAGAGACTGACTTTTCAGGTTAATGAGTTTTATACCGTGTTGTTTGTAGTGACATAGTGGGTATAGCACTGCGCGGGGCGTATATGTCTGGAAGTGGCAGCGTCGTGCCGGATAAGAGTACGGGAAAAGGAGAACCGATATGATTCGACAGGCAGAAGAAGCAGATTTACCGGTCATACTGGAAATCTATGCATATGCAAGAGACTTTATGGCGAAGAATGGTAATCCTCATCAGTGGGCGGGCGGATTTCCGCCCATATCCCTGCAGCAGGATGACATTGGGAAGCACAATCTGTATGTGGTGACGGAAGAAGAGACAGGACGGGTCTGCGGCGTTTTCTTCTTTGCCATCGGGCCGGATGAGACTTACGGCGTGATCGAGCAGGGAGAATGGTTTTCGGACAGTGCATATGGGACGATTCACCGGATAGCAGGAGACGGGTCGGTGCATGGCCTGCTGCGGAAAGTGGTATCTTATTGTGAGAAAAAAACGCCGCATCTGCGGATCGATACGCATGAAGATAATCATATCATGCAGCATGTGATCACACAGTGCGGCTTTCGGAGATGCGGCATCATCCATGTGAACGACGGGACGCCGCGGATCGCCTATGAGAAAACAGGCAACGCCCGTTTGTGAGATTGACTCCCGCGGGCAATGCGCCAAGTGCCATGCCTGCACGAGCATTTGGCGCATGCCGCCAGGGGCATATACCCCGCTGCTCTGCAACGCAGCAAGACGATAAATTTTACGCGCAATTCAAATACTGCGACATATACAATCTGTAATATTCCCCGCCAAGGGCCATGAGTTCTTCATGTGTGCCCTTCTCCAGAATATTCCCCCGATCCACATACATAATGCAGTCGGCATTGCGGATGGTGGAGAGTCTATGGGCGATGATGAAGGAAGTACGTCCTTTCAGAAGCTCACTTAAGCCTTTCTGCAGTGCGATCTCCGTCTCCGTGTCGATGCTGGAGGTAGCCTCATCCAGTATGAGGATCTTCGGATCGGCCAGCAGGGCGCGGGCGAAAGAGATCAGCTGGCGCTGGCCTGCGGAGAGGCGGCTGCCGCGTTCGTTCACCTCGGTCTGGTAGCCGTTTTCCAGTTCCATGATAAAGTCATGGGCGCAGACTGTCTTCGCGGCGCGGATGACATCCTCGTCGGTGGCGGTATGATTGCCGTAACGGATATTGTCCATGATCGTTCCGGCGAAAATAAAGCTGTCCTGCATCATCACGCCCATCTGTGCCCGCAGGGAGTGGATCGTCACGTTCGAGATATCGGTGCCGTCGATCAGGATGCGTCCCGTATCCAGATTGTAGAAACGGCTCAACAGATTGACCAGTGTGGTCTTTCCCGCTCCGGTAGGGCCTACGATGGCGAAGCTGTCACCGGCCTTGGCCTTGAAATTCACGTTGTCCAGGATTCTGACGCCCGGCTCGTAACTGAAAGATACCTGCTCGAAAGACACATCGCCATGAACTGGCGGCATCTCAACGGCGTCCGGGGCATCCTGTACGGAGACCGGTTCGTCGATGGTCTCGAAGATACGCTCCAGGTAGGAGATGGCGGTGAGCAGTGAATTATAGAAAGCGGCCAGCGTGTTGATCGGCGCCCAGAACCTGCTTACGTAGGAGGTGAAGGCGATCAGCACACCGATGGTGATGGGAGAGGCGCTGTCAAACATCCAGTGGATACCGAGCACGTAGATGGCCGAAGTGGTGGCCATGGAGATGAGATCCACGCTGGGCCCCATGGTGAAGTTGTACAGCACGGCATGCATCCAGGATTTACGGTAGCTGCTGCTCAGGTCATTGAAAATATTGCTGTTCATTTCCTCGCGCACGAAGGACTGGGTTACCCGGATGCCGTTGATGCTTTCCGCGATGTAGGCGTTCAGGTTGGACTGCTTGTTGCTCTGGATCTGCCAGGCCCTGTGCTGTCTCTTTTTGATGAAAATCACTACGGCGGCGAGGATCGGCAGGCCGCAGAGGCACAGCAGCGTCAGCCGCACGTTGGTCAGGAACATAAAGGTCACGATAAAGAACAGGTTGCACAGATCGGTGATGGTATTGACGATACCGTTGGAGAGCAGATCACTTAAGCTGTTCACGTAGTTGACCACCCGGACCTGGATCTTGCCGTGGGGCCTGTTGTCGTAATAGGAAAAAGGAAGATCCTGCAGATGTTCAAAAATATCGCTCCGCAGGTCATGGATGATCTGCTGGCCGATGATATTGGTATGCTTGATCTTATAGCGCAGGCTGATGGCGGAATACAGGGCGGCAAGCAGTGTCAGCCCGCTGTAAAAAGCCACGCCGCGCATATCCTTCGCAGGGATGCACACGTCCATGATGCGCAGGAAAAACTGCGGAATCAGCATGGTAAAGGCGGAAGCGGTCAGCATCATCACCGCCACGGAGAAGAAGCGTTTCCGGTACGGCTTTAAGTAGGCCATCAACCGTTTGAACTGGTCAAAGTCGAAGCTCTCTTCTAAAATCTCGTCTACGTCGTATTTGTTACGTGCCATGGATGTTTCATTCCTTTCTATGATGTTAAGAGACTGCGAATCCGGCGCGGCGCATTTCTTCCGCGGAGGGAATCTCTCCGTACTGATGGTGGAAGGCGCTGGCATAATATCCGTTTTGTGCCAGCAGTTCTTTGTGGGTGCCCCGTTCGATGATGCGGCCGTTGTCCATGACAAGGATCAGATCCGCGTCCTTGATGGAAGAGATCCGGTAGGCGATCACGAAGACGGTGCACTGACCGTTTAATTTTTTCAGCTGGTTCTGTATGTAGCTTTCTGTCTCCATGTCCACGGCGGATGTGGTGTCGTCCAGGATCAGGATAGAAGGCTTCTTGAGCAGCGCCCGGGCCAGGGAGATACGCTGCTTCTGACCGCCGGAAAGGCCGACGCCCCGCTCGCCCACGACGGTGTCATAACCGTCCGGCATTCCCTTGATAAAGTGGTTGGCGTCCGCCATGACGGCAGCGTCATGGATATCCTCAAAGGAGCAGTGGGGACGGCCGTAAGCGATATTTCCCTCGATGGTGTCGGAGAACAGGAAGATATCCTGCATGGCCATGCCGATGTTGTCCCGCAGCTCGTAGAGATCCAGATCTTTTACGTTGACGCCGTCCACCAGAACCTGACCGCTGTCCGCGTCCACAAAGCGGCAGAGCAGATTCATGATGGTGGATTTGCCTGCTCCGGTGGAACCCAGAATGCCGATGGTCTGTCCCTTGGAGGCGGCAAAACTGATATCGCTGACGATGGTCTCACCGTCCGCCGTATAGGAAACGTTCCGAAACTCCACGTCTCCCCGGTACTGCCGGCTTTTGACCGGTTCAGTCGGCATTTTGATCCTGGGTTCTTCCACGTAAGTGTCGTAGATCTTTTCTACGGAGGTGAGGAAGCGGTGAATGTCGTTGACCCACCAGCCGGCCATTCTCAGCGGCATGTTCAACATCCACAGATAGCCGTTCACCGTGACCAGATTGCCGATGGTGATCTCCTCCTGAATGACCATGTAGCCGCCGTAGAACATCAGCGCCACGTTGAGCAGATAGGAGAGCACTTCAAACACGGGCAGGTACTTCATCCAGACCCGGGAGGAGGCAAGCTGCGCCTCCAGATAGGCGTCGTTTTCTTTATTAAATTTTTCGATTTCAAAGTCCTCCTTGGCGAAGGCCTTGACTACCCGGTTGCCGCTGACATTTTCCTGGACAAAAGAATTCAGGGAAGAGAAGCGGTTGCGGATGCGGGCGAAGGTGGGCCGCACCTCCTTCGACTGCCGCACGGTGGCAAGGGCAGTGAAAGGCAGGACGAAAAGCATACACAGCGCCAGCTTCACATTGACCGTAAAGATCATCAGCAGGGCAAACACAAACATCAGCAGATTTTCGTAAACGGCGTAGATGATATAGGCGGTAAAATGCCGGATGGCATCCATGTCACCGGTCTGTCGACTCATCAGGTCACCAGTCTTTTTGTGGTTAAAAAAGTTCAGATCCTCCAGCAGCAGGCGGCGGAAAAACTTGTCGCGCATATCGTAGAGAACGCCCTGAGAACAGCTCTCGAAGATCACCTGATGGGCGAAACGCAGGGCGCCCCGCACCAATGTCACCGAAAGCAGGATCAGGATCAATCGCGGCAGCTGGTCCAGTGCCCCGCCCCGGATCACGTCGTCCACGATGCGCCCGGAGATATACGGATTTACAATGGACAGAACGGAGATCGCGGTGGTCATCACAAGCCCTATGCACAGCAATACACAGTATTTTTTCAGAAATCCCCAGAACCATTTTATGGGTGTCATATGATATCCTCCCTTGAAACAGATTGAAATAAATTTTTTAATTTAAGAAAACCCTTGTTAATTTTATAATTTTGAGGTAAAAAGGAAATGTACTATCTTGCGGGCTGCCTGTCGGATGTTGTTATGTTGCGGGGATGTGCAGGTTGTACAAAATTATCTGCAATTTTTCAGACAAAATGCCAATGCTGTCCGGTGGAAGCGGATTGTCCCAAAATCATGGCAGGAACTTAACTTACCGGTTCCTGGATTGTGACGGGTGGAATGGAGAACACGATGAGAGAACAGGAAACTTTGCTGCAGGAAGATTTTAACCCTGCCTTTCTTTTTACATGGAAAGGGATCCGCAGGGAGGATGAAAAGAATTTTCATAAGCATGAGTATGTGGAATTCTGCTATGTGATGTCAGGACAGGGCCGCCATCGGATCGAGGACCGGGTCTACGAGGTCAGTGAGGGGGATTTGATCCTGATCAACGCCGGGCAGCATCATCAGGCGCTGGTCAGTGCGAGCGGCGGTCCGGCGGTGGAATTCTACGTGGGCATGACGGATATCCACCTAAGAGGCTACGAGAAGAACTGCCTTCCGGCGCCGGAGGATGAGCCGATCCTGCACACGTCGGGAGAGTTGAAGATGAAGCTGAGCAGACTGTGTATTTCCATGGAAGCGGAGAAGGAGACGGAGCGGCTTGGCGGTTACTTCATGATGAAGACCTACGCGCTGCAGATGCTGCTGCTCTTTATCAGAGGACAGGAGCAGCCCCGGAAGGAACGGCCTGTGGAGCAGTATGCCTTCGAGTCGGTGAACCGGAAATATCTGGTGGAGAAGATCATGGATTACTTCGAGGAGCATTACACGCAGAAGATCTCTCTGGGGCAGATCGCGGGCAACATGTACTTGAGTCCCTTTTATATATCGAAGATCTTCAAGGCGGAGACCGGGGAGACACCCATTCATTCCCTGATCGACATCCGCATGGAGAAAGCCAGGGAACTGCTTCTGGCGGAGCCGGGCTTAAGCATTCAGGAGGTGGCGGCGCGGGTTGGGTATGATGACGCCTATCATTTCAGCAAGCTGTTTAAGAAGAAGTTTGGCGTCGCACCTTCGGCGGTGCGGAAGCAAGAGGGGTAGGGGAATAATTAAGAGGAGTAAGACGGCAACAGCTTTTGTGTATATTGACAGCTGCTGCCGTTTTGCTTTTATGTAGACATATCTGTATTTTCTTATTATGTCATCAACATAGGTGTGCAGGTGGACAGAAGATATAATCCCTGGATAGAAATTCAGGTTGAACCTCGCACGATCAGTTCAGTATCCAAGATAACACGTCTGTTTAAAATCGGGGTTCCTTCCATCAAATCCATCAATAAATTGCAGCTCTGGTAACCGATTTGGTAAGTGGGCTGGCTGACTGTGGTGATGGAAGGGACTGTCATGGTTGTCAAATATATATTATCAAATCCAAGGATAGCAACATCCTGAGGAATTGAGAGGTTCAGGCTGCGTGCCGCTTTGATCACAGCGCTGGCAAACATGTCGGATACGCAGAAGAAAGCGTCCGGACGCTCGTCTGAGGAGAGGATGCTGACAGCTGTTGAGTATGCAAATTCGGCATCAATACCGGGCAGGTGTGCGATCCAGTGCTCCTGTATGGGCAGGCCGGCATTCTGAAGAGCGGCGCGGTATCCACGCTCACGGTGGACGGCATAGTTGTAGTCCAAGGAGGAATTCAGCAGGGCGATCCGCCGTTTGCCGATGGAAATCAGATATTCCATAGCATCATGTGCGGCATTGAAGTCGTCTATGGCAACGAAGGGAACCGCATCTGTATCGGAATGTTCGGAACACATCACGACAGGATGCTGCAGGCAAAGACTGTCAAGAAGAGCCTGATCCGGAATCAGATGAGCGAAAATGATACCGCCGAATACCTGCTGATTGAGCAGAAAACGGTAGGCGTCAGGGGAACGGAAGTTCTCCATCTGTTGTAAAAACAGACGATATCCGCGGCGTCTGGCGGCCGCCTGTATACCGCTGATGATTTCTGCGTTAAATGGGTTATCAAAATCGGGAAAACTGGTGAGAATAAACTTACTGTCACTCTGACCGTCCTTACGCTGATAATTCAGATCCTTCATGGCTCGGAGAACTCTTTCACGGGTCTCGGGCTTTACGGTACCGGACTGATTGATCACACGGGAAGCCGTAGCAATCGATACGTTTGCCTTTTCCGCGATCTGGCTGATGGTTAGATTTTTAGAGAGCGCCATATATTTTACGTTCCTTTTCTATTTTATGATTTTTTTTCATTATACATGTTTTCTTATAGGATGACAATTATAAGTTTTCGAAAAAATTACAAATCCCAGAAGTGGAAAAATATAATAAGACAATACGGTTTTTGTTTAAAATGCATAATTTTTGGTGTTTAAATTTAACAAATCATACAAAATGTATATTTTTGATTAAGATTCTCTTTACTTTTTCTGCAATGGCAAGTATACTGAAAATGTAAATTTTACGAAAAATATGAAAAAAATTATGAAATATTTTCAGAAAGAGGTGAAAAATTTGCGATGGGGTTTTGTTGGAACCGGAAAGATTGCACAGAGGATCATGGAAGCCTTTGAACTGGTGCCGGAGGCGGAGGTGGTCGCAGCTTACAGCCGTAACATTAAAGCGATGCAGGAATTCTGCAATCAGTGGAAGATTCCGAAGCAGTATGGAACGGTGGAAGAACTGGTCAACGATCCGGAGGTTGACATCGTATATCTGGCGACACCGCATATTGTGCATTATGAGCATACGATGAAGGCGCTACAGGCCGGTAAGCATGTTCTATGTGAGAAGCCGATTGCGATGTCGGAACGGGAGACGCAGGGGATGGTCGATCTTGCAAGGGAGAAGGGCGTTTTTCTTATGGAAGCTCTGTGGTCACGTTTTTTTCCGATTGCTGTCTGGCTGAGAGAGCTGATTGATTCGGGAAAAATGGGGAAGGTCTCTAATGTGATGGCAGACTTTTCCTATCAGGCGGAGTATGATCCGGAATACCGCTTCTTTAAGAAAGAGCTGGGAGGCGGAGCGATGCGTGGAGCAGGGATTTATCCATTGTCCATGGCAGCGATGGTATTTGGAGAAATACCCTGTGAGATCAAGGCTATGGCGGAGACGAGAAACGGAGTTGATTTAAGAAGCAGTGCGCTTCTCCGATTTCCCTGTGGCGGTACGGCACAGATTTATACCGGTTTTCAGAGCGAGTCCGTCTGGGCGGCCAATATCGCATTTGAAAAGGGCGCCGTATACATTCCCAACTTCTGGCATCCGGATCGGGCGTATATTATTCGGGATGGCGAAGCGGTGGAAACAGTGGAAATGCCCTTTACGTTTCCGGGATTCCAATTCGAGATCATAGAGACCATAAAGTGTATTCAGGCAGGCAGGACAGAGTGCAGTGTGATGCCTTTGGATGAAAGCGTTGCGTTAGCGGGCGTGATAGATGAGATGTATCGTCAATGGGATGTGGAAGGAACTGAACGGTTACGGTAAGGGGGCAGCGATGGAGACGTTGAGAATAGGAATCGTAGGTGTTGGATATATCGGCAATAAGCATATAGAGACCATTCGCAGAATACCACATACGAGAATTATGGGAGTCGTGGATGCAGACTATGAACGGGCGTGCCGGATGGCCAGGGATTTGGGAATCCCCTGTGTGTATACGACTGTAGATGAAATGCTGGCATCGGACCAGATCGATGTAATACACAATTGTACTCCCACATCAAAGCATTTCGAAGTGAATAAGAAGGTCATATGTGCAGGAAAAAGTCTGTATTGCGAAAAGCCGCTGACAATGAATCTGGAAGAGGCTGCCGAGCTTATGGCGCTGTTGGAAAAGAATCCGGTGCCAAATGCCGTAAATCTGAATTATCGTATGAATGCTCTTGTTCAGGAGATGAGAACAAGAGTGCAGGATGGGGAGAGCGGGCGTCTTTTTATGGTGACAGGCAGTTATGTGCAGGACTGGATGATGTATCAGGACGATTATGATTGGCGTCTTGACCTTGAGATGGGGGGAAGATCCAGGGCACTTTCCGATATCGGTTCCCATCTGTTTGATCTGTGTCAGTTTGTTACCGGTCAGCACATCACAGCAGTGAATGCAAAGCTGATGATCGTGCATCCCAAAAGGCTGCATTATGAAAAGGATGGGGGCACTTTTTCCAAAGAAAAGGGCAGATTTCTTGGAGAGGTAGAGGTGCAGAATGAGGATGTTGCAAATATCATGATCCGTCTGTCAGGGGGCGCGGAGGGAATGATGCAGGTATCTCAGATCACTGCAGGGCACAAGAACGATCTGCGTCTGCGCCTAGATCTGGAAAAATGTTCTTATGAGTGGAAACAGGAAAATGGGGACATGCTTTACATAGGATACCGTGGTAGGCCCAACGAGATTCTGCATCGGGAGGCGGATATGCTTTCAGAGCAGGTTCGCGGTTTTTCCCGCCTGCCTGCCGGGCATCCCGAGGGGTGGAATGATGTGCTGTACAATGCAATCAGTGCATTCTACCGTTCTATTAATGAAAAGAACGATGGACAGACAGTTCCTTATGCGACGATAGAAGATGGAGTCAGTGTAATGAAGGTTATAGATGCCTGTATGAAGAGCGACAGGGAAATGCGCTGGGTTGATGTGGAGATGGGAGCCTGCTTATGAAGAAATTTCTTTTAAAACGGATTTTGATCATGATACCGGTTTTCTTCGGAATGACCATACTGGTTTTTGTACTCTCCAATCTTACACCGGGATCGCCGGTTGACGCGATGATCACGGCAGATATGACGCCGGCAGACATTGAGGCATTGTATGTGAGAATGGGGCTTGACCAGCCTCTGTATATACAATATCTCAGGTGGCTGGGAAGATTGTTTCAGGGAAGTCTTGGATATTCTTTCCGGACCGGCACGGCAGTGACCGGTGTGATCGGAGAACGTGTGGGACCGACGCTGCTTTTGACCGGGACGGCGCTTGCACTGGCGATTGCAGCCGGGGTGTTGTTTGGAGTGGCTGCGGCGTGCAAACCTTATTCCGTATGGGATTATATGGCTTCCGGGCTTTCCTTCATCGGAGCGGGCGTGCCGACCTTCTTTCTGGCGTTGGTTTTTATCTATTGCTTTGCAGTGAAGTTGCAGTGGCTGCCTACAGGCGGCATGTATGCCAATGCGAGTACAAAGGACTGGCTGGATGTGGCAAAGCATCTGCTGATGCCGGCGGTGCTGCTGGGTATCTCCATGATGGGGGGATATATCCGCCAGACGCGCAGTTCGATGTTAGAAGTCATGGGAGAAGAATATGTAAAGATGGCACGCGCAAAAGGCATGCGGGAGAAAGTTGTCCTGTATTCCCATGCACTGCGCAATGCAATGCTTCCCGTGGCGACACAGATCGGTATGTCGGTGCCGTTCCTTGTAGGGGGAGCGGTGGTAACAGAGCAGGTTTTTGGATGGCCCGGTATGGGCAGTCTGATGGTACTTTCCATCACGTACAGAGATTATCCTGTGATCATGGGAGTGACGGTGTATACAACCTGCGCCGTTATGGTGGTAAACCTGCTGATGGATATCATCTATGCGCTTTTGGATCCGCGAGTCCGCAATTAAGAGAAGGGAGCTGTCATCATGGATAAGATAAAGAAAGAAAATGTGCAGAACTCCTTCTGGAGAAATACAATACAAAAATTTATGAAACATAGAGTGGCGATGTTTTCGCTCCTGCTCCTGACAGTGGAGATTCTGGCTGTTATCCTGCTGCCTCTGCTCATGGATCTGGATCCTTATACTACGAATGCGGGGTGTTTCAGTATGGCGCCGGATGAACGCTTTCTGCTGGGGACGGATGAGGTGGGAAGGGATGTGTTTTCCAGGCTTGTCTACGGAGGCAGAGTCTCCATCATGGTAGGATTTGTATCTGCACTGTTGAGCGCAGTGGTCGGTATCCCGCTTGGACTGCTGGCAGGTTATTACGGCGGCGTCATACGCATGGTGATCATGCGTCTTGTGGATATTTTCATGTCCTTCCCGGCCATGATCATACAACTGGTGCTTGTTACCGTACTTGGGGCATCGGCGGCCTCTGTCATGCTTGTGATCGGGCTTTTGGGATGGACAGGTTTTGCACGCCTAACATACAGTAAGGTTATTTCAGTGAAGGAACAGGAGTATGTGGAAGCGGCCAGAGCCAGCGGTGCAACGAACCTGCGTCAGATGTTTCAATATATTCTGCCTAATTCTCTGGCTCCTCTTTTCGTGCAGTTCAGTTTCAGCGTTGCAAGTGCAATCCTGCAGGAATCAGGGCTGAGTTTTCTCGGGCTGGGGGTTCCTGTACCTACCGCATCCTGGGGGAATATGATCTATTCTGCTCAGAGTTTGAGTACCCTTGTATATCGTCCATGGATGTGGGTGCCGGCCGGTACGATTCTGGTGGCTACTGTGTTGAGTATCAATTTTATTGGAGACGGTTTGCGGGATGCGCTTGATCCGAAAATGAAACTCTAGCGTGAAGGGAAGAACGCAGAATGCTCGCGATATTGGGAGGAGGGAATGAGTGGATGGAAGATAAAGTATTGCTGCAGGTGAGCCATCTCAGGACACAGTTTGAGACAAAGGAAGGCATAATTCCGGCAGTGGATGATATCAGTTTTACGGTGGAGAGAGGACAGGTTCTGGGGATTGTCGGAGAATCCGGATGCGGCAAGAGTGTGACAAGCATGTCCATTCTGAAACTGATTGAAAAGTATAACGGCAGGATTCTGGCAGGAAGTTCTGTCAAACTGGAAGGCCGTGAACTTTTGGGACTTTCGGAAGCAGAGATGTGCAATATTCGAGGAAGAGAGATCGCCATGATCTTTCAGGATCCGATGACGTCTTTAAATCCGGTCTTCACGATAGAGAGGCAGATGGTGGAAACGATCGTTCGGCATAAGAAGATCGGCAGGAAGGCAGCACATTCCACAGCGATTGAATGGCTTGCGAAGGTGGGGATTCCGGAACCGGAGAAGCGGATAAAGGAGTATCCGCATCAGCTCTCAGGTGGAATGCGGCAGAGAGTGATCATCGCGATTGCCCTTTCGTGCGATCCAAAGCTGCTGATCGCGGACGAACCTACCACTGCGCTGGATGTGACGATTCAGGCACAGATATTGGATCTTTTGAGAAAGCTCAAGGATGAGGTGAACGCGGCGATTATCCTGATCACCCATGATATGGGAGTGGTGGCGGAGATGGCAGATCATATTCTGGTTATGTATGCGGGACGTGCTCTGGAATACGGAACGAAACAGCAGATCTTCAGGAATCCGAGACATCCTTATACGAAAGGGCTTCTGGCATCGATCCCGCGTATGGACAGACAGGAGGAACGCTTGTTTTCCATAGAAGGCAATGTGCCGAATCTTCTGAAACCGGTTGAAGGATGCGTCTTTCGGGAACGATGTGGATATGCCAGGGAGGTGTGCGACAGGTGCCGGCCGGAACTTCTATCGCTGCCGGACGAGAGCCGTGTAAGCTGTCTGCTGTATGAAAAAGAAGCAAAGGAGAGTGCATATGAATGATTCGAACGCTTTGCTCGCCGTGCAAAATGTAAAAAAATATTTCAAAGGGACGAAGGGATGCCAGGTTAAGGCTGTTGACGATGTGAGTTTTGCTGTCGCAAAAGGGGAAACTCTTGGTCTGGTGGGAGAGTCCGGCTGCGGAAAATCCACGCTGGGGCGGACCGTGCTCAATCTTGTGAATGCCACAGAAGGAGGCGTGATCTATGAGGGAAGAGATATCCTGAAATTGCCGCAGACGGAAATGCGGATGCTGCGAAAGAAGCTGCAGATGGTATTCCAGAATCCCTATTCCTCCCTGAATCCCAGAATGACGGTATTGGAAGCCGTACGTGCGCCGCTTGATATTTTCGGAATCGGAACAAAGGAAGAGCGGTTTGAGAGAAGCAGGGATATTTTGAAATATGTGGGACTGGATGAATATCAGATGTATCGATATCCACATGAATTTTCGGGTGGACAGAGACAGAGGATCGTGATTGCGAGGGCGATTATTTCCGAGCCGGATTTTGTGGTGTGTGATGAGCCGGTTTCGGCGCTGGATGTATCGGTGCGTGCACAGGTACTGAATTTGATGCAGGATATTCAGAAGGAAAGAGGAGTCGCATATCTGTTTATATCCCATGATCTGAGTGTGGTAAAGCATATCAGTGACAGGATCGCAGTCATGTATCTGGGAAAGATCGTAGAGATCTCTCCTAGGGAGACGCTGTATGATCAGCCGGGACATCCGTATACACAGGCGCTTCTGTCGGCAATTCCGATTCCGGATACAGATATTGTCAGGGAACGGATCATTCTCAAGGGGGATCTGCCCAGTCCGATGAATCCCCCGACAGGATGCCGGTTCCATACCCGGTGCCGGTTTGCCGTAGAAGAGTGCAGGATGAAAGAGCCAAAGATACGCTTTGATGAAAGCGGCCACGGGGTAGCATGCCATAGGTGGAAGGAGTGAGAAGATGACAGAAAGAGAACTGGCCCGGCGTATCGACCAGTGGGCGAAAGAACATGAAGAGGAACTTGTGCGTGACCTGATGCGGGCGGTGGACTGTGAAAGTGTGAGCAGACCGGGGGAAGGCGGTTATGCAATGGGAACGGGTTGTAAAGAATGTGCGGATCTGATGCTTTCGCTGGGAGAGCAGTATGGATTTGAGATACAGAACGATGATTACTATTGTATAAGCATTCTGTATCCGGGAATAGATAAGAAGGAGCTGGGGATTTTGGGACATATGGATGTTGTTCCGGCGGGGAGCGGGTGGCATTACGAACCGTATCGTTCCGTTCACAGGGACGGATTCGTAATCGGCCGCGGAAGCAGTGACAATAAAGGACCTGCCATGATGTCATTGTATGTACTGCGATGCATGAAGGAACTGGGGCTTTCTATGACACATACGCTCAGGCTGATCATCGGTTTTAATGAGGAAGCCGGAATGAAGGATGTTGAGCATTATCTGAAAGGACACTGTCCGCCTGAATACACCTTGATCTGTGATGGCGGATGGGCCATGTGCATAGGTGAGAAGGGAATCCTCACGGCTGATTTGGTATTTCCTGCGGGGGAGGGTAATCTGCTGGACATCAGCGGAGGCGTTGCCTCCAACTCGGTTCCGGATACAGCATGGGCACGGCTGAAAGATGTTTCGGCAGAGGCAGTCAGATACCTGCAGCAGGAACGGCCGGAGGTGGAAATCTTAATGGAAGGAGACGAGGTAACAATTCGTGCCTATGGAAAAGCAGCGCATGCGTTTGTACCGCATGAAGGGGAGAACGCCATATACAGGTTATTGGCTCTTCTGAGTGACTATGGACTTGTGACGGGTCAGACAGCGCGGCGGCTGCATACTCTGCGGGAGTGTTTCTGTGATGACTATGGGGTCGGACTTCGGATTGACAAGGAGGATGCACTGTCAGGAAAGACAACCTGCGTCGGCGGGATGATCCGCATGGAGGAGGGCATGATACGTCAGAATATTAATGTCCGTTATGCGGTGGAGCAGAATTCGGAGGAACTGTTGTGTAAGCTGCAGGAACGCTGCGGAGAACTGGGGATACTGCTGGAGAATCTTGAGTACAGCGATCCACGATTTACGTCTCCGGAACTGCCGGTGCCGAAACTGCTTTTAGATACATGTCATGAGTTTCTGGAAAGACAGTATGAACCTTATGTGATGGGCGGGGGAACTCACGCGAGAAAGTTCCCGAATGCGCTTCCCTACGGTCCGGGGATCATGGACTATCGAAATCCTTTTGGTTCGCCTCATGGGATTGATGAGGCAATATGTATAGAACATCTGACACAGGCCATGAAAGTGTATGTCATTGCGCTGCTTCGGCTGGATGCATATTTTAAGGAATGAACTCACTGCCGGGATCAGCCGGCTTGAGAATAAAAGAATGGAGGAAACACGAATGAAAAAGAAGATTGTGAAACTGATGGCACTTTGTATGGCAGCAGTTCTGGGGCTTACAGCCTGTGGACAGGCGGCGGAAAATCCGCCGGCAGCGGACAGCGCCGCAGAAGAGAATGTGGCGGCTGAAAAGCCGGACGGCAGTACGCAGGAGGCAGAAAAGCCGGCGGCCAAAGAGGAGGCCGGTGGTGAGAAGGTAGTTACATTGGCGGCAACGGCTGCATGGATGTCCATGTGTCCTTTGACCTGGGTGACGAAAGATGCACAGATTGCATTCTCCTATCCGGTTTTTGACACGCTGGTCAATGTCAATGCAGATGGTGAGATCACACCGCGTCTGCTGCAGAGCTGGGAGCAGTCCGAAGACGGCTTGACAATCACCGGAAAACTGAATCCGGATGCCAAATGGCATGATGGCGAGAAGGTAACTGCAAATGATATTGTTTTTACTTACTCAATGTTAAGCAATTCTGAGGTTGAAGCAGAACGGACCTGCCGCCTGATCACAGGAACTGATGATGCAGGTATCATCACCGATGCGGATGCATTCGGAATTAAGGCAGTTGATGATGAGACAGTGGAATTTACGTTGAAACAGCCGACTACGTTGCTGAATTTCTTCTATACATTCCGCTTTGCGCTGGTAGTTCCGGAGCACTGCCTGAAGGACATTCCTGCTGCAAGCCTGACAAGTGATCCTTTCTGGGAGAACCCTGTTGGATCAGGACCGTTTAAGTTTGACTCTTATATTTCCGGAGAACGTATGGAATACACGGCCTTTGATGAGTATTATCTGGGCAGGCCTGATTTTGACCGCCTGATCATCCGCGTGATCCCAGCCAACAATATTTTATCGGCAATGATGTCAGGAGAAGTGGACTCCACTGTTTACGGATCGTTGATGTCCTATAATGACTATGAGCTGGCAAAGCAGGATGCATCCATGAATACTCTGGAAATTCCCGGATTCCAGAATGATCACCTTTTTATGGATAATGAAAAGTATGATGCCACTTTCCGTGTTGCGGTGGATCATGCAATTGACAAGCAGGCGATCATAGATAATCTTCTGCATGGTTATGGCCAGGTGGCGATCAGTGCGATCTATCCCGATAATCCGTACCGTCTGGAAGGAATAGAGGGCAATGCTTATGACCCAGAACTGGCTAAGGAAATGCTTTCTCAGACGACATGGGATCAGGACCGTGATCTGGTGTGCCTGGTGCAGGCGGATCAGGAACTTCGCTGTAATGTGGCTGTAATGCTGCAGCAGATGCTGGCGGAAGTAGGGATCAATATTACGGTGGAGACAGGGGATATGGCGACGATCAGTTCCAGACTGATGGATGGCGATTATGATTTTGCGATCATGGGTTCTGCTTCAGCTCCGTTTGAACCAAGTGAGAGTTCCGGATACTTTAACGTAATTCCAAATGGATGGACCCACATGACAGACACAAGCTGGGCAGAACTGTATAACCGCGGTCTTCAGGGTGCGACCTTTGAAGAGCGCTGTGAACCTTATTATGAATTACAGCGTCGGCTGGTAGCGGAGGTGCCGATGGCATTCCTGTATCATAAAGATCAGCTCTTCGCCTATAACGGAAGATTGACAGAGGTTCCTTTTGAAGATTTTTCTATTAAATCATGGAAATATTGGGAGTGGAAAGTACAGTAACCATTCTCTGATGAGCAATTTACTCAACAAACTGAACAGGTTCAGTTAGAATTTGTGACGCTTCGGAATGGAGGAAAGATTG
>OFFY01000909.1_pt1 | contig 28003 bp, 23 predicted proteins | sample 1521481 | NCBI WGS metagenome assembly OFFY01 (sample SAMEA3504117, study PRJEB24116) | mouse gut metagenome | biome: mouse gut; feature: mouse-associated habitat; material: faeces | place: Denmark | collected 2011
GAAGCTACGCCGCAGAGCGAGAGTGTTCAGAAAGTGGAGGAAAAGGCAGAAGCCGCCGCAGCACCGGCTGTGCAGGCGCCCGCAGCTCCCGCACCGGCTTCCCAGCCGGCTCCTGCATCGGCGCCCCAGGCAGGCGCAGCAGGGACCGTGCCTCCCGCGGCAGCGCCGAGACCGGTGCGTTCGAACGAAGTTTATGATGAGAAGACTTATCCCAAGGAGCTTGACAGCGGTGAGGAGGCCAGCGGTATCTTGGAAGTTATGCCGGACGGCTATGGCTTTATCCGCTGTGAGAATTATCTGCCCGGAGAAAATGACGTGTATGTGGCGCCCAGCCAGATCCGCCGCTTTGGCTTGAAGACCGGCGATATCCTGCGGGGGAATAAGCGCATTAAAACGCAGCAGGAGAAGTTCAGCGCACTGCTGTTCATCCGGACCATCAATGGCTATACCATCGAGGAGGCTTCAAAGCGCAAGGCCTTCGAGGATATGACGCCTATCTTCCCCAATGAGCGCATCCGCCTGGAGACTGCCGGCAGCAGCATTGCCATGAGGGTGATGGATCTGGTCAGCCCGGTAGGCAAGGGACAGCGCGGTATGATCGTGTCTCCGCCCAAGGCAGGAAAGACGACCTTATTAAAGGAAGTGGCAAAGTCCATTCTCCGTACGAATCCCCGTATGCATATGCTGATCCTTCTTATCGATGAGCGTCCCGAGGAGGTGACAGACATCAAGGAGGCAATCAGCGGAACCAATGTGGAGGTCATCTACTCTACCTTTGACGAACTGCCGGAGCATCATAAGAGAGTATCGGAGATGACTATAGAGCGTGCAAAGCGCCTGGTAGAACATAAAAAGGATGTGGTGATCCTTCTGGACAGTATCACCCGTCTGGCGAGAGCTTATAACTTGGTGGTACCGCCCAGCGGACGTACGCTGTCCGGCGGTCTTGATCCGGCTGCGCTACACATGCCCAAACGATTTTTCGGTGCCGCCAGAAATATGCGGGAAGGCGGCAGCCTGACCATCCTTGCCACGGCGCTGGTGGATACCGGCAGCAAGATGGATGATGTGGTGTATGAAGAATTCAAGGGAACGGGCAACATGGAAATGATCCTGGACAGGAAGCTTTCCGAAAAGCGTATTTTTCCGGCTATCGATTTGGCGAAATCCGGTACCAGAAGAGAAGATCTGCTTCTGAATACGGAAGAGCTGGATGCCATCAATATCATGCGAAGAGCTTTGAACGGAATGAAGCCGGACGAAGCTACAGACCGGATTTTGGACATGTTTGCCAGAACGAGAAATAACAATGATTTCGTCCAAATGGTAAAAAGAAACAAATTTATTTAAAATAGGACTTGCAACTGTGCCGGCTATGTGCTACAATAATACCGCTGTTTGTGGTTCCATAAGCAGTACGGATGCGAACGACAAATAAGGCTGTAATGATTATAGAAGAGGTGAATACAATGAAAGAAGGAATCCATCCCAAGTACTATCAGGCAACAGTGACCTGTAACTGCGGGAACACTTTCGTGACAGGTTCCACGAAGCCCGAGATTCATGTAGAGGTCTGTTCCAAGTGTCATTCGTTCTACACCGGCCAGCAGAAGACGGCAAGGGCTGATGGACGTATTGAGAAGTTCAACAGGAAATACGGCGTTAAATAGGAATCGCAGGAAAGGTTGAGGTGCTTGGTATCTCAACCTTTTTCACCTTATAAGAACGGAGGATTTTAGGAGGCGCATTATGGCAGGAAAAAGACGCAGCTGTTATTCCGGAATCGGCGGGCAGGCTGTTCTGGAAGGCGTTATGATGAAAAATAAGGATAAATATGCTGTCGCCGTCAGACGGCCTGACGGCGGGATCTCAGTAGAGATCGACAATTATACAGGCATTCTGGGAAGCAGCAAGATAAAGGAGATTCCATTCATCCGGGGTGTATTTAATTTTATAGACTCCCTGATTCTGGGGATGAGATGCCTGAATTATTCCGCATCCTTTTATGAGGAAGAAGGGGAGATACAGCCGGAGAAGAACGGTATCGGCGATAAGATGATGAGTGTGCTGGTGACCTGTATTTCACTGGTGCTTGCGGTGGGGGGTTTCATTGTATTGCCCTATTACCTGGCATCTCTGTTGAATGGAAGGTTGATGAATCAATCTTTGATCGCTATCATTGAAGGGGTGGTCCGCATTTTGATTTTTGTTCTCTATGTGAGTGCAATCAGCCTTATGAAAGATATACGGCGGCTGTACCGCTATCATGGAGCAGAACATAAGTGCATCAACTGTATAGAGAAAGGCAGGGCGCTGACGGTGGATAATGCCATGCGCAGTTCCAGGCTTCACAAGAGATGCGGTACCAGCTTTTTATTCTTTGTATTTTTTGTCAGCATTATTTTATTTTTCTTTATACGCGTGGAGAACCCTGCAGCCCGTGTGGGTCTGCGGATATTGTTGATGCCTGTGGTGGCCGGTATTTCATACGAGATCATCCGCCTGGCCGGCCGGACGGATTTTTTCCTGATCCGATTGATTTCTGCGCCGGGGATGGCGATTCAGCGTATGACAACGAAGGAACCGGACAGAGATATGGTGGAAGTGGCAATAGCTTCCGTGGAAGCGGTATTTGACTGGAGAAAGTATCAGAAGGAGCAGTTCGGATATGCGCCGGAGGAAGGAAATGACGCTTCGTGAATGCAGAATGTGGTGAATGAGCCGAACGAAAGAAGCCGTAAACCTTATCGGCAAAAGGACGGCTGGGGCGGCAAGAAGGAGTACGTGCCATGACCTATGGAGAATTATACCTTCAGGGGAAGGGGAGACTGCTTGATGCAGGGGTAGCGGAGGCAGAGCTGGAGGCAAGGCTGCTGTTGGAATTCGTCTGCAAAACGGGACGCAATGATCTGCTGGTTCATGGAGACAGAGAGGTAGACGGGAATCAGGTGTCTGCATATAATATTCTCATCGGGCAGCGCAGGGAGCGGGTTCCGCTGCAGTATTTGACCGAAGTGCAGGAATTTATGGGCCTGGAGTTTCAGGTGGACAGGCATGTGCTGATTCCCAGACAGGATACGGAGATTTTGGCGGAGGAGGTACTGCGGAATCTGCATGATGGTATGGCAGTGCTGGATATGTGTACCGGATCCGGTTGTATTTTGATCAGCTTGCTCCATTATTCCAACAATTGCCGGGGGGTGGGAGCGGATATCTCGGAAGAGGCCCTTGTGATGGCGCGGCGGAATGCGGAGAGGCTGCTGGGCGCAGCGGCGTCGGACGGAGGACAGCAAGGCTTCTTCGGGCCGAAAATATTGGAGGAGAAGCCCGGTGAGGAAGCGATTACAGACCGTATTCGTTTTATAAAAAGCGATTTGTATGAGCAGATTTCGGACAAATTTGATATCATAGTGTCCAATCCGCCCTATATCTGCAGCGAGGTGATCGATACACTGATGCCGGAGGTGCGGGAGTATGAGCCGCGGTCTGCTTTGGACGGCGGAAAGGATGGGCTGTATTTTTACCGCCGTATCATTGAAGGAAGCAAAAAGCATTTATTCGGCGGCGGAATGCTCTTTCTGGAGATCGGATATGATCAGAGAGAGTCTGTTACAACATTGATGGAGCAGGCCGGTTTTCTGGAGATCCATGCAGTGAAGGATTATTCCGGGCTGGACAGAGTCGTGTACGGAACAAGAGGTTTTGAGATATGCCAGTAAAGCGGAGGAAAGAGATACACAAATCCATATATACGGCAGAATGTGAGGAAATATATGTTTGACAGATTGGAAGATTTACTGATTCGCTTTGAAGAGATTATGGGGGAGCTTCATGAGCCGACGGTGACAGGGAATCAGGAGCGTTTTCGCAAGCTGATGAAGGAGCAGAGTGATTTGACTCCTATTGTAAATGCATATACGGAGTATAAGAAATGTAAGCAGGACATCGAAGATTCTCTTGCCATGTTGGAAGAGGAGAGCGATGAAGAAATGCGGGATATGATCAAGGAGACCTTAAACGAGGGCAGAAAGCGTGCGGAAGAGCTGGAACAGGAGTTAAAGATCCTGCTTTTGCCCAAGGATCCCAATGATGATAAAAATGTAATTGTAGAGATCCGTGCGGGAGCCGGCGGGGATGAGGCGGCGCTTTTTGCGGCAGAGATTTTCCGGATGTACGTGCATTATGCAGAAAGCCAGCGGTGGAAGGTGGAGACGCTGAATGTGGACGAGATCGGTATAGGCGGCATGAAGGAAGTACAGTTTGTGATTACAGGGCAGGGCGCTTATTCTAAAATGAAATATGAAAGCGGGGTTCATCGGGTACAGCGGGTGCCGGAGACGGAGAGCGGCGGACGGATTCATACATCTACCATCAGTGTGGCGGTTATGCCTGAGGTGGATGAGGATATCGATATCGTGATCGATGAAAAAGAAATCCGGGTGGATGTCATGCGGGCTTCCGGCAACGGAGGACAATGTGTAAATACTACGGATTCTGCAGTGCGTCTGACACATTATCCTACGGGAATTGTGGTGTACAGCCAGACCGAGAAATCCCAGCTTCAAAATAAAGCGAAGGCATTTGCTTTGCTGAAATCCAAGCTCTATGATATCGAGCAGCAGCAGAGACACGACGCAGAGGCCGAGATGCGCCGCAGCCAGATCGGTACGGGGGATCGTTCCGAAAAGATCCGTACCTATAATTTCCCCCAGGGACGTGTCACGGATCACCGTATCGGCCTGACCATTTACAAGCTGGACAAGGTGATGAACGGAGATATTCAGGAAATCCTCGATGCCTGCATCTCCGCCGACCAGGCGGCTAAGCTAGTAAAGATGGGAGAAGCCTAGAAGACGCCTGGTCGTTCGAGCGAAGTGGTCAAGCCCCTAAGCCAGTGAAGATGGGAGATATTTGTCAGGAGGCTCGTATGAGTATGAGAGAGCAATTTTTGAGAGAGTGGGGCAAGCTTGCACATGCATGGTCTGTGAGAATTGTCTTCCTGTTCTTTCTGGCCGGAGCGGTTATTGCGGCGATGTCTTCGGATTGTACCGGTTACATGGCTTTGTTTATTGGATGCAGCTATTGGGGAAATATGCCGCTGATTCTGTTTGCCGTCATCGCGGCAGGACAGGTTGCCGGAGAATATCAAAACGGCAGAGCGGCAAGGGCTGCCGCCGAAATAAAAAGAGGCCGGTATTTTGCCGCAAAGGTTATGGGGCTGTTCAGTCTTTCAACCTCTCTTTGTCTGTTTTATACAGCGGTCTTGACTCTATTTTGTTCTGTCAGAAACGGTATCGGCAGCGGATATTTTTCTCATTATCCACTGCAGGTAACCGTTGTTTTGTTCTGCAATATACTTATCTACTGGATTTATATGGCAGTGTTTTTCCTGATAGGAGTGTTGGTGCGCAGAAAATTTTGGGCATTTGCGCTCTCTTTTGGTGTTCTGGTTCTTGAAATTTTCCTGGACTTGAGACTTCATCAGATAAATAGCATAATCTCTGTGGCAGGTCCGTGGACCGCTCTTATGGAGTTTGGAAATTATAGGGGCAGGGCGAATTTTCTGACCTATGATTTTTACCTTTTATTTGTGCCGGGGGTTTATGCGGGAATAGTGGCTTTGGCAATTGCATATTATGCTTTTCGCCGGGGGAAAATGCAGACCGGGTCATACAGGAAAACAGGAAGGCTTTTTGCAGGGCTTGGGAGAACGGCGCAGATATTTGCAGCGATAGCCGTTATATTTCTATTCAGCAGACAGGCCGTGAGCTTGGCTGCTGAAAATACAATGTCTCAGGGGAATCGGCCGCCTGTGGAAAACGTAGGTGAGCTGCGGCTTGTCTACGGAGACAGAAATCTTGACGACGAGGATGCCTTTGTGCTTTTGCTGATGGCAGAAGGATTTACAGAAAAGGAGCAGGGAGACTTTTTCAGTGGGGTTGACAATCTTATATCCAGACTTATGAGCATTTCTCCTTATGATGAATTTGGCGATGTGACAAAAATATATGCGCTTGGCACGATCTCCGCACAGTCCGGGATCAAAGGAGACGGGGCGGCGACCTGGGAGCAGGCGAAACAAGACTCTCGGGATACCTTCTTCGGAACTTCCTTTTGGGGAGGCGGGCAGGCATGGAAGTTAGGACTTTCCCAGGAAGGGGATCAGAAGGTATGTGATCTGAGGCGGCAGTTTTTGCCTGCGGCTGATTTTTGCGGTATTATTGTCAATTCCGATGTGAAAAGGGGAACGGCGTATTTCCATTCCTCAGGAAATACCGTTCTGACAACACTGGACACGGGAGCGCTGCCCCATGAACTGGGACATGCCGTGGCAGGACTTGCAGATGAATATGATCGGAAAGGATATAACAATTTCTATGAAGCGCCTAATATGACGCAGGAGTCTGATCCGCAAAGGGTCAGATGGGCAAAGTATATAGGAGAGGATGATATCAGCGTCTATGCGTGTACTTATAACAGCAGGTGGTGTCATCCCAGCATGAAATGCATTATGCGTGCTTCGGATACAGACAGATTTTGCCTAGTGTGTGAGGATGCGCTGCGGGAGAATATCTGCAAATACTGTGCCGGAGGGAGATTGCTTTTCAGCAGCCTCGGAGAAGAAATCCGCGAATCTGAGACGGGAACCGATATGAGGGAGTATTTTAAAGTCCGCAAGAAGTTCAAAACACTTGAGAGCGATCAGATTCCGGAGAATCTTTTAATACTGAAATATTATGACGAAAACGGAAGAGTTATGGACGAAGTGCCCGGCAGGGCGGGAACATATTTTGTGGAAGCTCAATTTGCCGGTTACCAGACCGTAAATTTTTTCTATGATCCCTGCAGCCTGAAGGTATCCTATGAGATAAAGTTAAGTTCCGCAAAGGTATTCTGGCTTTCCGTGATGCCTCTTTTTGCCGGAATCTCGGTGTGGATTGTGTGGAAGCTACATAAATCGAAAAATACAGATGAAAAATGAGCTGTACAGAAGATTGGAGTGGATATCACATGAAAAAAACAGTGGGAAAGAAAGTGGTTTTTATTATTTTGGGTGCGGCTGTTCTGATTTCAGTTGTCTGTTTGATATGGAGGTTTGCCACAGGTAAGAATTCCGGCGACGCTGCGCGGTTTGCGGAGGAGTACGAACAGGTCGGACAGGACAATATCTTTGTATACAAGAGCGTGGAGCAGGTTTTGGATCTCATGGAAAGCGGAACAGGCATCGTATATCTGGGCTATCCGGAATGCGGCTGGTGCCAGGCCTATGTGCCCTATTTGAACGAGACAGCCCGTGAGAAGGGGATCCGGGAGATATGGTACTGCAATACAAAGGAAGTAAAAGAAAACGACATGGATAAATACTATGAGCTGATTGCCCTGTTAGACGGTCATCTTCAATATACCGAAACAGGGGAACAGTGGATTTATGTGCCAAATGTTTCTTTCCATATAAACGGAAAACTGATCGGAAATGATTATGAGACCTCAAAGGATACCCATGGCCTGACAGAGCCGGAAGACTACTGGACAGAGGAGGAAGTTCGGGATTTGAAGCAGACTTTGTCCGGCTATATGGAGCGGATTGCGGAGGAAGGCAGATGAGCCGTTTTTCGGATACAAAAGACGAAACCAGCAGAGGAATAGTCCAGCTAAGAAATATCAATAGGAAATTTTATAACAGTCTCGAAACGAAGGTGTCCGGAATGAACTTTCAGCTGCGCACTTTGCAGATGAAAGTTCATTCCCCTATAGGGCACCGTAGTGCAGAGACGGTACTGGAATAGGAGGAGAATAGAGATGGCAGGGATGTGCGGTTATAAAGCCGGGAGGGGTCTGGCAATGTTGTGTATCATCGGTATGTTGGGAATGGTCTCCTGCGGTAACGGGGAAGAACCTTTGCAGATAGAATTTTATTATGAAAATGTCTGCGCTTCCTGTGAAGGGGACGCAGATTTTTTCGCTTTGTATAACAGATGCATTTCACCGGAAGAAAAGGAAGCGCTGAATGCGGAGATCGCTACATATAATGTTTTTATGGATTCCTGTAAAGTGCGCTTTGAAGAACGGGCGCAGGATTTGGGAATCCCTGACGGGACATCTCTGCCGGTTTTGATCATTGGAGAAGAGTGGTTTGACGGATATGAGAAAATGGAGGAAGCCCTGCACCGGGTTTTGATAGAGGGAGGACATTGATTAAAAGAACAGGGTATGTTTCTTTATGCTGTTCCAGTCGGCTCACTGGTAAGGAGTTGATTTTATTTTAGCATGCATATTTTCAGATGCCGAAATTCTTAAAATGAGAGAATTCCGGCATTTTTAATGGCTTTGAACGGGTTTTTTAGGCATTTACCAAAATGTATACTTTATGGGACATGGCAATCTGCCCTCCGTATACGTCACAGTTTACAACAATTTTGTCAAAAAAGCAAGAGGAAAAATGACATTTCTTTAGCTATTTTACCAAAGGCGCTATATTATATCTGATGTCCCATAAAGTATACATTTTGGGGCAAAAACTCCGGAGAATCTAATGGGGATCCGAATGTCGTTTTAAGGAGGACGGGTTCGGATCACAACGCAGCTTGACAGACACGTACCTGAAAGCCGAAGATGTCTGGAAGCCGGGAGAATGCGGTTATGACAGCAAAATCCGGCCTGGGAAGTTCCGGTTTGCAGGTGTAGGAAACGGTTTCAGAAGTGGGCAATGAGGGATGGAAGGTGTTTCCGCAGGTGCTGGTGAGCTGAAAAATATATCTATATATAAGGAGGAAAAATGAAGAGGAAAAGTGTTTTAACTGTGGCAATGTCCGCAATTTTGGCAGCATCCATGATGCTGAGCGCTTGCGGCAATGACAGCGGCAATGCAGGTTCTGAGACAGGCGGTGATTCCTCACCTGAAAGCTCTGTAGAGGAGAGCACCAGCGGCGGGGAAAGTTCCGCTGAGGAGAGCACTGGCGGAGAGGAGAGCACTGGCGGAGAAGAGAGTACAGGAGGAGACGAAGGCGGCAGTACAGCCAGTACATATCCCATTGTTGAACCCGGCAGTCTGGAACTGGATATCTTCATGCTGTCCATGCCCAACGTGGAAGATTTTGCCACCAACGATTTCACCAAGTACATGGAAGAGCTGACAGGAATTCATATGAATTTCTATACCGGTACCCGTGATGATGCAGACCAGAAGCTGACCATGCTGCTGAATTCGGATGACTATCCGGATATCCTGATGATCGACCCCGGTATTCCGAAGTATGGCGTAAAGGAAGGAATTATTATTCCTTTGGATGATTATCTAAACGAAGATGTCATGCCGAACTACATGAAGATGATGAGCCAGTTCGATATCAATGTAACCCGTGAGACAGACGGTAAGATTTATTCCCTGGCTAATATCAATGACTGCTTCCATTGTAAGTATGCCCGTAAGATGTGGGTGAACACCAGGCTGTTGGCAGATATCGGATGTGAAGTCCCCACCACCACTGAGGAGTTTAAGGATGTATGTCAGAAATTTGTGGACAAGTATCCTGACGGAGTGGCTGTGGCAGGTGCAGATACCGGGTGGTTTGTCCGCATGCAGGACTGGATTCTCGGCGCATATACTTTTATCCCCAGCAGCACAAACAAGCTGGCATTGGACAAAACTACAGGAAAAGTTGTAAACGTTGCAGCTACTGACGAGTACAAGGAAGGCCTGAAGTATATCAACGAGCTGTATCAGATCGGCGCTATTGATGACAGTGCTTTTACCCAGACATCAGAGGATATGAAACGTCTGGTTAACACCACAGACGTTCTGTTCTTCCCCGCAGGAACCATTTCCGATATCATTGACTCTGTATCCGCCAACGAGCTGTACAGAGAGTATGCTCCCATGGCTCCCATTGCCGGACCGGACGGAACCAGGAATGCCTGGACACAGCCGAACTACGGCGTAAGTTCTGGCGGCGCTATGATTACCGACAATTGTCCTGATGTGGAAGCAGCTCTTCGCTGGCTGGATTTCTTTTACAGCGAGACAGGAGACCTTTGCTCACAGTACGGCGCTGAAGAAGGCGTTGACTGGGTGCTTCATCCCGAAGGAAAGGTTGGTCTGAATGATGAGCCTGCTTTCTGTGAGATTTTGAATGCTTATTCCGGTGAGGCTCAGAACCATGACTGGCAGGATGTGTGCGTTCGTGTGGCTCCTGAGGCATATCGTCTTGGATGGGCGGTAGATGCGGATGTGGATCCTTATTCTCCGGAAGGTCTGGAGAAGCTGCTGTTTGATGCTTCGAAGGAAATGTATGAGCCCTATGGTTCCAGCAGCAATATTATCAACTTTGCTTCCGGACAGATTAAATTTACAGATGAAGAGTCTACCGACAGCTCTACTCTGGCTACAGAAGTGACCAAGATCATTACCGAGAGTTCGGCAGCCTTTATGAGAGGCGAGAAGAATTTCGATTCTGATTGGGATAAGTTCCTGAGCGATATGGAGAGCGCAGGTTCAACACAGCTTGTGGAGATGTATCAGACGGCATATGACAGGGCGAATTAATGCTTTTGTAAAAAAGGTGTGATTTTTAACAGGCACATAATTATGCAGGGCTGAACGGGCTGTCTGCCTTAGGGCAGGCAGCCTTGTTCATAAGGGCAGAAAAGGATGGAGGGGCTTAATGAAGAAAAAGACAGTTACGGTACCGGCTGTGAAACCGAACAAAATTAAAAATTCCAACTGGCAGTTCTGGGCAATCATTGCACTGCCGATGATTTATGCATTTGTATTTGCGTATATTCCTATGGGAGGTATCATTATCGCCTTTAAGGATTACAGTATCAGGAGAGGAATCCTGGGAAGTAAGTGGGTTGGGCTGAAGTATTTTAAACAGTTTCTGACCTCTACAAGTAGCGTAACTGTAATCAAGAATACGCTTATTCTGGGCGTCTATTCCTTCATCGCCAGTTTTCCCGTGCCTATTTTGCTGGCCTTGGGTATTAATGAAGTAAAGAACCGCTTTTTCAAGAAGACAGTTCAGATGGTTACTTATGCACCTTACTTTATTTCCGTAGTGGTTATGGTAGGTATGATGAGGCAGTTGATGGACCCCAGGACAGGTATTATTAATATCCTGCTGCAGAAAATTGGAGCAGGACCTGTGAATTTCTTTGGAGATGCCAGTATTTTCCGGTCTCTGTATGTATGGAGCGGGGTGTGGCAGACGATGGGGTATTCTTCCATTATCTATGTGGCTGCGCTTTCCGGTGTGAGCCTGGAGCTTCAGGAAGCTGCCATTGTGGACGGCGCGACGCGGCTTAAGAGGATTCTTCATGTGGATATTCCGGCCATTATGCCCACCATTGTTATTATGCTTATCTTTGGATGTTCCAATATAGTGAGTATTGGTATGGATAAGATTTTCCTGATGCAGAATGACCTGAATGCATCTGTCTCGGAAGTTATTTCCACCTTTGTGTATAAGATTGGTGTAGTGAATGCGAACTTCGGCTTCTCTACGGCTGCCGGATTGTTCCAGTCTCTGGTAGCCTTTATCCTGTTGGTAGTCGTGAATAAGATTGCGAAAAAAGTCACAGAGACAAGTCTGTGGTAATGGGGAGGAAATCATATGAAGACAGCAAAATTCCGTAATATGAGCACTGTAGATAAGATATTTGTGTTTCTCGTATATTTCATTCTCTCCCTGATACTGGTGATCGTGCTGTATCCTCTGCTGTATGTGGTGGCGGCATCCTTCTCTGATCCTCAGGCAGTTATCCGCGGGGAAGTGTTTATCTTCCCGGTGCGCCCTACGCTCAGGGGCTATGATGCCGTATTCCAGAATAGAAAAATTCTGAGAGGTTTTGCAAATTCTTTCTTCTATCTGTTTGTGGGTACTGCAGTGAACATTTTTATGACCATTCTCTGTGCCTACCCTCTTTCCAGAAAGGAATTTAAGGCAAGGAACAAGATCTCCTTGTATTTTGTGTTTACCATGTATTTCAGCGGCGGCTTGATGCCCACATACGTCCTGGTAAACAAGCTGCACCTGATTGATACCAGATGGGCCATTATTATCCCCATGGCTATGTCCACCTACAATATGATCATCTGCCGTACCTTCATTGTGAACAATATTCCCGATGAATTGTATGAAGCCTCACAGATGGACGGCTGCTCGCCCTTTCGTTATCTGCTGAGCGTTATCCTTCCGCTTTGTAAGCCCATCCTGGCAGTATTGATGCTGTATTACGGCGTTGCCAGATGGAACGATTACTTCAATGCAATGTTGTTCCTGAATAAAGAAGAGTTGCAGCCTCTCACCATTGTCATGAAGGAAATTCTGATTTCAGGACAGGTGGATATGACCAAGGTTTCCGACGCATCCGCGGCGGCTAAGCTCCAGGGTATGTCTGATCTGCTGAAGTATTCCACCATCGTCGTGGGTTCTCTGCCGGTGCTGATGCTGTATCCATTTGTTCAGAAGTATCTGGTGCAGGGTGTTATGATCGGTGCTGTGAAGGGTTGAGTATTGTTTGAGAGAAACCATTGCTTGAAAATCAAATCTGCTGCGTCTACTCACGCGTTGCAGTAAAATATGAAACAGGGGCTGTTGCACTGAGGAAGACAGATGCAGGACAGGGAAGGCTTTCTCCTTGAAAAAAGATTTATCTGTTATCCTCAGTGCAGCGGCCCCTGTCGGATTTTCATATGTCATCAGTTCGGTTTGACTTGCGGCTAAAAGTCGCCTGTGTTACACTGGGAGCAGGAGAAAGGAGAGTGGGGGCATTGGGCAGATTTTTCAATGTGAATGAGGCTTGTAATCCTGACCTGCATTATATGGAGGATATTACAGGCAAGCCAGAGCAGATCAGAAGCTGGTGGAGGCAGGACAGTATTTTATCATCAATCGGGCAAGACAGTACGGGAAAACAATGCGCCTGTATAATCTTTTCTGGCGGAAGGGGGATGCCAAAGAAAGTGAAATCTATAAGATGGTTGTAAAAGGCAGGCATCAGTTCATTCTGAATGGCCGTTTAAATATGAGACTGGTTCTGGAAAAATTTGTGGTACATTTTGATGAGCTGTACGGAGACGGGGACGAAACTTTTCCGGGGAAGATGGGAGGCGGTAGTATGATGACTGACTGCCATATGATGAAAAATAAGGCGTATTTCAAAGCATTATATATGCATGTACTATGATATTAGATGCTATTTGAAGCACGTAAAAGATAAAAAGCAGAAAGGAGTACTATGTTTACAGAAGGATTTATGGAAGAAATGGAGGCTCCCTTTCAGGCGCAGGTTAAGCGCATGGGGGAGAAGGGGGCAGAGGCGGCAGAGGCCGTTAAACGTGCTTACGAGGAGGGACGTGTCCATGAGTCGGAGGCTTTGAAATGCCTGTACGCGTCCATGCCTTTAAGCGATGCCCTGGATTATCCGGCGGAGCTGTTCGAGGCCTATGCCAGGCACGGGGTTTTTCTGTGGGAGAAGGGGCCTTTTGCGGGGAAGGTGCCGGAGAAGACCTTCGCGGGCTATGTGCTGCATCATCGGGTGAATAATGAAGATTTGACGAATCACCGCGCGTTTTTCTACGGGGAATTGAGAGAGAAGATTGCGGGGATGGATATGCATGAGGCCCTGCTTACAGTGAATTACTGGCTTGCCTCCCAAGCTACATACCGGGCCACGGACGGCAGGACTGCCAGTCCCCTGTGCGTGTATCGTTCCGCTTACGGAAGGTGCGGGGAGGAATCCACTTTCGGCGTGTCGGTGCTGCGCAGTCTGGGCATTCCTGCCAGGCAGGTGTATGTGCCCCTGTGGTCCCACTGTGACGACAACCATGCCTGGGTGGAGGCCTGGGTGGACGGAAAGTGGGTGTTCTTTGGGGCCTGCGAGCCGGAGGAGGTAGTGAACAAGGGATGGTTTACGGGCGCTTCTTCCCGGGCCATGTTAGTGCATTCCCGGTGGTTGCTGCCCACGGAGCCGGACGACGAGGATCTGGGACAGGCAGGCTCTAAGCTGCAGGTGATGCCCATGAAGGATATGTGCCATGTGCTGAACCATCTGGGGCGCTATGCCCTGACTACGGAAGCGGCTGTGGAGGTAGTGGACGGGGAGGGGAACCCCCAGGCGGACTTGGAGGTGCATTTCGAGGTGATGAACAGCGCCCACTTCGGCGAGGTGGCTACGGTACGGACAGACGGGGCGGGAAAATGTTTCCTGCGGACAGGTATTGGGACGTTGCATGTGACGGCGGCCAGGGGTGATTTGTATGGGGAATGCCTCATGGATACCCAGTCGGGAGAGGTGTGCCGGATTGTCCTGAAGGCGCCGGAGGAGAAGTTCGGAGTCTGGGAGGAGATGGTGATTACCGCGCCGAAGGATTCTCCCGTGAACCGGGTGGTGCTGACGGATGAGCAGAAGCGTAAGGGAAAGGAGAGGCTTGCGGAGGCGGCGGCACTGCGGAAGGAGAAGGAGGGGCATTTTTACAGTGAGGAACTGGCGCAGAAGGCTGTGGCGGCATTGGAGGCAGAGACAGGTGCCGATGCCGCGGCTGAAAATGCCGCCAAAGAGAAGAATGCGGGTACAGGGAATGCTGCGGGGACGGCCGTGTCCGAGGGGCGTGGGGTTGCTTTCGAAGCGGAGGGAACAGATATAGTTAATGATGCTGAAACCGTGGATGCCGGGAGTGCTTGCTGTGCGGAGAAAGCCGGCTTTGGAAATGCTTCCGGCGCGGAGAAAGCCGGTTCCGGAAGTTCTGCCGCCAGAAAAGAAAAATGTATTGAAATCATGCGCAAGGCCTGCGGCAACCAGAAGGAGATTGCGGATTTCCTGGCAAGGCCTGCTGCAGGACGCTACCCGGTGCGGTGGAAACTGGCTTTGCTTGAGAGCCTGCGTGAGAAGGATTACCGGGATGTCACCGCGGACATTCTGGAGGACAGCTGTCTGGAGACCGCCGCTTTTGGCGGAAGTTTTGCAGACGAAGTACTGGTACCCTATATCCTGCGTCCCAGGGTGTGGAATGAGATGCTCCGTCCTTTCCGGAAGGACATCCGTACCTGGTTGGAGGAGGAGAGCGGCAGGCAGGGCAGGGACCTGGCGGAGGAAATCCGCAGAGACCCTGTGCGGGCCTGGAGGCTGGTGAAGGAGAGGATTGTCTCCCACAAGAAGGCGGAGTACGGCGCACTGGTCACTTCCGCGGGAGAGGCCCTTCGGAGCGGTTACGGAAGCGAGATTACCAGGGAAGTGGTCTGTGTGCAGATTTTAAGGACACTGGGGATTCCCGCGAGACTGGATCCTGTGGAAGGCATGCCCGAGGTATGGGTGCAGGAAGAGGGAGCGGAAGGCCGCTTTGTGCCCATGGAGCATGAGGAGAGAACCTGCCGGGTGATCATACAGAAGCAGGGGGATGTGGAGTGGAATTACTTCGGAAACTGGACCATGGCCCGTTTCGAGGACGGCAGGTATCACACGCTGATGCTCGGATGGGGAGAGGAGGGCAAGATTTCCGGCCCGGTGCCTGTATTCCCCGGAAAATACAGGGTGCTGACTACAAATCGTCTTCCTAACGGAAATACCTTTGCTAAGCAGTATTTCTTTGAACTGGCTGAGGGAGAGGAGAAGGAGATAGTCCTGGAGCAGAAGGAGGCGGCTGTTTCCGATATGCTGGTGTCCAACGACATTGCGGACTTTGCCCTGAGGACGGAGGACGGAGCGGAGCACAGGATTTCGGAACTGGTGAAGGAGCGGGAAGGCCTGTTTGTGTGGCTTGGGGAGGACGAGGAGCCCACGGAGCACATACTCAACGAAATCTTCGAGCGCAGGGAGGAGTATGGGGCCCTGGAGAACGGGATTACCTTTATTGCACAGCGCGCCGCCATCCGGAACAACCCGGCCTGCAGGAGAGTGCTTGAAGCTTTGCCGAAGATTCGGCTTTGCCTGGATGATTTCGGGGCGGATATGGAGGCCGTGGCCCGAAGGATGTACTTAGAGCCAGGGAAACTGCCTTTGGCTGTAATCATAGACCGGAACATGAACTGCATCTATGGTGTCGCAGGGTATAATGTGGGGACCGGGGATATGATTCTGAAGCTGCTGAAACTGGTGGCGGAGGGCTGAGGATTGCCATAGAGAGAAAGAAATATACGGAAAAAGACACTGCGTATATGAGAGGGACAAAAAATGAACAAAATCGTAGAAGAGAGAACAAAGAGGACACAGTGGTACCGCGAGGCAAGGTTTGGCATGTTTATCCACTGGGGGTTGTACGCCATCCCTGCCAGGGGAGAATGGCTGCGCAGCGTGGAGCAGCTGACGAAGGAGGCCTATGAGCCCCTGAAGGACGAGTTTGCCGCGGAGAATTACAATCCGAAGGAATGGGCAAAACTGGCGAAGGAAGCCGGGATGAAGTATGCCGTACTCACCGCGAAGCATCATGACGGATACTGCCTCTTCGATTCCAAGCTGACGGATTTCAAATCCACCAATTCCCCCTGCGGGCGGGATCTGGTGCGGGAATTCCTGGAGGCTTTCCGGGCGGAGGGCATTAAGGTGGGCCTGTACTATTCCGTGATTGACTGGCGGCATCCGGATTTCCCTCATTACGGGGATATGCACCATCCCATGCGCAACCATCCGGAGTGCTCCAATGAGAACCGGAATTTTGATAACTATCTGGAATACATGTTCGGCCAGATCAGGGAACTGCTTACCGATTACGGAAAACTGGATGTGATGTGGTTTGATTTTTCCTATGGGGATATGAAGTGCAATACCTGGAAGGCCAAGGAGCTCATTGAGATGGTGCGGTCTATCCAGCCGGATGTGATCATCGATAATCGTTTGGAGGGAAGCGGGGAGGACGCGGGCTCCATCCGTACTTTGGATCCCACCCCTTATTCCGGTGACTTTGCCTCGCCGGAGCAGATGATTCCGCCTGAGGGAATCCGGGACGTGGCGGGGAATCCCATTCCCTGGGAGGCCTGCATCACCCTGAACAACCACTGGGGTTATGCGGCTCATGACCATCATTATAAATCGGCCAAGATGGTGGTGCATATGCTGGTGGAGTGTGTCAGTAAGGGAGGGAACCTGCTTCTGAATGTGGGGCCTAATGCCAAAGGGGAGATTCCCGAGGAGTCCGTGGCCATCCTGAAGGAGGTGGGCGTCTGGATGAAGAAGAACGGAAAGAGCATTTACGGCTGCGGCTATGCGGAGCTGCCCAAGCCTGAGTGGGGGCGCTACACCCGCAACGGGAACCTGCTCTACGCCCATGTGATGGAGCCCCAGGTGGGCGCCGTGTGCCTGGAGAATATGGCCGGAAGAGTGGAGAAAATGAGACTCCTGGCCGATAACTCCGAGATCAAGGAGACCCATTACTGGAACCTGAAGGAGTATGACAAGAACGCCTTTTTCTTCTTCAACCCTTATGCGGCGGACTGCTATCCGCTGCCGGATGAGAAGGATACGGTGGTGGAGATTTATCTGAAGGAAGAGTAGACGAAGGATTCCGTCAGGGCTTCCATGTAATTGCTTACGGTATTGGGGGAAATCCTGCGGCCTGTTCCTGCATAAGTTTTATTTGTCTTTAGAATTCGCTGAGGAAGGTTCCTGTTTTTACCGGTTCATAACTTTTACAGGAAAAATCGAACCGGTATAGTGGAACATCCGAAATTGTGATATACTGATAGCCAGAGGGTACTTCAACAGGGTGCGGAGAAAAGGCGGCAGGAGAAAATATCGCAATGAATATAGCAATCTGTGATGATGAGGAAATTTTTCGAACATATCTGCGGGACCTTCTTGTGAAGGACAGTTTTGTCCGGGGGACGGATATCCGGGTGGAAGAATATGACAGCGGTGAGGCCCTTCTGGAAGTATATGAGAAGGGGGATTTCTGTGCCGAAGTCATTTTCCTGGATATCCGGATGCCCGGCCTGGACGGCCTGGACACAGCCAGAGCTCTGCGGGGAAGAGGGGAGAAATGCCTCATTGTGTTTCTGACCAGTCTGTCGGAATATGCCAGAAAGGGTTACGAGGTCAGGGCCTTTCGCTATCTGCTGAAGGAGGAGGCTGACAGGGAACTGGGGAAGGTGATGGAGGATTGCAGGAGGGAACTGGGGGAGGGGGATTGGTTTTCCTTTGCCCAGGGACATAAGATGTGCAGAATACCGAAAGTAAATATCCTGTATTTCGAGAGCAGAAAACGACTTGTGCTGCTGCACACGGCTTCGGAGAGCTATCCCTTTTACCGGAAATTGGACGAACTGGAAGAGGAACTGCAGGGAAGCGGGTTTCTGCGGTGCCACAAAAGTTACCTGGTGCATGAGCGGTATGTGCGCAGTTGGAAGGGGAGCAGGCTATGGTTGGAGGACGGCACAGAACTGCCCATCAGCCGCGGCTGTGAGAGGGAAGTGAACCGTAGGCTGATGCTTCGGGAGGGGTAGGCGCGTCTGGAGAAGCGGATGGCATGCTCCGGCTGATGTGCCGGAAGACACCTTTTGAAGGATGGCGCTGTTGTCAATTCCGGCCATATACTTGGGCAGCCCGGTGTTAAAGAGGAAAATACAATGGGATGCAATACCTTTGGGAATGTGGCGGCTTATCAGTTGGCGCATTTCAGGATTGTGTGCCGGATTCCCAATGTGGTCAATCTGTGCGAACCCCGGCAGACTGTGAGGAGGGCAGGGGATTTTCCCCGGATTACTGGGTGGACAGTCCGGATGAGGAGGCAGAGACGGCGGCTTGGGTCACTGAATATGGGGGATGAATAAATGGCCACATTAAAATATATCAAGAAAAGAAGGTAAAATATATCAATAAAAAATACACAAAAATTGTTGACAAGACAAGATTTTATGATTAAAATATATACCATTGATTTTGAAAGACCATGACGGAGCGAGTACATATTTTCGAAATGTCACAGAGAGCCGCAGAAGCTGAGAAGCGGTACGAGTAGAATATATGGAAAATCCCTCCCGAGTTGCGGCACCAAAGCCGAAAGGCAAGTAGATGCTGACGGGTTCCTTCCGTAAAAGAGGACGCATATGTTGGTATGTGGTAGATGGGATCCGAAGAAAAAGGTTGGCTTCTACCGTTTATGGTGGAGGCCGTTTTTTATGCACACGGGCACTTAAAGCGCCAAAGCGCTTGGAAATATGCCAGCAGAGGCTGGCAGGTACCTGGCGCGGGAGTAGGGGAAAGGCTTTTCCCCTACTCGATTGCGCAGGCCCGGGCATAGACAATCCGGCGGACAGGGTTCGGAATACATATGCGGAAACAGGCAGGCAAAATCAAACAGGAATGTCCGGTAACGCGGGTGTAAGGAGGGCAGGAAAATGAAGGATACTATGGAAATCAGATGGCATGGAAGAGGCGGCCAGGGCGCGAAGACGGCGGCGCTTTTGCTGGCGGATGTGGCATTTAAGGCGGGAAAGTTCGTGCAGGGCTTTCCGGAATACGGGCCGGAGCGCATGGGAGCGCCCATCACGGCCTACAACCGCATCAGCGGGGACCCGGTTACGGTTCATTCCAATATTTACGAGCCTGACTATGTGGTTGTAGTAGATGACAGCCTGTTGGGGAGCACGGACGTTACCCATGGATTGAAGGAGGACGGTGCCGTAATTATCAATACAGAGAAAGAGAAGGAAGAACTGCTCCCGCTTCTCCACGATTACAAAGGGGCGGTTTACACCCTGAACGCAAAGGACATTTCCATGAAGACCCTGGGGAAAAATTATCCCAATTCCCCCATGCTTGCGGCGGTGGTGGCTGTTTCCGGCGCCATGGAGCAGGATGCGTTCATGAAGGAGATGGAGGCTTCCTTTCAGCATAAATTCGCCAAGAAGCCGGAAGTCATCGACGGCAATATGAAGGCTCTGGAGATGACCTTTGAGGAAATCGCCAGGAGCTGTTAAGAAAGATTTTTCCGGAACAGGCGATTTTACCCGGACATGATGCGGCCATGGAGACATGAGAGGAAAGGTGAGAGAATTTCATGATAAGCGACAGAATAAACGAGAACAGTCCCTGGCAGGACATAACGGAGGGAAACAAGATTTTCCAGGCGGCAACCTCCAGGGAATTCTGCACAGGGGAATGGCGTACCTCCACCCCGGTGTGGGAGAGGGAAAAATGTAAGCAGTGCCTGCTGTGCACGCCGGTCTGCCCGGATTCTTCCATTCCGGTGCAGGAGAAGATGCGAGGGGATTTCGATTATGACCACTGCAAGGGCTGCGGCATCTGCGCAAAGGTGTGCCCCTTTGGCGCAATCTCAATGAAGGAGGGAAAATAGATGGCTGTGAGAGAACGTTTATCCGGCAATGAGGCGGTGGCCTATGCCGTTAAGCAGATCAACCCGGATGTGATGCCGGCTTTTCCCATCACGCCCTCTACGGAGATTCCCCAGTATGTGGCCAATTATATTGCAAACGGGGAGATGGATACGGAATTCATCCCGGTGGAGAGCGAGCACAGCTCCATGAGCGCCGCCGTGGGGGCCTCGGCGGCGGGAGCAAGGGCCCTGACCGCCACATCCTCCTGCGGCCTGGCGCTGATGTGGGAGGAGCTGTATGTGGCGGCTTCCAACAGGCTTCCCCTTGTACTGGCCCTAGTAAACCGCGCCCTGTCCGGCCCCATCAACATCAACGCGGACCATTCCGACAGCATGGGCGCCAGGGACAGCGGATGGATCCAGATCTATGCGGAGTCCAACCAGGAGGCTTATGATAATTTCCTGCAGGCGTACCCCATTGCGGAGCATAAGGATGTAATGCTTCCCGTCATGATCTGCCAGGACGGGTTTATCACAAGCCACGGGGTGGAAAATATTTTACTGGAAGAGGATGAGAAGGTCCGCGCATTTGTGGGCGAGCGGGAGCCGGAGCATTATCTGCTGAATCCGAAGGAAATACTGGCGGTGGGCCCTTATGCCGTATCCAGTTATTATATGGAGACAAAACGGGGACAGCGGCAGGCTATGATCAATGCCCGCAGAGTTATCCTGGAGGTGGCGGAGCGTTTTCAGGAAATGACGGGACGGGAATACAGATTTTTCGAGGCTTACCGGATGGAGGACGCGGAGTACGCGGTGGTGCTCATCGGTTCCGCGGCGGGCACCTGCAAGGCCGCCATCGAGCAGATCCGCAGTACTGCCGGTAAGAAAGTTGGACTGGTGAAAATCAGGGTGTTCCGTCCCTTCCCGGAGGAGGAGATCGCCCAGGCCCTGGCCCATGTGAAGGCGGTTGCGATTCTGGACCGTTCGGAAATGTTTTCTGCCACGGGAGGCCCCCTGGGGGCGGAGGTAAGGGCGGCGCTTTACCAGGCAAAATCCACGGCGGAAGCCGTCAACTATCTCTACGGACTGGGCGGCAGGGACATCACGGTGGAGGATTTCTGCCGGGTTTACGAGAGGCTGGAGCAGATCGGGGCGGAGCACAGGATTACGGATATGTATGATTACATAGGGCTCCGAAGCCGGTGAGATGTCGACAGCTGTTTTAGCGGGCAGTGCATGGAGTGTTATGCCTTGTCTGGCAAATAGCAGTTGTTTTATAGTGAAATGTTACGTATTCCGACAAAAATATGGGCTTGTATTGTCCGAGTCGGGCGGCTGTCTGCTTTTGTTTTATGGCACAGGCACATTGACAGGAAGCTCACAGATAATTTCGGAAGACATTTGGAAAGATTCCCTTGTGAAGGAGCATATCATGGAAGCAGTATACAATTTTAAGGAAATGATGAATAAACCGGAGCGCCTGGCGCCGGGGCACAGGATGTGCGCAGGGTGCGGCGGCGCCGTGGCAGTCCGCGGGGTGCTGAGGGCGCTTCATGAAGGGGACAGGGCGGTGGTGGGCAATGCCACGGGATGCCTTGAGGTTTCCTCTTTTATGTATCCCTACACGGCATATGAGGACAGCTATATCCACAATGCCTTTGAAAATGCGGGGGCCACGCTTTCCGGGGTGGAGACTGCATACAGGGTGCTGAAAAAGAGGGGGAAAATAAAGGAAGATTATAAATTTATCACCTTCGGGGGAGACGGCGGAACCTATGATATCGGTTTCCAGTCCCTGTCCGGGGCCATGGAGCGGGGCCATGACATGGTGTATGTATGCTATGACAACGGCGCCTACATGAATACCGGGACACAGCGTTCTTCCGCCACGCCGCAGTTTGCGGATACCACCACCACTCCCGCGGGAAAGGTTTCTGACGGCAAGGTGCAGACCAGGAAGGACCTGACGGCCATTATGGCCCAGCACCATATCCCCTATGCGGCCCAGACCACTTTTACAAACAATTTTAAAGACCTGCACACCAAGGCGGAAAAGGCGATTTATACGCCCGGGGCGGCCTTCCTGAATATTTTCGCCCCCTGCCCCAGGGGGTGGGGGTATGAATCCTCGGAGCTGATGAATATCTGCCGGGCGGCGGTGGATACCTGTTACTGGCCCCTGTATGAGGTGGTGGACGGAAAATGGATTCTGAGCTATGAGCCGAAGAAGAAACTGCCTATCGAGGATTTCCTGCGCTCCCAGAGACGGTTCCGCCATCTGTTCAGCCCGGGTAATGAGGGGCTGATTGCGGAATTCCAGAGAGAGGTGGACAGGCGGTGGGAGGAGCTGCAGGCGCGGTGCGGCCGGTGACCAGGCGGGAGGAGCTGCAGGCGCAGTGCAGCCGGTAATTTTCCAGCCCTGACAAGCAGGAGAAGGATTTGCCGCATTGCGTAAGATTTCTTTGTTAAGCGCCTAAGACATCAGTTATTTTCCGACTGTTTTTAAATGCGTAGGGAAGTGTCTACAAATAACTGATGCAAGTTTATAGCTGTTTTTATTGTATTAACAGGCCCTTTCCTAAACCGATTGCATCTGTTTTTTCCGACAAATCCAAAGGAGAGGCTTATGGGGAAAATATACGTGATAAGACAGGCTGATATACAGGATATTCCTCGGATTGAGGTTTGCCGTGCAGGATCCAGGGGGACCGCGCGGCAAGCGTGGAAAAGAGATTTTCCTGTTCGGTTTCAGGGGGACAGATAGTATGAGCAACGGAATTTGTGTTGAAAAATCGGTAATTCGCAATGTCATTATCGCAAGCCAGTACCTGGATAAAAGAAGCTCAGCCAGTATTGCGGACATCGTCTCGGGTATATGCGGCCTGCAGTACGATCCGAATCCAACCATCCATTTGAACCATTATATGATGCTTTGGAACAGGAAAAAGGACTTTGCCGTGGCTGACCTGGATGTAGCGGCATATAAGGAGTTTCAGATTACGGAAGCATTTGCTTTCAAGCGGAATATGTTTTTCGTTCCGACGAATGAATTCGCCATTTACCGTGCGGCGCTGAAGGATGTTGTAAGGTGGGGGTCTTCGGATGAAAGCTGGTTAGCGGCGGCGAACAGCCTGGAAGACCTGGCGGCGGAAGAAGAATTGAAGCAGGGGTTAAAAGATCAGCCCGGCATGACCATCAGGCAGATTTGGGAGTGCCTGCATTTATCAGATGAATGGGATGCATATGTAAAAGGAAGGAGGGCAGGTGACCTTAGTTTTGAACTGCCCATATTCCGTGCATTTTACAGGCTGAAACGCAGGACTGACCTGGTGACCTGCGGCAGAAATCCGGGAACTTTCAAAGAGCCGCTTTATATCCTGAAGGAAAATATCGGCATAAAAGAATGGCCAAATGCCGGAATCGGCAAAGAAGACGCCAGGGCATGGCTCATGGAAAAGCTTATCGCCTCTTTTGGAGTGACATATCCTGTCCATCTCTCTCATATAACGGGAATTCCTACTGCCGAAGTCACGCCCTTCTTCTCCAAATTGGAGCAGGAAGGAAAAATAACGCCGGTGAAGGTGGGAAAAAAGTTCTGTTACATCCACTCGTCAAAGGCAGTTCTGCTTGATAAAAGTGTAGATCAGGACAGCGAAGAAGTCCGTCTCATTTCTCCCATGGATATCCTGGTGCGGGACCAGACATGGCTGAAAACATTTTTTGATTATTCCTACACATTTGAGTATTTCAAGAAAAAGGGGATGAAATGGCCGCTGTCCATCCTTGTAGGAAACCGGTTTGTGGGATATTTTGACTGCAAGATGGAGTGGCGGACCGGAAGGTTCCTGATAAAAGAGAAAAATATATTCGACTCCGCTTTTAACGGCCACAGGGGAATTGAAATGGCGTTACAGGATTTAGCCGCTTTTCATGGGGCGGGGGATATTGTGGAAATAAAGTAGTCAAGATATCATAAGCCCCGGCATCGTCAAAAGCGTAGGTGTGTACATCGTTCTGCTCCGCTTGGATGTAGGATGTATTTTTGGTTAGGGTAATCAAATTCCTCTATAAGCTCATCTGCAACAAAACCGTATTTTTCATACAATGCTCTTGGTGCGAGACCTTTTTCATCATCAGCCCGGAATGTTGATACTGATATTTCTTGTGTTCTGTCTAAATTGGCAAGTGCTTCATCCATGAGCATGGAAGCGATACCACGACGACGGTATTCGGAGGCAACAGCGAGACAGCAGATCATGTTGTGCCCTCGTGAAAACAGCATAACACCGGCAATTTCGTTTTCTTCTTTTACGCAGATAGCTTGTCGCTTATCCATAAATTTGAGGACGGTGGCTCGATGCTCGTTTAGCTTCTCTTGCGTTTCCAGACCTGGAAAGTTCCATCGCACCTGTGTAACAAGGCTCATCCATTTTTCAATATCTTCGGGTACTCCATAAAAGAGCTGCACAGCATTTCACCTCCGTTCGTACGTTCGTAAGTCGGTTTATCTTCCAAACAACCATGGGCCTATGGATATAGAAAATCATAACTGCGCATGGCCTATGCACAGTTGTTCCATTCTTCCAGGAGAATATCAAAGATATCATTCAGCCTTCTGATTATACTATCATTTACCGGAATCGTTTTATCAAGAAATTGTGTGCCCCTTTCCCCCATAAAATCTACACAATATATCAGGCAGTAGAATACAAATGCCCTGTACTCTGCGGCATCTGGATGAAGCTCCTCCAAAAGGTAATCAATATATTTGGTATCGAAATTCATATTGAGCAATGCAACCCTTGTCAATGCGATAAAGGTAAGCACATCGCCCAGGCCAATCCAGTCGATATCGATTATTCCGGATAATTTGCCCTCGTAAATCAACAGATTTTTCGTACTGATGTCATCCAGATATGGTATGGGCTGAACATGGTCCAGATATCCCTGTATTTCCGGCTGCAGCTCCTTAACGATTTTTACTTTATTTATGTCAAAGCAACGATTCTTTTTTATTCTTTCCTCGGCACGGTCCAGGATTTCATTAACACAGCTGTTCCATGTCCACCCCGAATCCGCCTGGATGTCAATTCCTGAAACCTTACGTTGTATCTCAACCACTTCCCGGGCTGTCTGTTTTTTCTCATTGTCGTTTAAGTTGCAATAGATATTTCCGATGTCATCGCCATCGATGTATGAAAGGATCAGATAGGAATAGTCTTCGTATTTTCCTTCCCATAGGACGACAGGGATTGGAATGCCGCATGCAGACAGTTTGCCTATCAGGAAAACGGTATCTTGATAGGCATCCTCATTTTTACTGCATCTGAGAATGTATTTCCCGGCGGCAGTAATTATAAAAACATAATTCGCAATGCCAACATTACAGCGTTCTATCTGGACAACTTCCGTTTGGGCGCAGCGTTCGAACAGGATAACCGCTTCTTTGCATTCCATAGGGTATTTAGCTCCTTTTTCTATAGACTGACTGAAGTTTTCCCCTGTGTTTATCCTTTTCCCTTGTTTTGAAATGTTTCTAAGCCGGAAAAGCAGGAACTGAAATTTTGCCGCTTTTCGTAAGAGTTCGTTGTAAGGTGCGAAAAGGAAAAGGAGAAACCCGCATCCACATTTTAACACAATATAAGAGGGATGTGAAGAACTGATGGAATGCGGCCAGGATATTTTATGCCTATTTTTTACAGTCATATTTTTTATCATCTTTTTACCATCATTTCTGGGGAGGGATATATTGATTTTGCAGAAAATTTCATTATGACCATCTTCTCCACTTGTGAGTATGCCTCTGGTTTCGTATAATGGTATTATGGCGCAAAATTAGAAAGGACAGAAAAATTGATGGGGAACACTGCGATTAACATTATATTGCTGACAGCAAACCTGTTTTGTGCAGGAATCCTGTTTTTGTATATGCATCGGAAATACGGCTCATCGGCATACGCAGGGAGAGCCGTATCTTTTACGGAAAATGTTGCCGGCATTCTGGAATTTTCCGTCTATGGGGCCGGGATGGTACGGATAGCGGATTTGGTTCTGCAGGGAATCGCTTCCCCGGGGAGGGCAGATGGGGCGCTGTTTGCGGTCAGGGTTCTGTTGACGGAGAGTATGTTGCTTTTATTTCCGCTCTGGAAGCTATTGGACCGGTGGAATAGAGAGGAGAGCTTTCAGGGAGCAGGAGCGGATTGGAAAAGAGAGGAGAGCCTTCAGGGGGCAGGAACGGAGCGGAAAAGAGAAGGGAGCTTTCAGGGGGCAGGAGCGGATTGGGAAAGAGAGGAGAGCCTTCAGGGGGCAGGAACGGAGCGGAAAAGAGAAGGGAGCCTTCAGGGGGCAGGAACAGCGCGGAAAAGAGAGGAGAGCCTTCAGGGAGCAGGAGCAGACTGGGAAAGAGGCGGAGTACCCGGGCAGGCATATGGAAAGCGGGGAGGGAGCAGATTCCGGGAGCAGGTATGCGGCGAGTGTGGAAATAAACTGGGATATGAAGCTTGGAGCGAAGAAAGCAGTTGCCTGCACTTTGGCATTTGGAGAGAGGGCGAATTTTTCCTGGGCCTGCTTTTGCTTTTGTGGCTGACACTGCAGGGATGGCAGGAGCAGGAACTACTGCAGGCCTTCGGCAGGCAGGTGTGGGTGATGTTGTTATTTTTCTGCTATGAATACCTGAGAATCCGGCGGCAGCGGCGGGAAGTTATCTGCCGCTGTCAGGATATGGGAAATTCGCCGTCACAGGTTAGGTTGGCACAATTCCTGAATGGAAATGGACAGGATAAGCTCGGAAGAGGAGGCTGTGCCGGGCAGAATGCCGGATACAGGGTTTCACAGGACATTGCGGGAAATCGAGGCACAGCTGAAAATCGGGACATTGCAGGAAATATCCGGCAGGCATACGAGATGGAATACCTGCGGAACGTGGAACAGCAGTATCAACGCACCAGGGAACTGTGGCATGACCTGAAAAACCACATCCGTGTACTGGAAATCCTGGCGGAGGAAGGGCGTTTTGGCGAGCTTACGGATTACCTGGACAGTTTCAGGCGGGATGTGGAGAGACGGATGGTCCCCGCCAGGACAGGCTGCGCCCCGGTGGACGCCCTGTTGGGGGACAAGCTTTATCAGGCGGGCAGGCAGGGGGTGGAGATGAAAATGGAGCTGTGCACACTGTCCCGGACAGGAATAGAGGCTGTGGATCTGTGTGTGATTCTGGGAAATCTTCTGGACAATGCCCTGGAAGCCTGCGCCGGGCTGCCGGGAGAAAACTGTACCAAACTGCCGGGAGAAAAGCGCATCAAGGTACGTATACAGCAGGAGGAAACGTTCTACTATATCACGGTAGTCAATACGGCAAAGGAACCTATACAGGCAGGGGAAGGATATCTTTCCGGAAAACGGAACCGGGACAACGGCGTGGGACACGGCCTGGGACTGCGCAGCGCCCAGAGGGCGGCCCACAGATACAGCGGGCTGTTGGTCACGGATTACAGCGACGGGGAGTTCAAGGCGGTGGTGCGGCTTCAGGGGGAGGCTGACGCCTGGCGGTGAAGCCGCCAACGGATCCCCCTTTTTTCTATCTTTTAAAAATTTCTTAAATTTCTTTTTGGGCATTGCATTATCACCTACAATGTGTTAATATAAAACTACACCTACAGATTGTTAAGATAAAAGGAGGACAATATGGCACAGCAGATTTCTGAATCCGAATTGATACTAATGAAAATCATCTGGAAG
>OFFY01000910.1_pt1 | contig 27974 bp, 26 predicted proteins | sample 1521481 | NCBI WGS metagenome assembly OFFY01 (sample SAMEA3504117, study PRJEB24116) | mouse gut metagenome | biome: mouse gut; feature: mouse-associated habitat; material: faeces | place: Denmark | collected 2011
GACTTATTAATTATCTGTTTCTTTTGGTGGAGCAGAAAAAGCATTGGGCTGGAAATTTCAAGAACAATGTCCACATCCCAATTCTGCCATCCGATAGTTGTGTGACTACAAGTAATTAGTTCTTCTCTATCTGAAATCATCATGGGCAATATTTGAACACTGCATTTAATTTTAGGAGATAAAATATTATGGATTATGTGCTGACAACAAACTGTCTGGATAAGAGATACAGGAATTTTCAGGCATTAAACGGGCTTACCATGCATATCCCCAAAGGGGCTATTTATGGATTCGTTGGGAAAAACGGTGCTGGTAAGACTACTCTGCTCCGCCTGGTCTGTGGATTACAGGAGCCCACTTCGGGCAGTTTTACTTTGTATGGAATTCGTAACGATGAGCGGAACATTGTGAAAGCAAGACGCCGCATAGGAGCAGTGGTGGAGACTCCGTCCATTTATCCGGATATGACAGCTGGGGATAACTTGAAACAACAGTATTTGGTTCTTGGGCTGCCTTCTTTTGAAGGATTGCGGGACATACTGAAACTGGTGGGTCTTGAAGAAACCGGTAAGAAAAAGGCGAAAGATTTTTCTTTGGGCATGCGCCAAAGGTTGGGAATTGCTATAGCGCTGGCAGGGGATCCGGATTTTCTGATATTGGATGAACCCGTTAATGGCCTTGATCCCCAGGGAATTGTAGAAATACGTGAATTGATCCTGAGACTGAACCGCGAGAGACAGATTACGGTGTTAATCTCAAGCCATATCCTGGATGAACTTTCCAGACTGGCCACTCATTATGGATTTATCGACGGAGGGCGGCTTCTCAGGGAAATGAGTGCTGAAGAGCTGGAAAAAGTCTGCCGGAAATGTGTCCGTATGGAGGTGACCGATACGGTTGCTCTCTCCCGGGTATTAGAACGCATGGGAGTTGAATACGAAATTCACACTATCAGAGAGGCGGATATTTTCGCCAGACTCAACGTCTCCCAATTGACTTCTGCCCTGGAAAAAGAGCACTGTGAGGTAATTTCCATGCAGGAGCGGGATGAAAGTCTGGAAGGCTATTATATGAGCCTGGTGGGCGGAGCCGGCACGTCAGGTTCCTGAAATCCAGGCTCTTCTCCAGAAAAAGCATTTTCCGAACAGGAAGGTATTTCAAAAATTTCAATTACTATCTATGGAGGACTGTATGAATAAATTATTATCCGCCGGTTTTACCCGGTTAAAAAAAGATAAAATTCTGTGGATTGCCATGGGCGCCCTGCTGCTCTATGCAATTATCCATATGCTCAACGGCTGCAGACAGGCCACTTCAGACACCATGTCAGAGTATAACTATCCGTTAGAACGTTATTACTTTCACTATGCATTGTTTATCGGAATGTTCTGCAGCGTGGTTACCGGTATGTTCCTTGGCACGGAATACAGCGACGGCACGCTGCGGAATAAGCTGATTGTAGGCCATACCCGTTCGGCTCTGTATCTGTCCAACCTGATCATCAGTTACACAGCATCCGCTTTACTGCTGCTTGTGTGGCTCATCGGCGCTCTGGTGGGCGTTCCCACCCTGGGATTTTGGAGGATGGGGCCGGGTTTTCTGATTTACCTGGCAGTCAGCATCTGCTATCTGGCGGCTTTTTCCGCACTTTTTACTTTTATCGGCATGCTGATTTCTAATAAATCTCTTGCGGCAGTAACATCGCTTCTGTTCTTTATCGGACTTCTGGTTCTGGGCAGTTACCTCTATCAGGCCCTGCAGCAGCCGGAATTCGACACCAATATCATAATGACCATGGAAGAAGGCATGCAGCTGGGAGAACCCACTCCAAACCCTGCCTATCTCACCGGTATGAAACGGGAAATCTACCAGTTTCTTGCAGATTTCCTCCCTACGGGACAGTGCGTCCAGATGACCGAGTTGAATATCCTTCATCCTCTGCGGATGATTTTGTCCTCCCTCTCCATCACGGCTGTCATCACTGCCGCCGGAATCTTCCTGTTCCGGAAAAAGGACCTGAATTAATCTCCCATGCAGCCAGCCGCGCCCCGCAGTACCTGCCCGGGGACATTTATTTGATACCTACAACAGCCATTCACCGGAGGATTGATATGGACAATATGCTGCTATGGGCCATCATCGGCAGCCTGATTTCTATTATTATAATATTGCTTTTAAAAATCAATCTGTTACAAAAGGCCGCCGATGAGATCAAGGATGCCTTTGAGGCACGGCTGACCTGCGACACCAACACGCTCATCGACATCTCCAGCCGCGACAGACATATGCGAAGCCTGGCTGCCACTGTCAATACGCAGCTGCGCCATCTCCGCACAAAACGCCATCGCTTTCAGCATGGCGACAGGGAATTGAAAAATGCCGTCACAAATATTTCTCATGACCTGCGCACACCCCTGACTGCCATCTTCGGATATCTGGATCTTCTGGAAAAAGAGGAGACATCGGCGTCTGTCCAAAACTATGCCAATATCATTAGGAACCGCAGCGAACTACTTGCTAAACTAACCGAAGAACTGTTCCAGTATTCCATCATACTGGCATCCAAAGACGAACTCTCTATAAAGCCTGTAAACCTCAATCAGGCTTTAGAGGAAAGTATCGCCGCTTTTTATACCGTCCTGCACCAAAACGGCATCACGCCCCATGTCCGGATCCCAGAACAAAAAATTATGCGGAATCTGGATCCCTATGCCCTATCCCGCATTTTTTCCAATCTGCTGTCCAATGCCGTGAAATACAGTTCCGGCGATCTGGACATCACTTTGTCTGAAAACGGCGAAATTATTTTTTCCAACAGAGCCTTCGGCTTAAATTCCGTCCAGGCAGGCCGTCTCTTTGACCGTTTTTACACCGTGGAATCCGCCAGAAAATCCACCGGTCTGGGGCTTTTTATCGCAAGAGCGCTTGTGGAACAGATGGGGGGAAGTATTCGTTCGGAATACAAGAACGGAAAATTATATATTTATATTCTTTTTTGAAGCAACACATAAAGCAACCTGACATTTATAAGCCGATTTTATCTTATGGCATCCTTTGAACACAACATTGGCATAAGTCATATAGACCATCGGAACTTTCCCAACACGGCGAAGTTCTTTCACAAAGGCAATTATGCTATCAGATTTTTGTGGGAAAGCATTACAACAGTCTCAATATTCGCAGTATGCGGAAACATATCAATACAGCACGCCCTCTCCACCGCATACCCAAACTTCCCAAATTCCACAATATCCCTCACCAGGCTGGTAGGCTTGCAGGATATGTAAAGAATCCGGTCCACTCCATAGGAACCGATCTTCGACAGCGCCTTCGGATGTATCCCGTCCCTGGGCGGATCCAGGATAATAAGATCCGGTTTTTCCTCCACGGTGTCCAGTACCTTCAATACATCTCCCGCGATAAAGGTACAATTATCCAGCCCGTTTTCCTCCGCATTGCGCCTTGCGGCCCAAACTGCCTCCTCCACGATCTCCACCCCGATGACCCGGTCCGCTGCCGCCGCCAACATCTGTGCAATGGTTCCCGTGCCGCTGTAGAGATCGAATACTACTTTACCCTCCGCACCGTCCCCGCCCTCAGATACACCGACATATTCCCGCACAGTGTCATATAAAACCTCCGCCCCGCGGGTATTTGTCTGAAAGAACGAAAATATTGATATTTTAAACCGTAATCCGAGCAATTCTTCATAGAAGAAATTTTCTCCGTAAAGCATTTCCGTCCGGTCACTTTGTACCACATCCGCCTTGGAGTCATTGACGATACGGGCAATCCCTGCAAAATGTCCGGCCAGTTTCCCGGTCCGTTCCAGTTCCAGCAATGTGTCACGAAATCCCCGGATCAGCGTCTCCTCCTGCACACCCCGAAGAGCTTGAGATGTAGTCACCAATGCCACCAGAATTTGCCCTGTATGTACTGCCTTCCGCACTACCAGATGGCGTAGATATCCTTCATGCCGCACTCTGTGATAGGGCCTGACCCCACTCTCCGCAGGATATGACGCAAAATACGCCCTTACCGCGCCCAAAATCAGCCGGTAATCCTGATCTACAATACAGCATTCCTCCGCATTTACCACATCATAAAAGCTGCCCCGCCTGTGCATGCCCAGCGACAATGGCCCGTCCTTCACTTCATCTCCGAAAGTGAACTCCATCTTGTTGCGATAGCCGTATATTTCCGGACTGCCCTTGATTCCCTCCCAGCTCCAGGACTCCTTCTGTTCTTCCAGGCAGCGATCCAGCAAACGCTTTACCTGGTCTTCTTTCATCCTGATCTGCTCCCCATAGGGCAGCGATAAATACATACATCCTCCGCACACACCAAAATGGGAACACAGAGGCTCCATCTCCAAAGGTGCCTTTTCCAGCACCTCTAGGAGACGTCCCTCCGCCTTCCCGTTTTTCAGTTTATTGACGCAAAGCTTGATCTTCTGGCCGGGCAGGCTCATTTTTACGATAACGCTGCCTTCCTCTGTCCGGACAATGCCTTTGTTGGGGAAGTCCACACGTTCTACCGTAGCCTCATATACCTGTCCCTTCTTCATCCGATTAGTTCTCTCCTTCATCTACGAAGAAGTCGTCTTCCTCATCTTCTGCTTCCTCGTCCTCGAATTCATCTTCAAACTCATCTTCGAAATCTTCCAGGTAATGAGGATTTAGATAACGATACACTGCATAAGCAATGGCAGCCACTGCCGCAACGGCACCGATAATCGCCAGCACCCATACCACTTTCCGGCATGCTTTCTCTTCCTCTTCTTCCTTTCTCCCCAGCAGCTCGTTCAATCTTGCAATATCAAGCAGGTTCTCAATTTTACTCATAGGACTACCTCCATACCGGCAGATACTCTGCCATTTTTTATTTTTACATCTTATTAATCAGGCAGACAGGTACAGGAAATTTATCCCTGTCCACCTTTTCCATTATCCAAAATGTATTATATCATATTCAGGGCAAAAATACTACAGTCTTTTCAATTTTGCAAAAGAAGCATACATAATTTTTTGACCTGCCTTGTCAAATTCCACCGTAATCTTATAATCCCTCGTCTCCCGTTCAATGTGAAGAACACTTCCCTCTCCATATTTAATGTGGGAAACCCGGTCTCCTTCACCGTAAGCAAGCGCTTCCGGAGCCTGATAAGACGCCCCTTTTGAAATCCCCGTCAATTGATTCAGACTGCTGATCCCCTTTGCAATGAAAGGCTTATCTGCTTTAATGGCAGCTTTCGGGCGCACGATGGCTTTCGGACGGTAGCCTGCGGTCTCCGTCCCGCTGTTTTTCCTCTCATCCGCTCCGAAGCTTCCCTCCGTTCTCATGGAAGGGATATCTCTCTCCGGCGTAATCTGCTTCTCCGCCTCCTGTCCGTCAGAAGACCAGGCATTGATTCTGCGCTTTGACTGGCCGATGCCTCTGTCCAGCAGCTTTACCGGGATCTCGCCCACAAAACGGCTTACGGGATAATACTGGGTCTCCCCCCGGATCATCCGCATCCTGGCACAAGTCAATGTAAGCTCATCCTTCGCCCTGGTAATCCCCACATAGGCCAGCCGGCGCTCCTCCTCCAATTCATCCGGATCTCCTGAACTCAGCGCCATATATCCCGGAAACAGGCCATCCTCCAATCCCGCAAGATATACATGGGAAAATTCCAGTCCCTTGGCAGAGTGCAGCGTCATCAGGAGGACTCTGTTGTCATCGCCGTCTACATTGTCTATGTCAGCCACCAGCGCAACCTCCTCCAGGAACTCCGTCAATGTAGGTTCCTCATGGGACTCCGTATAGCTGACCGCCTTGGAGATCAATTCGTCCACATTCCCGATCCGGTCTTCCCCGCCTTCCTCATCATAATCCATGAGATACTCGCCATAGGCAATCTGCTTCACCACTTCCTCAATCAGCTCCGCCACTGTCATATGATCCTGCATCTTCCGAAGTTTCCTGATCAATTCCACAAAGGATCGAATCTTGACAGACGTCCGTCCCAGACCATCAATCTCATCTGCCCGGACCAACGCCTCAAAAAAGCCGATTCCATACAAATCCGCAAAATCCGCTATCTTCTCCAGTGTGGTATTGCCGATCCCCCTCTTGGGCACATTGAGAATCCTTCTCACCGCCACGTCGTCCCGTCCCGTATCTATGGTCTTCAGATACGCCAGAATATCCTTGATCTCCATCCTGGAATAGAAGTTCGTGCCTCCCACCACATTGTAGGGCACCCCCTCCATAATCATCCGCTCTTCCAGCAGACGGGCCTGTGCATTGGTTCGGAACAATATCGCACAATCTCTGTATTCCGCTCCCTCCTTCGCCACCTTTCCGACGATATCATCCGCTATATATTCCGCCTCCTCATAAGCGCTGTCAAACTGACGGAAACGCACAGGGACACCGCCTGTTCTGCCGGTCCACAGAGACTTCTCCTTCCTGCCTGTATTATTGCGGATCACTGCATTGGCCGCATCCAATATAGCCTGTGTGGAACGATAGTTCTGCTCCAGTTTGATAGACACCGCCTCTGGAAAATACTTTTCAAAGTCCAGAATATTTCTGATATTGGCTCCTCTGAACTTGTAAATGGACTGATCATCGTCTCCCACTACGCAGATATTGCGGTATTTCTGTGCCAGCAGCCGCACCAGTTCAAACTGAGCCGTGTTGGTGTCCTGATACTCATCCACCATGATATACTGAAAACGCTCTTGATAAGACTCCAGCACCTCCCGGCAATTCTGAAACAATTCCACAGTCTTCACGATAATATCATCAAAATCCAGGGCATTGTTGGCTCTCAATGTCTCCTGGTATTCCCTGTAGACCTTCGCCTGAACGGATCGGTTGAAATCCGCCGCGGCCTCCCTCTCAAAAGCAGCTACGGTCACCAGTTCATCTTTGGCCGAAGAGATTGCATTCAGCATCGTCCTCTCTTTATACATTTTCGGATCCAGATTCAGACGCTTTAAAACGCCCTTCATCACAGTCTTTTGATCGTCTCCGTCATAAATCGTAAAATTACGGTCAAAGCCGATCCGGTCAATATGACGCCTTAAAATGCGCACACATGCGGAATGAAATGTGGATACCCAGACTTGATCCGCTCCAAAGCCCGCCAGCTTGTCCACCCTCTCCCGCATCTCTCCCGCCGCTTTATTTGTGAAGGTGATCGCCAGGATATTCCAGGGCTTGATCCCTATCTCGTCGATCAGATAGGCAATGCGGTGTGTCAGAACGCGTGTCTTGCCGCTCCCGGCGCCGGCCAGGAGCAGCACCGGTCCCTCCGTCTGCAGCACCGCTTCCTTTTGCTCTTTATTCAGTGTATCATATATACTCATGTATCCCCCTTCTGATCCCGGCCCCGTTTCAGACGCTTTCTTCTTTCGACGGCCTGTCTCACCTGATCCTGTCTCTCTCGTCAAAGACATCTCCGCATTCAGGGCAGAATTTGGGCGGATGAGCGGGATCTTCCGGCTCCCATCCGCATTTATCGCAGCGATACAGAGGGGCTCCCTCCGGCCTCTTTGCGCCGCAGTTCGTACAGAATTTCCCCTGGTTTACGGTTCCGCAGCCGCAGGTCCATCCTGCCTCGGCCGGCTTCGGGCTTCCGCACTCCATACAGAATTTTCCCCTGTTATCCCGATGGCCGCATTTGCAGGTCCATCCCAAAACAGGCGCCTGGTTCTCCTGACGGACGCTCTGTCCCCCACCGTTCCCATTTTGCTTCCCGGCCGCCTGTGCAGCTCCCATTGCAAAGAGAGACGCCGCATCCATTCCGCCTGCCCCGCTGGCCATATTCATCCCCGCAAATGCCATCATTGGGCCGGCCGATGTATTGGAAGCCGCCGCTTTCATGGCATCCGCCTGAGCGCCTACCAGTGTAGCCGCCGCCATATTTGCATTCCGCAATGTGGCCGTGGTCTGCAGCTCGCTGATCTTTTTAGAGATATCCTCCGGCATGGACGGCGGATTCATAGTCATACTGACGATGACGATTCCTCTCATTTTCGCCCACTTTTCCGAGAGCTCTGCATTAACGGCATCCACCAGCTCCGTCACATGATAAGGAATATCGGATACGCGTACACGGAGTCTGCTGATCCTTCCCAATGCCGGCTGCATCGCAGTCATTAGTTCCGCCTTCATCTGATTCAAAATCTCACTGCGCTGATAGCTGTCCGCTACATTTCCGCACACATTCTGATAAAAAAGCAGCGGATCCATTATCTTGAAGGAATAGGAACCGTTACAGCGAATACTCACATCCATATCCAGACCGATATTATCGTCTATGTAACGAAAGGGAATGGGTGTAGCAGTCCCATAGAGATTGTTGAGAATTTCCTTTGTATTAAAGAAATAAACTCTCTGATCTTTCCCTGTATTCCCTCCGAATGCGATACGCTTTCCGATCATCTGAAAGGTATTTTTTATATTTTCTCCCAGATCTCCGTAGAACAGGCTCGGCTCCGTAGAATCGTCATAGACAAATTCACCGGCCTCCGCACAGAATTCCACCACCGCTCCCTGCTCCACAATGATCATACACTGCCCTTCGTTGACAGCCACAATGGAGCCGTTTGATATGATATTGTCTGTTCCCTTATTGTTTCCCCGGCCGCCGGCTTTCTTCTTTCCCTTAGCCACCAAAATATCATTTGACAGAGAATCACAATAGAAAAACTCTCTCCACTGATCTGCCAGCATCGAGCTGACAGCATCCTTTGCCGCTCTTATTAATCCCATTTGCTCATCCTCCGGTTCTTGAAATTTATTCACTTTTTCTATTTTATCAAATTTTATCGATTCTCTCAACCGCTTTTGCGAAATATTCTTTACAAATGGAATCTTTTCTACTAAACTGTAGAAGGGGAATCCAAAAAATCATTTTAAAGTAAAGGAATGGGATCTATATGGGTAAGAAAGCAACAAAAGCTGCCGACAATATGTATTATCTGGCACGTTCAGAGGCTGCAGAACAAAATCCTGCCTTCTCAAGCCGTGAAAAAGCCGCCGAAATCATAGGAATAGACCGCACCAGACTGGCGCGTATCGAGTTGGACACCATCTCTCCCTATCCGGAGGAAGTCCGTGCAATGGCGCTCGCCTATAATGTACCGGAGCTCTGCAATGCATACTGTGCAAAGGAATGTCCTCTGGGAAAAAATACGGTACGGGAAGTTACGATCGACGATTTTGACAGGCTTGCACTGAAGGTGCTCGGTTCCCTCAAAGATATCGATTCCCTGCGCGCCTCTCTCATCGCCATTTCGGAGGACGGCGTCATCGAAGAAAGCGAACGCCCCGCCTTTCAGAAGATACTGGATTCGCTGGAAAAAATCAGCACCAATGCCAAAGCGCTGCAGCTCTGGGCCCTCAAAAATATCCGGATGAAGTAATTCCTTTCTGTAAAACAACGCCCCCGGATCCCGCTCTCCGATCAGATCAGCGGTTCCAAGGGGCGCTGCGGCCTACTTTAGTACGGTTTACTTCGAAGCCTCCTCGGCATAGGTGGTAGTCACCAGATCTCCGTAAGGTACCCGTTCTGTCAGCACCCCTGAATCCTCCAATATATTTTGAAGCAACGTAAAGGAATCCTCCTCAAAAATCAGGTTTTCTTTCCATGTATCCTGTTCATGATAGCGCTCTACAATCTTCGTAAGCGTCTCCATATCTGTCTCCGGAAATTGAGGCGAAATTGCTTTTGCAATATCTTCCGGACTGTGATCGCGCACATAATCCATTCCCTTCTGCAGCGCATTGGTGAAAGACTGTATGATTGCGCCGTTTTTTTCCAAATAGCTCTTTTTCGCCGAGAAGGATGTATATGGTACATAACCGGAATCCCTGCCAAGGGATGCCACTACATATCCCTCCCCCTTCTGCTCTAGAGAGGTGGCGTGAGGTTCGAATTCTACGGTAAAATCCCCCTGTCCCCCCGAAAAAGCCGCTGCCGTGGATCCAAAGTCAATACTCTGGTCAATATTCACCTGCGCGGGATCGATGCCGTTTTTGGTCAAAATATATTCGAATACCATCTCCGGCATACCGCCTGCGCGGCCGCCCAAAACATTTTTCCCGATCAGCATATCCCAGGAAAAATCTTCCACCGGCTCCCGGGCCACAAGGAAATTACCCGCTCTCTGTGTCAGCTGGGCAAAATTCACCGCGTAATCCTCTGTCCCGCCTGTATAGGTATAAATCGTACTCTCACAGCCCATGAAACCTATGTCGGCCTCACCGGTAAGCACCGCCGTCATCGTCTTGTCAGCACCGAACCCTGTGACCAGAGTCAGATCAATTCCTTCCTCTTTGAAATATCCTTCCTCAATGGCCACATACATGGGTGCATAAAAAATAGAATGTGCAACCTCATTCAATACCACTTTTGTCCCGCCCTCTTTGGGCGTACTTTCTTTCTCTCCGCATCCGGTTGCACATAGAACCGTCATCAGCGCAGCCAAACATATCGCCGTTGCCTTTTTTAAGGTTCCCCTTTTCATAAATACCTCCTAGGATTTAATACCCTATCATATGAAAAGAGGCTTATCCCTGTTCCAAAAACGCATCTATTTCATTCTTCCGGCTTATCTGTTTTGGAATTTTTCTTTTTTACATCCGCCTTCCCCGGCGCCCTTAACTCATCGATCATTTTTTCGATCATCAGCTTCTTCAGATATACGTCAAAGCTCAGTGTACAGATAAAAGCGAATTTCCTCAGAAAATCGGCATCTCCCTCCGACGCATCCGTAAAGGTTTTCTGAGCCGCCGCATATTTCTCCCTCACATCTGCTTTCAGTGCCTGCATCTGATTCTCCGCCATGCCGAATGCTTCTCTGTAGACGCTTTCCAGATTAAAAGCTTCGCCGTTCTTGAAAAAGCGTTCCGTAATAGGCCCCAGCAGTTTCTGTATATCGCTGATCGACAGAATGCCCTTGTAATAATAGATAAAAATTAAAAGCAGTACATGCTCTTTGGAATATTTTTTCTTTACCGGAGGCGGCAATAGATCGTTCTTTGCATAATTATTGATCATGGTCTTGGTCAAAATCTTATCTTCCCCGGGATTCCTGGCCGTCGAATGCAGATGGCTGTCCATAAAAGTCGTAATCTGATCCATATACAGATCAATATTGGGGATATCTTCCGGGCTGATAAACCGCACCCTGTCCAGACTGGTCAAGATACTGTTAAGTAAATCATTGTTATCAATCGTCATATGTCATTTTCCTTTTCTTCAAAAACGCAGAAAATTTGTGGTATTAGCTCTATTATATAGTATTCAATACTACATGACAATATTTACTTTTCATTTTCGCATATTTTTTATGTTACTTCTCCTCGCTGTATTTACTTTGCGACTTTAATATGGTAAAATATTGACTCAGAAAAGAACTGAGTCAACAAGGCAAAAACATCCAGAAAGGTATTTTTCAATGAATAAGAATATCAAAAATAACACTGCCGATTCCCTTTTTGACGCGATTCTCTGTCTAAAGAATCGTGACGAATGCCATAAATTTTTCGAAGATTTATGCACAGTCAACGAGCTTAATTCCATGTCACAGCGTTTTGAAGTAGCCGTTATGCTGAGAAATCATTGTACTTATCTTGAAATTGCTGAAAAAACCGGGGCTTCCACTGCTACAATCAGCCGTGTCAACAGATCCCTGAACTACGGAAAAGACGGCTATGAAATCATTTTTCAGCGCATGACTGACCCGCAAAATCCTCAGAGTGATTAAGGCGGCAGATATCACAGATGCGGTATTCTGGCAATAAGTCAAAAGCAGGAATACCGCATCCGGCAAACCTGCTTTTCTTATGTAAATATCATTTCTTTTTTTATTTAGTCTGCGGACTCTGTCTGTTCATTATTTTCGCCGGATGTACTCTCCTCGGACGAGTCTTCCACTTCCTTCAAAGCCTCCACAATGGCAGATTTTGCAGATTTTTTCATCGCTTTTACCGCTTTGTTATTCAGCTTCGGCTTCTTGGCTGCATCCTGATTCATATCGCATCTTCCCTGGAAAACAGCTTTCTCATCGATCACCAGACCGCCGGTAGTAATATCACCGATCACTCTGGCCGTAGAAGTCAATTCCACCTTCTCCGGTACGTTCAGATTTCCGTATACCTCACCGCCGACCACTACTTTCCGGGTATTGATGCTGCCGTTAATACAGCCGGATGCACCTACAATCACCATTTCCGTCACCGTGACATCGCCGTTTATGGTTCCGTCAATTCTGACGGCGCCTTCCGCCGTAAAATCGCCGTTGGACTGCGCTCCCATTCCGATGATTGTTGAAATCTGCGTTTCTTTTTTTCTCATTGCCTGATACCTCCCTTTTATGATCAGCCGCTGATGTCCAGCATATCCATAGGATTGACATATACACCGTCCTTCATCATCTGATAACCAAGCTTGCTGCTGTCATCCGTGATCAGGAACAATGTAGTTCCCTGGGTAACCGCTTCTCCCTGCTTGACTTTTACAGAACCCTGATTTCGATATATCGTTGTATAGCCATTCCCATGATCAATCCAAACATTATGTCCATATTCCGGATCTTCACTGACTACAGAGACCGTTCCGTCTGCTGTGGCAACCACCATGGAATCCGATGCGGCAGTAAAAATGCAGGTCAGGTCCTCCGTTACCTCATCCATACTTGCTCTCTCGGACAATGGCAGCCTTGTGGGCAAAAAACGCTTCTCCAGCTGCCCGGATAAAGTACTTTCCGCCTCTACCTTCTGGGATACGGTTTCGCTCAGAATCCGTATCTTCTCATCAAGACTTGTAATCTCGTTGTTCAGGCCCTCGATCTCCTCATTCAGAGTGTTTACCTGATTTTCCAGTCCGGCCTTCTCCTGTTCCAGCCCCTCGATTACCTCATCCTGCGCCTGCATCTGTTTCGTCTCTGCAGCCCAGATATCTTTTTCATAAGAAAAATATCCGATCAACGTACCGATGATAATACAAAGTATGACAATAATCACCTGCAAAATCCAGGGCCGGATGCGAAACTGCTTCATTCTGGTATCCACAGCATCGGATGTAACAATTACTACATGGCTGTTTTTACGTTTATGCCTGTTATGTCCCATCAAAAGCCACCTCCGATAACTTTTTATTTTCCCTTATTCACATGCGCATCGGCGCATATTGGAATCAGAAGTTGACTCAATGTTCTTCTGAGTCAACATTTTACCATAAATGTACCTTTATATCAACGATAATTTGTTTTTTTTGTGAAATTCTTACAATAAACAAACATCAAATTTTATCCTACAGGCGAATTTAATGCTCTTCTTTGTATATTTTATACTACCTCGTTCTCCTTCCGGTACCTGCCGTCACAGATTTGAGCTATCTTTTTCCAGGATAGATTACCCCCAAATAAGTCCAACGCGCTTCCCACTGTTACATGAACCCGGTTCCTGCCCAGCTCACGGATCCGCTCTAAATCCCCATAGCTTTGGACACCGCCGGCGTAAGTGACCGGCAGGCCCCTCCATCTGCCCAGAAAACCGATCAGTTCCTCTTCAATCCCTTCCGATTTTCCCTCCACATCTACCGCATGAACCAGAAATTCGTCACAGTACTCTGCCAGCCGCTCCAGCAGCGCCTCTTCCATCGCTTCTTCCGTTATTTTCTGCCATCGGTCCGTGACAATCCGGTATCCGTCCGCCGTCTTTCTGCAGCTTAAATCCAATACTACCCGCTGCCGTCCCACGGTATCTCTCAGCTGCTTTAATTTATCATAATGAATTCTGCCGTCCCGGAATACGTAGGACGTGACAATCACATGGGATGCGCCGGCATTAAGAAAATCCAAAGCATTCTCCGGTGTGATTCCTCCCCCTGCCTGCAATCCGCCTGGATAAGCGCCAAGCGCTGCAAGCGCCTGTCTTTTTGTCTCTTCATAATATTCACTGCCCGCAGGATTCAGCAAAATCACATGGCCTCCTTTTATAACGGCTTCTTTGTACAAAGCGGCAAAAAAATCCGCGTTTTTTTCCGATACAAAATTTTCTTTTGCCCGGTTCCCGGAGTCCTGCAGACTCGTCCCCACAATCTGCTTCACCTTCCCGTTATGAATATCGATACATGGCCTGAATTCCATTTTTTTCCTTCTTTCTTTTGGTTAATCTGAATAAATATGCCTGCATTGCACATACTATCGACAAACCAGCCGCGTATGCAATACGGTCTGGTTTGAAAGCTCGCTTGTAGACCACACAGCAGATTGGAGGAAACTATGAAAAAAACAAGAAAATTCCCCGGGGCAAAAAAATATCTGACACTGGGGCTGGTCCTTGCATGTGTATGCATGGTATCAGCCTGTACAAACAGCGCCAAAAATAACAATGGCTCCGACTCTATGGCAGAAAACAATTCCGGAGGCAGTTCGTCGGATACCAACGGCTCCGCCGGCAGCAACACGGACACAGCCGGAGGCAACACCGGAAATACCAATGCCGGTAACACAAACGGCTCTTCCGGCAGCAATGCCGCTACTGACAATAATACAAACGGAAACAATTCAACGACGGCTGGAAACGGAACCGGCAATAGCCAGTCCGCAGACGGAAATCAGGACTCCGTGCTGGATGAAGCCGGCAATGCGGTAACAAATGTAATAGATGACGTTGCTGACGGCATCAATGATTTTACCGACGGCCTTGGCAGCACGCAAAACGGAAATGTTACAGACGGTAACGGAGTAAACGGCACCACAGGCAATAATTCAAATGTGAACAGCACCACTGCCGGCAGCACAGCCGGACAGTAACCCTCTCCCTGTGTGCCGAAGGAGCGGCACACAGGGCATTTGTTTTAATCCGTTCATACTTCTTCCATAATCATGCCGTTTCTATATGCCTCCAGCAATTCCTCCAGATAATAGATCCGTTCTCTGATCTCCTGTCCCACATCCGTATCTGCCACCAGCTTTCTATATGGAAACACCTCCACATCTACCGAATGGGAAAAAAGATCCGATTCGTTAACGATGGCCGCCTGAGCGGACTCAAAGGGTTCATGAGCCGCAAGGCGCATTCCCCGTGAATTGCATACCAGCGTATAGCCGGCAATCCCTGTCTTTTCCTGATATGCTTTCGCAAATCCTCCGTCGATAATCAGCAGCCGCCCCCCGCATTTCACAGGCGACTCTCCGTGAATCTGTTCCACAGGAACATGTCCGTTTACAATATGTGCATCCCCTGTATCCAGTCCGAATTCCTTCAGGATCTGATCTACTGTTTCCTCTTTTTCCAGCAGCTGATAATAGCTGTTTTTCTTTTCCTTATGGGCTTCTTTCTCCCCGATAAAATATCTCTCGAAAGTTGTCATTTTCTCCTTGCCAAAAACGGGCGAACCCGGACCGTTCCATATGTACCACATCATATCCTGACCGGCCATACGCTCTTTCGCCTCCTTGGCATAGTATCCTCTCCTGGCATAATACTCCAGAATGTCATAGAGCGCCTTCCCATAATAACGTTTTCCGAACACCTCCACGCCCATAAAGCTTCCGTCCGCATTCATGGGAACACAGCCGTGATACAATAGATTTCCGTTATATATTTTATATAACCCGCCCTTTGCATAGAGAAATCTCACATGGCGCTGCAGCTTCTCACATTTCGTAAAAGCATGCTGCAGCCTCTCCATCACTTTTTCCTCTTCTTCTGTAAGCGCATAGGGATTTAGGGGGTCAACGGTGGGAAAGTCCATATCCTGCATCACATATTCCCTGCTGACTGCGTCTCCCTCCCTTATGCTGACGGTTCCCTTTTCGAAGTCTATCCGATCCAGCAGCAGCCGATCCTCCATGTGAAATTCCGGATGCCGCATAATCAGCTGTCCTTCCAGCTTGAACTGCATCACCGTCATTGCCTTATGCATTTTCATGTCCAGCGTCAGATCCTTTGTATTGTAATCAGGATGCTGAGAAATGGCAAATTTCCCGCAATCCGCGTTTCCATAGGCCTCCATGGCAAAAGTGGCCAGAGGAAGCAGATTGATCCCATAACCTTCTTCCAACGTATCCAGGTTGCCGTATCTGGCCGCAATCCGTATCACATTGGCAATGCATGCCTGGTGTCCGCTGGCTGCCCCCATCCACAAAATATCATGATTCCCCCACTGCACATCCACGGAATGATATGCACATAATGTATCCATAATAATATGCGGTCCCGGTCCTCTGTCATAGATATCGCCCACAATATGTAGATGGTCTATCACCAGACACTGGATCAGCTGGCTCAGCGCGATAATAAACTGAGGCGCTCTGCCGATCCTGATAATCGTATGTATAATTTCATTGTAATAGGCTTCCTTGTCGTGAATCTCCTCTTTCTCCGTGATCAGTTCCTCGATCACATAGGCGAAATCCTTCGGCAAAGCCTTGCGCACTTTAGAACGGGTGTATTTTGAAGACACTCTCTTAATCATCTGTACCAGCCTATGCAGGGAAATTGTATACCAATCCTCCAGATTATCCTCTTGTCTTGTGACAATCTCCAGTTTTTCTTCAGGATAATAGATCAAGGTAGCCAGGCTCTTCTTATCCCGGCTGCTGATCGTATTGCCGAATTCCTCGTCAATCTTCTTACGGACTGATCCCGAGCCATTCTTCAGTACATGATTAAACTGTTCATATTCCCCATGAATGTCCGTGAGGAAATGTTCCGTCCCCTTAGGCAGATTCATAATGGACTGTAAATTAATGATTTCCGTAGCAGCAGATGCACTGTTCCTGTACTGCTTTGCCAGCACTCTCAATACTTTGTGATCTTTCTCGTTCATATCATGCCTTCTCCGCCCCAAGTACGCTTCTTATGCCTCTTTCATCCGTATCATGAGAATAACGCTTCTATCACATCACCCATATCATATTTTCCCGCCGGTTTTCCTGCCAGATATTTCGCCGCCTGCACTGCACCCTTTCCAAAAATTGCCCGGGAGTATGCCGCATGCGAAAAAGTAATGACCTCGTCCATACCGGCGAAGATCACATCATGTTCTCCCACGATACTGCCGCCTCTGACAGCGCTGATACCGATCTCCTTTTGGGGCCGCTTCTCTCTCCGGCCACTCCTGTCGTACACATAAGTATATGTATTTCCAAATTCCTCATTTATGGAATCCGCCAGAGCCAGGGCTGTTCCGCTGGGCGCATCTACCTTTTGATTGTGATGCTTCTCCACTACTTCCATGTCAAAACCTGCAGGCGCCAACACACTGGCAGCTTTTTTCAGCAATTTTAACAGCAGGTTAATCCCCAGCGACATATTGGCGGACCGCAGCACTGCAATCTGCTCTGACGCCCGCTCAACCTTTTCCAGCTGAGCCTCGCTCAAACCTGTGGTGCATAAAACGCATGGCATGTTTTTCTCCACACAGTAATCCAGCATATCATCCCATGCCTTCGCCGAAGAAAAATCGATCAGACAGTCTGCCTTCTCCCTGCAATCCCTGATATCCTGATACACCGGATATGGATTATGGCCGTCGTCTACAATATCGATACCTGCCGCCACCTCAGCCTCCTGATCTTCCCTCAGCAGCCCGCTGATGACCTGCCCCATTCTGCCATTGCACCCCCGCAAGATGATTTTTATCATTGTCTTTTTCTCCTGTTCCTCTTTTTTGCCGGCCCTACAATTATTATGACGACACAGACTGTCCGATGAAACAGCCCATGCCGTCACGATTATCGTTTGGATCCCGGATTCTCTATTACAATATTCCGTAAGATTTCATTGCCTTTTCAAGCTGCTGTGCATTTGCCGGTTCCATTCTGGTCAGAGGCATCCGCAGTCCGCCGTCGATCATTCCCATCATCTCCAGCGCCTTCTTTACAGGGATGGGATTCACTTCACAAAACAGAGCATTGCACAATTCCATCGCTTCCAGCTGCATTTTACGGCTGCCGGCCCAATCGCCGTCCAGGAACTTCCGGCACATTTCATGGGTCTGACGGGGCGCCACATTCGCCAATACAGATATAACGCCGATGCCGCCCAGCGCCATCAGGGGAACGATCTGATCGTCATTGCCGGAATAGATGTCTACCTTTCCTTCGGAGATTGCCGCCAGATGCGCGATCTGGCTGATATTGCCGCTGGCCTCCTTGACTCCGACGATATTCTCCACATCGCTGCAGAGCCGTACGATGGTCTCCGGCAAAATATTGCATCCTGTCCTGCTGGGTACATTATAGAGCAAAACGGGCAATTTCACCGAATCCGCCACTGCCTTGAAATGCGCATACAGACCGTTTTGCGTCGCCTTATTATAATAAGGGCTTACCAGCAGGAGTCCGTCCGCCCCCGCCGCTTCGGCTTCTTTGGACAAATAGACCGCCGTCTCCGTACAATTGGACCCGGTACCTGCGATAACCGGAATCCTGCCCGCCACCGTCTTTATACAATATCGAATTACCTCCAGATGCTCCTCATGGGACAGTGTGGATGACTCGCCCGTAGTACCGCAGACGATGATGGCATCTGTCCCATTAGCAATCTGAAACTCCAGCAGCTTCGCAAATTGCTCGTAATTCACTTCCCCGTTGTCATGCATGGGGGTAACGATTGCTACACCCGAACCCTTGAAAATTGACATCTCTTTTCCTCCATTTCCATTGCATTTCATTTTTCAATGCGGTTATCTGTGAAAGAACAGGAAAAATAATCCATGATACAAACATCGCCGGCACAAAAGCGCCGGCGAATACGTGTTTCCATTTCCTTTCTCATTCCCTGCACCTATCGCATCAAAACAGTACTCCTGAAAAACGCAACCTCATCCTCATAACATTATGTATATGTAAAATCATACCATCTATCATGGGTGCTGTCAACGGATTTATTCCCAAACCTTAAATTTTACCGTTTCGATCTTAGAAACCTCATCGGCCAGTATGCAAATATCATCACGCAGCTCTACACCGGTCAAAATGACATCCGTTTCCTCCCTGCACTCCAGCATGGCCTTTAAATCTGCCACAGATACAATTTCCTTCTCGGTCAGGCGAAGCATCTCATCCAATATCAACAGATCGCATTCTCTGGTTGCAAGAACCTTTTTTGCAAAGTTCATTCCGTTTTTGATATTGACAATCTCCTCCTGCTTCTTCTCATTGGGAAGCTCTTCGTAATTCTCCACGGATTTTTCAAAGGTAAAAAGCTTTATCTCCGGTTCCATCCTGCGCAGGAAATCCGAATTCATGGATCCGTTTCCCTTTAAAAACTGAATGATCACTACATTTTTGCCTTCCATGGCAGCCTGTAAAGCCCTGCCCAGAGCCGCCGGGGACTTCCCGCGGCCATCTCCCGCATATATATATACCAACCCTTTTGCCATACCGAACCTCGTTTCATTCACAAAGGAACTGCAAGTTACATGTTAAGTTACATGTATAGGATAACATATTTTCCTAAATTTGGCAAATCCTTTTGGTTGTCAAATGAATGAATAGCGGATGAATTTCTCATTCAAGAATTAATTATCCATATCCTCAACCAGTTCCAACTTGCTGACGGACACTTCAAAAGCCACCCTTCGCTCCACATTTTCTTCATCCAGCTTCTTCATATACTCTCTGCTCTGAATTCTGCCCCAGACTGCACAGCGCTCCCCAACCTTAAAATTATTGGCATAGCGTGCATTTCTTCCCCAGCAAATACAGGGGATATAATCCGATTTCCCATAAGGACGGTTTACAGCCAACAACAGATCCGCAATCTCCCTGCCCAGCGGTGTTTTCCTGTAAATCGGTTCTTTACAGATATAACCGTCGAGAAAAATCTGATTTGTCTTGGAGCTCTCTTCCATCTCATCGACAAAGCTCACTTCTCTGGCAAATACAGAGAGCACCAGCCTGTTTTTTCGCTCCTCATGACGATTGTAAGAGCGAAACTGGCCGTTTACACAGATTAATTCTCCCGTATAATCCGAAGTGACGTCCATCAGACGTTCTGACACCATAATCGGGATCGTGTCATAGCTCTCGCTGAGACGCTTGCATCTTACGTCCATCATGTAAAACCCTTCTCCGAAAATCTCATGGCTATAGCTGAACCCACTGATGATTTCCCCCATAACCGTTACCTGGTTGTTTTCAATTACCTTATCTGTCATTATCGTTCTCCCTTCTTGTTCTAAGACTTTTTCCGGTAACACCTCCTTTAGGAACCCCGCGCTGCCATTCTTACCCTCTGCATTCCTATCAGGTGGATACTACTATTTATACAATATAAATTGCCATTTTAGTACAATTTCTCATCGCGCAATCCGTCATTTTTTTCAAAAAACAGACATATTCCCATTTGATTCTATTCGAAATTATGAAAATCAAAAACCAGAAACCGCAATAATCTTGCGTTTGTTGAAAAATGATGCTATACTATAACAGTTCGAATTTTCAGCAAAATATTTCATCGACAAAATCGGACAACTATTTGCAGGCAGAAATGAGGTTAACTTTATGAAGCAAAAAAGAGAAGATGTAAGGAACGTTGCCATCATAGCCCATGTGGACCACGGCAAGACAACACTGGTGGACGAACTGTTAAAACAAAGCGGTGTATTCCGCGAGGGACAGACAGTAGCGGAACGCATCATGGACTCCAACGATATCGAACGCGAGCGTGGCATCACCATCCTTTCCAAAAATACCGCCGTAATGTACAAAGATACGAAAATCAACATTGTGGACACGCCCGGCCATGCTGATTTCGGCGGAGAAGTAGAGCGTGTCTTGAAAATGGTCAACGGTGTCATCCTGGTAGTGGATGCATTCGAAGGTCCTATGCCTCAGACCAAATTCGTGCTCAGAAAGGCATTGGAACTGAAACTGCCCGTCATCGTATGCATCAACAAAATTGACCGCCCCGAAGCAAGACCGGACGAGGTGATGGATGAAGTTCTGGAACTGTTCCTGGAGCTGGATGCCGACGATGCCCAGCTGGACTGTCCTTTCGTCTATGCGTCCGCAAAATCCGGAGTGGCCTCTATGGAATCCTCCGAAACCGGCATCAGCATGGAACCTCTGTTCGAGACCATCGTGAATTATATTCCTGCTCCTGAAGGGGACAGCCAGGCAGGCACACAGGTCCTCATCAGCACCGTGGACTACAATGAATACGTGGGCCGCATCGGCATCGGAAAAGTGGACAACGGCACAATCAGGGTAAACCAGGAAGTAGTCATCTGCAACCACCATGATCCGGATAAGCAGGTGAAAGTAAAGGTCAGCAAACTTTATGAATTTGACGGCCTGAACAAAGTCGAGGTAAAGGAGGCCGGCATCGGCTCAATCGTGGCGATTTCCGGTATCGCCGATCTCCATATAGGAGACACCCTCTGCTCTCCGGAAGCAGTGCTCCCCATACCCTTCCAGAAGATCAGCGAACCTACGATAGCCATGCAATTCATGGTAAACGACTCTCCTCTTGCCGGACAGGACGGAAAATATGTCACCAGCCGTCATATCCGTGACAGATTATTCCGCGAATTGAATACGGATGTCTCTCTGCGTGTGGAAGAAACCGATACCACCGAATGCTTTAAAGTATCCGGACGCGGGGAACTTCATCTATCCGTTCTGATCGAAACCATGCGCCGTGAGGGCTATGAGTTTGCAGTCAGCAAGGCCGAGGTTCTCTACCATACAGACGAGGCCGGCCGCCGTACAGAACCCATGGAACTGGCTTACATCGATGTCCCCAACGAATTTGCAGGCGCCGTCATCGAAAAGCTGGGCCAGAGAAAAGGCGAACTGCGCAACATGGGCAGTATGTCCGGAGGAACCTACACACGTCTGGAGTTCTCTATTCCGGCCAGAGGCCTGATCGGTTACCGCGGCGAATTTCTGACAGATACCAAGGGCAACGGCATCATGAATACAATTTTTGACGGCTATGCCCCCTACAAGGGCGATATTCAATACCGGAGGCAGGGCTCCCTGATCGCCTTTGAAGCAGGAGAATCTATTACCTACGGCCTGTTCAACGCCCAGGAGAGAGGCACGCTGTTCATCGGACCCGGCGAAAAAGTATATGGCGGAATGGTAGTCGGCCAGACAGGGCGCAGCGAGGATATCGAAGTAAACGTATGCAAAAAGAAACAGTTGACCAATACCCGTTCCTCCGGCGCCGATGATGCATTGCGTCTGGTTCCTCCCCGGATCCTTTCCATGGAACAGGCTCTGGATTTTATCGATACGGATGAGCTGTTGGAAATTACCCCCTCACACTTACGAATCCGGAAAAAAATCCTGGATCCTACGCTGCGCAAACGCGCTGCTCTCAAAAAATAGTCATACAGAAAAGCTTTCGGTTACATGCCGGAAGCTTTTTGTATTTTCTTCGATTCGTCTCTGCTTGGGAAAACTATCGATAACTGATCGGAGCACAACTCTGCACAAGAACACAAGAAAGTCTGACTTCAATCCTTCCGGGATTGAAATTAATGTAACAAATTTTTGTAATAAAGTCAAGTGTTTTTTGGACTTATATTACGACTCCCAGGCCTTTCAGCGCTTCGCCGGCCTGTTCTTTGGAACAAAAGCAGATTCCGCTGATCCCCAGAGCCTGCGCCGCTTCCACATTCCCCATTGTATCGTCAATAAATACACTTTCTTCCGCTTTCAGAGAGTATCTGGACAGCAGGCGTGTATAAATCTCGGCATCCGGCTTAACCACCTTCTCCTGATAAGACAGAATCCCTCCGTCCATAAACGGCATAAAATCAAGCGCATCCCGGCATTCCGCATAGACCTTATGTGAGAAATTGGACAGATAAAATACCCTGTACCCCTTTGCCTTCAGCTCCTGAATCCAGGGAATTGCATACTCCCTCTTTGTCACAATTCCTTCCACATTGTCATAAGCTCTGTGAATCTCTGCTGCGATCTCCGGATCCATTTTAATAAATTCCTGCATGATCTTCTCGATCTCCCATACCCCGCGGTCCACCTCATTCCACAGCGGCGTCAGTACGGAAGCCCTTGCAATACGCCCGATCATCTCCTCATCAAAGCCTTTGTCTTCCAGAAATCCCTTCCACCGAAAATCTGTCAGCACATTCCCGATATCAAAAATTATATTCCGTATCATTTTTCTTCCTCTCAAATTCTTATTACTTTCCTATGACCGCAGCAAAACGCCCGGCTCTCCCATAGGGAGAACACGGACGTTCCTGCCGATTCTCAGCAATACAATTCGTCATCCGATACAAAACTCAGAATTTCTTCATTTAATGTCACACCGAATTCCCGTCCGATGGCGCGCAGATTATCGTCCGTAATAACCTGCCTGGGCGGTTTCCCACCTGTTGCAGCCAGTGCGATGGAAGCAATCTGTGCAGCTTTCTCGATGGTATGCATCAGCCCGAAAGCGGTATCAAAATCAGGACCTGACACAAAGAGACCGTGGAAAGCCCATATGGCGGCATCGTATTTCTCCATGAGCACACAGGTAGCCTTCGCAATCTCCGGTCCGCCGGGTACCATCCAGGGCACTACTCCCACGCCTCCGGGGAATACTACGCAGCATTCGGTTGCGCTCTTCCAAAGCATCCTGGTAAACACCTCCGACTGCAGCGGCAGTACATAGGTCAATGCAATCACATAGGGCGTATGTGCATGGTATATTACCCTGTTTTCCCCGCCTGTCACCCGTTTTCTCACGGAATGATTCATAAAATGCGTCGGGAACTCGCTGGTAGGCCTGCCTCCGTTCTCCAGCCCCCAGACAATACGGTAAGAATCACCTTCCTCGTTAATTTCCACAATGCAGATACTGTTTTGAGGTTCCAGTCCCACATTCTGCAAAAATTTACCGCTGCCGGTGGAGATAAAATGTTCTCCCTTCAGATTGTCCGCTTCCACTCCCAGCTTCACCCAGGATCCCGGAGTCGCGCGAAAATAAGGCCGGCATTCCGCCACCTCTTCCTCTTTCATCCGATAAGTCAGATTTCCCCCGTTTCTCTCGTGCCATCCCTGCCGCACGCCGTCATGGCACATGCGGATGTAATCCTCCATCACCTTCACGCCAAATATATTGTTCATACCCTCTGACTCCTTTTGTCCGCTCTGCACAGACATCCTTATGCCGATTATCTCTTCAGCTGCACTTCGTCCTCGTATTTTCTGATCTCGCCGTAGAATTCCCGGTCGGAAACCACGCCGCAGCGCCGGCAATATTCATTCCACACATCACCGAAAGGCAATGTCTTAATCGCTTCCTGCTCCACCATCAGCTCCGTCATCCGGTTCTCATTCTGCAGCTTTTTAAGCGCCTCATTGGGCGTACACATAGCGGAAAGCAGTGCCTTCTGCCAGCTGCGGAAGCCCATGGCCCAGGCAGAGACACGGTTGATACTGGCATCAAAATAATCCAATGCCATATACACTCTCTTCAGACCGTCGCATCTGACGATCTCCTTTGCCATTTCCTTCGTCTCATCATCGAAAAGCACCACATGATCGCTGTCCCAGCGGATGGCTCTCGTAATATGCAGAGCGATCTCGGGATAGAAGCACAAAAGTGCGGGAATCTTGTCCGACACAACCTCTGTGGGATGATAATGTCCGTTATCCATCAGGGGCAAACAGCCTTCATGGGTAGCTGCAAAGCTTAAGGTGAATTCCGCGCTGCCCGCCGTATAAGCCTCCACGCCGATGCCAAATACCTTGGACTCCACACATGGCTTTACCTTGTCCCTGTCATGGGGCTCGGACAAAATCTGCTCGATGGAATCCTTGTATCTCATCCTGGGTCCCATACGGTCCGCCGGAATATCTTTATATCCGTCGCCCGTCCAGATATTCATGACACAGGGAATCCCTGTCTCCTCGGCAAAATACTGGGAAATACGGATACATGCCTTGCCGTGGTCAATCCAGAACTTCCTGGTCTCCTCATCAGGACTGGTAAGCGTCAGGCCGTCCTTCATCTTGTCGTGGGAGAAAAATGTAGGGTTAAAGTCGATGCCCATATTCCTCTCCTTTGCAAACTCCACCCACTTTGCGAAATGCTTCGGCTCAATCTTATCCCTGTCCACGAACTCGCCGGGTTCGAAAATCGCATAGCTGGCATGCAGATTCAATTTCTTCTTGCCGGGCATCAGGCTTAAAGCCTTGTCCATATCCTGCATGAGCTCCCCGGGCGTTTTGGCTTTCCCGGGATAGTTGCCGGTAGTCTGGATACCGCCGGTTAAGGGTCCGTCATGATCGAAGCCGATCACATCGTCTCCCTGCCAACAGTGGAGCGATACCGGCGCTTCCATACATTTTCCGATGGCTTCCTCCACATCCACGCCATAAGACGCATAAATTTCCTTTGCGGATTCAAATCTTTCCTTTGCTGTCATTTTTTCTTCCTTTCTGTCTCTGTTATATGCTATGTATCATAGTGTCACTCACAGGCGTATTGCTGAATGGGAAATGAACGGAACACACATGCCCTGGCTGCTTTCAGATCCGCAAGCTCTCCCGCAGTCATCATCTGAGCCGCCACATTGCCGATGGCAGTAGCCTCCGTGGGACCTGCATACACCGGTATCCCCGTTGCCTTTGCCGTCAGCCGGTTCAGATATTCCGCATTGGAGCCGCCTCCTACGATATGGATCCGGTCATACTTCTTCCCCGTCATGCTCTCCACTTCCTTTATGGTGGCGGCATAACATTTCGCCAGACTGTTATAAATAACGGAAGCCACCTCCGCAAGCCCCTCCGGCACCTGCTGGCCCGATTCCCTGCAGGCCTGGCGAACCTCCTGTGTCATATTGGCCGGCGCCAGGAAGCGATCGTCATTGCAATCTACAATCGACGCAATATCGCATTTCGAAGCCATCTCACAGATCTCTCCAAAACCAAGCTCGCCGCCGATTTCCTTTTTCACGGACTGAATCATCCACAATCCCATGATATTCTTCAAATACCGGAAGCGATAATCATAACCGCCCTCATTGGTCAGATTATTTGCCTTGCTCTCCGGCGAACAATCCGCCTTCATCAATTCCGTTCCCATCAAAGACCAGGTTCCTGAGCTTATATACAATGCGTCATCGCTGTCCGTGGGCACTGCGATCACTGCCGATCCCGTATCATGGCTGGCCGGCACCACTACCTGGCAGTCAAATCCCACCTCTTCCCTTACAGCTTCCACCAGACTGCCGATCTCGGTACCCGGGACCACGATCTTCTGGAAAATGTGCCTTGGGTATCCCAGCCTGTCGATCAGCTCCATATCCCAGACCTTTGTCTGCGGGCTGATCAGCTGGCCCGTGGTGGCTTCCGTGTATTCCGTCACAGCCACGCCGGAGAGCAGATAATGGAAATAATCCGGCATCATCAACAGCGTCTGTGCCTTTTCAAGCTGTTCCGGCTTCTTTGTCTTCAGGGCCATCAGCTGATAAATGGTATTAAAAATCGCCTTCTGAATCCCTGTGCGGGCATACAGCTCGTCTTCCGGCATCAGTTTATATACCTCTTCATCCATGCCTCTGGTGCGTCCGTCGCGATATGCCACTGCATTGCCGATACGCTTTCCCTCTTTGTCCAGCAGCACAAAGTCCACCCCCCAGGTATCCACACCTACACTGACGGGAATTTTGCCGAGCTTTGCACATTTCTTCATGCCCAGCTTGATCTGCGCAAACAGCTCATCCACATCCCAGACCATCTCGCCGTCTTTCTCCACCATTCCATTGGGAAAACGGTGTACCTCCTCCAGAACCATTCTGCCATCCTCCAAATGGGCCAATATATGCCGTCCGCTGGATGCCCCGATGTCAATCGCCAGATAATATCCGGCCGGAGCACCATTTTGGCTGTTCTTATCCTCTGGGTTCATTGCCATCCCTCTCCTCTCCTTTCTTTGCCTTCGTCTCCATGGATAAAAAAATTGTACCATATTTTGAAATACAAAAAAAGAGATTTTTTCATTTTGTTGAAACATTCAGCATTTCCGGGCATCACTGCAACTCATAAGGCGTCATCTGGTACACATAATAATTCAGCCAGTTGCTGTAGAGATTGTTGCTATGAGAACGCCACTGCAGCAGAGGCTTCTCTTTGGGGTCATCCCCCGGATAATAATGAAAGGGAATCTGAATGGGCAGTCCCTTATTCAAATCCCTGAAATATTCATTATTGAGCGAATATCTGTCATATTCCGGATGCCCTGTGACAAAGATCTTTTTACCCTCCTGCGCAATAGCCAGATATACCCCCGCCTCCGGGGATTCCGCCAGCACCGTCAATTCCTTACAGGCATGAATGGCCTCTGCCGGAGACTCTGTGTGACGGCTCTGGGGCGCCGGGAAAATATCGTCAAATCCGCGCACCAGCGGAATCTTACGGTTCTTGACTCTATGGTCATAGACGCCGAACAGCTTTTGCGGCAGCTTCTTTTTATCAATCCCGTAATAATGGTACAGCCCTGCCTGGGAAGCCCAGCAAATATGAAGCGTAGAGGTCACATGTGTCTCGGCCCAGTCAAAGATATCGCAGATCTCCTGCCAATAATCCACTTCCTCAAAGGGAATGTCTTCTACGGGCGCCCCCGTCACGATCATCCCGTCGTAATTTCTGTCCCGTATTTCCTCCCAGGTAACATAAAATTTATTCAGGTGATTGGCCGAGGTATTTTGGGACACATGACTGCTGGCATTCATGAATGTCACATCCACCTGAAGGGGCGTGTTGGACAGGGCCCTCAAAAGCTGCAGTTCCGTATCCTGTTTCACAGGCATATTATTCAAAATCAGCACCTCCAGAGGCCGGATGTCCTGATGCATCGCCCGAAATTCATCCATGACAAATATATTTTCATTCTCCAGAATTTCCTTTGCGGGCAGATCCCGCTGTGTCTTAATCGGCATTTTTATATTCCTCCTATTCCAGTTCCGCAGAAAGCCGAGCCAGTACCAG
>OFFY01000913.1_pt1 | contig 27929 bp, 19 predicted proteins | sample 1521481 | NCBI WGS metagenome assembly OFFY01 (sample SAMEA3504117, study PRJEB24116) | mouse gut metagenome | biome: mouse gut; feature: mouse-associated habitat; material: faeces | place: Denmark | collected 2011
ACCCGACTGCATATTTCAATTCCCGGAAAGAAGTTTCAATCCCCCACCTCATTGCATAAATCTTCTTTATTTCATCTGCCGGAAATTCATCTGCCGGCAGGTTTGTAATGATACATTCGTATGAATCCTCTGTAATGGCAAACCGCACCACCCGAAAGGCCAATTCATAAAACATCCTGTCGTGTAAGTCCAGATAATCAAAAGGACTCGCTTTCGGGAGGATCTTATACTTTTCCGGGTTGCCCTTCACTTCTTTTGTCTGTTTCCGGGTCAGTACAAGGCGCATGGCATGGTCAAATTCATCCCTGGAAGGAAGTTTAAAGCTCCCGGCCATGCTCCCGCTGCCCCCATCCTTGACGCGGATCAGATAATACATGCCTTTCTCCTGTATATGCGCAAAGATGTTATAGGTTTCGTACCCCCTGTCAGCAATAAAGATTGTTTTTTCCTGCGTCGTGCAGCGGTCAACCATTTGTGTCATTGCAAGGGATTCATTCTTTTTACGGGCAGGCTGTATCACTGCGTCCGTATAGCGTCTTTCACACAGATCATAAAGCGCATTCAGATGAAGCTGGTTGAATCCTTTATCTGTTGGCAGTGACTGGAAGTGCGTATCAGCATCCTTCGGGTTACGGGCAATATTCAGGTCAGAACCATCACAGGCCAGCAACCGGTATCCCTTATACTTCTTTTCCAATGGGAAAAGGGCATTAAACTCATAAAACAGAAATGGGAGCGCCTCCGGGAGCAGTTTAGCTCTTTGCTGGCTAAAAGCAGAGACCGAAGGGGTATCAACAGAAAACTGAAAATGCTCCAATAATTCTTTCTGCAGACTGCCACTTTCCATAGAAAGCAGGAACCGGATTGTAGATGCAAAATCAAGTTTTCTGCTTCTTGAAAAGTCAGTCGCTGGGTTTTTAGAAAACAGCCATGGGGCAGATGCCATCTCCTGGATAAGGAATAATAGATCATTTTTTACATGTTCAGCAAATGTCATAGGCGTTACCTCCAAAAATGTAATACATTCAAGGGGCTTTGCCACAAATTTTTTCATGTTTGTCAAGTGTTTTTTCAAAAAAGTTACAAAAAAAGAGCAGGGTATATATTTCTATATACCTTGCTCTGTAAAGAGCGTCACTGCTAATGCCTTAACTAAATGACATTGGCCGCGGCAGTCCTCTTTTTTAGTAAGATATGTTGCAATTGCTTGATCCTTATCATATTCCTGTAAGTCGTCTGTTGGAATATACTATTTTGTGATTTTAACGCTGGACTTTTGTCCCTTGTTTTTGAAAAGTTTTTTGTATGCCTTTAATTTGCTCTTCGGTACTTTGATTTTTGCTTTTGGAGAAATGCCTTTGAATGCTTTTTTGCCGACTTTTTTCAGTACCGTAGATTTGACTTTCACTGTTTTTAATACCTTGGCTCCTTCAAATGCGGAAGCTCCTATTTCGGAAATGTTTTTCCCGATGGTTACGGTTTTTAATTTTTTGTTGTTTTTGAAAGCCTTCTTTTCAATGTTAGTTACTTTAAAGGTTACGTTCTGGATCTTAACGGTATCCGGTACGGTAAACGTTCTGTTTTTATTATTTGCAGGTTTTACGAATGTTACCGTTCCGCCGCTTGCGGCAGAAGTAATTACCTTATAATTTGCTTTCTTGCTGTCGTCCGGATACGTGGTACCTGGCTTCGGCAGTTTCGGTTCTTCTTTTGCTGCGGCTTTTAAATTTGCCATTGCGGTTTTTAATTCATTTAATGCTGTTTGAATTTCCGCAAAAGAGCCGGCTGCCTGCAGGTTCTTTAATTTGGTAAGTGCTGCCTGAAATACGTTCCAGGATGCCGGCGTATACGCGCTTTGGACTTTCTTGGCTGCTTCTGAAATCGCGGTATTTACATTTTGATCCAGCTCTTCTTCTTTTGAAATTAATTGATCCATTGCAGTATTCAGCTCATGCAGTGCATTTTGAATTTCACCGTAAGAATCGGAAGCCATGGCATTCTGCAACTTGGAGAGAGCGGACTGGAAAGCGTTCCAGGAATTTTGTGAATACGTATCCGGTCTTTTTTGGGATGCTTCTAACGTAGCGTTATATACGTTTTGCTCCAGCTCTTTTTCTTTTGTAACCAGTTGATTCATTGCGGTGTTTAGTTCATCCAGCGCTGCCTGAATTTCATCCGTAGTACCGGAAGTTTGAATATTCTGCAGCTTGGTAAGCGCCTTCTGGAAGCTATCCCAGGAATCCGGCGTATAGTCGTTTTGTTCTTTCTGCTCTGCTTCTGAAATAGCGGCAGCCACATTTTGGTTCAGATCTGAACGGCTGTTTAATTTGACGGAGTATATATTTGTTGTTTTGCCGTCTTCTGACTGTACAAGGACTTTTATCGTTCCGCCTGCATCTGCAGGGACAATACTTACAGAAGCATTATTTGTTGCTTCTGCAGCAACGGAAGCCTCTTGAGACAGTCCTTCAATATTCATGGTATATCCGTCCGGGTTAAAGTTATTCGCTGTAAATCCCGGTACGGCAGTTCCGTTGATCGTAAAATTACTGAGTACGGCAGTTCCGTTTGTCTGATGGGAAACTCCTGTGTTTATAATTTCACACTCTACTAAACCTACATAAGGAGGATGCTGATTGTTGTTTGCAAGTTTAATGGTAAGTGAAAGAGCATTCAGCTCCGACTGGAATGTGTAGGTGGCTTTGTTATTGTTGTTTGTATCAACCTGGGTAGCGGTTACTTCATTGGCATCTAAAGTTTTGGTTGTAATACCGTCCGAATAACTGAACGATACTTCCGTCGGCAGCGTGTGAATAGAATCATCCGTATAATGGTACAGATTGACTGATTTCAATGTCTGCACATCTTCCCAGGTAAACGTAATGGCAGGACCGGTGAGTAATGCAGAATCCCAATTGGTCCAGCGTTTTTGTTTGTCTTTTCTGGATGCTGCCAGATCCGTTTCTCCGTTGATGATTGCACGCAGGTTATCGGATTCCGGATAACAGGTCTGCGTTAAAGAAGAACAGTCCGGAGCTATATTTTTAGGAGTTGTCGTTATGGATTCTGCGACACGTACCGTTAATTTGGTCGGCATCGTTTTATTTTCCGAAATCGTTACGGTACCGTTGATCGTAACCAGGTCGCCGATGTTAGCAAATGCCGTGTCGGAAACGGAGTTCCAGGTAACCGGATAGTCTCCATAGAGACGGCCGTCCGGCAGAATCGCAGCTACGGTTTCGGGCAAAGCGGGTACAATGTTTGGACGGGTGGCTTTGGAGTAATGTTTGATCGCCGCAATGACCGGCTTGACCTGCAAAGTTGCCGTGACCGGAATCTGTTCCATGCCGTAAATCATGTTGCCGTTGATCTGGTATTCTCCTGGATTATTATAGATTTCTTCCGTAATTTCATCCCATTTTACAATCAGAGAAGCGTTTTTGTTGTCGCTTGTGACAGCGGCTGCCTTTGTTTGCAGGGATGGTTTTGTTCCCATATCAAACTGATACTCGGTTTTCAGGTCATAGCTTTTGATATAAGGCTGTGCTTCTGCTGAATTTACCGTATTCACCTGAACTGTTTTTGCGTCCATGCCGTCAGATTCTACTTTTAAAGTAAAACCGCCTGCAGTTTCCGTGCTTTTTATAATAACGAGAGCTTTTCCGCTGAACGCGTTGATATTTGCGTTCTTCGAATTTGTCAAAACGGATTTCTGCTGGAATTTATCGACGGTGGAAGCATTTCCGTTGTCTACGCCGGCAATTTCTCCATGACCGGTCAGTGTAAAACGAATATTGTTGTCTGCCTGGCTTGCAAACTCTCCGTTGCGGTCTGTGATATCAACAGTGATATAAGCAAGACTGGAACCGTCTGCGGCAATTTCTGTTTTTTCCGGAGTTACGACCAGTTTGGAGCCTTCGTCGCTGTTGGTTTTTACCTGTTTGATTCCAAGTGTATCGGTAATTTCATTGTTATTTTCATCATATGCTTTCGCGCTTAATGTTCCGGCTTCGTATTTTACCTGAAACTGTGCCGCCATGTTGCCTGCGGTATTGTTATCCGCTGTATTGCTGGCGGTGCATTTCGACGGGTTTTCGGAGGTTGTACGGTACATGCCGTATGCATAACCGGCGTCGGTGGTGATCGACTCTCTTGTTGCACTTCCGATTAATTCTCCGTTTAAATACAATTCTACTTTTGCTGCGTTTGAGTAAAGATCTACCGGGACTTTGCCGCCGGAAACGACCAGGTCATCCTCATTCCAGCAGCCCGGAACGATATGCATGGTGGTTTTATCATCTCTCCATTGGCTCGTATAGAAATAGAAAGAATCCTTCGGGAAACCCGCCGTGTCAATAATTCCAAAATACGAGGAGTTTGGGATCGCTTTTGCATCTCCGCTGACAGAACCTGTGTTTAACCCGTTCCAGTTTGTCGGTTCGCCGATATAATCAAATCCGGTCCAGACGAATGTTCCGGACATAAAATCATTTTTAATGACAGGCAGCCATGCGTTTCTTGCCGTCTGGCCCCAGTCTACGGCATGGGTGTCATAAGCGGTATTCTGGTAATTGCCGGTCTGTGAGAACTGACTTTTCGTAGAATAGATCCCGCGGCTGTTGATGGCAGAAACGGTTTCGGATCCTACGAGACACCAGTCCGGCTTCCTTTGGTGGAGAGAACCGTAAACTCCGGGCGAGTAATTCAAACCTACGACGCCGCCTGAAGCGGCAAGAAGTTCATCTACGTGGGTGCGCAGGTCGGATGCATTGCCGGCAACATTGTTATCGCCGTGGGTAATCGGTTTTGTTGGATCAATGTCCTGAATCCATTGGATCATGTTGGAAGCGTAACCTTCATATTCGGTTACATAAGTCGGATTCGTTGTGCCTGGCACGCCGAAATTAATTTCATTACCGATGGACCACATCACAACAGACGGGTCGTTTTTATCACGGTTGACAAAGGATTCCAGAGCGAACTGATACCATTTTTCGTCTGAGGAACCGCCGATTAAATGGTTGTTTTCGCCGAGCGTTTGATTAAAGTATTTGGAGAAGTCGTTGGAATTGCCGTTTTTTGCATAAGCCCATCCGTCGTACACTTCATCCATCATCAGCATGCCAAGTTCGTTACAGGCTTCCAGCAATATTTTGCTTGGGGCATTGTGGCTGGCACGGATTGCATTACAGCCCATTTCTTTCAGGATTTCTACCTGACGGTAAACGGCGTCGCGGTAAGCTGCAGCGCCGAGAGCGCCCTGGTCATGGTGCATACATACGCCTTTCATCTTCATCTTCGTTCCGTTTAAAGAAAAACCGGTATTTGCGTCATATGCAAAATAACGGAAGCCGAATTCTGTCGTATAGGTATCGACTACTTTACCGCCGACTAAAATTTCCGTTTTTACATCATACAGATTCGGATTGTCGCAATCCCAGAGTTTTGGTTTGTTTACGGTTATTTCCTGCGTTTGTTTTTCGGAATTTTCTGCAGCAATGGATAAAGTGTTTTCTGCGGGAGACTTAGATACCGTAGTTCCCTTGGCATCCAGTATTGTAGTCCGTACGGCAGCGTTTATCTGTGTATTGCTGTCATTTTGTACGGTGGTTTCTACTTTTACCGTAACGTCGCCGTCTTTTTGCGCTTCCAGCTGCGGCGTTGTAACGTATGTGCCGTTTAATCCCACATGTACCGGATCTGCTACCGTTAAAGTAACGTCTCGATAAATACCTGCGCCGGAATACCAGCGGCTGGACGGGAATTCACTGACTGCTTTTACGGCAATGACATTTTCCGACGTACCGTCGCATGTGATCAGGTCCGAAATGTCAAAGGAGAAATTGGTATAGCCGTAGTGATGCTCTCCGATTTTCGTGCCGTTTATGTAGACATAGGCATTGTTGTATACACCGTCAAAGTTTAAAATTACGGATTTTCCGCCATAGCTTGCGGGAAATACGACGTTTTTGCGGTACCAGCCTGTACCGCCCGGCAAGAATCCGGATTCGGCTTCATAGTCGTTGGAAAACTCCTGTGTAATGCTGAAATCGTGCGGAATTTGAACGTTTTCCCAGGAAGAATCGTTGTAATCTTTTCCTCCTGCGTCTACGTGCTCTGTTTCGTCGAATAAGAATTTCCAATCCTTATTAAAATTGATTTCCCGATCTGTCGAATCCTGTAAGATTTCTGCCGTTGTTTCTGCTGCCTGTGCAGAATCCGCAGTTATCGCGGGACTGCCAAGCGTCAGCACGGCCGCCATCAGGACGGACAGCCATTGTTTCATGCGTCTGTTTTTCATGTGTTACCTCCTGTTTTTGCTTTGCATCATACCCATAAAGTGGTTTTCTGAATCAGAAAACACCGTTGAATTTTGAAAATTCAAACTATTTTTATTATATAATAAATTTGTAAAAACGTAAAGGCGGCAGAAACGCTATTTGAAATAAAATAAGATCCAAATAAGACCGGCTGCCGTTGCTTTGAGGCATATCAGAAGGATATGTCCGGCTCCAGTATCCTTACGGTAAAAAACTTTTTCCGGAGGTATCGTGCAGGATTCGTTTTCGGTACTGGTTTGGGGGAAGACCTATAATTGTACGGAACAGTTTGGAAAAATGCTGGGAATCTTTCAGGCCTACCTGGGCGGAAATGTGGGTCAGCGTCAAATCCGTGTTCAGCATCAGGTCGATTGCCTGGTTGATACGGTAGATATTGATGTAATTTAAAATGGTAAGGTTCATATGCTGAAAAAAAACTTTGCTTAAATAACGCGAAGATATATTCAGATGGTCGGCTATGTCTTTCACCAGAATCTTCCTGTCAAAATTTTCATGGATATAAGAAAGTGCGTAAGAAACATAGCGGATCTGTTCCGGCGACAGAGAATCTGAGACTGTGAGCAGTGCGTGGTTTTTGCGGGTCAGCTTCATCAGTTCCAAAAGCAGTTCCGTCAGATGCAGATTGGCCAATGCCAGATGCAGGGAATCGTTTTCGGCGGTTTCTTCTATAATATTGTCAATCAGGGAAGAGAACGTTTCATTGGAGGCCAGATGGAAACAATGTCCGTACGGAACCGTCAATGCCGTGATCATGTCAAACGAATCTGTTTCGCTCCGATTCAGATACAGCCGGGAAAACGGAGCGGGATCGAAATGGATATGCCGAAACAGACAGGTATCCGGAGCGTCCAGATAAAACGAATGGACGGTATTCGGAAGGATCATGACAAAATCTCCGGCAGTACAAGATAGTTTCCGGTTGTTTATATCCATAGCGCAGCTGCCCGAATCGATCAGATAAATCTCGATGGATCGGTGAATGTGTTTCATAAAATGGTAGGGATAGTTTCGGGTTTGCCTGGCAGCGCTGATGATCACCTGTGCACCCAAATGAATTTCGCCGGAAGAAAAAGAAGAAATCTCTGGTTGGTGTTTTTCTGTCATAATGAGGACCTCCGAGTTCCGATTTATACAAAAAAGATATAAAAATGGACGGTTTTAAACAAGAAAAAGGAACAACAAAATGATATAATAGGATGTAAAGAAAGTCAATTGTATTGTGAAAAGTGAATAGGAGTTATGCGAGTGAAGAAAAAAATATGTGTAATTAGTACAATTATTATTCTTGTAATTCTGATTTTTCTGATTTTTTTCATTTCAAGGAATCGTTTTTCCCTGTCAATAGATGGAAACAAAATAGACAAAGAAGAGTTTTTGGACGCAGCGTTGTTAAGGCGGTATGATGTCACCGGTTATTTTACTCAAAAAGGCGGGGGAACGGTAGATGCCGGTTTTTGGGAGCGGGAGAGTGCGGGAGAAATTCCCTACCGGAAATTAACGGAAGAGACGCTGGAAGAATTGAAATATTTTTATGCGGTCTATGGGCTTGCAAAAGAGAAAGGGTATGTGCAGGACAGCAGTTATACGGCGTTTTTGGAGCGCTGGGAAGCGGAAAACACTTCCCGCAAAGAAAAGATTGCAAAAGGAGAGCCCGTCTATGGGCTGGCGGAGTATACGAAGGAGCTGTATCGGGAATACGAAATGGATATGATTCAGAAGAGTTATTGTGAGAACCCGGATAATGAAGGGATGGAAATTTCTGATGAAGAACGGAAGGAATATTATGCCGCGCATGCAGACGCATACCGGCAGGAGGACGACAGGGTTTTGGATTACGTGAAAATTCCGTATGAACAGGAAGGGATGGGGGAAGCAGAGGTCAAAGAACACAAAGAAACCCTGACAAAAATTTACAAACAGACAGATAAAGAACATTCTCTGGCACAGCTGGCAAAGAAGGAGGAGAGTGTTGCAGGCTATCTGGAACATGCCGATGTGACGGCGTCGGATTTAAAAATGTATTCCAGGAGCATCAGTGATATTCTGGAATATGCCTGGGACTTGAGTGCGGGAGAATCCACGGCGGTTCTGGATGAAAATGGCTGTCTGTATCTGATCGCCTGTACAAAACGCAGTCCAAACGACACGGTAACTGTTGACGATGTGGCAGATCATATCGACAAGGAACTGCGGGAGAGCAATTATGACCGGATCATAGAAGAGCGCGCGGCAAATGCCGTTGTGGACGGCGATATGGAGCAATTGTATTCTTTTATGAAACAACACGTAAACGACGGAATGTGAAAGGAGAAAGAATGAAAAAGAAATGGTTGGCGCTGATATGCGCGTTTGCGGCAGCAGGAACGGGGGTTTTGAACGCATCCTCCGTCTGTGTCAACGCGGCCGCAGCAGAAAAAAGCGGTACGGTATATTATGTCAGCAGTCGAAACGGAGACAATGCAAATACCGGAACGTCAGAGAACGAAGCATGGGAGACTCTGGATCATCTGAAATCGGTTTCACTGAAACCGGGAGATGAAATCCTTTTAGAAAAAGGATCGGAGTTTTATGGGTTTATCCATCTGAAAGATGTGCACGGAAGGGCAGATGCGCCGATTAAGATCGGAAGCTACGGTACGGCGGAGAGCCGTCCTGTGATTCATGCAGACGGGCAGGGAATCTGGTATCAGTCCTATGGAAACACCATGGATAACAGGAATCACAGGTCAAAAGGCTACGTCTCTTCGGCAATTTTACTGTACGATGTGGATTTTGTGGAAATCAGCGGACTGGAGTTGACGAACCGGTCGGATGATTTTACTTATTTTAAAGGCGCGGCAAGCAGCGCTTCGGAAATTGACGACCGTATGGACCGTACCGGCGTTTCGGGAATTGCCAAAGACGGCGGTACGATGGAACATATTTACCTGAACGATCTCTATATTCACGATGTGGACGGCAATATTGAGGATAAGCATATGAATAACGGAGGGATCCAGATGAATGTACTGCCTCCGGCAAATGAGGCGGAAACCGGGATCGCGAGGTATCACGATGTGAAAGTAACAAACTGCCATGTAAAAGACGTATCCCGAGCGGGTATCTGCGTCGGTTACACGTACCAGGGAGGCAGATTCAACGGTTCTGCGATTTCGGACGAGACGGCGAAGACCTACGGGCATACAAACCTTTTGATCGAGGGCAATTATGTGCAGGATGTGGGGAACGACGGTATTGTGGCGATGTATGCGTACCGTCCGCTGATTCAGAGAAATGTATCGGATAAGGCGGGAGCGGATCTTGAAATTTATACCGCCGAAAAAACACCGGAGGAATACAGAAAATTCTGGCAGCCGTTTTGTGCGGCGATCTGGCCGTGGAAATGCAAAGACGCCGTGTTCCAGTATAACGAAGTGTTTGACACCGTAGACAGCCAGGACGGGCAGCCGTGGGATGTGGACTGGTCGGACGGAACGGTGTATCAGTATAATTACAGCCATAATAACGGCGGCGGATGTATTATGATCTGCGGCGCGGAGGCGTATCGCGGTATTTTCCGTTACAATATCAGCCAGAATGACTTAAAGGGCTTGATTGCACTTGCAGATGCCAATCCCAAAGCCGAAATTTCCAATAATGTATTCTATATCGGAAATGACCTGAATACGAAGCTGTTTATTGATAAAAGCAATTATAACGGGACGGCGGAACTGAGAAACAATATCTTTTATAATGTAAGTACAAAGAAAACTGCCGGCGAGACGATCGTAAAGGCAAGGCGCAGCTTTACAAACAATATTTTTTACGGATATGACGGCTGTACGCTTCCGGAAGGTTCGATTACTGCCGATCCGAAATTTGAGAATCCCGGCGGGGCGCCGGTCAATTCCGCATCGGGAGCGCTGCACGATCAAACCGTATATGAGGGGTACCGTCTGCAGGAAAATTCTCCGGCAATCAATGCCGGTGTGTTGTCCGGTCGGAGTGCAAAATATGATTTCTTCGGCAATCCGGTCGGAGCGCAGCCGGATATCGGCGTATTTGAATCGGATACGGCGGAGAGCGTACTGGCGCTGGGCGGAGATCTGGTTACCGTGGAAAACGGAAGGATTACGGATGTGCCGGAGGGGATGACGGCAGCCTGGCTCAAAGAACAGCTGATTTATGCAAGAGACGTGGAGATCCGCATCGTAAAAGACGGCAAAGACATTCCGGAGGAAGATGTCGTTCCGGCAGGCGCGGCGGTAGTGATTGCAAGAGACGGTAAAACCGTGGAGTATACGCTGAATGCGCAGCAGGAGGCAGGTTATCTTGATTATGAACAAACGAGTATGACGGTGTCCGCAGGCAGTGCGGAAGACGGAAGTTCCGAATGGTCCGGTCCGGAATATGCAACGCCGGCGTCCAACGTACTTGACGGGGATGAAAATACGATTTGGTGCAGCAGATGGGACGATGCGGATCAGACGAAGCTCTGGCTTTTGATGGATCTGAAAACGGCAAAACCGGTGGCAAGGCTGACCTATGTGCCGAGGAAGAGTGGAACGTCCGGTATCTTTACGAAATACAGGATCGAAGTCAGCGAAAACGGGCAGACCTGGACAGAGGCCGCCGCCGGAACCTGGAGCGGCGATTCCACGGTCAAATATGCGGCATTTCAACAGGTCAATGCGCGCTATGTAAAAATAACGGCGGTGGAATCCATTCCGGATAATAACAAGGCGATGGGGACCGCGGCAGAAATCCGAATCGGATATCAGGCAAATGCGTCGGGACAGTAAGGAGGAGAAGATGATGATACGAAAAAGAATATTAACTGCAGTTACTGCAATTTCCATGCTCTGCTCCCTGGCGGTTCCGGGTATGCATACAGACGCCGCCCAATCCGGAGGCAGACAGGCACAGAGCGGAACGACGTATTATGTCAGCACGCTGCACGGAAAAGACAGAAACGACGGAAAAAGCCAAAAGACGCCGTTTTACAGCATTCAGAAAATCAATCACCTGGATTTGCAGCCGGGAGACCGCGTGCTTTTAGAATGCGGTTCCGTATTTACAGACGGATACCTGCATCTGTTCGGACAAAGCGGAAGCGAGGAAGCGCCGATTGTCATTGACAAATACGGCGAAGGGGCGCTGCCGGTGATCGATACAAACGGGGAAGGCGTATGGTATCAAAATTACGGATACCGGCTGGATAATACGGATCACAAATACCAGGGATACGTTTCGTCTTCTGTTCTGCTCTATGATACGGAATACATTGAGATCAGGAACCTGGAAATTGTAAACCGGGCTCCGGCAATCGAGACGGAATATAATGAAATCGATGTGATGAATCGTACCGGTGTGGCAGCCGTCGCACAGGACCGGGGGACGCTGGACCATATTTACCTGGACGGGTTGAATATACATGACGTGATCGGAAACGTATACGATAAGCATATGAATAACGGAGGGATTTATTTCACGGTGTTCCTGCCGCACGACGCAGAGGAATCGGGCGGTGAATATGTATCCGAAAACGGGATTCCCCGTTATAACGACGTGCGGATTGAAAATTGTATTGTGAACAATGTAAACCGCTGGGGAATTGCGGTTGGATATACCGCATACTGGGAAAAGTTTCCGGATGCGGGAGATAAAGAGATTCCGGATGCGGATATTGCAGCGTACGGTTCCACGAACGTGGTTATTCGAAATAACTATGTCAAGGATGCCGGTGGAGACGCGATTACACCGATGTATTGCGACCGCCCGCTGGTAGAGTACAATGTGTCGGACGGTGTGGCAAGGCAGATTAATACGACGGATTATTGTAAAAACAACAATGCGGCGCAGACAAAAATCGTAGGAAGAGTAGCTGCCGCAATCTGGCCGTGGAAATGCAAAGATGCCGTATTCCAGTATAATGAAGCGTTTGATACCAGAAACGGAGACGCTGGAAACGATGACGCCCAAGCATGGGATGCCGACACGGGAGACGGAACGCTTTACCAGTACAATTACAGCCACAACAATACGGGCGGATGCGTCATGTTTTGTTATCCGCGTTCGTATCGGAATACATTCCGCTATAATATCAGCCAGAATGACTTAAAAGGAGCGATGGATATTGCACAGAATCCGGATGCGCACGTGTATAACAACGTATTTTACATGAAAGAAGGGGTTCCGTTTATACGCTCGGCAAACAGAACGTCAGGAGGAGGAAGCCTGACGGCAGAAAATAATATTATCTATTATTCCGGTGAAGAACCCGGAACGGATACATGGAAGAAATTCGGAGGACCGTTAACGGTAAATTACAGCCATAACCTGTATTATAATTATACAAGTACGCCGGAGAGCGATACGCATGCGGTAACGGCGGCAAAAGGCGAAAAGATTTTTCAGGATGCGGGAAGCGGGCCGGATTCGACCAATGGGTTTGTAAGCCGGCATGACGATCCGGGCGTCAGAAGCCTGTTCGACGGGTATAAGCTGGCAGAAAATTCTCCGGCAATCGGCGCGGGGAAAGTGATTGAAGATCAAAACGGCAAGCCTGCCAGTGAAAAAGACTTTTTCGGAAACGATTTAAGAAGCGTCACTGCATTTGATATCGGTGCGCATCAGTATCAGGAAAGCGAAGCGCCTGCTATGCCTCCGGCTCCGCAGAAAACGGAAGTGGGCGAACCGGGAGAAGATTCTGTTACGATCCGCTGGCCGGCAGTACAGGATTTGGTTGGAATTTCAGGATATAAAATTATGGACGGCGACCGCGTACTGATGGATATCACAGATCCTGCGGAAGCAACCGATCCTGACACGCAGATGATTTCGGTAAAACTGGATCACCTGGAAGCAGGAAAACAGTATACACTGTCGGTTGTTGCGTACGATATCAACGGAATGGTTTCCAAGGCACAGGAATTTACGTTTACAACGAAGAAACAGCAGCAGGAGGTCCCAGGCGGCAAGGATGAGGAAGAGGAAAATAACAATAAAGTAAGCGCCATTCGATTGGATCGGGCGAGCGCCGTGCTTTATACCAAAGGCGCTAAAACATTGACGTTAAAAGCTTCCCTGACAAACCTCAGCGGTACGATTCACTGGAGTTCTTCCAATCCCGCGGCTGCGACAGTGGCAAACGGAACCGTAACGGCAAAAAAAGCAGGAACGGCAGTGATTACGGCAGCGGTCGGAACTTATAAAGCGTCCTGTACGATTACGGTAAAAAAACCGTCTTTGAGTGTGAAAAAGTCGATCTCTGTCAAGAAGGGCAAAAAAACGAAGCTGAAGGTCACGGCTCTGCCTAAAGGCAGCATTACATTTAAGAGCAGTAATAAAAAGATCGCTAAAGTAAACAAGAAAGGCGTGATCAAGGGCATCAAAAAAGGGAGATGCAAAATTACCGTAAAGTGCAACGGATTAAAGAAAACCGTAAAAGTGAAAGTAAAATAAAAGATCGACGGGACAGCCAATCGTAAGCGGCGGTCCCGTCGCTTCTGTTTTTCATTCCGCTTTGGAGGATAATCAATCAATAGAAAAAAAGAAAAAAACGATTAAAAAATTAAAGTTTTTTTAAAAAAACGCTTGCAATTTGTTAAAATATCGTTTATAATTTAATCCGTTGTTAAGGAAATGCGCCATTAGCTCAGCTGGAAGAGCACCTGACTCTTAATCAGGGTGTCCAGGGTTCGAGCCCCTGATGGCGTACTGAAAAGCACTGATTTTGCGGACGAAAGAGCCGTGGGGTCGGTGTTTTATTTTTGGAAAAAGGAAGGCGGAGAAATACAGATGAGACATTATAAAGCGGTAGTATTTGACCTAGACGGAACGCTTTTAGATACGCTTGAGGATTTAACGGATAGTGTAAACGCAGCGCTTCTGGCATTTGGCGGATCGCCCAAAAGCATCGAACAGATACGGACCTATGTGGGGAACGGCATTCGAAATCTGATGATTCGCTGCGTGGAAGGCGGGGAAGATCATCCGGAGTTTGAACAGATTTTTCAGGCATTTCGTGAGCATTACAAACATAACAGCAGGAATAAGACGAAACCCTATGACGGCGTGATAGCGCTTCTTCGGACATTGAAGAATGACGGATATCTTCTTGCAATCGTTTCCAATAAAGCAGATTTTGCCGTAAAAGATTTAAATGCATATTATTTTAAAGAGTTTGGCATGGCGGCGGTCGGCGAACGCGAAGGGGTGGCAAGAAAGCCTGCGCCGGATGCCGTCTGGTCCGCATTAAAAGAACTGGGAGTTTCACCTGAGCAGGCGGTCTATGTCGGAGATTCCGAAGTGGACGTAAAAACCGCGGAACATGCAAACCTGCCCTGCATCAGTGTTTTATGGGGGTTTCGGGAAAAACAGTTTTTGAAAGAGCATGGCGCAGTCTGTTTTGCCGAAACCGCCGGGGATATACCTGCGCTGTTAGAAAAGATTTAACGGCAATTAAACAGAGCGATCAGTTCTCGGAGAGATCGCCGAATGCATTTTAATTTATCCGGTATCCGCTTGTTTTTGTAAAAAAAGCGGCAGCAGCGGTTTGGACAGCGGCGCGAACAGCAGCATTTACGTCTCATAAAGCCCTCCCGGCAAAGTTTTGTTTATCTTATGCGGGAAGGGCTTTTTTGTGTGTAAAGGCGCGTCAAACGAGAGAGCCTGTCTTTGCGCGTGAGGCGGTTAATTTAAAGATCGGATTTCCCATGGCGGAGAATTTCTCTTCATATTCGGTCAAAATGTTTCCTTTATTCATGGAAGGATCCTGATGCAGATCTAACGTATATGCGTCGATGCGCCATCCGGCTTTTGGTATTTCTTCCAGAGAAAAGTCAAACAGTCCCCGGTTATCTGTTTTAAATTCTATGTGACCGTCGGGGGAGAGTATTTGACCGTACAGCGCGAGGAAGGCGCCGGAGGTTAAACGGCGTTTGGCATGCCGGTCTTTTGGCCAGGGATCGGAAAAATTTAAATAAATACGGTTCACTTCATTCGGAGCAAAAACGTCACAGATTTCTCTGGCGTCCATACAGATAAATTTGAGATTGTCAAGCGGCTGCTCTGTTGTTTTAGCTAAAGCGCGGATCAGTACGCTTTCGTAGCGTTCGATGCCGATGTAGTTGATCTGCGGGTTTTCTCTGGCAAGCGTTGTAATGAACTGTCCTTTGCCCATGCCGATTTCAATATGGATGGGATGTTCGTTCAAAAAAACCGTGTGCCAGAGACCTTTGAGTTCTTGCGGCATGGGAATACAGCAGGGACTGCCTGCCACAGCTTCTTTTGCTCCTTTGATGTTTCTTAAACGCATAGTATCGTCCTCTTTTCGTGATAATATCAATAACCGGTTTCTATCATACAACAAATTGAAAGATATTGTAAATTATTATTGCGAATCTGAAAAGGTAAGTCTATACTGTTATTAGACAGAATCAGACAAAATTTTGCAAAGCGAGGGATCACTTTGAAGATATATTGGAATCGGAACATTCGAAAGATATGGACACGAACGGCGGCTTTCTGTGGGATCGGAATGCTTGTGCTTGGTATATTGGCACAGCCCGTGCAGGCAAAGAGAAAAAAAAGCGCGCAATACTGGCCGAGCGGACCGGAAATCGTTTCGTCAGCCGGGATTATTATGGATGCGGAAACGGGAACCATACTCTATGAAAAAAATATCCACGACGTTCATTATCCTGCCAGTATTACAAAGATCCTTACGACGCTTTTGGCGATTGAGAACAGCAAGATGGATGAGATCGTCACGTTTTCCAAAGATTCCGTGTATAAGACGGAGGGTTCCGGAATCGCAAGAGACGTGGGCGAGCAGATGACGATGGAGCAGTGTCTGTACGGGATTATGCTCTCCTCTGCCAATGAATGCGCTTATGCAGTGGGGGAGCATGTCGGCGGGGATATCGGCTCGTTTGTCCAGATGATGAACGACCGGGCGGCCAAGCTGGGCTGTCAGAACACGCATTTTAATAACAGCAACGGACTGCCGGATGAACAGCATTATACCAGTGCATACGATATGGCGCTGATTGCCAGAGAAGCGTATCAAAACGAAACGTTCCGGATTATCTGTTCCGCAAAAACGTATACCATTCCCTTTACCAATAAGCACACCGATGAGGAGACGTATCTGCAGAATCATCATCAGATGCTCTATCCTTACCGGACGAGAAAGTATCTGTACGATTACTGTCTGGGAGGAAAGACGGGCTATACGGTTGCCGCCGGCAATACGCTTGTCACCTATGCCGAAAAAGACGGTATGACGCTGATCTGCGTTGTGATGAACGCACCCAGCGGTCATTATGAAGACACAAGGGCATTGTTCGATTTTTGTTTTGACAATTTTAAAGTGATGAACGTGCGGGAAAACGAGACTTCCTATACGCAGCAGGATGCGGAGCGGAAAGGCGTTTTGGGAAGCTATGAACCGTTTGTTGCATTGGATGCATCCAGCCATGTGATCTTGCCGATTACGGCGGAATTTACGGATGCGGATTCCGAGATCGTATATGACAAAAAAGACGAAAATATATTGGGAAGCATTCGCTATACGTATGCGGACCGCCTGGTCGGGACGGCGGATATTACGGCTTCCCATGCGTCGGCAGATACGTTTGAATTTCGTGAGGAAGAGGATACGGAGCCTGCGGCAGATGCTGCCTCAGATCAGGAGAACACGGAAACCAAAAAGGCGGGCGTATTCCGCATCGATATCAAATTGGCGGCCGTTGTTCTGGCAGGGCTTTTGCTGCTTGCCGTTTTGATCTTTCTGGGATGGAAGTTTATCGATAATTTTTATAATATCAAACGGAAGCTGCATCTTGGCGAAAGAGAGAAATCTCCCTATAAGACGATTAAACAGAACAGGATGTATCGTAAAAGACGCCGGAAATGGTTTTGACGGAATCGGGCGTTTCAAACAGACGGAGGAAAAAGAGGGCATGGTCCCTCTTTTTTTGACGGATTCCATAAAGTACAAATTGACACAGATCCGTAAAGTCTTTATAATAAAAAGAAAATGCCACTGAAAACTATATGGAGCGGAAAATAATATGGAGAAAATGTCACGGGAGGAAAAAACGGAATATCTGTTATCTGAAATCAAAAAGAAGACCGAAGAATACGGCGGAATCATAAAAACGTCGCAGATCACCGAACTTGGCGTGGATTACAGAAGGATTCTTGCCTGGGTAAAAGACGGGACATTGGAGCGTGTAAAAAGCGGATATTATTCGTTCCGGTATCAGGAGCGCTCCGAAGAAGAGCTTATTTTGGGACTGTTTCCGGATGCCGTTCTCTGCCTTGAGAGCGCGCTGTATTACTACCATTACATAGAACAGAAACCGTATGCGTGGCATCTTGCGGTCGATAAAAATACTTCAAAATCCAGATTTCACATGAAGTATCCGATTATAATTCCCTGTTATACGGAGCCTAAGACGCTTCAGCTTGGCGTGACGCAGATTCCGTTTGCGGGGGGCAGTATGCACATCTATACAAAAGAGCGCATGCTCTGCGACTGCCTGAAATACGAAGAAAAGCTGGAGCGGGATGTGTTTAAACGGGCGCTGCTTTCGTATATTGCAGACGGCGGAAAGGATATTGCAAAGCTGCTTGCGATTGCAAGGGAGAGAAAAGTGCTGCAAAAGGTGCAGAATATCATTGGAGTGTGGCTGTAATGCAGGAGCAAACGATCAGCAGCGCTCTGCTGGAAGAAAAGTCAAAGGAGACAGGGCTTGTATTTTCTGATCTGCTTGGAGCGGCTGTTTTGGAAGAGACGGTCCGACGGATTGCCGCATCTGCACAGGGAGAGATGTTTTGGCTTCGGAACGGAACCGTTTTGGGGAAACGGCGGTATGGAGAGAAACTTTCTCTGCATCTGGAATATGATTATGCCGTATCCAAAGAAGCGTGGGATCAGGCGCCGGATGCAGAGCTGCTCTTAGAAGCTGCCAGTCTGCTGCGGGAGCAGGTGTTTGCGGGAGCGGAAGATTACGGCGTAACATTTTTTCAAAAAGAGGCGGTACGAAAGAATTGCCTGCAGTTACAGCTTTCGGCAGAGGTCGAAGATATGCGGGTTCCGGTTTCCGTTTTTGTATATGTATTGCATGCAGAGAAAAAAATGCCCAAAACGGAACAAATGGAGAGCATTCTGTTTCCGGAACTGATTCTGACGTATCACTGTCATCCTGCAGAAGGACTGCTGGCAGAATGGTTTACAGAGATTATGTCAAAGCTTGAGCTGATTTCCGACATGGGGGCATATTATGAAGTTTACCGGCTGCTGGAGAAAGACGGTATCGACGGCAGGAAAGTCAGGGAATGTATGGAGGAACAGTGCCAAAAACGGGGGCTGAATAAGGATTACGGCAGAATCGACCTGATTGCCGGATATCAGGAGTATTCTTATATGAAGAAAAAATGGAAAGCGTTTCTGCGCTCCGCAGGCAGCAGAGAGCCGGTGTGGGAGCAGGCGGTCGATCGTTTTTTGAAATTCTTTGGACCGATCTGGCGGGCTGTGGCGGATGACGCCGTGTTTTTCGGCGACTGGATGCCGGAATTAAACCGTTTTTTATAAGGAGCAGACGATATGCGGAAAAAGAAAGAACATGCCGGACTGGATCTGGCATTGGAAGCATATGCAAAAAGCGATTTTTATCCGTTTCATATGCCGGGACATAAGCGGGTGCCGGCTGCGGCTTTCAATCCGTATACGGTCGATCTTACCGAGATCGACGGGTTTGACAACCTCCATGCTCCTAAGGGCATCTTAAAGGAAGCGCAGGAACGGGCGGCGAACTTATACGGTGCGAAGAAGACGTATTATCTGGTCAACGGGAGTACCTGCGGAATCCTTGCTGCGATTTCTGCGGCGGTATCTTTCGGAGGGAAGATACTGATGTCTCGAAATGCCCACAAATCGGCGTTTCATGCAGCATTTTTGCGGCATCTTTCCGTTATTTATACCAATCCGCACACGACGCAGTTTGGGATTGCCGGGTCGGCAGACAGCACGGATATTCAGAAAAAATTACGGGAAAACCCCGAAATTGAAGCAGTCTTTCTTACCTCGCCTACGTATGAAGGCATAGTCAGCAATATCGCCGAAATTGCAGGAATTGTCCATGCACACGGGATACCGCTGATTGTCGACGAAGCGCACGGGGCGCATCTGGGATTTGGCGAATATTTTCCGGATACGGCGGTGCATTTGGGCGCGGATGTCGTAGTGCAGAGTATGCATAAAGTTTTGCCTTCTTTGACGCAGACAGCCCTTTTGCATATCGATCCCACATCCGTTTCGTCAAAAGCCGTGGAACGGTATCTGGATATTTATGAAACAAGTTCTCCTTCCTATGTGCTGATGGGAGGAATGGAACGCTGTGTCCGACTGCTGGAGGAAGACGGGAGCAGGCTGTTTGCAGAATATACAAAACGGCTGCAGGTGTTTTATGAAAAAGCAAAGAATCTCTCCCGTATTCATCTGCTTAGCACAGAGGATATTTCGTCGGGTGAAGTCTATGCACGGGATCCGTCCAAGCTGGTCATTTTTGTCGGGGATACGGACCTGACGGGGAGCGCATGTTATCATACACTGCGGAATACGTATCATCTGCAGATGGAGATGCATGCCGGATCTTATGTGCTCGGAATGACAAGCATTATGGATACGGCGGAAGGATTTGACCGGCTGTATGCAGCGCTGGAGGAAATCGACCGACGGGCGGTTGTTTTGAAAGATAAGAAGCAGGCGTTTGCCCGGCAGCACAAAGAGCTGTACGCGCCTAAGGAAAAGAAGATGGAGCTTCACGAGGCCATGGAGCGGCAGTCGGTCTGCGTTCCGTTTGAAAAAGCGGCTGGGAAGATCTGCGCATGTACGGTCAGCTTATATCCGCCCGGGATTCCGATTTTGCTACCCGGTGAAACCATTGAACCCGGGTTTATAAAAAACCTCCGCAAATGTATAAAAACGGGGCAGAATCTGCAGGGAATAGCCGATATAATAAATGAGAAGATAGAAATTGTCGATTTTGAAACAGTATCCTGTACGCAGAATATGCGTGTGCGGGAATGAATGGGATAAACAGGAAGCAATATGGGGAAAATATTTTGTATGATGGGAAAAAGTTCTTCCGGAAAGGATACCTTGTATCAGCAGATTTTGGATTATGAAGGACTTTTGCTCAAAAGCATTGTATTATATACGACAAGACCGATCCGTTCCGGAGAGAAAGACGGGAAAGAATATATATTTGCGGATGAGGATATGCTTGCCAGACTGACGGAGGCGGGAAAGGTGATCGAATGCCGTTCGTATCATACGGTACACGGCGTTTGGAAATATTTTACCGTAAATGACGGGCAGATCGATCTTACGCGGCAGAATTACCTGACGATCGCAACGTTAGAATCGTATCTTAAGATCAGGGATTATTTCGGGGAAGATTTTGTAATGCCGATTTATATAGAAGTGGAAGACGGCGTCCGTCTGCGGAGGGCGCTTGAGCGGGAAGAGGCGCAGTCCAATCCCAGATATGCCGAGATGTGTCGGCGGTTTCTTGCGGATATGGTGGATTTTTCCGAGGAAAAACTTGCGGCTGCAGGGATAACGAAACGGTTTTTCAATGAAGACCTGGATGAAGTGCGCAGAGAAATTACGGCTTATATCCGTAAATTTATATAAGAAAGAGGTATGGCATGGATTTAAAAGTAAATCAAATGACGCCGGCGGCGGCCATAGAGCCAACCGTCAAAACGCCGGAAGCAGACGGAAACTTTAAATTTTCACTGACCAGCGCCATTGGAGAGGCGCAGCTGCAGGAGCGTTTGAATATGCTTCTGGAACAGATTACCAACCAGGGGGAACGGATTGCGCAGCATATGGACATACGGGACATGAAAAAGTATCGGGGACTGGTCAAGGATTTCTTAAACGAAGTGGTGAACCGTTCTCATAAATTTTCCCGGGAAAATTTTCTGGACAGAAGAGGAAGGCATCGTGTGTACGGCATTATCCGGCTGGTGGATGCTAATCTGGATGAACTGGCGGGCGAGCTGGTGAAAGACGAAAAAGATCACCTTGGCATATTGGAGAAGATCGGAGAAATCCGGGGGCTGCTGTTGGATATATTTACATAAAGGGGAGTTAGATGAGAGATTTTTCAAAGATAATCGGGCATGAAAAAATCATAGAATATTTTCGCAATGTGATCGCCGGAGGACAGGTAAGCCATGCGTATATTTTAAACGGGCCGGACTTGTCCGGAAAAATGCTGCTGACGGAGGCGTTTGCCGCCGCGCTGCAGTGCGAAGGAGAAGGAGAGCGTCCCTGTGGGGAATGCCGCTCCTGTAAACAGGCCAAAAGCAGAAATCATCCGGATATTATTTATGTTACCCATGAAAAACCGAATACGGTCGGCGTCGATGAGATTCGCAGGCAGGTCAATGACGATATCATATTAAAACCTTACAGAAGCAGATATAAAATCTATATCATCAACGAGGCGGAAAAAATGAACGTCCAGGCGCAGAACGCGCTGCTGAAAACGATCGAAGAGCCGCCGGCATATGCCGTGATCTGCCTGCTTACAACAAATGCGGACGGATTTCTGCCGACGATTTTGTCCCGCTGCGTGCGGTTGGATATCAGGGCCATAGAGGATGAGAAAATCCGGCGTTTTCTCATGAAAGAAAAGGGTGTTCCGGATTATCAGGCGGATATCTGCGCGGCATTTGCGCAGGGGAATGTAGGCAAGGCGATTCGACTGGCAGGGTCCGAAGATTTTAACGAAATGAAGAAGTCGGCGCTGCAGCTTTTAAAACGCTTAAAGGAGATCGATCTGTATGAAATGTCGCAGGCAGTCAGACAGATTACGGAATATAAACTGGAAATCGAAGATTATTTTGACCTGATGATGATCTGGTACCGGGATGTTCTTTTATATAAGGCGACCGCAGATGTGAACCGCCTGATTTTTCAGGATGAGATCTATGAGATTAAAAAAGCGGCGAGCCGGAGTTCCTATGAAGGGATCGAAACGGTGTTGGAAGGGCTGGAAAAAGCCAAGGCGAGGATTCGCGCAAACGTGAACTTTGAGCTTGTGATTGAGCTTTTACTATTGACAATAAAGGAGAATTGACATGACAAAAGTCGTTGGAGTCCGGTTTCGTAATGCCGGTAAAGTATATTATTTTGATCCGGCTAAGCAAAACATGAAAGCCGGAGACCATGTGATCGTAGAGACAGCGCGCGGCGTGGAAATGGGAACCGTAATTTTGTCTCCGCGGGAAGTGGAGGACGATTCGGTCGTCCTGCCGTTAAAATCCGTGATCCGGATCGCGACGGAAGCAGACGAGAAGATTGTGGAAAAGAACAGGGAAAAAGAAAAAGAGGCGTTTGCGATCTGTCTGGATAAAATCGGCAGGCATAAGCTGGAAATGAAGCTGGTGGAAGCGGAGTATACGTTTGATAATAACAAGCTGTTGTTTTATTTTACGGCGGACGGGCGGATTGATTTTAGAGAACTGGTCAAAGATTTGGCGGCAGTGTTTCGGACCAGAATCGAGCTGCGGCAGATCGGCGTCAGGGACGAGACGAAAATTTTAGGCGGCGTGGGAATCTGCGGACGGGGACTTTGCTGCCATACGTACCTCTCAGAATTTGTTCCGGTATCCATTAAGATGGCGAAAGAACAAAATCTTTCGTTAAATCCGACTAAGATTTCCGGTGTCTGCGGAAGGCTGATGTGCTGCCTGAAAAACGAGCAGGAAACATATGAATATCTGAACAGCCGCCTGCCGGTGATCGGCGACCATGTGACGACGCCAGAGGGATTAAAGGGAGTTGTGCAGAGCGTCAATGTACTGCGGCAGTTAGTCAAAGTTGTGGTGGAGCTGGAAGATGAGAAAGAAGCGAGGGAATATAAAGTAAAAGAGCTGAAATTCCGTTCCAGGCGCAGGAAAGACGTGAAAATATCCGCGGCGGAGTTAAAAGAGCTGGCGGCATTGGAAGATAACGGAGGAAAGTCGAAAATTGACGACGGAAAATAATCAAAAGCCGGGAGAACGTTTGGATGAACTGCATCGAAACGGCTACGTGATCATTCAAAATCCCGAAACATTTTGTTTCGGCATGGACGCTGTGCTGCTTTCCGGGTTTGCAAGGGTAAAAAAAGGGGAACGGGTCTTAGATCTTGGAACAGGGACAGGCATTATCCCGATTCTGCTGGAAGCGAAAACGCAGGGGGAGCATTTTACAGGGATTGAAATCCAGGAAGAAAGCGCAGATATGGCGGCGCGCAGCGTCGCCTTAAACGGGCTGACCGAACGGATCGATATTGTGACCGGAGATTTGAAAGATGCTTCCGAATTATTTGGGGCATCTTCTTTTGATGTTGTGACGACCAATCCGCCGTATATGATCGACAGTCACGGGATTTCTTCTGCAAATGCGGCAAAAGCGGCGGCAAGGCACGAAATCTTTTGTACGCTGGATGACGTATTATCGCAAAGCGCCAAACTGCTGAAACCAGGCGGAAGATTTTATATGGTACACAGACCGTTCCGCCTGGCGGAGATTCTAAGCAAGATGGTATCCTGCGGGCTGGAGCCCAAGCGGATGCAGCTGGTATATCCGTTTGTGGATAAAGAACCGAATATGGTTCTGCTGGAAGGGCTGCGGGGCGGAAATTCCAGGCTTACGGTGGAGAAGCCGCTGATCGTGTATCGGGAAGCCGGCGTGTATACGGATGAGATTTACGAGATCTACGGGTATTAAGACATGTATAAAAACATGATGGAATCAAGCGGGAATGTCTGCCCCCAAAATGGCAGAAGCAGTACCGAAAAGGAGGACGGTATGGCAGGAACCTTATATTTATGCGCGACTCCGATTGGAAATCTGGAGGATATTACGCTGCGGGTGCTGCGGGTTTTGAGAGAATCGGATGTAATAGCAGCGGAAGATACCCGCAATTCCATTCGTCTTTTGAATCATTTTCAGATCAAAACGCCGATGACAAGCTACCATGAATACAACAAAATCGACAAGGCATATCAGCTGGTGGAACAATTGAAAGCGGGAAAAAACATTGCGCTGATTACGGATGCCGGAACGCCTGGGATATCCGATCCGGGGGAAGAGCTGGTATCGATCTGTTATGAAGAGGGCATTGCAGTGACGGCTCTTCCGGGCGCCTGCGCCTGTATCGCGGCGCTTACCATGTCGGGGCAGAAAACACGCCGGTTTGCATTTGAAGCGTTTTTGCCGGGGGATAAAAAAGAGCGGGCAGAAGTATTAAAAGAAATGGAAAAAGAAACCAGAACGCTGATCGTATACGAAGCGCCGCACCGCCTTTGCCGGACGCTGCACGATTTGTACGAGACACTGGGGGACCGCTCGGTTACCGTCTGTAGAGAGCTGACGAAGAAGTTTGAAGAAAAACGAAAGACGACGCTTTTGGCAGCGGAGGAATATTACCGAAAAGAGGCGCCCAGAGGTGAATTTGTCCTGGTGATTGAGGGAAAAAGCCGCCGGGAGATTTTCCGGGAAGAAGCGCAGGCATGGGAGGCCATCCGCATAGAGGACCATGTGGCGAAATATGAGGCGCAGGGGCTTGACCGGAAAGCGGCAATGAAAGCGGCGGCAAAAGACAGAGGAATCAGCAAACGGGACGTGTATGCCGCCTTACTTTTGGCAGAGGAGAATCCTTAGCGGTTATTCGCTAAGGATTTTCTTGTATATAGAAATCTTTGAAATAATTTTTTACAATCTTAAATGGCGCGGGTCCGATCCGAATCACCGCCTGGTGGAAATTGCGGTCGGAATATGCACTGCCCAGCATGTCTTTTGCATATTCTTTTAATTCCAGAAATTCCAGATATCCAATATAATATTTTAAATAATGCGACGGTTCTTCTACGATCAGTTCATACATGCTCTGTATCGTACTGCGGTTTGTAATCCCGAAATTTTTCAGGAATACAATGGTGTCTGCTAAGTTCCAGCCGTCGTAATGGATGCCCATGTCGATCGATGCATAGAGGCTTAACAGAGCGGATTGATTACGCATCAGAAGTTCCGCCATGTCTTCCGTAAGCCCCGCATATTGATAAGAGAGCATCTCTACATATGTCGCCCAGCCTTCGACGTAACCGGGGTAATTGAGCAGAGCGCGGATGGGCGCCAGGCCTGCCTGCGCAGATCCGGTCGTCTGGTAGAGGTGCCCGGGGAAACCTTCATGTGCGAGCGTCGTAAAGAGCTGGATGCCCGAATACTGGCTGCCTTTGTTTAAATAAATGACATTGCGGCTGATATCGTCGATCGGAGCCGTCAGGTAAAATGCCGGAGCGAGCGTTCCCTCTAAGGATTTATGGACGTAATTGAGCTGGTAAGAACTGTCTGCCGCCGGATAAAAATCTTTTTGAATTGCCTGCAGCAGATGGTCCAGCATTTCTTTCGGCTCTTTTTGGATCAGTTCCGGTTCTTTGGACGCCGCAAGGTTCGGATGTTCGGCAAGCAGCTTCTGCAGCGCCGCAAGATCCAGGCTGCGCTGCCGTTTTGTCATTTCCTTCAGCTGTTTGATGCTTTTTTCTGAGCCGGTACTGTGGCGGACGAGTGATTCGTAATAGGGTTTTCCTTTCGGAAACCGGCATAATCCGGCGTCGTTTGCGCCGCTTCCTTTTAAACGTTTCAGCGTATCCGCGAGTTTTTGATAGGACGGGATCACCGCATGTTCCACGAGAGAGCGGTTTTGGTCTTTGTAGAGTTTCTTTTTTTCCTCCGATAGATTTTTCATGGAATCAATGCGGGTTTGAAACGTGTCGATCAGATAGTTTTCCTTCGGATGCTCGGTAAATGTGCGACAGGCTTTGATGACGGCATCCGCCGCATAGTCGGACATAAACAGACCCTCTTTGGATTTTTCTTCTTCAAAACGTGCGATCTGTGAAAAGTAATCTTCTATGCAGGTGAGCAGTGCAAGATAGTCCGTCACATCACGGGGATCCTGAAAGGCATATTCGGCCAGTAAAATGGGGAGTTCGGACTGTATGCCGGTCGTTGGGCGCAGCGGTTCCTCGTAATAATAAAAATCGGAGGAAGAAAGCGTTTGTTCGCAGTAGTCCTTTAAAATATCGTGCGTCAGCTGCTGTTTGGTATCAAGCGCTTCATATTGAAATCCGTCGAGAGCGGCGGAAATATTTTCGGCCGAAGAGGCGGAGGTTTCCCAATCTTTTTTGGAAAGCGAGCCCAGGGAAATTTTATGACTGTCGATACCGAACTTCTTTGGGTCGGCAAGCGTATAGTGCAGGTGAATTGTGTTTTGCCGCAATTCCTCGGTAAAGAGTTTCTCGGTATAATTGTCAAAAGAACGCTGCTCTTTTGGAAGTTTTACGGAGGAAAAGAGATGGGAAGGCGTGCGGCAGCCCGAACAGGAAACCGTCAGGACGGTTAGGGCAAGGCAGCCGGCAAGAATTCGTTTTTTTAATATCTGTAGCAAAGCAATTCCTCGGAAAGGTTGTTTTACAGCAATATATGAAAACCGGCATGGGTTTATGAAACAGAAATCTGCGGCTCATACGAATAGAAGCGGCGGCATAAGCTATAGAAAGAAACGGAAAGTAAGAAGAAAGACTGCTATGAATTATTTATGGGGATGTATGATCGTGATCGGAGTAGTATTTGCTGCGTTTAACGGGACGCTGCCGGAGGTTACAGAGGCGGCGATCGGTTCCGCCAAAGAGGCCGTGGCGCTTTGCATTACGATGATGGGGATTATGTCGTTTTGGGTAGGTATTATGCGGATTGCGGAACATGCCGGAATCGTCAGAGGGGCGGCGCGCAGAATGACGCCGTTTCTGCGGTTTTTGTTTCCGGGAATTCCCAAAGAGCACCCGGCGAATGAGTTTATTGCGGCGAATATGATTGCCAATGTGTTTGGGCTCGGATGGGCGGCGACGCCGGCGGGGCTTAAGGCCATGGAAGAGCTGGCGAAGCTGGAGGCGGAGCGGGGAAATCCGGAGTATCTGACAGAGAGTGGGAATGTTTCTGTCAGCCCAGGAAAAAGGCAGGGAGATACAGGAAAAAGCAGAGGTATGAATCCACTGGCGGCTGGTGGAAAGACTGGCAGAGTCGCCAGCAATGAGATGTGTACGTTTTTGATACTTAATATTTCGTCATTGCAGCTGATACCTGTGAATATGATTGCGTACAGGCAGCAGTACGGGAGCGTAAACCCGGCGGGGATCATTGCTCCTGCGATTGTGGTGACATTTGTGAGTACGGCGGTGGCTGTGGTGTATTGTAAGGTGAAGGATAGAAGGCGGAGAGCGTAAAGGTTTACTAAGCAAAAATCATGCATATATTACAGGGATTTTGCCGGTTAAAAAATACGGCACACAGTCGGCTCTGAATAATTTCCGAGAGCATACGATGCTTAGTTCCAGACAGATGGCAAAATACGTTGGATTGACAGAGACAGAAGTAAGGATTATTTGTAAAAAGCACGATGTGCCATTTAAAGAGATAAAAAGATGGTATGATGGGTATTATTTTGAAAAGGTAGGGCATGTTTATAGTCCCAA
>OFFY01000930.1_pt1 | contig 27482 bp, 27 predicted proteins | sample 1521481 | NCBI WGS metagenome assembly OFFY01 (sample SAMEA3504117, study PRJEB24116) | mouse gut metagenome | biome: mouse gut; feature: mouse-associated habitat; material: faeces | place: Denmark | collected 2011
GAGCGCCACCTTGCCAAGGTGGAGGTAGCGAGTTCGAGCCTCGTCACTCGCTCCAGAACGGGGCAAAGGAGCTTTGCCCCGTTTTCTCAAATCATAATTCCGTTACAACTGCATATCCTGTAAGGACGGCGCCATAGCCAAGTGGTAAGGCAGAGCTCTGCAAAAGCTCCACCCCCAGTTCGAGTCTGGGTGGCGCCTCCAACCTGTGTTGATAAAAAAGATACAGGCGAAAAACACTGCATGAAAATGCGGTGTTTTTCATATTTTATAATTACCCCCTGATGTAGTGCTCTTATTTTCCTACATCAGGGGGATTTTGTCTATTGTCCGGTTTTACTGGAGCAGTTCAATGCCGGGGGATATTTTTATTTCCTGCTTACAAATTGCTGTTGGTCAGTCTACATACTCCACACCGATCTGCTCCAGTACCTGGTCCACGAAGGGGCGGGGGAAGCCCTTGCCGGACAGGATGTCGGCAATCTGGCCTTGTTCCTTCTTCTGAACGGCGGCGGCCTCTCTGGCCACCCGCTCGGCGTCCTCGGGCTTTACCACCAGCACACTGTCGCCGTCTCCCACCAGGATGTCACCCGGGCAGATGACCTGACCGCCTACGCTGACGGGGAAGTTGATCTCGCCGGGGCCGTTCTTATAGGGACCGTTGGGCACCACGCCGCGGGCGTAGACGGGGAAGTCGGTGAACTGGGCCAGCTCATCCCGGTCCCGGACGCAGCCGTCGATGAGGAACCCGGCCAGACCGCGGCTTTTGGCGTAGGTGGCCATAATCTCACCGCATAGGGCACGGCTCAGGCTGCCCCGGGCGGCGATGACCAGCACGTCGCCGGGCTGGGCCATGTCCAGGGCCTTGTGGAACATCAGGTTGTCGCCTGCTGGGCACAGCACGGTGAAAGCGGTGCCCAGCAGGGGGGAGTGGTTCATGGGCTCCAGGCCGGCGTCCACGGCGGCCAGACGGCCCATGCAGTCATCGATATTGGCCACGGGAATGCCCCGGAAGGCCTCTACCAGCGCCCGGTCCGGGCGGACAAAGTTACGTTTGATTCTGCAGCCAACTGCCATGATAAAAAACCTTCTTTCCAAAATTTAAAAAATCCATTATAATATAGAAAAACAAAATATTTGAGGAGGCGGATATCTATGGATTTGACCGATGTGGAAATGTTTTTGACCATTGTCAACACCAAGAGCATCTCCAAAACGGCCGAGACCCTGTTTCTCTCCCAGCCCACCATCAGCCACCGGCTCAAGACCCTGGAGAAGGAGCTGGAGTTCCCCCTCATTGTCCGCAGCAAAGGGTTCAAGCAGATCGAGCTGACCTCCGAGGGGGTGGAGTTCATCCCCATCGCCGAGCGAATGCTGTCGCTGTGGAAGGAGACCCGGCTGTTGAAGCGCAACCGGGACCGGGTGCTGCTGTCGGTGGGGTGTACCGACAGCGTCAACGTGGCCTTGCTGGCCCCATTCTACCGGGAGCTGATGGGGCCGGACTCCATCGTGGATCTGGACGTGCGTACCCACCAGTCGCCGGAGCTCTACGGGATTCTGGACAACCACGACATCGACGTAGGCTTTGTGTTCTACCATCTATACTACAAGAACATCCTTTGCGAGCGGGTGTTCCAGGAAAAATTTTACCTGATCCAGTCGGCCCGGCCGGCGGTGGACAAGCCCGTGGTCCACACAGAGGAGCTGGACGCCTCCCGGGAGATTTTTCTCAAATGGGACGACCCCTATCAGCTCTGGCATAACCAATGGCTGACCAACTACGCCCGGCCCTGCGTGGCCACCGACACCATTACCCTGGCCCGCCGGCTGTGGCAGGAGGGCGAGAGCTGGATGATTGCGCCCGAGTCGGTGGTCTATGACATGGCCCAGGTCCGGCCTCTCTACGTCAGCGAGCTTCAGAACCCGCCGCCTGACCGCTGCTGCTATAAGATCACCCACCGATTCCCCCTGGTCACCAGCGAGGCGGCCCTGGAGTTCTTTGAGGAGCAGCTGGCCCTCTACTTGGAGAACCTGAAATTTGACATCCCCGTGGGGCAGGTGTTCAGCCTTTGAGGTCGGCCACGGCCTTTTTCAGCCGTTCCATTGCCTCCACGATGCGCTCATAGCTGCAGGCGTAGGACAGCCGGATGTAGCCCTCGCCCTGGGGCCCAAAGGCGGAGCCGGGCACGGCGGCGATCTTGGCGTGGTCCAGCAGGTAGTCGGCCATCTCGGCGGAGGTCCTGCCCAGCGACTTGATGTTTACAAAGATGTAGAAGGCTCCGCCCGGGGTCTTGCAGCTCAGGCCGTCAATGGCGTTGATGGCGGACACGGCGTAGTCTCTGCGGCGCTGGTACTCCTTCACCATCTCCTGCACATCGGGCTCGGCCTTCTCCAGGGCGGTGATGCCGGCCTCCTGGACGAAGGAGGGGGCGCAGGTGTTGATGTAGGCGTGAACCCGGACCATGGCTTTAATGAACTCCAACGGGGCGGCGGCGTAGCCCAGACGCCAGCCGGTCATGGAGTAGCACTTGGAGAAGCCGTTGAGGGTGATGGTCCGCTCCTTCATGCCGGGCAAGGCGGCGATGCTCACATGCCTGGCCCCGTCGTAGACCAGCTTCTCGTAAATTTCATCGGACACCACGATCAGGTCGTGCTTCTTGGCGATGTCGGCCAGCTTCTCCAGGGTCTCCCGAGATTGGACCACGCCGGTGGGGTTGCCCGGGGTGTTGATGACCAGCATCCTGGTCTTGGGGGTGATGAGGCCCTCAATCTCGTTTAAGTCGATCTGGTAGTCGTTCTCCTCCCTCAGCTTGTAGCTGACGGGAACGGCGCCAAAGAAGTGGGGCACATGGATGTAGTTGAGCCACACCGGGTCGGGGACCAGAATTTCGTCGCCCGGCTCGGTGAAGGCGGCCACGGCGGCATAGGTGCCCTCGCCCACGCCGATAGTCACCAGAATTTCCTCAGCCTTGTAGTCGATGCCGTTGTCCCGCTTCAGCTTGTCGGCGATGGCCTGACGCAGCTCCGGGGTGCCGTAGTTGGAGGTATAGAACACGTTGCCGTTGGCCAGGGCGGTATTGGCGGCCTGCTTGATGATCTCGGGGGTGTCGAAGTCGGGACGGCCGATCTCCATGTGGATCACGTCCTCGCCGTTCTTCTGCATCTGGGTGGCTCTCTCCATCATGACGCGGATTTCGGAGAAGGGAAGGGCTTCCATGCGACTGGCAGGATTAAACATGATTCATTCTCCTTTCGGTTGATATAGCCAGTATAGCACAAACCTTAATATCTGTAAAATTGATATTTATTATTTTAAATATCTAAAAAAACTATATTACTGGCCGATCAGCAGCACGGACACATCGTTGACGTTGGTTCCGGTGGGGCCGGTGACGATCAAACCGTCCGCCTTGGCCAGGGCGTGATAGGCGTCGTTGTTCTCCAGCACCTGATGGATGGACAGGCCCTGTTTCCGGAGGCGGGCGGCCGTCTGCCCGTCCACTATGCCGCCGGCGGCGTCGGTTGGGCCGTCAGTGCCGTCAGAGCCCAGAGAGAAGACCAGCGCGCCGTCCAGCCCGTCGATGCCCTGAGCGGCGGACAGGGCCAGCTCCTGATTGCGGCCCCCCTTGCCTGCGCCGGTGAGCTTTACCACCGTCTCGCCACCCGCCAGGAAGGCCAGCTTCCTGCCTTGACTGTGATGGGTGCGGGCGATGGAGGCCAGGAAGGAACCGGCCTCCCGGGCCTGACAGCACAGCTGGTCGGTAAGCAGCACCGGCTCATAGCCCAGTTCCCGGGCGGCGCTTGCGGCGGCGGCGCACAGCTCCCGGACGCTGCCGGTGATCTGGGTCTCCACGTTGTCCAGCGCCTTGGGGGTCTCCTGGGCCAGCAGCGTCCGGGCCTCGCCGCTGAGCCGGAGCCCGTATTTTTCCGCGATGGACAGGGCCTGTTCACAGGTGGAGCGGTCGGCGCAGGCAGGACCGGAGGCGATCATGTCCAGAGGGTCGCCCAGAATGTCGCTGAGGACAATGGCAAACACCCTCGCGGGGGCGCACATCCGGGCGAACCGTCCGCCCTTCACGGCGGACAGCCGCTTGCGGATGGTGTTTATCTCCACGATGTCCGCTCCGCTGGACAGGAGCTGATTGGTGATATCCTGGAGCTCCTCGCCGGATATGAGGGGTTTTTCAAACAGGGCGCTCCCTCCGCCGGACAGCAGGAAAATCACCGTATCCCGTTCACTCAGGCCGGAGACCAGGTCCAGCACCGCCTGAGTCCCCTGAAAGGAGTTCCCGTCGGGGACGGGGTGGCCCGCCTCATAGCAGGTACAGCCGGGGATGGGCCCCAGGACGTGGCCGTATTTTGTGACCACCACGCCGGCGTCCATCCGGTTTCCCAGACATTCCCGGGCGGCCTTAGCCATCTGCCAGGCAGCCTTGCCCACTGCGGCCAGTACCACCCGGTCGGGAAATTCCCGGCCCTGAAGGGCCCGCCGGACGGCGGCGTCGGGCTGGACCGCCCGGATGGAGGCAGAGATTATGGTTTGAGCGTCGGAACGCAAGCTCATAGAGCCTCTCCCCTTATTTCATATTGACCACATTGACGGGTTTTCCGTCCAGGTAGGCCTTCACGTTAAACACCGCACAGTCCATGATCCGCTGGCGGCTCTCCTTGGGCGCCCAGGAGATGTGGGGGGTGATGATGCAGTTTTTGGCCTGGAGCAAGGGGTTGTCGGCGCGGATAGGCTCGGTGTACACTACGTCCAGACCGGCGGCCCCCATTTTTCCGCTGTTCAGCGCGTCGGCCACATCCTGCTCGTTGATGAGCTGGCCCCGGGCGTTGTTGATGAGGATGACCCCGTCCTTCATTCTGGCAATGGACTCCTTGTTAATCATGCAGGTGTTCTCCGGGGTCAGGTTACAGTGGAGGGTAATCACGTCGGACTTGGCGTAGAGGGTGTCCAGGTCCACATACTCGCCGATCTCCCGGCCGGAGTCATTGGGGTACAGGTCATAGGCCAGCACCTTCATGCCCATGGCCTTGGCGATGCGCCCCTCGGTCTGGCCGATGCGGCCGAAGCCGATGACGCCGATGGTTTTGCCCTCCAGCTCGATCAGGGGGTAGTCCCAATAGCACCAATCGATGCAGCTGGCCCAGTTGCCGGCGTGGACAGAGGCGTCGTGGTGGCCGATGTGGTGGCATACCTCCAGCAGCAAGGCGATGGAGAACTGGCTTACGGAAGCGGTGCCGTAGGTGGGCACGTTGGCAACGGGGACGCCCTTCCCGGCTGCATAGACGTAGTCCACCACATTGTAGCCGGTGGCCAGCATGGAAATCATCTTCATGCCGGGGCAGGCGTCGATGATCTTTTTTGTGATGGGGGTCTTGTTGGTGAACACCACCTCCGCGTCTCCAATGCGGGCAATGGCCTCGTCCTCGTCGGTGAGGCTGGTCCGGTCATAGACCGTCAGCTCTCCCAGCTTGCCCAGCTCGTCCCAGCTCAGGTCGCCGGGATTTTCGGTATATCCGTCCAGAACCACGATTTTCACAGTAAAACCTCCCAATTCAAGTTTGGTGCTTTCGAGTATAGCACACGAAAAAAACCGGGGCAAATAGATATTTTTTTGGTAACTTATTTAAAAAGCCGATATTTGACGAAATGACGAAAAATCGTCATTAAATATAAAAGATATAAATATACTTCAATTAAATTATTCATTTTACCAAATGTGCTCCTTATGATATACTGCCATCAGCAAGACAAAGGCGCAGAAAATATCAAATTAAGGAGTGACAAATATGGGAGAAAAAGCACGTAAAAACTTTGTCAAGCGCATGATTGCCGGTTTGGTTCTGGGCGTGATCTGCGGCATCATCGCCAGCCTGGCCAAAACCTCCATAAACCCCGATACCTGGAACGTCATCAATATGATCTTCTTCCAGGACATCACCGTCAGTGCTGGGCGCAGCGCCCTGGGCCTGTTCTACATTGTTCAGACTCTGTTTACCAACGCCCTGAAGCTGGCCATCGTCCCGATGGTGTTTTTCTCCATCATCATGTCGGTGTGCAGTATGAACGACATGCGCAAGCTGGGCCGCATCGCCGGCAAGACCATCGTCACCTTCGTTCTGTTCTACCTGGTGGCCTGCGTCTTTGCCGCTATCGTCTCTGAGCTTGTCATCGGCATGGGCGTGTACCGCCCCTTCCAGGTGGATCAGGCCGCCGCCAACGTCACCGAGATTGAGACCAGCAACATCCTGGTCACCATCGTCAACGCGGTGCCCGACAACCTGATTTCCCCCATGACCTCCAACAACCGGATGCTGGCCGTTATCACCTGCGCGGTGGTGATCGGTGTGTGCATCGCCTCCATGGGCAGCAGGATCACCGTGTTCAAGACCTTCTGCGACGAGGCCGGCCAGATCACCCAGAAGTTCCTGGATTTCCTCATTATCACCTGCTCTCCCATCTCTGTGTTCTGCATGGTCACCCGCACCTTCGCCATCTACGGCATTGACCAGGTGAGCAACATCTTCTCCTACATCCTGGTCACTCTCATCACCCTGATTATCTACCTGCTGGTGGCCTACCCTACCGCCATCGGAGCCATCACCCGCTGCAACCCCTACATCTTTATGAAGAAAATGATTAAGGTGGCCATCATCGCCTTCGGCGCCGCCGCCTCCGCCCCCGCGCTGCCCCTGAATAAGGAGACCTGCGTGAAGGAGCTGGGCTGCAGCGAGGAGATCACCAACTTCGTCCTGCCCGTGGGCATGACCATCAACATGAACGGCACCGCCATCATGCACATCATCGGCGCCGCCTTCATCGCCACTTGCGCCGGCCTGGAGGTCACCCCCATGCACTACGCCACCATGACCTTGCTGGCCATCTGCGCCTCCATGGGCACCCCGGCCATTCCCGCCGCCGGCACAGTCATGCTGTACGCGGTGCTCACCGGCGCCGGTTTCGGCACCGAGCTGTGCACTCTGATCTACTCCCTGATTCTTGCCATGAACAAGCCCTGTGAGATGGTGCTGACCACCCTGAACGTGGTGGGCGACGCCGCCACCACCGTGATCGTGGCCAAGACCGAGAACGAGTTTGACGCCAAGGTGTACAACAGCTGATTCTGTCATGCTTCGCTCCCGCTCCCGCCTGTCCGGGAGCGGGAGCGTAAAAATCAGTTTAGATGGAGGAAAAAGCTGTGTCTGACTACACGCTGCGCTATGTGGGCGATCAGGCCCTTCTGGTGGAGTTTGAAAACGAAATCAGCATGGAGGTCAACCAGAAGGTCCGCGCCCTGAAATTTGATCTGGAGCAGAAAAGAATCCCCGGTATGGGGGAGCTGGTCCCCGCCTACCGGGCTCTGCTGATCCACTACGACCCCCTGAGAGCGGACCTGGACCGGCTGAAGGAAGCCGTCAAGACATCCGCCGCCAATATGGACCTGTCCCAGCTGCCCCGGGCCGTTGTGACGGAAATTCCCGTCCTTTACGAGGGGGAGTACGCCCTGGACCTGGAGGAGATCGCCAGGCTGGAGAACAAGACCCCGGAGGAGATTATCAAGATTCACAGCGGCAGCGACTACTATGTGTACATGCTGGGATTCGCCCCCGGCCACCCCTACACCGCCCGGTTTGAAAACCATTTCTCCTTCAAGCGGCGGGAGACCCCCCGGGTGCGCATTCCCGGGGGCAGCATCGTGGTTCAGCTGGGGCTGAGCGACATCATTCCCTTCGACCAGCCTTGCGGCTGGAATATCATCGGCACCACCCCCATTCTGGCCTGCGACTACCGGAAGGAGAACCCCTTTCTGCTCAAGGCGGGCCAGTGGATCCGCCACGTCCCGGTGGACAAGGCGGAGTTCATGGAGATCAAGCGCCGTGCGGAGCTGGGCGAGTACCAGTGCAAAACCTATGAGAGGGGGCAGTGACCGTGGGCTTTGTAACAGAAAATCCCGGCGTCCTCACCACCATTCAGGACGAGGGCCGGTACGGCTATGAGCAGTTCGGCATGTCTCCGGCGGGGCCTATGGATGGGACGGCCTTCCGCACCGCCAACCTGCTGGTAGGAAACCCGGAGGGAGAGAGCGCTCTGGAGGCCACCGTGCTGGGTCCCACGCTGCGTTTTGACCAGGACAATGTGGTCGCCGTCACCGGGGCGGACATGGCCCCCATCCTCAACGGCCGGCCTTGCCCCATGTATCAGGCGGTGGCCGTCAAGGCGGGGGACCGGCTGGCGCTGGGGGCCGCCAGAACCGGCTGCCGGGCCTACATCGCCTTTGCCGGCGGGCTGGACGTCCCTCAGGTGATGGGCAGCCGGGCCACAGCGCTGCAAAACAAAGTGGGCGGCTTCCAGGGCCGTAAGCTGGCCAAGGGGGACAGCCTGGGCTTCCGGGCCCCAAATCCCGCCTTGCCTCTGCCCAGAACCGCCCCGGTCCCCGCTCCTGCGGGGAGGGAGGTCGTCATCCGGGTTATCCTGGGACCCCAGGACGACGCCTTTACGGAGGAGGGGGTCAGGACCTTCCTGTCCCAGCCCTACGTTGTCAGCAAAGACTTTGACCGGATGGGCTGCCGGCTGGAGGGGCCGGTCATCCGGCACAAGGCCGACGGCAATATCATCTCCGACGGCATGGTCACCGGGGCCATCCAGGTGCCCACCTCGGGCCAGCCCATCATTATGCTGGCCGAGCGCCAGACCGTGGGAGGCTACACCAAGATTGCCACGGTGATCTCCGCCGACCTGCCTCTGGTAGGTCAGCGGAAAACGGGGGATGTCATCTGCTTCCAGGCGGTGAGCGTGGAGCAGGCCCACAGAGCCTGGCGGGATGCAAACCGGGAGCTGGAGGAGCTGAAGGTCCGGCTGGCTCAGCCTCAGCCGGCACGGTCCGCAGGGACTTCTTATAGGGTCACCGTAAACGGCAGGAGCTACCTGGTCCAGGTAGTGAAGCACACATGAAAGCCAAAGCGGGGCGTGCGCCCCGTTCCGGATGAAAAGGAGTGGAACTATGTATCAGATCGACCTGAACAGCGATATGGGCGAGAGCTTTGGCGCCTATAAGATTGGCAACGACGAGGGTATCCTGCCCTACATCACCTCCGCCAACATCGCCTGCGGCTACCACGCCGGCGACCCCATGGTGATGGACAAGGTGGTCAAGACCGCCAAGGCCCAGGGGGTGGCCGTGGGAGCTCACCCGGGCTACCCGGACCTGATGGGCTTTGGCCGCCGGAAGATGGTGCTCAGCCCGGACGAAATTAAAAACTATATGAAGTACCAGATCGGCGCCCTGTGGGCCTTCGTCCACAGCAGCGGCATGAAGCTGCAGCATGTGGCCCCCCACGGCGCTCTGGGCAACCTGTGCCAGTATGACCGGGAGGTGTCCCGGGCCATCTGCGAGGCGGTGTATGAAATCGACCCGTCCATCATGATTTTCTACTGCGCCGGAGCGGTTCTGGGCGAGGAGGCTGAGAAGATGGGGTTAAAGACGGCGGCGGAAATCTTCGCGGACCGGGCCGTTCAGGACGATCTGAACCTGGTGCCCCGGAAGCAGCCCGGTTCCATGATTACCGACGAGAACCTGGCGGTGGAGCGGTGCATCCGCATGGTGAAGGAGGGAATGGTCACCACCATCACCGGTAAGGACGTGCCCATCCGGGGCGACACCCTGTGCGTCCATGGCGACGGCCCCAAGGCGCTGGCCTTTGTGGAGCGCATCCGCAAGGCATTTCAGGACGAGGGCATCCGGATCAGGAACTTTCAGTGAGTTTTTTCACGCACGGAAAAGGGACATCCGAAAGGATGTCCCTTCAGCCTGTCAAAAAACCTCGCCGCTGCGGCAGATCAACAGCAGAGATGACCCGTTTTTTGTCCAATTTTTTGACAAAACACTTACAATATGTTATAATAATACAATAACAGCGAGACAGAGAAGCTGTCATAACGATGGGATGAAGGCGGGGATGATATGACATACCGGATCAAGCATGTGGGTATCAATAACGAAACCGGCCAACAGGCCCGCGCACTCGCGGACGAACTGTGTGAAATTCTTGGACTGGAACAGATTTCAGAATCTCCCTCCAGTATTTTTGCCGGAGAGATATTTGAGGTCATGAAGCACTCCAACCGCGGGATACATGGTCATTTGGCGCTTCAAACCGAGGATGTAGAGGCAGCCATGGCGGAGCTTGCCGGAAAGGGAATCACCTTCTGCGAAAATACGATTCGAAGAGACAGGGACGGCAAAATTATTTTTGTATACTTGCAGCAGCAATTTGGCGGTTTTGCCATTCACTTGACCACTTGAGGGAGGCCGCACGATGCAGCTATGTATGAATGAGCTTACAATCATGCAAAACGGAGACCTGTTTTCCCATATTTCGGCCTGCGCGGAGCAGGGCTATTCTTATATGGAGATTCGCAAAGCGAGCCTGATCCGCACCTTGCGGGAGGGCCGCAGTCTGGACGAAATTGACCGGGCGCTGAAGGACCACGACGTTACGCCCGTCTGCGTAAACGCCATCGAGAGCATCTCCTTTCACGACCGGCGCGGTATGCGTATGCTGAAGGAGCTAAGCGATTACCTGTTTTACTGCTGCCGCAGGATAGGATGCGGCTGTGTGGAAGTCATTGCCTCGTTTCGTCCTCCCACAGATCATCCGGACGAGATCAAGAACGAGACCGTCCAGGCGCTTTTGCAGCTGTCCGACGTTGCGGGCCATTACGGCGTGAATCTGGCATTGGAGTATATGGGACTTCCCGCCAGCTCTGTCAAGACCTTTAAGCAAAGCTTGGAAATCGTCAATGCCGTGGGTCGGGACAATGTGGGCATTCTTTTGGACACATGGCACCATTACGCATTTGGTTCTCAGCCAGAGGATATTCTTCGGGCACAGGACGGACAGATTTTTATGGTCCATGTCAGCGATTGTCCCGCCCATGAACCTGGCAAAGCCATCCGCAGCGAGAGCTATTTGCCCGGAGACGGTGTGGTCCCTGTCACGGATATACTGAGGAACCTGAAGAAAATTGGCTATGACGGCGCCGTCTCTGTGGAAGTATTCGACCCAGCGGTCCAGTCAATGCCTGCTGAGGAATGCCTCGTCGCAGCGCGGGAAAAGACTCTGGCTGTGATGAAGGCCGCCGATGTTCTGACGCTCCCCTGACAGCAAAAACGCCGCGCCTTTACATAAGGTGCGGCGTTTCTTTTTTATTTGAAATTTTCATCCGCGTACCTCGCCAGTTCCTCACGGAAATCGGGGTGCGCGATAGAGATCATGGCCTCTGCACGCTCACGCAGAGTCAGGCCGGAGAGCTTTGCGACGCCATATTCAGTGGCTATATATTGAATCATGCTGCGAGGCGCGGAAACGCTGCTGCCTCCCGGGATGAAGGGCACAATATTGGACTTGAGCGTGCCATCCTTTTTCTCGTGGGTGGATGCCAGACAGATAAAGCCCTTTCCCCCCTGAGAGCGGAAAGCGCCCTCTAAAAAGTCCAGCTGTCCGCCGGTCCCGGAGAGCTGGCGGCTGCCTGCGGATTCCGCATTCTCCTGGCCCATAAGGTCAAGCTCCACACCGCCGTTGATACTGATGACGTTTTTCATCCGGCCGATCCGTTCCGGGGTGTGGACGTAGTCCACATCACTGGGGCGGAAAATACCGGGATTCTCACGAATCCAATCATAAAGCTCTTCAGACCCCATCGCCAGGTTCCAGGTGGACAGGCCCCTGTCGATCTCCTTTCGCTGGTTGGTCAGTTTGCCCGCGCGGTAGAGGGTCAGGAAGGCGTCGCTGATGGTTCCGGTGTGACAGCCCAGATCCTTGAGATCGGAATTTGCAATCATCTGGGCGGCTGTGAAGGGAACGCCGCCGACGCCCAGGGACAGGACCGCGCCGTCCGGAATCTCACTGACCACATGTTTGGCAATTTGGATATCCACAGGGGAAGGCGCCCTGTAAGTACGGGTGGGCAGAGGTTCGTGCTCTCCCTCCACAACAAAGTCCGCCTCGCTGATATGGATGCGGTGAGAGCCCTCAAAGCCCTGCAGGGTGGGCAGGTGTTCATTAATCTCGAATACGACGGTACGCGCCTGCTCAATAATGGTGCGCCATGCGTAGTTGGAAATACCCAGCCCGCAATATCCTTTCTCATCTGGAACAGAAACAGGCACAAAGGCTGCGTCAACGCGAATATGGTTTCGGTAGAGCTCAGGCAGATAGCGGAGGATCGTCGGAATAAACTTTACAAGGCCCCGCTTTTGCAGCTTGCGCTCATAGTCGCCGATATGCCAGCTGTAATAGGAGAAGGACTCCTGCTCGGGATCGTGTTCGACCACTGCAATGCGGGGGCGGATCACGAGGCCGCCGCGGATATGAACATCCTTCAGTTCGCCCTGCCGCGCCGCCAGAGCCGCGTCCATCAATTCCGGAAAGCCGGCGCCAAAGCCGTAGTCCACCCAATCACCTGCCCGGACCGCCTGCTTTGCCGCGGCCTCCGGCGTTACAAATTTACTTCTGTAATTTTCCAGCATAAAGAGTCCCCCATCTTCGGTCTTATAGGAACAAATAGGAAAGCTGCTTGATCAGTGTTTCGATACCGGAAACACCCACAAGAATATAAATAAAAAGATTGATTTTTGCCGCGTCCAGTTTTCCGGCGATTTTACTGCCAAATAATTGTCCGAGCAGGATGCCGGCAAAACCGACAGCCGTTGGGAGAATCAGGTCGGCCGTATAGATCCCGCGGAGTGCGCGGGTCAGGAGTGAGACGACATTATTGATGGACAAAAGGGTCTGCAGATTGCCTATATAGACATTTCTGTCCTCGCTGATGGCCAGGAAGTAAAGGGCCATCGCGGTGGCGCCGATAGAAAACAATCCGGATAAAGCCCCGGCGAGCAGACCAAAGCAAACAGCGGAGACGGCGGTAGGCTTGACCTTGATATTCTTCTGAAAAAAGATGAAGTAAATGGACAGGGCGATCAAAAAGACGCCGAAGGCCGCACCCAGAAGATGCAGATCAATATCGCTGACGACCCAAATGATGCTGACGGACATGGCCATAAAGCAGACACAGGGCAGCCATACACGCTTATAATCCGTATATTTCCGGTAATGGACTGCAAGGATGATCGTCATGCCGGTGCAGATGGCTGCGTTAATTGCCGGGGAGATCAGCATATTAAAAAAATGGGGCAGGATCAGCATCAGGATGATGCCGGCGCCAAAACCCGCGATATTCTGAATCACGCCTGCCACGACAGAGGAAAGTCCGATGATAAGGTATTCCATAATTGATCTCCAAACACGGCCCGCCCGGAGGCGCCGTCCACTTCAGATCAGTTTATTTCAGCATAAGAAAATGGGAGGCAGCTGACTTATCACAGAGCAGGTACCTCCCATAATCATGTATGACGGTATATCTGCTTCAAAGCATATACACGCGGCTGAAGGGGTTTTATTCGTAATCGTAGAAACCGTGCCTGGTCTTTTTGCCCAGCTTGCCCTGCTTGTACAGATTCTCAATCATATCGTAGCCATAGGACTTCACGCCGGTCTCTTCATATCTGCGTTTGAGGACGTTGTAACGGACATCCAAACCGTTCATATCGTCGATCTTGAAGGGCCCCATCGGGTGGCCGAGGCCCAACTCAACGGCGGTATCCAGATCTTCAATGGAACAAACGCCCTCACTGACCAGGCGATATGCCTCTTCCTTAATGGCTTTGAGCACATTGTTGACAATAAAGCCGTCCTCCTCTTTTCTGACGAGAACAGGCGTTTTGCCGACCTCACGTCCAAAGGCCATGAGACGGTCTACCGTTTCCTGAGCGGTATGTTCGCCCTTCACAACCTCCACCAGCTTCATAACCAGGGCCGGCATGAAATAATGGAGATTTGCCAGCCGCTCGGGGCGCTGGACGACATCCTTGAAGGTGGAGGAAACCATGTAGCTGGAGTTAGTGGCGATGATTGCGGTCTCAGGGGCGAACTGGCTGATCTTGCTCAGTACATCCAGTTTGGCCTGCTTGTCCTCAATGATGGCTTCGATGACAATGTCAGCGTCCTTGCAGGCGGCCTCCAGATCATCGGTGACAGAGAAGCGGCTCTTGACGCCCTCAACCTGCTCCTGGGTCATACGGCCCTTTGCGATGCGCCCGGCGAGATATTCTTCCTCCCAAACCAGGAGATTCTCCCGCACAGCGGGAACAGTCTCGCAAACGACGGCTTGATAATGATGAATGGCGGAATTCAGGGCAATCTGCCTTCCCATCGCGCCGCCGCCAACAACGGTGCACTTTTTCAGTTCACTCATAGTGGTTATCCCTCTTATCATAATTTATTTTCGCAGCGCCACATTCCCAACGCCGCATTGGAGACAAAATATATTTCTTCGCCGCTGGCCAGTGTATGCCAGCCGTTTTTCCAGTTCTCACAGGGATACAGCCTCATCGCCTCTTCGAACGTCAAATAGTGGAAGTTTGCATGCTCCACTTCCTCCCGCGAGAGTTTGTCGGTACAGTAGGTGACCTGGATTCCATCCGGACAGCCGTGAATCAAATGCCCCGTAATAGACAGATTATCCTGCAGCACTTTCTCTGTTTTGCGCAGAGCAAGCGCTTTTTCCCTGGATAAGTAGCCATACTTACGGATAATGGCATCCGCAATGTCATTTTCACCGAACATGTGAACGCCCGGCGCGATAATAACGATCTCCCCGCCCGGCTCAACGGCAAGCTCTGTTCGGTAGATCGCTTTGTTGGTCACCCAGGTGCTGTGGTAGCTGTTGGGGTCCATCCAAACCACACACTTATGAATGGGGCGTTCCACAACGTTGAAATTGACGCGCCGGCTCAGTGCGGCGGCTTCTTCGTAGGGCTTGCGCCCTTCCCCCACAAAAACGCCCTTATAGCAGTCCTGCCCGTCGATCTGTGCCATAACGGTTTGGATGAAAATAAGGGGGAGCTCCGCCAGCAAATGCTCCTGCACATAGTCAAAGAGATTGCGCACCGGATTTCGGTCAGTGCCCAGCAGGCGTTCCAACCCATAAAATACGCCGAGGAAATGGCTGACGTTAATCATCTCGCCGCCGCCGCAGCCGACCACAATATTTTTGGTGTAATTGGCCATGCCGGCAATCTCGTGGGGGATCACCTGTCCGATGGACAAAATCGCGTCATAGTCCGGATTCAGCAGCTCCCGGTTAATGGACACGGGCACACTGCGGTCAAACAGGCCTTCAGAAAGCCGGAACATAACCTGTGCGGGAACGCTGCCAATCTCCGTAATGGAAGTTCGAAAATCGTGGGTCAGATAGGAATCCATCGGAATGCTCTCGCCAAACATCTGACGCAGTTCATCCGCCGTCATTGGAACATGCGTGCCGAGTGCGGGCAGTACCTTGACCGTACAGCCGCGCTTTGTCAGCTCTTCGTAATAGAGCGCTGTGATTCGGCCTGCGCCGGAATGAGAACGGGTAATATCAGGGGGAATCAATAATACGCTTCGCCACTGGTGAGCGGCTATGTGTCTGCGGAGAAGACAGGCCACTTGTTCCCATGGAATGGCATGCTCCTCATTTTGAAGAAAATCGTACATGTACCAGGCCCTTTCTCCGACTGCCTGTCCGGCCAAGCGGCGCAGGCAGCCGGAAATTATGTTGGTTTAATCCGTAACTTTTTTGCCCTTGACCTCGCTGACCGCGCTGTAAACCAGCATGACCACGGTGATTACAAGGATCGCAATGGCGATGGGCCGGCCCGAGAACATGGCGATCAGGCTGCCGCGCTTTGCCACGAGACCGCGGCGAAGATTACTCTCAATCGTACCGCCCAGGATCAGAGCGAGCAGAGCGGGCGCAGAGGGCATGCTCAGTTTTCTCATCACAAAAGCCACTGCGCCGACGACGAGCATCACAACCAGCTCGTAGCGGCGGGTGCTGGAGGCGTAGGTGCCAATGCAGCAAAGCGCCAGAACGATGGGCTGCAGGCTGGAAGACGGAATGTCAGTCACCCGGCGGAACAAAGGCAGACCGAGACGGCCCAGCATCAGCATGAAAACGTTGCAGACAATGAGTAATGCGAAAATACCGTAAATGGTATTACCGTCAGTCTCGAACAGCAGCGGGCCGGGGGTGAGGCCCTGAATCATCAGCGCACCCATCAGAACCGCAGTAACTGCGTCGCCGGGGATGCCCAGAGTCAGCAAGGGAATCAGCGTGGCGCCGGTCACGCCGTTGTTGCCGGCCTCGGAGGCGGCGATGCCTTCCAGGGTACCCTTACCAAACTCCTCTTTGTGCCTGGACTGCTTCTGCGCGGTGTTGTAGCTCAAGAAGGAGGCGATACCGCCGCCGGTGCCGGGAACAGCGCCAATAAAGCAGCCAATCAGAGAAGATTCAATCATGATCTTCCAATGACACACAAATTCCTTCCACTTGATGTGCTCACCGCGAATCTGCTGCTGTTCCAGTTCCACGGGCTTATAGACGTTTTCACCCTGGACCAGAATCTCTCCGACCGCGAAAAGGGCAATCAGGGCGGGAATCGTAGCGATACCGCTCTGCATCGAGGCGGTGCCAAAGGTCAAACGGGTAGCGCCGTTGATGGGGTCCAGGCCGATCATCGCCAGAGTTAAGCCAAAGCAGGCGGAGATCAGACCCTTTACCATATTGCCGGCGGCGAGAGAGGCCACAATGGAGATGCCGAACAGCCCCAGCGCAAAATATTCCGCAGGACCAAACTTCATTGCGAAGGACGCCATGATGGGAGAGATGAAGATCAGGCAGATGCAGGAAATAATTCCGCCCAGGAAGGAAGCGTACAGGGCCATCTCAAGCGCCTTCAGCGCCTGCCCCTTTTTAGACAGGGGATACCCTTCAATGGCTGTGGCCGCCGCGCTTGGAGTTCCGGGGGTATTGATCAGAATTGCGGTAATGGAACCGCCGTAGGTTCCGCCGCAATAAATCCCCAGCAGGAAAGCAAACGCGGGGATCGTATCCATATAGAATGTGAGGGGCAGAAAGATGGAAACGCCGGTAGTGGCGGTCAGGCCTGGCAAAGCGCCGATCACAATGCCGAGAAACACGCCGAACGCCGCCATCAGGTAGCAATCCACGTTTGCGGAAAAAGCGAAGCCTTGAATCAAATTTTGTACTGCGTCCATTATTCAAGCCTCCTTAATAGAATAAAAATTCAACGATGCCCATAGGGATAGGCAGCTTGAGATAGTTATAGAAAAACAGAATGGATGCGGCGGTGAATACGATGGAAAGGATCAGGCCCTTCCACCAAGTTTTTCCGCCGGACAACCAATACATGACATACATCATAATCAGATTGGAAACAGGATAGCCCAGGGATTTCATTGTGGCGACAAAAAAGATAATGTCCAAAAAGATTGCGATACTGATGAGATGAAAATCTACGGTTTCTTCCTTTTCCTCATGAAGCTTGGCAGCCTTTATACCGCGCAGAACAAGGATGGCGCCCAGGAGAATAGCGACTCCAAACACAAAACACGGGAACGTACGGGGGGTGATACCATAAGAGTTTCCATACCCGGTGGTGATATACTTCTGCACGCCGACGGTAATCATAAAGAGGTTAATCAGGATTACGGCGACGCCAAGTAAAACGTCCGCTACGCTTTTTCGGACCATTACATGTCGATCCAATAGTTTGACGATTCTGTTCATCAGAGCACCTCCGACAGAAAGGATAGAGGTACGGGCGGCAGGCCGCCGCCCGCACCATTGGTTACAGCTCAGGTATTATTTGCTCATTTGAAAATTGGATCACATGACGTCAAGGAGTTCGCCCAGCTTGTCGTAGCAGGTGGCAATCTCTTCTTTCACGGTAGCTCCATCCACAAACTCGATTACCAGGTCAACGTTATCCGCCAGAGTCAGGAAATTCTCATCCTGGCAGAGCTTTTCACAGGCAGCTTCCAGCTTATCGCAGATGGCCTGATCGGTGGCGGCGGGCACGCACAGGATTGTGCGGTTAGTAGCCACCTCAGCCACTTCGGAATAGCCGAGCTCACCGATGGTGGGGCAGTCGGGGTGGGCGCCTTCATTGCGCTTGGACTCAAAGGAAGCCAGAGGACGGACGGTGCCGGCGCTGAGCTCGGCCGTGCAGGTGGCGGTCTCCAGCAGGCAGAAATCCACGTCGCCGGACATCATCGCCAGAGCGGAGGGACGGGCGCCTTCATAGGGAACTTCAACGGCCTCGGTGCCGGTGGCCTGCAGCATGGAGCCGCAGATGAGCTGCTGGAAGGAACCGGCAGCGCCGCAGGAATAGTTCAACTCACCGGGATGCTCTTTCATGTAGGAGATCAGGTCCTCAAAAGTCTGGAAAGGAGAGTCTGCGGTGACATACAGGGTATTCATCTGAGTGGTGATGCCGCAGATAAACTTATAATCGTCCATGGTATAGCCGGTCTCCATGATCTGGGGACGCAGCGTGTAGCTGGCATACCAGTTGTAGCCGATGGTGTAGCCATCGGGGTCAGCAGTGGCCATGGCCAGCGTGCCCGGGACTGCGGCGCCGCCGGCCTGGTTCTCGACGACGATAGTGGCGCCGGGCAGATAGGTGGGCAGGCAGGAAGCAATAACACGGCCGCCCATATCGGAGGCGCCGCCGGCGGAGTAAGGAATAATCATCTTGATTGCTTTTTCAGGATAGCTGTCAGCCGAGCCGGCATTAGAGGGAGTTTGGGGATTGGAAGTGGCGGCGCTAGAAGGGGGATTGGATTTGTCGGTAGACGTTTCGCCGCCGGACTTGCCGCAAGAGGCGAGAGAGCAGGCCAGCGCCATAGTCAGAGCGAGTGCAATAATCTTCTTCATATTTTTTCTCCTTTTCAAATATTTATTACAATGGCGCGGAAACCATTATAACCAAACGATAAATATGGATCAATTTCAGTGCATACCGCCGTCCACAATCAATGTGGTGGCGTTGATGAAGGCGGCTTCGTCAGAGGCAAGAAACGCGTAAGCTGCGGCTACGTCGGAAATCTCGCCGGTGCGGCGCAGGGGGATGCTTTCAATTTTTTGCTGCATGATATTGGGCGGAATCACATCTGTCATGGGCGTGCGGATAAACCCGGGCGCCACGGCGTTCACGTTAATCCCATACTTCCCCAATTCACGGCCCAGGGAACGGGTAAAGCTCATCAGCGCCGCCTTGGAGGACGCGTAGTTGCTCTGGCCGAAATTGCCCTTGATGCAGGCAATGGAAGAGGCGTTGACGATTTTTCCATAGCGCTGTTCCATCATGTAAGGCACCACGGCTTTGCTCATATTGTAGGTTCCGAAGAGATTGACCTCGATGACCTTACGGAACGCATCATCGGCCATTTTGTAAAACTGAGCGTCCTTGGTGATGCCGGCATTGTTAATCAGAATATCCACCTTGCCAAATCGGTCCACGACTTTCTTGACAAATTCATCGCAGCCCGCGCGGTTCGTGATGTCATTCGCAAATCCGCAGACCGTCCCATACTCGCCGAGCTGTTCCACGGCCGCGTCAACACTTTCCTGCCGCACATCGCAAATTGCGACTTTTGCGCCCTCCTGCAGAAAGCGCTTGCTTGTCCCAAAGCCAATTCCACTGGCTGCTCCGGTAACAATTGCGACCTTTCCTTCAAACAACATTAGAAATTCCCCCTTTGTTTTCGAAGCATACTCAGCGCTTTTGAAGCAGCACAGCCATGCCAAGGCCGCCGGCTCCGTAAATGCAGGCGATGCCATACTCCTCCGCGCTCAAAGAGGCAGTCAGGCGCTGCAGCATGGCGATGCCGTCCGCACCGTCGTTTTTTCCATACGCCATGGCGCCTCCGAACGGATTGACCTTTCCCTTGCCCCCAAGTGCCCGCACAATGTCAAATACATCCTCGGCACTATTCTCCATTACCTCCAGACAGGCAATATCATCCATTGTTCTGCCTTTGACGCGCAGCAGCTTCTGTACCGCTGCCAGGCCGGCGGCCGACGGTGTGGCCGGCGAGCAGCCGGACACGGCAAAACCCAGAATCTCAGCCGAGGGGGCAATATGAAGCTCCAGCGCCTTTTCCTCGCTCATCAGAAGCGCCACAGCCGCACCGTCCGCATACGGGGCCAGAGGACTGTCCGCAGAAACCTGGCCTTTCAGCCACTCGTCGTCGGAGACGGTGATCTCGCCCTTTTTGCGCTCCGTGTAGCAGACCGGCACAATCCCATCACCACAAACGCCGGAGAAGCGTTCCGCTTTATTCCGGCTTTCCGCCGCAAATTCCAAATCCTGTCCGCTGAGCTGCTTGCCGTGAGCCGCCTCATATTGTTCCTGCCGGCTCATCGGCCGGGGCTGGGTACAGCGTTCCGCCTCATCAAGGGTGTCGATCACACGGCGGTCCTGAGGATCAAAATGGCGCCGCACATTGCGCATCACAAAAGGCGCCGCGGAGTAGCTGTCCGCGCCCCCCGCAATCACAATGCCTTCATTCCCGCTTGCAATGAGATAATAGGCGTTGCGTACCGCCTGCAGAGCGGACCCGGTGTTGCTTTGAACCGTGTATCCGGGCACCTCCACCGGAAGTCCCGCCTTGAGCCAGGCAAAGTGGCCGATATTGTTCGGATATGTAGAGGGGTGGGCCTGGCCAAACACCACCTGATCGACGGCCGACGGTTCGATGCCGGCGCGTGCGAGCAGCTGTTGAATCGCCGCTGCCGCCAGATCAGAGGATAACAGCTTTTCCATGCTGCCGCAAGGCTTTCCCCATGGAGTGCGGACAACATCCGCAAGAATGACCTTTTTATGATCCATCTCCGTTACCTCCTGCACTGTTCAAAAATGGAAGCAAACCCCATGCCGCCGCCGATGCACATTGTAACCATCGCATAGCGGGCTTCAGGCCGGCGTTTGAGCTCATAAAACAATTTTGTGGTCAGGATGCCGCCGGTCGCCGCCAGGGGATGTCCAAGAGAAATACCGCTTCCATTCACGTTGGTGCGCTCCCACAGAGTCTCAAAGGTGTCCTTGTCGCTCCAGGACGCCCACTCACGCATCACAGCCACAGATTGGGACGCAAATGCTTCGTTGAGCTCGATCAGACCGATGTCGCTGATGTTCAGGCCGGCTTTTTGAAGCGCTTCTCGGGAGGCTCCGATAGGCCCAATCCCCATGATGCTGGGGTGTACGCCCACCACAGCCGAGGAGACGTGACGCAGATAATAATCATAGCCCAGCGCGTCGGCCTTCTTGCGGCTCATCAGCAGCACGGCGGAAGCGCCGTCGTTTCGCCCGGAGGAGTTGCCCGCTGTAACACAGCCGCCTTTCTTAAACGCGGATTTGAGCGACGACAGCTTTTCCAGAGAAGTTTCCCGGGGAAATTCATCGGTATCAAAATCTCCCACGGGAACAATTTGTTCCTTAAAGCGTCCCTCCGCAATCGCTTTTTTCGCGCGCTGCTGGCTGGTAAAGGCAAACAGGTCCTGGATTTCTCGCTCAATGTGATACTGTTCCGCCACATTCTCTGCGGTTAAGCCCATCGGCAGGTCGCCAAATAGTTCTTCCGGAGAATTGCCCGCGCTGCCCTCCATAATATTGTCCTTGAACACCATGTCTTTTGTTCCGACGCCATGGCGGGCATTGCGCAAAAAATAGCAGGATTTGGTCATGTTTTCCACACCGCCCGCAAGGATCACATCTGCGTCGCCGCAGCCAATGACCTGGCTGGCGTCAAAAATAGACTGGGAGCCGGAGGAACAGGCGCGGTGCAGCGTATAGCCCGGAACAGAGTCAGGCAGCTCCGCCTGGAGCCAACCGTAACGCGCCACATCCATAGGGTAGGTGTTCATCTTTACATGGCCGAAAATGACCTCATCCACCTCATCCGCCGTAATGCGTGAACGGTGCAGTACCTCTTTCATCACAAGAGCGGCCAGTTCCTGCTCATCGTATTCGCTCAGTGAGCCGTTCATTTTTCCGACGGCGGTTCTGACACAGTCGGTAACTACGACATCTCGCATATTTCTGCCTCCTTCTTTTTGTGAAACGATGAAAATTTTGTCGTTTTTTCTTTTTTTCTAGTATAGCATTGACAATTCAAAAAAAATAACTCATAATTAGTTGAGAATTCATAAGATAAAAATAATGATAAATGGTGGGCAATATGATAACTCTTTTACAGCTCGAATATTTTCGCCGTCTTTCGGAGACCGAACATATTACGCAAACAGCCAAAGAGCTTTATATCTCCCAGACTGCGCTGAGCAGCATGATTATCAGCTTGGAGAGGGAGCTTGGCGTCCAGCTCTTTGACCGTTCCAAACGCTCGATCCACATGAATGAGGCGGGCCGTACCTATTTGAAATACGTCAACGACGTATTTACCGCATTGGACAATGGTCGTGCCGCGCTGCGCGATATGGTAGAAGAACATGAGCATGAAGTCAGCCTTGCCATGGGCACCTCCTTGGTTTGGGCGCCGATGCTCCATGCTTTTCATAAGATGTATCCCCAATACGCGCTCAAGCAGTTTAACTACACAGTGGAAAGTTTGAACCAGGCGTTACAGAAAAGGGAAGTCGATTTGGTCATTGCCGGTGAGGGCGATATTCAGGAAGATGGTCTGGAAAAGGTTTGGATCAAGGATGACAAAATTTACCTGTGCGTCTCGCCGAATCACCGCTTTGCAGACAGAGACCTGGTCTATATGGAGGAATTGAAGGACGAGCCATTTATCAGTCTGCCGGTAGGCTCCCCTTGGCGGGTGTATTGTGACTATCTGTTTGAAAAGGCCGGTTATTCCATTCAACCGGTATTGGAGTGCGATTATACGATGCGCGCGCCTTTGATCGAGTCCGAATTTGGCGTGGCGCTGACCACCAGCACCGCGCGGGAGGTTGATCTGCTCAAACCGAACAAATATATTTTGGTTTCGGATGAATATGCTTGGCGAAAAATGTATCTGTTCTGGAACCCCAAGCGCTATATGTCCAAAGCTGCGCGGGATTTTTGTAATTTCTGCAGAAACTATTGGAAACAGGATCAGCACAAGGGTGCGATGGAATAAAGAAAGGCCCCTGCAGCCGTGATGTGAAGCAGAAGGATAAAGTACGGATGATTTGCCAAAGCTATTGGATTCAGTGTGTGTATCACTTTAGAAGCTGTACCAATAGGCGCCGTTTGGGCATGTTGACATTTTTCAAACAAGCCCTAAAGAAAAACAGCCGACTTTGTGCTGTTGCACAAAATCGGCTGCTGTTTTTGCGTTTAGAAAGGGGAAATCAAATCTCGTACCAGCGGATCTCGTTGGCCTCCAGGTCCAGCGGGAAGCTGGTGCCGTCCCCCCGGTAGACGGTGGTGGCCTGGGGCTCGTAGGTGTTGTTGACCACGCAGAACCTGCCGTTTTTCACATAGGCGTGGACGTCCACGTTATAGTTGGAGGACAGCCACAGGTTTAGCTGATCCTCGCTGTGGGCTGACCAGAGGACAGCCCGGTGGAGCAGGCGGCTGTTCTCAAAGGAGTAGGGCAGGCCGGAGAGGTACACCGCACGGCCCTGGCCGAAGCTGTTGACCGCCAGCTGGACTTCCCTGTCCCGCTGGACCAGCACCTGAGCGCCAGGTAGGGCATAGATGCTCTTTTTGCCCTCGCCGAAGTCCACCTTCCCCTGGCAGTCGGCCAGGATGAAGTGGTCGGGGTGCTCCGTCCAGTTGTACTTGTCATAGCCCAGAGTGAAGCCGGTCTCCTTCTCCACGCCCAGTACCCCGGCCAGCTGGAGATAGCGGCCCTGGTACTGGTGGCCCGCGGGCTCGCCAACCCCAATGAAGCCGCCGCCGCTCCAGACGAACTTCTTCACCGCCGCGGAGACAGCCGGGTCCTCCCAGACCGCCCCGCCGGTGTGGGAGGTGTCCCCATCCCCCACGTTGATGAGTACGTCGATGCCGTCCAGCACACAGGGGTCGGCCTTGATGTCATCGAAGCTGATAAACCGCACCTCGTAGGGAGCTCCGGACAGGGCCTCGATCACCCCGGCGTAGGAGTAATTCTGCTTCTGGTACAGGGCGTGATGGACCATGTGGCAGCCCCAGGACCGGGCCTTGCCCCAGGCGTTGAGGACGGCCACCGTTTTGACGCAGTAGGGGGTGGTCCCCTTGATGTTGTCGTAGAGCTCCCGGAACTCGTTGCAGACGCTCTCTACATAGTCAATGAACGCGGGGAACCGGCAGGCCAGCTTCAGATAGCCGCCGTAGCCGATGCGGTCGATGGGCTTGCGCAGGATGGCCCGGCGGGCGGTGACCCAGTTCTCCTTGGCCTCCCGGACGGGGTCGCCCCCCTGGTGGAAGGTATCGGGGAAGAAGTAGGGCAGGAACCGGCCCTCGGTGTACTTCACGCCGGGGATGTCGGAGATGAGCCGCAAGGTGGAGCCGTTGCCCACGCTGCCCACCGCCGCGTCCAGGCCAATGGTCTTGAACTCGTCCATGTAGGGCTCGGTGCCGATCCAGTGGTCGCCCAGGAACATCATGGCCTCCTTGCCCAGCTCGTGGGTGATGTCCACCATCTCTTTGGCAAGAGCGGCCACCTCCCGGCGCTGGAAGGCCATGAAATCCTTGAACTCCTTGCCGGGTGTCCGATACTGGTTGTTGTAATATCCCTGGTCGATGATGTATTCTGGACGGAAGGGGTAGCCCGCCTCCTTCTCGAACCGCTCCAGGATATAGGGGGAGACGGAGGCGGAGTAGCCGTACCAGTCCACGTACTTTTCCCGCTTCAGCTCATCAAAGACCAGGGTAAACTGGTGGAAAAAGGTGGTGTACCGGATCACGTTCACATGGGGGTGGTCGGCGATAAACTTCCGCAGCCGCTCCATGGTGAATTTCCGAGTCTTGGGCTGGCGAACGTCAAAGGTGATCTGGTGCTCAAAGTCCTTCCAGCCGTTGGTCACGGCGTTGTACATGTGCACCGGGTCCCAGATGAGGTAGGCCAGAAAGCTGACGGTGTAGTCGTGAAAGGCCTCGGGGGTGTCAATGACCACGCAGCCTTCCTCATACCGCCACGCCTCGGGGGAAAGGGGCTGACCTGTGGTGCGGTCCACCACCTCCCACCAGCGTTTGATGTCGTCCCGGGTATTGACCTCCAGAAGCTCCCGGCTGATGCCCTCCATCAGAGGGATGGACAGCGGTCCGACGGAAGCGGTGTGAAAGCCTGTCATGATATAGCACTGCTGCACCTCGTCCGGGTTGGCCTTGGCCCAGGCGTTGTCCTTCCGGGTGGTGTAGTAGGTGGAGTAGACCTTGGCGTCTACGCTTTTCAGCTCCTCGGGGTAGTCGGTGCCGTCACAGTCCCGGATGGCGTCCGCCCCCCAGCGGTTCAGCAGATCCAGGGTCTCGGGTACCACGTCCACATCGGTGGGGATGGTCACCCGGCCCGTCTTGTGTGTGTCGGTCATGTGTTCCTCCCTTTACAGCTTGCGCTTTTCTGTCTCGAAGGGTTTGTTGTAAATCATCAGGGCGGCCAGCAGCAGAATCACACCCGCGATCATCAGCCCCAGGCCGGACAGCTTGCCCGTCAGGGTCCAGCCGTAGATGACCAGCCCAAGCCCCACAAAGAAGAACAGGGTGATGAGCGTGACGCGCAGGTTTGTGTGCTCTTTCCAAAATTTCATATCTTCACCTTAGCCTTTCAGTCCGCCCACGGTCATGCCCTGGGTCAGCTTCTTCTGCACGCACATGTAGAGAATCAGGGTGGGCAGCATCACCAGCACCAGACCGGCGTACATCCGGCCGAACTCCGCCTTGGACTGGGAGGCCTGCATCAGGTTCAGCAGGCCCACAGGGAGGGTCTTTTGACCGGTGGAGCTGCTCATCAGGGTCATGGAGATGATGTATTCGTTCCAGAAGGACAGGAAGTTGAACAGGATGATGGTGATGATGGAGGGCTGGGCCATGGGGAAGATTACCCGGATCATGGCCTGGCCGTAGCCTGCGCCGTCAATGTAGGCAGCCTCCTCAAAGTCGTGGGGGAGGGTGGCGAAGTAGCCCGACAGCAGGTAGACGGTGAAGGGCAGAGCGGTGGCGGCGTAGACCAGGGCCAGCATGAACAGGTTGTTGAGAAAGACGGTTCTGCCGAAGAAGTAGTTCATCCAGCTGTCCCAATCCCGCATCATCAGGAAGATGGGCACCACGATGTAGTTGACGTTGATGAACAGCCCGGCCATGAAGGCGGTGTTCAGGAATCGGCCTCCCCGGAAGCGGAAGCGGGACAGGCAGTAGGCCGCCGGCAAGGCCACCACCAGCAGCAGGGCCAGGGCCAGGGCGGTGACAATCACCGAGTTGAGCATATAGCTGCCCATTTGGGCTGCGGTCCAGGCCTCATAGAAGTTCTGCCAGTAGAAGCCGGCGGGCATAGCCCAGGGGTTGCCGTAGAACTCGCTGTTTTGTTTGATGGAGGCCAGAAAGACCCAGGCGACCGGAACGATAATGACAATGGCCAGGGTGGCCAGCACCACATAGATAAAGGCCTTATACAGCCTGTCACCGGAGGATTTTTTCTTTGTCATACCGGCGCCTCCTTACATTTCCAGCACTTCCCGCTGCGTTACCTTGTTGACCAAGGCGGACAGCAGGAAGGAGAACAGGAAGATAATCACGCCGGCGGCCATGGAGTAGCCGTAGAGGCCGGCGTCCTTCTGGGCGTACATGAAGCTCAGGCCCACGTCGGCCATGCCGGGGGCTACCATGGACTTGACGAACAGGAAGGCCATATTGATGGTGGAGATGATAAAGAAGGTGAGGGTGGTGCGGATGTTGGTCCAGATCAGGGGCAAGGTAAGCTGGAAGAACTGGGTCAGCCGGCCCGCGCCGTCCAGCCCGGCGCTTTCATAGAGGCTGGCGGGGACTGCGGACATGGAGGCCATGTACATCACCATGTAGTAGCCGATGGCCTGCCACACCATGGCGATGATGATGCTGACGATGACCATGGGCTGGGTTTTCCAGAGAATCTCAATATTCCGTCCGGCGAAGAAGGTGAAGATATTGTTCAGCATGCCGGTGGTGTCCGGCTTGTAGATGGCGGAGAAAATGCCGGCGATGACCACGATGGACAGAATATTGGGGATGTAAAAGACGATACGGAAGAAATTCTGTCCCTTGATTTTCTCTCGGGTGAGGATGGCGGCAAAGACAATGGCGAAAAAGAAGGTGATGATGGTTACGGTGACGATGAGCAGGATGGTATTCTGCATGGAGGTGATGAACTTGGTATCTCTGAGCAGAATTTTGAAATTGTTCATCCCCACGAAGGTCTCTGTGGGAGAGTAGGCCCCCCGCTCGAAGAGGGACATGCGAAAGACGTTGATCGTGGGCATGACCATGAAGAGGAAGAACAGGATGGTCGCCGGGGCCACACACAGGGCGATGAACCGGCTGCGGCCTTTGCTGCGCATGGGATCGCTCCTTTCTCTCGAAAATCAGCAGGCGGCGGTGAGCGGTTTTCGCTCA
>OFFY01000939.1_pt1 | contig 27208 bp, 24 predicted proteins | sample 1521481 | NCBI WGS metagenome assembly OFFY01 (sample SAMEA3504117, study PRJEB24116) | mouse gut metagenome | biome: mouse gut; feature: mouse-associated habitat; material: faeces | place: Denmark | collected 2011
AGCGGAACGCCCGTTTCGTTTGACGGAATAGGCATATTGTCTGTTAAACTAAATAAATTATAATAAAATAAGACGTAAATATTGTCCGATTTAAACAAAACAGAAGGAGGTACAAAATGTTGAAAGGTAACACCGGTTCCAGTACAAACAGTAACCCCAAGGCGGCGGGAGCAGAGGCTGCGAAGAAGGCAAAAGCAGGTCTGGATTCCGTAAATATGGCATATGTATATGCAAGCTGCGCCTATGATCTGGACGCAATGCTGGCAGGCATAGCGGAGGAGATGCCAGGCGTTCCCGTGATTGGCAACACATCCTTCACAGGTGTGATTACACCGGAAGGTTACATAACCGGAGACGACGGCTTTGTAGGCATTATGGCAGTATCCGATCCGGAAATGACCGTAGGAATCGCAGCAGTTGAGAAGAGCGGATGCCCCGTGGATGCAGGAGAGCAGGCGGCGAAGCTTGCCTTGGAGCGTGCCGGTAGGAAGGCAGCCCCGGATTATTTCTACATGGTAGCGCCTCCGGGAGAAGAGGAATTTTACTTAAAGGGCATTACCAAGGTAATTGGAAGAGTTCCCTTCTATGGCGGAAGCGCCGCAGACAACAGCATTGCAGGCGAGTGGAAGCTTTACACCGATAAGGGAGCCTTTGCGGACGGCGTGGCGGTTGCCTTCTTCTATTCGGAGAAGAAAATGACCAACAAGTTCACAGGCGCATACAGAGAGACAAAGGATATGGGCATTATCACAAAGGTAGTGGATAACCGTGTTCTGGCAGAGATCGACGGCGTACCGGCCCTCAAGAAATATGCAGACTGGAGAGGCATAGGCACCGATGCGGTTATGGGCGGCGATCTACTGGTTCAGACAATCACATCTCCTCTGGGCGTAAAAGACCGTCTCGGTGATCTGGTAGCTATCCGCCATCCTATGAACGGCAACGACGATCTGAGCATGAACATCGGAAATAATCTGGCAGAGGGCACGGCAATTATCCGCATGGAGGCAACCGTAGACGAACTCATCGACTCTACCGGCAATACCCTTGCCGCATTGAAGGAAAAAATGGCAGCTCCGGCCGGCGCATATCATCTGGTACACTGCGGCGGAAGAAGAGCCGGTATTGACAGCCGCATCGGAGAAGTGGCGGAGCAGCTTAAGAAGGAAGCGGGAGACGTTCCCTTTATCGCGGAGTTCACCTTTGGCGAGTACGGCTTTGAGGCTGACGGCTTAAATACCTGCGGAGGACTGATGCTTTCCTTCACGGGCTTTGAGGCTTAATAACGAGACTACATTAGAAAAGGAGAAAAATCCCATGAAAATGTTTATCAACGGAGCATCCGCAGATGCTTCCAACGGCGAAGTAATCGAAGTAATCAATCCGGCAACCGGCGCAGTCGTGGATACGGTTCCGGCAGCCACAAAAGAGGATGTGGATCTGGCAGTAGAGAAGGCAGCGGCAGCACAGAAAATCTGGGCGGAGGTTCCTGTCTATGAAAAAGCGGAAATTATGTACCGTTTTCTTGAACTGGTGGAAAAGAATAAAGAGGATTTGGCTCAGACCTTATCCCAGGAGACAGGAAAACCTATCACCGAGGCGAGAGCTGAGATTGGCAATATTCCCATTGCCTTCAAAGCATTTTCCGAAAAGGCAAAGCACCTGTACGGCGAGACCATTCCCGCTGGCATGGAAGCGGGGCAGGATAAGCATGTGCTGATTACAAAACGGGAGCCTATCGGCGTAATTGCCTGCGTAATTCCCTTTAACTTCCCCTGCGATCTCTTTGATCAGAAGGTAGCCCCCACGCTTCTTGCAGGAAATGCCGCAATCGTAAAGCCCTCCACGGACAATCCGCTGACTCTGTGCAAGCTGACAGCCCTTTTGGGCGAGGCCGGCGTAACGCCCGGAGCCGTTCAGATTGTAACCGGACGCGGTTCCAAGGTAGGCGCATGGCTGTGCGCAAACAAGGATGTCCATGCCATTACCCTCACAGGTTCCACGGAGGTCGGCATTGAGACGGCAAGAACAGCGGCGGATCATCTGGCTCACATTGCGCTGGAGCTGGGCGGAAACGATGCCTTCATCGTACTGGAGGACGGCGATGTGGATCTGGCGGTAGAGGAACTTATCTGGGGCCGTATGTACAATACCGGACAGGTATGCTGCGCTTCCAAGCGTTTCCTGATTCATAAGAACCGCGCGGAGGAGTTTACCACAAAGGCTGTTGAGCGTATCAAACAGCTGAAGCAGGGAATGCCGGCAGAGGAGAGCACCCAGATTGGATGCCTGATCAGTGAGAAGGCGGCTATTAAGGTAGAAGAGCAGATAAAGCTTACGGTAGAGCAGGGCGGCAAGGTTATTCTGGGAGGAACCAGAGACGGCGCATTTATTGCTCCTACGGTTATCAAGGATGTTCCCAAGACGGCAGACGTAGCCGTTGACATGGAGATCTTCGGACCGGTAGTTCCGATTATCACCTTTGAGACGGTGGAGGAAGCCATTGAGATAGCAAACAGATCGAAGTTCGGTCTCTGCGGCTGTGTGTTCACAGAGAATATGAAGACGGCCATGAAGGTCTGCAACGCACTGGAGTGCGGCGGAACCATCATCAACGGCGCAAGCTTCTTCCGCAGCTTTGAGATGCCCTTTGGCGGCTACAAGTACTCCGGAATCGGAACCGAGGGTGTTATGTCTACCTTTGATGAAGTGACCAGAACAAAGACAATTGTGCTGAAGAATATTATTTAATATATTCCTGAACATATCTTTAACAGGATATGGGCAAAGAAGAAGCAGAAGCTTTGCTGTTAGACAGTGCGGGATAGGCAGTTAAAAGGCAGTCAGAAGATGACTTTTTCCGGATACAATGGTGATTTACGAAATCTCATGATTCGGATTTGGAAAATATGACATCTTCTGACTGCCTTTTTCTATATTTCTCAATTATTATGAAGCCGATGGTTTCGCGTCCTTTGTTTATTCTACATACCCCATTCTCCGGGAAAGCTTTTCCGCAGCCTGCTTTACCTCCCGAATGACCATCTCAAGCTTATCGTCCGAGAGCTGCGCAATGGAACCGCTGGCGCTGATGGCGGCCACGGGAGAACCGCGGTAATCAAACACCGGCGCCCCTACGCAGCGGTGGCCGATCTGATATTCCTCATTGTCCATCGCCCAGCCCTGCCGCCGGATCACCCTGAGATAACGCTTGAACTCCCGGATATCCGTGATGGTATTGGATGTATGTTTTTTGAAATTGCACAGATACAGCGCGTCCTCCAGTTCATCCCCGGACAGACAGGCCAGAAGGCATTTTCCGATGGAGGAGCAGAAGGCCGGGGAGCGGTAGCCTACCTGTGTATAGAGGCGGGTGTTGGGGTAGATATCCATTTTTTCCAGATAAACCACATCGCAGCCGTCCAGAATCCCCAGATGGGCGGTCAGATCCAGATCCCGCATAATATCGCTTAAAAAGGGCTTGGCCTCCGTAAGAAGCTCCAGCTGATTGATATGCAGGCTCACCGTTTCGATCAGCTTGTAGCCGATGGAATAAAGGCCATCGCTGCTTTTCTCCACATACTGCCTTGCACACATAGAGGCCGCAAGCCGGTGAACCGTGCTTTTGCTCATATGGGTGGCTTTGGCAAGCTCTGAAAGTCCAAGGGGAGAGTTAGACGCAGCTAACACTTCCAGAATATCAAAAATGCGGTCTGCAACCCGAACAGTTTCTTCCATTATATATCAGCCCCCTTTTTTCAACCGTATCTTAGGGAAAAATCCTTGAAAAGCTGTGGATATCTTATATAATTTCATTTTAAAGTCCGGTAAAAACCGTGTCAAGTTACAATTAGCGGCGGGATGTAATTTTTTGTACAAAGTCATATATAAATTTTAAATGGTTTTGACAATACTTGAAAAAATCAGAAATAATGCATATAATAGATGTATCAATAGGAAAGAAGGTACTAGTACATGAGTAACAGAGAAAGGATAGTCGAGCTTTTAGATGTTATACCAGATTATAAAATCGGTTATGTACTTGCATATGTTCAGGGAATAGCAGCCGATGAGGAAGCCGACGCTCTTTTTTGTCAACGAATGGTAGAAAATTATGAAAATGCGCCTGACGAAGATAAAGAAGATATTCCGCTTGAGGAATGCAAGAAAGAGTGGGGGCTTGCCTGATGTATCATATTATAGTTAAAAAGAAAGCAAAGAAATTTATAGACAAGCTGCCCGTGAATGAACAAAAACGTATTGTGCATGCAATAGAGCAGCTTCCAAATGGGGAAGATATAAAGAAATTAAAAGGGCACGATGAATTATTAAGATTGCGTGTTGGCGATTATCGGATCATTTATTCTGTGGACAATGGAAAATTGATTGTCTATGTTGTGGATGTTGGGAACCGTGGAGATATATACAAAAGGTATTAGATGGGGTGATAAAAATTATAGTTAGCAAGGCAAAATGAGTTAATGATATGAATTTTTAAAAAACCTTGACATTCCCTTACATATCATGCTATGATACTATGGCGAATGGAAGTAGGCTTTTTTTTTATGCCTGAAAAACGGCGGTCCTCGCAAGGCCGCATACAAACAGAAATTAAGCGGAGGTGGAAGTCGTGCGCGTAAAAATCACATTGGCATGTACGGAGTGTAAACAACGTAATTACAACATGACAAAAGAGAAAAAGAACCATCCGGACAGGATGGAGACCAGTAAGTACTGCAGATTCTGCAGGAAACACACACTGCACAAAGAGACCAAGTAGGATGCCGGAAAGGAAAGTGGAAAGATGAGCGACGCAGCAGAAAAAGCTCCCAAGAAGAGCTGGTTTAAGGGTCTTAAAGCTGAATACAAGAAGATCATCTGGCCGGATAAAAAATCCCTTACAAAGCAGACCATTGCAGTTGTGGCATCATCCGTGGCTTTGGGCATCATCATTAAGATACTGGACGTTATTATGACCTACGGTATTGATGTTATCATGAAGTTATAGGGGTGACGATATGGCAGAGGCGAACTGGTATGTAGTTCATACCTATTCCGGGTATGAGAACAAGGTTAAGGCCAACATTGAGAAGACGATTGAGAACAGACATCTGGAGGAACAGATCCTGGAAGTGAGAGTTCCGATGCAGGATGTTGTAGAGATGAAGAACGGAGCCAGAAAGCAGGTTCAGAAGAAACTGTTTCCGGGCTATGTTCTGATCAACATGGTGATGAATGACGACACCTGGTATGTGGTGCGCAACACCAGAGGCGTTACCGGATTTGTTGGACCTGGCTCCAAGCCGGTTCCGCTCACGGAGGAGGAAATGAGACCGCTGGGCATCGAGGCCGAGAATGTCGTAATCGACTTTGCGGAGGGAGATACCGTGATTGTTACGGGCGGCGTCTGGGCCGATACGGTGGGAACCATTCAATCCATGAACCACGGCAAGCAGTGCGTTATCATCAATGTAGATCTCTTTGGCCGGGAGACACCGGTAGAGATTAGCTTCTCAGAAGTAAGAAAAATGTAGTTAAAACGTTATTGTCCGCAAAGCGGACAGCAGCAAAGCAAATAAGTGGGAGGGATTAACCCTAATTCCCGCGATTACCACAAGGAGGTGCCTGATATGGCAAAAAAAGTAACAGGTTATATTAAATTACAGATTCCTGCTGGAAAGGCAACACCGGCTCCGCCAGTCGGACCGGCGCTTGGTCAGCACGGTGTAAACATCGTAGAGTTTACAAAGCAGTTCAACGCAAGAACCGCAGACCAGGACGGAATGATCATTCCGGTTGTTATTACAGTTTACGCAGACAGATCCTTCAGCTTTATTACCAAGACTCCGCCTGCAGCCGTACTGCTTAAGAAGGCATGCAACATCCAGTCCGGTTCCGGAGTTCCGAACAAGACAAAGGTAGCAAGCATCACAAGAGCAGAGCTTCAGAAGATCGCAGAGCTGAAGATGCCGGACCTCAATGCGGCAAGCATTGACGCCGCCATCAGCATGATCGCTGGTACAGCAAGAAGCATGGGTATCACTGTAACAGACTAAGACGTAACTGTATGCCCTGAGGGACAAAGCCCGCTTTGACGAAGTGCGGGCTGCGAAATGTCCAGGGGGTGAAAAAGAAACGTGGGAGGGATTAACCCAGATTCCCGCAATTACCACCAGGAGGTTATTTAATATGAAACATGGAAAGAAATATGTTGAGGCTGCAAAGCTCTACGACAAACAGACCCAGTATGATAGAAATGAAGCAATCAGCATCGTAAAGAAGCTGGCTGTTGCAAAATTTGACGAGACCATAGAGGCTCACATCCGGACAGGTTGTGACGGCCGTCATGCAGATCAGCAGATCCGCGGCGCCGTTGTACTTCCCCACGGAACAGGTAAGACCGCGCGTGTGCTGGTATTTGCCAAGAATGCCAAGGCTGACGAGGCGCAGGCTGCAGGCGCAGATTACGTAGGAGCGGAGGAGCTGATCCCGAAGATTCAGAACGAGGGATGGTTTGAGTTCGATGTGGTTGTAGCAACCCCGGATATGATGGGCGTTGTGGGACGTCTCGGCCGCGTACTGGGACCCAAGGGTCTGATGCCGAACCCCAAGGCCGGAACGGTAACTATGGATGTGACAAAGGCTATCCAGGATATCAAGGCCGGTAAGATCGAGTACAGACTGGACAAGACAAACATTATCCACGTGCCAATTGGAAAGGCTTCTTTCACAGAGGAGCAGTTAGCGGACAACTTCCAGACGCTTATCGATGCAATCAATAAGGCAAGACCTTCCGCAGTAAAGGGCCAGTTCTTAAAGAGCATTACCATTGCTCCCACAATGGGACCCGGCGTAAAGCTGAATCCGGCAAAGCTGGTTTAAGGCTGACGCGGAATTTATTGATTGACATTTAGATTCATATATGCTATGCTTTCATAGCATGTAACACGACCCGAAGACAGCAGGTGCCGCAAGGCATAAGGTTAAAGCCGCCTGCCGAGGACGATGTAATTTCTCTATGAGAATGATTTTCGAACCCTCTCTGTCTTTGGACAGGGAGGGTTTTTATCATTTCCCTGCAAACAGGATTGATAATAGATAAATCCGTCGGGTTGGTGGACAAATAATATAAGGAGGTACACCATTCATGGCAAAAGTCGAGTTGAAGAAACCGGTGATAGATGAGATCGCTGCCAATATTGCAGATGCGCAGTCTGTTGTGATCGTAGATTACTGCGGACTTACCGTAGAGCAGGACACCAGGCTTCGTAAGGAGCTTCGTGAGAACGACGTAATCTACAAGGTTTACAAGAACACAATGATGAACTTTGCTTTCAAGGGCACAGACTGCGAGAGCCTGAGCCAGCATTTGGAAGGACCCAATGCGATTGCCATCTCTAAGACAGATGCAACCGCACCGGCCAGAATCCTTGCCAAGTTTGCAAAGGAAGCAAAGGCGCTGGAGATCAAGGCCGGCATCGTAGAGGGAACCTACTATGATGCAACAGGCATGGAGGCCGTTTCCAAGATTCCGTCCAGAGAAGAGCTGCTGGGCAAGCTGCTTGGAAGTATCCAGTCCCCGATTGCCAACTTTGCCCGTGTGATCAGCCAGATCGCAGAAGCAAAAGAGGCTTAATAATTCAGAACTTTTATGAATACCCATTGAATCTGCCGGATTCAATGAGTAAAGCGCAATTAAAATTATTTAGGAGGAAAATAAAATGGCAAAATTGACAACTGCTGAGTTTATCGAGGCAATCAAAGAGTTATCCGTATTAGAGTTAAATGAGCTTGTAAAGGCATGTGAGGAAGAGTTCGGCGTATCCGCAGCAGCTGGCGTAGTTGTTGCAGCAGCAGGCGACGGCGCAGCCGCAGCAGAGGAGAAGGACTCCTTTGACGTAGAGCTGACAGGCGCAGGAGATTCCAAGGTTAAGGTTATCAAGGCTGTTCGTGAGATCACCGGTCTTGGACTGAAGGAAGCTAAGGACCTGGTTGACGGCGCTCCGAAGGTAATCAAGGAAGGCGTTTCCAAGGCAGAGGCAGAGGAGCTGAAGGCAAAGTTAGAGGAGCAGGGAGCAACGGTTACTCTGAAATAAGCTTCCATTGGATAATAAGAATAAGCGTGGGCGGAGATGCAATGTCTCCGCTCATTTTTCATTTACGGATATGCTTTCTTCCCTCTCTGTTCCGTATGAAAATCTCCTGACATTAAAAAATATTATAAAAAACCTAACAAATTTGAAAAAAACAGATGCAAATCTGCGGATTTATAGTATAATTAATGTTACGAGACAGCCTCGATGCAATGTCCGCCGGTGGGCGGCGGCATATTCGAGGGTCATGAGAAACATTCTGAAAAGAGAGGCGGGGAATTTATGAAGAAAGCATGGGATGTTAATGTCAATGGAGTGATGCACACAGTGGAGTACCGCGCGGGCTTCGGGGCGAAGGTGATTGTGAATGGCAGGGTTTACCGGGCCAAAAGCCAGAACTGGTTTGTGAATATGGTCGATTATCCAATTACCATTGACGGTGCGGAGATTCGTGTGGTGGCAGTCGGGAATAAAGTAGATTTGGCGGTGAACGGGAGATACTTAGGAAGCGGCGAGGAGTATATACCGTTACGTAACATGCCGGTGATAGCCAATGTATTTATCGGAATCAGCACCATCGGCGGATATTTCTTTGCCGGTATTTTCGGGCTTCTGATCGGACTGCTGTTTGGCATACTGGTTTATCCAAAGCTGGGTCTGTCCGGGAAAACGGGCGGCTTGATTGGAGCGTTTGTAGGATGTACGTTGGTTCAGGTGGTGATTTTTATGATACTGTTAAAATTGCAGCTTGAATATGGAATTTTTTAGGAGAGAGAAATGGAACAGGAACCGAGAAACGAAAACTATTGGGCAAATGGAGGAACTCCCCACCAGCCGGTGGTGATTGTGGGTGAACAGGATCCGGACGCGGACAGGAAAAACAACAGTCTTTCAGTTTTATCCTTGGTATTTGGGATTCTGTCGCTGGCGCTTTTTCTGGTGCCCTGGATCGCGTTTATATTAGGACTGGTCGGCCTGATTACAGGAATTATAAGTCTGGTACAGCACCGCGCAGGACATGGAGCGGCGGTAGGCGGAGTGATTACCTCAGCTCTCGGCCTTTTGATATCTTTTATTATACTGCTCCTTTTTATTTTGGCCATAATCATGACAGTATAAATTTAAAAAATCTAGGCGAAGCCGCTGTGGGGCCGGTTCTCCGGTTTGACAGCGGCTTTTTTCAAAAAAATTCAAAATAATTCTGAAAAATTTTCCCAAAACAATGCTTGACACGCAAACAAGCCTATGTTATCATGTAGGATGCACTATTGTGGTGAGTTATACTCTATTTTTATGACTGTCATTGTCAAAAATGACGAAAAACACTGCAATTCACAACTAAAATAAGGGGTGAACGTCAATGGAAAAGAACAGGATACGTCCTATTACAACCGGTAAAAGCAGTAGAATGAGCTATTCAAGGCAAAAAGAAGTTTTGGAGATGCCGAATCTGATCGAGGTTCAGAAGGATTCCTACGGATGGTTTCTGGATGAAGGGCTCCGTGAAGTTTTTAACGATATTTCTCCGATTGCTGACTACAGCGGCCATTTGAGTCTTGAATTTGTGGATTTTACACTTTGCACAGGCGAAGGCGATATAAAATATACGATCGAGGAATGCAAGGAAAGAGATGCAACATATGCGGCTCCTCTGAAAGTAAAAGTACGTCTTTATAATAAAGAAACCGATGAAATCAATGAGCATGAGATTTTCATGGGTGACTTGCCGCTGATGACGGAGACCGGTACGTTTGTAATCAACGGTGCGGAGCGTGTTATTGTTAGCCAGCTTGTTCGTTCCCCTGGTATTTATTATGCAATTGATCACGATAAGGTAGGAAAGGGGCTGTATTCCTGTACGGTGATTCCCAATCGCGGTGCATGGCTGGAGTACGAGACAGACTCCAATGACATTTTCTATGTCCGTGTGGACCGGACCAGAAAAGTACCCATTACTGTGCTTGTCCGTGCCCTGGGCTTTGGCACCAATGCGGAGATTTTGGAGCTTTTTGGTGAGGAGCCCAAGATCATGGCTACCCTGAGCAAGGATACGGCGGAGAATTATCAGGAGGGTCTTCTGGAACTGTACAAGAAGATTCGTCCAGGCGAGCCGCTGGCTGTGGAAAGTGCCGAGAGCCTTATTACCAGCATGTTTTTTGACCCCAGGCGGTATGATCTGGCCAAGGTTGGCCGTTACAAATTTAACAAAAAGCTGATGCTCCGTAATCGGATCCGCGGACAGGTTCTGGCAGAGGATGTGGTAGATACTCTGACCGGAGAGATTATTGCGGAGGCGGGCACCGAGGTGAGCAGAGAACTGGCGGACGACATTCAGAATGCGGCAGTTCCCTTTGTGATGGTAAAGGGAGAGGAGCGGGATGTCCGCGTGATCTCCAGCATGATGGTTGACATCACACACTTTATGGATGTAGATCCGAAGGAACTGGGGGTTACGGAATTAGTATATTACCCGGCTCTGAAAAAGATACTGGATGAATCTGGTGATTTGGAGGAGCGCAAGGCGGCCGTGAAGCGCGATATTCACGAACTGATACCGAAGCATATAACAAAGGAAGATATTATTGCTTCCATTAACTATAACCTGCATCTGGAGTACGGAATCGGAAACGATGATGACATTGACCATTTGGGCAACCGCCGTATCCGCGCGGTAGGCGAGCTTTTGCAGAACCAGTACCGCATCGGCCTGTCCAGAATGGAGCGTACCGTCAGAGAGCGTATGACTACGCAGGATCAGGAGAACATTACACCTCAGTCTCTGATCAATATTAAGCCGGTAACGGCTGCGGTGAAGGAGTTCTTCGGTTCCTCCCAGCTGTCTCAGTTTATGGATCAGAACAACCCGCTGGGCGAGCTGACGCATAAACGCCGTTTGTCTGCCCTGGGACCCGGAGGATTGTCCAGAGATCGCGCCGGATTCGAGGTTCGTGACGTGCACTATTCTCATTATGGAAGAATGTGCCCCATTGAGACGCCTGAAGGACCGAACATCGGCCTTATCAACTCTCTGGCAACCTATGCGAGAATCAACGAGTACGGCTTTGTGGAGACGCCCTACCGTAAGATTGATAAATCGGATCCTAAGAATCCCCGCGTTACCGACGAGGTAGTTTATATGACGGCGGACGAAGAGGATAATTACCATGTGGCACAGGCAAATGAGGCCCTGGATGAGGAAGGGCATTTTGTCCGTAAGAATGTGTCCGGACGTTATCGGGAAGAGACCCAGGAGTATGAGCGCTCCATGTTTGATTACATGGACGTATCGCCGAAGATGGTATTTTCCGTGGCAACGGCGCTTATTCCTTTCCTGGAAAATGACGACGCCAACCGTGCGCTGATGGGCTCCAACATGCAGCGTCAGGCAGTACCGCTTCTGGTAACGGAGGCCCCTGTTGTGGGAACGGGAATGGAGACTAAGACAGCCGTAGACTCCGGTGTCTGTGTGGTGGCAAAGCACGACGGCGTGGTAGAGCGTTCTGTATCCAATGAGATCGTGGTAAAATGTGCCGACGGAACAAAGGATACTTACCGTCTAACAAAGTTTTCACGAAGCAATCAGAGCAACTGCTACAACCAGAAGCCCGTTGTGTTCAAGGGTGAGAAAGTGGAAGCAGGCCAGGTGATTGCGGACGGTCCTTCCACCGCAGGCGGTGAGATTGCTCTTGGCAAGAATCCTCTGATTGGATTTATGACCTGGGAAGGTTACAATTACGAGGATGCCGTTCTGCTGAGTGAGCGTCTTGTTCAGGAGGATGTGTATACTTCCGTTCATATTGAGGAGTATGAAGCCGAGGCGCGTGACACAAAGCTTGGACCGGAGGAGATTACCCGGGATGTGCCGGGTGTGGGCGATGATGCCTTAAAGGATCTGGATGAGCGCGGAATCATCCGCATCGGCGCGGAGGTCCGTGCAGGCGATATTCTGGTCGGAAAGGTAACGCCCAAGGGAGAGACAGAGCTGACGGCGGAAGAGCGTCTTCTGCGGGCCATTTTCGGAGAAAAAGCCAGAGAGGTAAGAGATACCTCCCTGAAGGTGCCTCACGGCGAATACGGAATCGTGGTGGATGCCAAGGTATTTACCAGGGAGAACGGCGATGAGCTGTCTCCGGGCGTGAATCAGGCGGTTCGTATCTATATCGCACAGAAGAGAAAGATCTCCGTAGGAGATAAGATGGCAGGCCGTCACGGCAATAAGGGTGTTGTGTCCCGTGTGCTTCCTGTGGAGGATATGCCGTTTCTACCCAACGGACGCCCCCTGGATATCGTACTGAATCCTCTTGGCGTGCCGTCACGTATGAACATCGGACAGGTATTGGAGATTCACTTAAGCCTGGCGGCAAAGGCTCTTGGATTTAACGTGGCAACGCCGGTATTTGACGGAGCCAATGAGAATGATATTATGGACACTCTGGATTTGGCCAATGACTATGTGAATCTGGAGTGGGAGGAGTTTAAGGAAAAGCACGGAGAGGAGCTTCTTCCGGAGGTACTGGATTACCTGTATGAGAATCTGGATCACCGGAAGCTCTGGAAGGGCGTGCCCATTTCCAGAGACGGCAAGGTGCGTCTGCGGGACGGCCGGACGGGAGAATACTTTGACAGCCCGGTTACCATCGGACACATGCATTACCTGAAGCTTCATCATCTGGTAGACGACAAGATTCATGCCCGTTCCACGGGACCGTACTCTCTGGTAACGCAGCAGCCTCTGGGCGGTAAGGCACAGTTCGGCGGACAGCGTTTCGGAGAGATGGAGGTGTGGGCTCTGGAGGCTTATGGAGCATCCTACACACTTCAGGAGATCCTGACGGTGAAGTCCGATGATGTGATTGGCCGTGTAAAAACCTATGAGGCCATTATCAAGGGCGACAACATTCCGGAGGCAGGTATTCCCGAATCCTTCAAGGTGCTCTTAAAGGAGCTGCAGTCCCTGGGCCTGGATGTAAGAGTTCTGCGGGATGATAATACGGAAGTGGAGATTATGGAGACCAGCGATTACGGTGATGTGGATCTGCGGTCTATCATTGAGGGCGACAGACACTCCAACAAGGAAGAGGAATCCTTTGGAGACTACGGATTCAGCAAGCAGGAATTCGAAGGTGAAGAACTGGTTGATGTAACGGAAGAGGAAGAAGACGAGGATGAGTTTTTAGACTTCGAAGAGGATTTTGAAGAAGAGGAATAAGAAAGGGAGTGTATTCATGCCAGAGACAACGAATCAAGCGGTTTATCAGCCCATGACCTTTGATGCGATTCGGATCGGACTTGCGTCCCCGGAGAAGATCCGGGAATGGTCCAAAGGCGAGGTAAAGAAACCGGAAACCATTAATTACAGAACCCTGAAACCGGAAAAAGACGGCTTATTCTGCGAACGTATCTTTGGACCCAGCAAGGACTGGGAGTGTCACTGCGGAAAATATAAGAAGATTCGTTATAAAGGCGTAGTCTGCGACCGATGCGGCGTGGAGGTAACCAAGTCCAATGTCCGCCGGGAACGCATGGGGCATATTGAGCTGGCGGCTCCCGTTTCTCATATTTGGTACTTTAAGGGGATTCCAAGCCGTATGGGGCTGATTCTGGATCTGTCTCCCCGTACCTTGGAGAAGGTGCTCTACTTTGCATCTTACATTGTATTGGATGCGGGAGACACGGAGCTTCAATATAAGCAGATTCTGACCGAGAAGGAATACCAGGATATGCGGGAGAAGTATGGCAGCCGCTTCCGTGTGGGAATGGGTGCGGAGTCCATTAAGGAGCTTTTGGAAGCCATAGATTTGGAAAAGGAATCCGAGGAGCTCAAAGGAGCTCTTATCAATGCCACCGGGCAGAAGAGGGCACGTATCATCAAGCGTCTGGAGGTAGTGGAGGCCTTCCGCGGTTCCGGAAATAAGCCGGAGTGGATGATTATGGATGCCATTCCCGTGATTCCGCCGGATCTGCGTCCTATGGTTCAGCTGGACGGCGGCCGTTTTGCCACCTCCGACCTGAACGATCTGTACAGAAGAATTATCAACCGGAACAACCGCTTAAAGCGCTTGCTGGAGCTGGGAGCGCCGGACATTATCGTAAGAAATGAGAAGCGTATGTTACAGGAGGCGGTAGATGCTTTAATTGACAACGGAAGAAGAGGCCGTCCCGTAACGGGACCGGGCAACCGTGCGCTTAAGTCTCTTTCCGATATGCTGAAGGGTAAATCGGGACGTTTCCGTCAGAACCTGCTTGGAAAGCGTGTGGATTATTCCGGACGTTCCGTTATCGTAGTAGGACCGGAGCTTAAGATCTACCAGTGCGGTCTTCCCAAAGAGATGGCTATTGAGCTGTTTAAGCCCTTTGTGATGAAAGAGCTTGTTCAGAATGGAACGGCTCATAACATTAAGAGTGCAAAGAAGATGGTGGAGCGTCAGGTACAGCCCGAGGTCTGGGATGTTCTGGAGGAGGTTATTAAAGAGCATCCGGTTATGCTGAACCGTGCACCTACCTTGCATAGACTGGGAATCCAGGCATTTGAGCCGATTCTGGTAGAGGGTAAGGCAATTAAGCTGCATCCCCTTGTTTGTACGGCCTTTAATGCGGACTTTGACGGTGACCAGATGGCGGTTCACCTTCCCCTGTCCGTGGAGGCGCAGGCGGAATGCCGTTTCCTTCTGCTTTCGCCCAATAATCTTCTTAAGCCTTCGGACGGCGGTCCTGTGGCCGTGCCTTCTCAGGATATGGTGCTTGGAATCTACTATCTGACCCAGGAGCGCCCCGGCATTGAGGGAGAGGGTAAGTTTTTTAAGAATGTAAATGAAGCAATCCTTGCTTATGAAAACGGCGTGATTAAGCTTCAGTCCAAGATTAAGGTAAAGGTGACAAAGGTACTGCCGGACGGTACGGAGCTTGCCGACATCATTGAGTCTACCATGGGCCGCTTCATCTTTAATGAGATTCTGCCACAGGATTTGGGCTTTGTGGATAGAAATATTCCGGGCAATGAGCTGAAGCTGGAGGTAGATTTCCATGTGGGCAAGAAGGGGCTGAAGCAGATTCTGGAAAAGGTCATCAATACCCATGGAGCAACCCGGACCGCAGAGGTTCTGGATGATATCAAGGCTATGGGCTATAAATATTCCACAAGGGCGGCCATGACCGTATCCATTTCCGATATGACCGTACCGCCTGAAAAGCCCGAATTGATTAAAAATGCCCAGGATACGGTGGATAAGATTACGCGGAACTATAAGCGCGGATTGATTACCGAGGAGGAACGCTACAAGGAGGTTGTGGAGACCTGGAAGCAGACGGACGAAATTCTGACCAAGGCGCTTCTTGACGGCCTGGATAAATACAACAACATCTACATGATGGCTGACTCCGGAGCCCGTGGTTCCGACAAGCAGATTAAACAGCTGGCAGGTATGCGCGGATTGATGGCGGATACCACAGGCCATACCATTGAGCTGCCGATTAAGTCCAATTTCCGTGAGGGACTGGATGTATTGGAGTACTTCATGTCCGCTCATGGAGCACGTAAAGGATTGTCCGATACGGCTCTGCGTACCGCTGACTCGGGATACCTGACAAGGCGTCTGGTAGATGTATCTCAGGACTTGATTATCCGTGAGGTAGACTGCTGTGAGGGGAAGGATGAGATTCCCGGCATGGTAGTGAAGGCTTTCATGGACGGAAGAGAAGAAATTGAGAGCCTGCAGGAACGTATTACAGGACGTTTCTCCTGCGAGACAATTAAGGATAAGGACGGCAATGTGATTGTCAAGGCAAATCACATGATTACCCCCAGACGGGCGGCCGCCATTATCAACTCCGGTGTGGACGAGAACGGTCAGCCTTTCGATCGGCTGAAGATCCGTACCATTTTGACTTGTAAGTCACATATCGGTGTCTGCGCCAAGTGCTACGGTTCCAACATGGCCACCGGCGAGGCGGTTCAGGTTGGTGAGTCCGTAGGCATTATTGCCGCGCAGTCTATCGGTGAACCGGGTACGCAGCTGACCATGCGTACTTTCCATACGGGCGGCGTGGCCGGCGGAGATATCACACAGGGTCTTCCCCGTGTGGAGGAGCTGTTCGAGGCCAGGAAGCCAAAGGGACTTGCGATTATTACGGAGATTGCCGGTACGGTAACCATTCTCGATACAAAGAAGAAGCGTGAAATTCAGGTGACAAGTGAGGACGGAGAGTCCAAGACCTATCTGATTCCTTACGGCTCCCGTATGAAGGTGCAGGACGGTCAGGTTCTCGAAGCAGGAGATGAGCTGACGGAGGGCAGCGTGAATCCCCATGATATTCTGAAGATTAAGGGTATCCGTGCCGTTCAGGATTACATGATCCAGGAGGTACAGCGTGTATATCGTCTTCAGGGCGTTGAGATTAATGACAAGCATATCGAGATGATTGTGCGTCAGATGCTGAAGAAGATTCGCATTGAAGACAACGGCGATGCGGATTTCCTGCCGGGAACTCTGGTAGATGTTCTTGACTTTGAGGATATGAACGAAAAGCTGGAGGCTGAAGGCAAGCGCCAGGCAGAGGGTAAGCAGGTAATGCTTGGTATCACCAAGGCATCATTAGCAACGAATTCCTTCCTGTCCGCAGCATCCTTCCAGGAAACCACCAAGGTTTTGACCGAGGCGGCTATTAAGGGAAGAATCGATCCTCTGATTGGCCTCAAGGAGAATGTTTTGATTGGTAAACTGATTCCGGCCGGTACGGGTATGAAGCGTTATCAGTCCGTGAAGCTGGATACGGAGCTTGAGAGCTTTGACGTTGCGGAGTTTTCCGAGGATTTTGATGAGGAGGTAGGAGATTTCCTGGAGGAAGAAGTGGTGGAATCTGCCGATACCTTAGAGGAGGACTTGATGGAAGAAGATTTTGACGGTCTCGAAGAAGAGGAATTAACAGAGGTTTAAGGAGTTCCTTTTTGAAAAAGATAGAAATTAAACGAAAGAATGAATAAGCTTTATATTTGGAGCAGGTGCTTAAGCCCTGCTCCTTTTTCGTTGAGCCAGGTAATAAACGACAATAGTTTGTAGAGCATTTTATGAAAGAGCTAAAGGAATATATGACAGCTATACAAAGGCCTGCCGGTCCTTCAAATGCCTTTCCAAATGTCGAAACATTGAGCCTGCTCCAGAAAGGAATCAAATTTATAATGAATTATAATGAGAAGAAATATTTCATGCTTCATAAATATTTACTGAGTCATTAAAGCGCGTATAAATACATGGGGGATGCCGAAGAATAAGCAGGCATCCTCTTTTTCATATTATTCTTGCTTTTTATGTGGTAAAGATTGTATCATACAATTATCAGGAACATGTAAATGAAATTTATCTCCGATATATGGGTGCTGCAAGGAGATATACGGAACCGGAGACAGGAGGAAATAATGCAGGAATTTGACGTAATTGTAATTGGCGGCGGCCCGGCGGGCTACAACAGCGCGGAGTATGCGGCTCATCATGGAAAGAGCGTGCTTCTGGTAGAGAAAAAGAACTTGGGCGGAACCTGCCTGAATGTAGGCTGCATCCCTACCAAGACTCTTTTATATGCATCCAAGGTATATCATTATGCCAACGGTGCAGGGAAGCCTTATGGTGTAACAGCCAAAGAGGTTTCGCTTGATCATGCGGCAGTTATTCAAAAGAAGAACGAAGTGGTAAAGACCCTTGTACAGGGAGTTGCAGGAGGCCTGCGCAGAAAAAAAGTCAGGGTAGTGAACGGAACCGCAAAGCTGTCCAAAGATAACGGGGCTCTGGTGGTGTCTACGGAAAAGGAATCCTTTATCGGGAAGAACGTAATTATCGCAGCCGGATCTTCACCGGTTGTACCGCCTATTGAGGGAGTGAAGGAGGAGTTTGAAAAGGGGACGGTTATGACCAGTGATGAAATTCTTGACATGACAGAGATTCCCAAAAAGCTTCTGATTGTAGGAGGTGGAGTCATTGGCTTTGAGATGGCGGCCTATTTCCAGGAAGCAGGCTCCAGGGTAACGGTAATTGAGATGATGGACAAGGTATTAGGTCCAAATGATCGCGAAGTGAGCCTGCTTCTTCAGCAGGAGCTGGAGAAAAGAGGTGTAACCTTCTATCTCTCCTGCGGAGTTACAAAGGTGGCAAATGGCGTTGTAACCTTTGTAAGAGACGGAAAAATTGATGTGGCTGCTTACGATAAAGCTCTGATGTGTGTAGGGCGCCGGGCCAACAGCAATATTGAGGGACTTGCGGAGCTTGGTGTGCGGACAGAACGGGGAGCCATTGTGACAGACGCTCAGATGCGGACCAATGTTCCGGGAATTTACGCCATCGGTGATGTGAATGGGAAGGTGATGCTCGCCCATGTGGGTTACCGTGAGGGCGAGGTGGCGGTTAATACCATTCTTGGAAAACAGGATGCCATGAGCTATGACGCAGTCTGCGGTGTGGTGTATACCAGTCCGGAGGCGGCCTTTGTGGGGATGTCCGAGGAGCAGGCAATAGAATCTGGAATTCCTTATACGGTTAAAAAGGTCTCCGTCAATTTCAGCGGCCGCCATGTGGCGGAGAACGGAATGAGCAATGGAATCTGCAAGATTATCATTGATACACAGAAGGGTGTGATTGTCGGCGCTGCGATAATGTCTTCCTACGCATCCGAATATATTTATTCTCTAGCGCTTATGATAGGGAATAGGATTCCGCTGGAAAGCATTAAGAGAACGATTTTCCCCCATCCTACGGTGTGTGAGGTGATTCGGGAAGCGCTGTTTTCTTAAAATAATAATTATAGAAAACAGCGGCAATCCCTTTTGCTGAAAAAGTTATTTTGTCAGCAGCTCCACAATTTCGCGAAGAGTATTTTCTTCTCCCACATTTCCGGGAAAAATGACATAGGGTACACCGGGAAAGAGACTTTCCTTTCCGGTTCTCCAGACGGGTGATCTGCTCCAGCATTTGCCGGAATTTATCCCACCCAAACATGGCCGCAAAGGCCACGAAAAAGCCCAGGCCGATGGCGGCGGCCACCATGTACCAGACAATGGGGACGGCCAGGATCCGGCACACGGCGAAAAACGCCAGCAGGGTCACGGCCATGGCCACGATAAAGGCCAGCAGGTTGGTGGGCACCTTGTCCCAGGTCAGTTTCTTGACCACCTCCACAATGATATTGGTGATCACCATAAGGATCAGCACCGCCAGCAGGATGGCCGAAAGAACGGCGGGAATGTACTGCAGAATGGTTTCCATGGTTATGTCCTCCCTAAATTTTTATTTCACAGCCCCGCCCAGGGCGCACAGCAGCGCGTCCAGGCTGGGGAATGTGCTGTAATTGGCCAGCCAATAGTCCGGCGTGTCGATCACGCCAGCGGCCACCAGGGCACCCACGGCGTTGGCCACGGTGCTGGAGCGCGGCCCGGCCTTGGTGATCTTCTCCGCCGCCTTGACCAGCAGGCGGTCCAAATACTTGACCTTGCCGGACGCGGCGGCCTGCTGCCAGTAGTCCGGGGAGTTAATCACGCCCAGCCGGGCCAGCTTGGCCACAGCTGCCGCCGCCTCGGTCAAATAGATCACCTGCCCCACCCGGATCAGGTTCTTATTTTTGATCCCGTTGATGGCCGCCAGGGCGTCCACAGTGGTGCCGTAGCGGGCCGCGATCTTGCCCAGGGTATCACCCGCCACAACGGTGTGGGCGGTGCCCTTGGCCGCGCTGGAGGCCCCCGTGGTGCCCGGCGTGGTGCTGGTGGTGGTCCCGCCCATTTTCTTGGCGATTGCCGCAAAGTCAGGGCAGATAAACCCGCGAATATACCGGCCATTGATGGCCATGGTCCGCTTGCCCACCTTGCCGCCGCTCATGTTCCCCTCGGTCACGACAAAGGATCCGGCGGAAACCTTGGTCACGATCCCGATGTGGTCCCCGGCTCCGGTGCAATCGCCCACGCCGTTGTCCTGCCAGTCATACACGCAGGCGTCCCCGATCTTGGGCGTGTGGGCGTCGTTCTCCACCCAAATTCCCAGCTTTTTGGCCACAATGGTGTATTTCTCCACGCCGCACTCTGTCCCGGTGTACTTTGCGATCCCGGCCCGGATATAGGCCGCGCTCACCGTGGTGGCACAATAGGCGTCTTTCACCTGGACCTTGTACCCCCGCGCCAGGGGGCGGTAATTGTTGTATACCTCCAAAATGTCCAGGTGCTTGGCGCTGCCCTTGGTGGCCCCCACCCATGGAGCGCGTATCAACGAGAGGGCGAAAGCTGACCAACACGGACCTGACCTGGACCGGCGCGCACACCATTAAGGTCTATAAGGTCAGCACCTCCCAAATGAACGACTACGGGCGCAAGGGTCCCGCCGAGGGCCAGTGGAGCCGGTACGGCGCGGTGGCTTCGTTGGACGCCACCACCGAGGAGCTGACCTTGAAAAAGGACCGGTCCTTCACCTTTGCCATTGACAAGCTGGACACGGACGAAACCGCCCGGCAGCTTGCGGCGGCATCCGCCCTGGCCCGGCAAAACCGCGAGGTCGTGATCCCGGAGGTGGATACCTACACCTACGGCGTGATGTGTGCCAATGCCGGACACAAGCCCGAGGCAAAGGCCCTGACCTCCGCCAATGTCTATGTGGAGATTCTTGCCGCGTCCCAGGCCATGGACGATGCGGAGGTTCCGGAGACGGGCCGGGTGCTGGTGGTCACACCCGCCACCTATGCCCTGATGAAGAAATGCAAGGATATTACCATGGAGACGGACGTGGGGAACGAGCTGCGGCTGAAAGGCGTGATCGGCATTCTGGATGGCATGGCTGGGCAGAAAATCCCCGCCGTCAGACTGCCCGCCGGGTTCGGTTTCATGGCGGCACACCCCTGTGCTACCGTGGCCCCGGTGAAGCTGGAGGACTATACCATTCACGACAACTCGCCTGGCATCTCCGGCAGTCTGGTGGAGGGTCGTATCTGTTATGATGCCTTTGTCCTGGACAACAAGGTCAAGGCCATCTACTACCAGGCCCAACCCGCCAGCGGCGAGACCGTCAGCAAATAACAGAAAGAGGGCGTGCGGGTTTTGGCTCGTGCGCCCTCCCGGCATTAAAGGAGTAATTATATGAACAGAATCGACAAACTGATTATTCAGGCAAAGCGTATGGCCCGCCCTGGCCTGGAGCTGACTGTGGCTCTTATCGAGCAGAACGGTGATTCCTGGACGGCTCAGGCGCATTTGTCGGACGGTGTGCCCGGACATACCCCTACCATCAAACGGGCCACCTACGCCACGATGGAGGCCGCTGTGGAGCATATCCACGCTATGTCCCTGGAATACCCCAACAGTAAGGACGTGCCCATCATCATTGACGATCTGGGCGGGTGATCTTGTGGCAAAACGTTTGAAGATGTCCAGCAGCAGGGAGGTCCGCCGGACAGTCAACCGGATCGCCAATATGCTGCTGAATGGCGACATTGACCCCAAGACCGCTAACGCCATCCTGTACGCCTGCAACGTCAGCCTGGGGGCTATCCGTACCGATGAGCAGGAAAAGAAGCTGGCGGAACTGGAGATGCTTGTCAAACAAGTGACCGAGAAATAATATTCAGGAGGAGGCGGTCTGAGACCGTAGAGCGGGAAGGGAGTGACTTCCCGCTCTCCTTCTGTTTTCCCTTATTTTTTCCCTTTAGGCCATACTGCACCAGCAGTCGGGATAGTACAAGTCAGGATGAGCGTCATTGAGCCGCAATGGGTAAAGGATGTAAATGGACAGGAAAAGGCCATGCAGGACATAAGTTGCAAAAGTCCTTATTATGCCATAAGGGCATTCTTATGCCGTGGCAGCGATAAAAAGCGGGGACGACATCAAAACGGTGCAGGGCAACCTGGGCCATGCCACCGCCGCCTTTACACTGGATGTCTACGGTCATGTCACCGATCAGATGAAGCGGGAAAGCGCACAGCGGATGGAGAACTTTATCCGGGGCGTTGCTGCTGGATAAGGGAAAACAAGTGAAAAAACGCCATAAGGGAAAATTAAGGGAAAACATCTTCCAACAAACAGGAAAAATCCCTGTAACCACTGCGGTTACAGGGATTTCGGGTGTCATGTGTTGATAAAAAAGATGCACTGTTTGGTTTTGCTGTACAAATTATTGCTTATTTTGAGAATTGCTCTAGTTGTGGCTTTCTTCAAAATACAGCGCATATTTACAGATACCTTCATCTCGAATAAATTTTCGAAGTATGCGTAAAACGTTTCCTAGATTTTGCTCTGTCGCAAAGCTCTTTTCGATCACATAGAAACCACGTTCAATTTCCAGCTTTACACTCATTTCCAAGATCGACTCAAGCTCCTCCTGCTGGTAAACGCACTCATCCTCAATGACTACCTTCAGCATATAATCGGCAGTCCAATCCACAGCATGCAGATTCTTCAATGAGAAATCCACAAAGGTCGTAAGGCTTCTCTGTGTTTCATGCTCGCTATACCACCTGGGGAGTTGGAGAATCACCGGACATTCAATATCCAACACGCCCCTCTCATTTGCCACGGGGACCATAAAAGGACCGTTTGCCTTGCGATAATCCGGATCCACATTATACAAGGACATATGCCAGCGACCATGCTCCTGATACAGTGAGACTACATGCCCCGACAGCTTTTTCCCAAACCAGAGGAATTGTATTGTGTCCTTGGGGAGTATCGCTTCGATTGCCAGTCTGGCGCTTTCATTGAGCTCCTCGTCCGCCACGGTCAGTTCAATTATATCCCCCATTTTAACCGCGCTGTTGGTCAAAATTGTGGTCTTCAGTATTCGAAACTGCGTAATATCCTGCGCCCTTGTTTTGGGAAAGGCGGATAAGGAGCGCGCATCCTCATCCGCATAGAGATCGGAAAAGGCAATTCCGCCAATGGTTCCAGTGGTCAATTGGCCGCTTGTCTTTTCATCCCCCTCCTCCTTTAGGCTTTTAATCGATCCGCTCAGCAATACCGTTTCATCCGTTTTTGTCCGCACCGGTCCTATTATCAATGCGCTGTTATGGAAGACTGTACCGGCGAGAATTTTCACCCTCAACGCATATCCGGGACCGTTTTTGATTTTGCACAACCGGTTCACGCTGGCAAAAATGTTTCTTGCGACTGTGGAGCCCTCGGTTCCTTCCTGATTTGCGGCTTTGATCGCCCACACCCGTTTGAACGCAAGGGGCATAAGCGCTTTATCCTCCTCATCCGAGGAAAATACGTTGTATTCACCCCGCACATAATTCCCGGGCGCTCCGTTTAAACAGACGGCAATGGGAACAATCGGAATCGTCTTAATCCCATATCCCTTCAGAACACCGGAAACAAGATCGCTCAAGTCTTGAATCCAGTCTGGGTCGTAATTCAGCATATCAACCTTGGAAATGGCAATGACCAGATTGTCACTGCCCTTATATATGCACCAAAAGCGGATGGCGTCAAACAATCTCTTTTCAAAATGGAATTTTTTCCTTGGATCGCAGCCCTCCCAGTGAGAGCGGACCCCTTCAGCATACCCCATCAAGTCCGCCGCACTGAGCAGACAAATGCCAACATCACCTTCAAAGATACCCGTATATCGCCCCTCGGCACAGCTGCGCACACCTGGCGTGTCAATAAGAATCAGCTTCTGGGCCTGCTCACACCCGTTGCCCTTGGCGATGATCCGTTTGCGGTGAATCCGCTTCGTCGTACCTATGGTATCCTGGTGCGCGCTGCGGCGCAGCTCATCCCGATCCATCGAAACGAAGGAGACGTAAGCCATTTCGTCCTTAAACCCGCCGATTTCCATGTCCTCTATGTAACGCTTATTTCTGAGAACAGCTTGATTAAATTCAGCATCACCCCGCGTGGATGAGGCAATATATCCTGCCAAGGTGCTCTTTCCACACTGTGTCGCGCCAAAGATGACCACATTCATTATTTTCCCCGCCTTCCTGCCACCGCAATTTCCTCAAGCCTTTTGCAGAAGCTTTGGTGCATTTGCCGGTCCATATGTAGCCCATGCAACACTAAACCTGCCGCAATCTTATCGTTTTTGAAGCCCTCTTTCCAGGAATCTGTACTCGGCGTATAGTTTTCATTTCTGCAGCGGTCGATATAGGCCGGATAAACCGTACCGCTGATAATTTGATATATATTCCGGTTAAATTCCGACAAGGAGGCGGCAGGGATTTCGACATTAAACATTGCCAGATGGGAAGTAATCAGGTCATGGGAGCTCTGATGAAATCCCGCTTCGTCCAGCAGCAGATCTTCGCTGTCGCCGCCGTCTGCAACATCCTCCACAACGCCAGCCGTGACAATGCAGCGGAGCTTCTTGAGTATTTGGCCAAGCCTTGCAGCGCAGTCCCAGGATTCATCCCAGCATGCCAGCTCCTCAATCACCTCATCCATCTTCTCAAACTGGACAAGTCTTCCCTTGTAGGTAAATAATTTCCCGGCAAGCTCGGCCTTGGCGGAGGACAGCTGCTCCAGTCTTTTCGCAAAGGACGGGGCCAGCTCCATCCGTGGAAGGACAGTTGTAACAATAAACTCAATCTGCAGAAAGTAACCTTCCCGTTTGGCCGAGGCTTCTCTTGGATTGAGAATACGCTGCAGCGTTTTGCTCTCCAGCCCGGTTCTGCATTCATCCAGGTCAAGGAAATCACTGTGGAATATTTCGCTCAGACACGCATGCTCATCACTGTTCAGCACCTTCCTCTTTTCGATGTATTGGCAAGCCTTGCTTAGCTTATTATAGAGCGTAAAGCCGGTGCATTTTGATTTCGTCCTGATCTGATATGCCTGATAGAGCTCGCTTACCGGCGAGGATAGCCTTCCGCCAGAGCAGGGCTTCGGCTGCTGGAGATAGCAGCCAAGAAAGGTACGAAGCCTTGCAATCTCCTGATATAAAACATCATCACTGGCAATTAAATATTTATGCTTAATCGACAGCGCGCTCAGCAGATTTCTGAGAAATAATGACGAAAGATTAATGTGTACTCCCGCATTCACTGTATTTGTTCCCCCCAACAAGGTTAGTGAAATCCAAACCGCCTTCTGACATCCGGCCTTCCACAGGCAAAGAAACTGTCCGTTTTTTTGTCCTGAAAATTGACGTGCCAACTGTCCTTGTTTTTTCGGCAAAAGAATGTATGATGATATCATCACCTACAAAAAGAGCAACTTCAACAGCCGTTTGGAGCTGCTCAGTTCAAGCGTGATATGATCGGTCTGGGTTTCGCATGTCCCAACAGATTTCACCGTTATTTTACCACGTTTTCTGTGAAATTTCAAGATTTTACCGTTTAGCATATCGATCGAAAGTGCAGGTGATGGAAAACGCCGGAAGAAGGAAATCCAATCAGAGGGGAGGGGTGCTGAAACGTGATTCATCATGACAGGGACGGAAACGATGCAGCTGCGAGATTACCGGCTTCATCCTCTTTCCGCATTATGCCAAAGAGAAAACAGCAATGCAGAATGTGCCATTGGCGCTTTGAAGGGTGCCTCCGGCATAAGGCACCCTCTGCCTTTGATTGCTGAGGCAGAACCTATTTCATGTGCGATGGCCTTTCTGTGATGTGCCTGAAAGGAGCTTTACCATGAAAACAGTCAAGTTCTTTGCCGCTCATGTTATCCCCAACCTGCTGTTCCTGCTTGCTATACTTCTGGGCTTCGCCGCCGCAATTCTGTCGGCAGGAATCGAGTACAGCGTATTTAACGGCCTTCTGAGCAACGCCGGGAGTGGGATGTCTGTCTCCCCAGTATCCATGTCCCTTCTTTGCATCCTCTGTCTGGAGGGGACAAAGATCTTTTTGCACATGTACATTGAAATTTGTAGAACCCGTGGACAGGCCTTAAACCTTCCCATTCAGCGTGCACAAAAGACGCTGTTCGCCCTGGTGGCAATGTCTTTAGTGTGTACCTTTGTCTGGTCCACCCATGTGCTCTATTTGGGCGTTGTCGACGCTGATAACGGCGCCTATCTGACCGATGTACAGGGGATTAATCAGAAGTACGACAGCATGGTCCAAGATTTGAAGGACTCTGGGGCAGCCACCATCACGGACCGCCTGGAGCCTTACAAGGAGCGTTACCAGAACGCCAACGAGCTCTATCAGGAGTATAAGATCAGTAACGCGTCCCAGCGCTATTTTGAACAGACAACCGCCGAGAAAAACCGCCTGAAGGAGGAGGCTGATGCGGCGTTTGCCGATTATGAAAGCGCCCAAACAACCATTCCCAATGAGATACAGAAGGAAATCGCGGCCCAAATATCCCAATTAGAGGAGCAGCGCAATGCCGAGCTTCAAAGCCGCAAGAATATCATCACAACAAACACGGGTACGAATTCCTATCTGCATGTCGTCCTGATGGCAATCTGCCATTACCTGTTTGGGCTACTCACCTACTCGCCAAAGCTCTACTTCATCGTAACCATGGCGTTTTCCATCGCGCTGGCTGGAGTTCTGGAAAGCCTGATTGGAATTTCCTTACATCTTGTGGCATTGCCAGAGGCCCATTGGGATACACTGCTTCAAATTGATACGCTTCCAAAATCGTATCACAAGACGCTCCGATTGATTACCACCGCTTTTCTGGTCGCTACGGTGTCAACCATCCTGTTTATGGCCTACTGTATGTTCCAGGATCTGGGGGTCGAGCCCAGGCTGACCTTGGTAGCCCTGGGCGTATTCGCGGCGGTCAATGTAATTATGATGGTCTTTTATCCCAGCAAAGAAATGCCCAAGCCAGAAGCGTCCCCTGCCGCTTCGGTTCAGTGGCCGAAGATCAAAAGCGAGATTACCCTCATGGTGGTGAAGGGCTGCCTTTCGTTTATCGCCTTTGTTTTCTTCGGAACGTTATTCGGAAATAATTTCCAGGAATTGACGCTCCCCGCTGTAGGGATGACCATTGGCAGCGCCGGGGGACACCTGATCCACCTGCCGAAGCCGCAGGAGGTATAGACAGCTCTAAGCCCCACCACACCCTGTACCGCCCCAGCTTGTGCGAACAGAACAAAAAGGCCCCTGTGGTAGGAAATAAAAATTTTAAGCGGAGAGGCGTCGCGTAAGCGGCGCTTCTCCGATTTTTAACTATAGCAAGCTTCAGAATTGTTGACAGCGG